>Ga0272441_10004963_pt1 | contig 23567 bp, 21 predicted proteins | sample SSMProp6N_FD_193582 | JGI IMG/M metagenome (GOLD analysis project Ga0272441, IMG submission 193582) | Marine sediment archaeal communities from Little Sippewissett salt marsh, Falmouth, MA, United States - SSM-Prop-6N | ecosystem: Environmental > Aquatic > Marine > Wetlands > Sediment ...
GACATCAACTGCGGTATTCGCTGCCTTCGCACATCTCTGGAACAGCACGACGTTACACCAAAGCTTAAGATTCTGCTTGCAAGCCTCTTTTCCAATATTCCTGCCGGAGTGGGCGCTATCAATAAAAATTTGAAAATTAACCGTAAAGAACTCCAAAGAGTCCTTAGTACAGGGTCGAACTGGAGTGTTCAGCGGGGATTTGCTCCTTCAGACGAGTTGGAAGCCCATGAGGATCTTGGTTGTATAGAGGCTGCTGATCCGGGGTATGTATCTGAAAAGGCCATAGAACGTGGGTTGCCGCAACTGGGGACCCTGGGTTCCGGCAATCATTTTCTCGAACTCGACGTTGTTGATCTGATAGAAGACCAAGCCCTGGCAAATCGCTTTGGATTATACAAAGATCAGGTTCTTATCCTGATACACAGTGGTTCCCGGGGACTGGGACATCAGGTCTGTGACGATTATGTACACTCCATGATGGCCGCTGCCCCGCGCTTCGGCATTGAACTGCCCGACCGGCAGCTTGCCTGTGCGCCGATCACCAGCAAAGAGTCCCAAGCCTACTTAGGAGCCATGGCCGCGGCGGCGAATTTCGCGTTTGTCAACCGTGACCTCATAGCCTTCTATACCAGAGCGTCTTTCGAGGCCATCTTCCAGAAAAGCTGGGAATCTCTCGGCCTCTCTCTTCTGTACGACTGCTGCCATAATATAGCCAAGCTCGAACACGTCATATGGCAAGACAAACGCATCGAGGTCTGTCTCCACAGGAAGGGAGCCACCCGTGCCCTTGCTCCGGGAGACCCCAGGCTTCCATGGCGATACAAGGATACCGGTCAGCCCATCATAGTGCCCGGAGACATGGCCAGATCGTCATACATCCTGGCCGGGGCGGAGAGGGCCCATGAGGCATTTTTCAGCGCCTGTCACGGAGCCGGAAGATTGCTCTCCAGACGGCAGGCTAAAAAAATTGCCAAGAAAAAAAATCCCTTGGAAGAACTCAAGCGCCGACACATCCAGGCAATGGCGGCCTCGCGGACAACCCTGGCCGAGGAAATACCCGAGGCATATAAGGATGTCTCAGAGGTTGTAAACACAATCTGTAGCGCAGGTATTGCAAAAAGAGTAGTCCGCCTGCGACCAATCGGTATTATCAAAGGCTGATCACTCAGCCGGTTGAGACTGTTCCCCCTCTGCCGATTCTTCAGTTTCTTCGGCCCCTTCTTCAACCTCCGTGGCAGCTTCGGCAACCCGTGGAAGAGATACGGTGGCTATAACGGCATCTTCAGCCTGGGTGCTGGACAGAGAAATATTTTCAGAAAGGTTGAGATCGGAGACGTGTATCACGTCGTCCTTGGCCTGAATCTGCGAAATATCCACCTCAATCTCCTGGGGAATATCAGCCGGCAGGCACTTGACATGAATACTCATGGTCTCCTGGCTGATCTTACCCACCCCGAGATCCTCGACAGGAGAAATTCCCACCAACACGATCGGCACCTCGACGGTTACCCGCTCTTTTGCCATAACTTTCATGAAATCTACATGCAAAATCCTGTCTTTGAGCTTATCTTTCTGTAGAGAATGAATAAGGGCAGAAATGTTCTTACTGCCAAGTTTGAGATTTATGATTGAGGTTGTATGCAAGTGTTTGTAGACGCTTTCGAATTCTTTTGCATCAATCTGAACCGGTATGGAATCAAATCCTTTGCCGTAAACTACGGCCGGGATGATCCCATCTCTCCTAAGCTTGTTTACTTTTTTATGAAGTACTTCCCGTTTTGAAATATGTAAGGTTTCTTTCTTCATTACTCTCCCTTTCCTAGAACGTATGTTTTCAGTATAAAGGTGGTTGATGCGGAAGTCAATGTTCAGCATCGTTAGAACCACCAAGAGATCGACTTAATACCTTTATATGGCAGGCACGCCATCTGTTATTATCCCACCCGTCATTTCCCTACTTGACATCAAGGTCTTACTTGGTTATCTTTCTAAGCTCTAAGCTGATACTGGTAGTCATCTGCCGGTATCTTTTTTATTTTTTTTTCGGAGCTATGTATGAAACGCCATCCCATGACAAAAAATGGACATGCGACCCTGAGAGATGAGCTGGAACACCTGAAAAAACACGATAGACCAGAGGTAATTAAAGCAATTGAGGAAGCTCGGGGGCATGGAGATCTTACGGAAAATGCTGAATTTATCTATGCCAAAGAACAACAGGCATTTATTGAATCTCGCATTCAGGACTTGGAAAACAAACTGGCAGCAGCAGATATCATAGATACCTCCCGACTGCCCAAAGACCGCATTGTATTTGGTTCACAGATCCTGTTGTGTAATATCGATACGGGCGAGGAAATCACCTATCAGATTGTCGGTGTTGATGAGTCTGATATCAATGACGGGAAGATATCGATAGAGTCCCCCATTGCCAAGGCATTAATCGGCAAACGGCTCGATGACATTATCGCAGTAAACACGCCAAACGGCAAAAGAGAATACGAAATTCTCGAAATACTGCCTGAATAGAGCGTATCATTCCTGCTCTTCTCCCTGATCCTTTTTATTTGCAGGAACATAGAAAATATGCGGCCTTTCGCATATCGGATCCGGCCTCACAACCACCCTGGCCTGATAAACATCTTGTATGTATTTGAGCTGCAGCACTTCTTCAGGTGCACCCTGCGCATAGATCCTGCCGTCTTTCATAAGCATGATACGATCGCAATAGAGACTTGCGAGATTTAAATCATGCAAAATAGCCACAACCGTAATATTTTGGGGATCTTGCAGCATCCTTAAATGATTTAATATCCTTAACTGGTGAGAAATATCCAGATGAGCCGTAGGTTCATCCAAAAGCAACAATTCGGGTTGTTGCGCCAGGCCCTGGGCCAGGAAAACCCTCTGGATCTCGCCTCCTGAAAGCATAGTGATTTTTTTTGTGCGCGACGTGCCCAGATCAAATAACTCTATCACTTTGTTCACTATTCGGCAATCCTCTGGTCGCATGCCCCAAATTCTTGATCGATGAGGATATCTGCCCATCGTCACAAACTCCTCGACCGTAAACGGGAAAAGTATAGGTTGAAATTGAGGTATTGCGGAGACATGTCTTGCAAACTCACGCTTTGAGATAGATGTAATATCAATGCCCTGGTACAACACAGTGCCATGCCAAGGTTTGAGCGCCCCGCTGATAATTTTGAACAACGTTGACTTTCCAGCCCCGTTAGGGCCGACGATTCCTAAAAATGTTCCGGCTTTAACATCGAAACTGATTTTGTTTACCACCGGTCTTTTTTCATAACCGCTGGTCAAATCTTTGACCTGAAGCAGCTTCATCTCACATACCCTCTGCAGTGCGAGACTTGAGTAGAAATCCCAAAAAGAACAGACCCCCTATTATCCCGGTTATCACACCGATTGGAAGTTCCAGTGGTCGAATCACAAGTTGGGCCAGGGTATCCGACAACAGCAGCAGGATAGCACCGGCCAGCATGGAAGCAGGCAACAGGCCGCGATGATCCGGCCCGACAATTCTACGCATTATATGGGGAATAATCAGCCCCACAAAGCTTATAATACCGGAAACAGCCACGCAGCACCCTGTTATCAGCGACGCTAATACAAAAAACAGTATCTTGGCCTTCTTGACATCGAGGCCCAGATAAAGTGTCTTCTCGTCCCCGAGTGTCAATATGTTCAGATCCCTGGCAAATGGCATCAAAACGCCCGTCAAAAGCACGATCAGAAGCAGCGCGGTTGTAATATAATCATGGTGATAGGCTCCAAGGCTGCCCATCATCCACAAGACCGAGGCATGTACATCGCGGGAGGTGGCAACAGCAAAGATAAACATCACGATTGAAGAAAACAGGAAACTGATGATAACCCCACTCAAAATCAACATGGTGTTCGAAAAATCCTTAATCGATGCCACTCCCAGCACCAGCACCATGCTCACCAGGCATCCGGCGAAGCATAACAGGATCATTGGAAATCCGGCAAGGCCCAGAACAATCGCTATTGTGGCGCCAAGCGCCCCGCCTCCTGATACACCCAGGGTAAACGGTTCAGCCAGTGGATTGCGTAGAATAGCCTGTAGAATTACGCCACAACTTGCCAGTCCTGCCCCAACGACCATGGCCATAAACAACCTGGGAAGGCGCAATTCCCATACCAGGGTATGGGCGACCCCCGGCGTTGTGGGGTGCAGCAGAGATTCAACCACTATTGAAGCCGGCAGTGATGTCCCGCCGGTAAAAAGATTCAGGACAAGACTTGACAGCAGTGCCACAACGAGCAATGCAAATATGAAACCTTTGCTCATAACACTCCTGGATACAGCGTTTCCACTACTGTCTTTAAACCCTTGAGAAACATCAATGGCGTCGGCCTGCAGACGACATCAGCCGGAATCTGATAGATTCTACCATCTCTGACGGCATCTATTTCTTGAAAATTCTGCCATAAAGAACTCACATCTTCAGAAGATGAAGCCATGGGAGAAACAATAATAATAACCTCGGGATTAAGCCTGATTACTGTTTCAATGTTGACTCTGGGGTACCTGTTGAGCATATCTCCGAAAATATTACTACATCCGGCAAACCGTATAAAATCCCCGACAAAGGTAGCATCAGTCGCGCTGATCAATGGATTCTCAGAAATCTGCCAGAATATGCGCAGTGTCTTCCGTCCAGAGAGATACTGCTGTAATCCGGACACCTCGCCTTTCACCTCATCAACGATTCTTTGAGCATGATTTTGCCTGCCAATCAATGTCGCCAGGGAGATAAATTCGGCACATATACAATCAAGATCCTCACAGGCATCGAATACCTCAATCCGCATACCCAGAGCCTTAAGCATCGCAACATCGCGTTGAGTGTTGCTGTCCTTACTCATCAGGATGAGGTCCGGGGCGAGCGCAAGGATCTTTTCATAATTGAGCTGTGTCAAATTGCCGACAATCTCCTTTGAACCAGCACATTCAGGACGAAATACCGTGACCCCTACCAGCATACTTTGGGCACCAAGCTCATAGATCTCATGTGTCAGAGATGGTGCCAGGGATATTATTCGAGCGGGTAGATTTTCATCAGCAAATAAAACCTGTGGAATATATATTGCAATCCATAGCAAAAGAACAACTGTTTTTCGCGACAACCCCGAGGCCTCCCGGATAAGTTTTCTTAATCAGCGACCAATTCAAGCCTGTTAAATACGGATTATGAGCGTATCAGATCAATTGCTCTTGTGTCAAACACTCGAGAATTATATGTTATGATTCAGCAAAAAAGAAGTGTTAAGGGGTCTCGCTATGGAATACCTGCAAATTGCAATTGCTTTTTTAGCGGGCATATTTATCGGATGGATGATCACACGAGGTCCGGCTGCAGCAGGATTTAAAGCCCATAAGCAACTTGCGGAAAAACTTCAGGAACGCAATCAAGAGCTGGAGTGTAGAAATACTGAGCTTCGCAGCTCACTCGAGGCTCAGAAGATAGAAAGCGCCACCACGAAAGTCCGTCTTGAAGAGGCACAGCTGAACCTGGAGTCGCAAAAAAAATTACTCGATGAATCCAGGGCTAAACTGAGTGACAGCTTCAGTGCCCTTTCAAGCGATGCTTTACAGAAAAACAACCAGCTCTTTTTGGAGCTTGCAAAAAAAACACTGGAAGGTATCGCATCCAAAATGGAGGGGGATCTGGGCCAGAAAAAAGAAGCCATTAACGGCCTTATCAAGCCACTCCAGGAAGCCCTCAAACACTACGAAGTTCAGATCCGGGAAATGGAAAATGTGCGACATACAGCCTATGGCGGTGTCACAAAACACCTGGAAGAACTAACCAGAACCCAGGCACAGCTCCAGGATCAGACACGTTCTCTGGCCACTGCGCTCAAGATGCCCCAGGTACGTGGCCGCTGGGGCGAAATCACCTTGCGGCGGGTTGTAGAAATTTCGGGGATGTCACCCCACTGTGACTTCGTAGAACAACCTTCGACACCCTCGGAAGAAGGCCGGAAACGCCCTGACCTGATTGTTCAGCTCCCCAATGACCGCAACATTATAATTGATGCCAAAGTGCCTTTAAAAGCCTATATGCAGGCAATGGAATCGGATGAGAACAGAGAAGCGTCTCTCGAAAGGCACGCACACTCAGTACGCACCCACATGATCAGCCTTGCATCCAAGGATTACTGGAAACAATTCAGTTTCAGTCCTGATTTTGTGATTCTTTTCCTGCCCGCAGAATCATTTTTCAGTGCTGCCCTTGAAAAAGATAAGAGCTTGATTGAAGACAGTATGGAAAAAGGGGTGGTGCTTGCGACTCCCACCACCCTGATTGCCCTGCTGAGAACGGTTGCTTTAAGCTGGCAGCAACAGCAGATCACCCAAAATGCAGAGCTTATCTGGAAGTCGGGAATGGAACTCTATGAACGTGTGCTGACATTTTCCCATCATCTTGTCAAAATCAGAGACGGTCTGCAAAAAGCCACACAATCCTATAATGCAGCCCTTGGGTCATGGGAAGCAAGGGTGGTGCCATGTGCCAACAGACTTAGCGAACTGGGGGGACCCCGATGCGGCCAAAATATGCCTGAGATAAATTCTGTAGATACCTACATCAGAGAGCCCTCTGATACGAGGGAAGAAGAAACATAGAGGATACATTTTTTTACACCTCCCCGACACTTGATATACTGCCTTTTTTATCAGATTTTTACTTATGCAAATCAGCATCTTAGCCGTTATTATATTTAAATGAAAAATATGCTATATATTTAGTATCGGCAGATGGATAAAGAGACATATGCATATGATGAAAATAGAGCCAGGAACCCTATCACAAGTGCTGGTTGTTGATGATCAGAGAGAAACCCTGGATCTCATAACGGACTATCTGGATGAAAAAGGTTTTGAAGTTGTTTCCGTAGTAAGTGGAGAAGAGGCCTTGGGTCTCTTGCAGGAAAAAACCTTCCAGATCGCTATCATTGACCTGCACTTACCGGGACTGAACGGAACCGAACTTTTAAAAACCGTCAAAAGAATAAAGCCGTCTATCCAGGTAATTATGATTACCGGATACGGAACCATCCGCGATGCAGTGGAATGTATGAAACTGGGGGCATCGGACTTTATCACCAAACCCATTCTGCTTGACCATCTGCATATGACGATGAAACGTATTCTTGAAGAAGCCCTACTGAAGGAAAAAGCCGAACTGGCAGCCTATTATGAAAATCTCTCTCGAATTGATGAACTGACCGGTTTATTCAACTTCCGCCACCTCACAATGGCATTATCGAAGGAAGTTGAAAGACATCTCCGTTATGACCACACCTTAAGCCTGGCAATGATAGATATCGATAATTTCAAGGAATATAATGACACGAAAGGACACGAACAAGGCAATGACCTACTGATGAGTCTGGCTCATATATTGAGGCACAATACTAGAAATTGCGACATTCTGGCGAGATATGGTGGTGAAGAATTCGTGATCATTTTTCCTGAGACATCACCTGAAGAAGCAGCGGTGGTATCCCAGAGAATCCGTAATACGGTCGAGCAGACCCTGGATATCAGCGTCACTATCGGACTGGCAAGTCTGCCCAAGGACACAAAAGATCATAATGACTTGATCCGGATTGCCGACACGGCCATGTATTGGGGAAAAAATCATGGCAAGAACCAAATCACGATTTACGATGAAGCAATGTCTATATGTAAATAAAAATCGCCTGCCTTTTTCGTAAGATTCTTCCTGCCCATTCCTGATATTTTAAGCACACTCCCGGACGTGATGTCTTGAGGAATATGCACCTTGATTCGTCTTGTGCTGAATCCGGGTTTATATTCAACGGTGACCGTTCCGCCCTTTTGGGCGAGTTGTCTTGGTATTGCCAGATTCTGGTGGATATCCATCACGTTATGAAAAAATTGATTGGCCCCGCTTACCGCAAGCCTCACCAGAGATCGCCTAACAATATCACGGGGTCTGCCGCCATAAACCAAGGCCTCATATGCAAAAACCCTCCCTACACTGAAAATTTTCTCAAGCCATTCTCTCTTGATGGGCAACTCATCGAAAACATCACGGTAGTCTGCATGGGAAAAAATGTCCTCAAATACCTGCTCCTGCTGAAAACCCCTGATTGGGTTTAAATCGTAGATTTTCCTTTTTTGTGGATCAATAAGCACCCCATACGCCTCGGTTATCTCCTTAAACCTCTCTTCAGCCAAGGGATCAGAGGAATTCACATCAGGATGAAATTTCAAAGCAAGTCTGCGATAGGATTTCTTTATCTCTTCTGCAGAGGCTTTTCTTGGTACTCCCAAAATCTTGTAGTAGTCCTTTGCCATACAAGCTTTATTAAACAAAAATCTGAAGTTATTACAAGGTTTGTTATCCGTGGGATTGAATGATTACTTCTTCCGGCAAACATATGGCGCTCAGGCAACCACCATATACCGCTCCGGTGTCGATTCCGATCTTATCATCTTTGATCAACACCTGTGTAAAAGGGGTGTGACCGAATATAACTTTTTTAGCGAGACCTGTTGGCGAGAAGATAAATTCGTTCCTGATCCATAGCAAATCCTCATTTACCTGCTTTTCAAGCGGAATCAACGGCCTGACACCGGCATGGACATAGATATATCCTTCGTCTTCATAGTACCACTGCAAATTGGCATAGAAATCTCGATGTCTCATGGGAAGCGCTTTAGCAACTTGAAAGTGTGAGACAAATTCGGCCTCTTTCAGATAGGACAGGATCGTTGCAATCCCCCCGTTGGCAAAATACATATTACGGTTGGAGCCGAACTCAAGAAAGTCAATGAACATTTCTTCATGATTTCCCCGGAGGAAAACACAGTGCGCCTGATCAGCAAAGTCAATAAGAAAATCGACCACATCGCTGGAAGCATAGCCTCGATCAATATAGTCACCGAGAAAAATGAGAGTATCATCAAGTCCGGGATCAATTTTTTGTAACAGATCTTTCAATTTATCAAGGCAACCATGAATGTCACCAATGGCAAAAGTTCTTCCCATATTTGGCTGCTTACCACAGAGCCGGCAGAGGGTAAAGTCGTAACCATGTCTCGTAGAAACCGAGAAACATATACGAAGAAAAAGGGTATCAGGAAAACATTTATCCCCGGGAAAATCACATCAAGGTGCCGAAAATGAAGATCTGTTTGAGATTCGCTTGCTACAAAATTTACCTGACAGGAATGAGCAGATATCTGAGATTTTCCGTCTTTTTTATTCCAGAATATTTGTTCCAATACACTAGTACAGTTTCTTCAGTTTCATGATCCGGATTCTGAGTTCAGGGATTTTTTGCTGTGCTTTGGTTGACTGAGAATTAAGATTTATGGCAAGCCGGTAGGCATCCAGGGCAGCATTAAGGTCAGCAAGTTGTTGGCGGCCTTTCTTCGTAGCGGCCCTGGCTTCATAGGCATACGCTAAGCTAAGCGCCACATCATAATCCTTATTGTTTTTCAAATACAGCGAGCATGCCTCGATGATCTTGTCGTTGTCTTCCAGCTTTATTGCGGCATTGATCAGCCCTTTTTTGTGATCAGTTTTGGAATCGAGCTTAACCAGAGAACTGTAGTAGTGATATGCTCCGGAATACTTGCCCTGTTTGAGAGAAAGATTAGCGGCCCGTGCCAGAGAATCTTTGTCCTTAGGTTTGATTTTCAGGACCTTGGTGTACGTAGACAGGGCCGATTTAACCCAGCCAGCCTTATCATATGCCGAGGCAAGATTATATAATAAAACAGGATCGTCCGGAGAAAGGGCCAACGCCTGTTCATAAGCCTTGATCCGGCCCTTTGCATCACCAAGTTTTCCCATGACCATGCCCAACTGGGCATAGGCATTCGAATCAGACTTGTAAATCGTCACGTAGCGCTGCAAAACGTTTGCAGCCTCCTTATAGTCCTTCTTCTTAAGGGCATTTTCCATAACAGGTATGAGTATTTCTTTGCGCGTGGCCGATCCAGCATATTTCCGGTAGAGGTCCAAGCCTTTGGATGTCATTCCCATCTGCTCATAGGTTTTGCCCAAATCAAGGATTATGTCCTCATTACCTTTGTCAAGATCAAGAGCTTGTTTGAGGAAGGAAATCCTCTCCTCGGCACGACCCAGCTGCCCAGTTACATAAGCCATACGCCTAAAGGTGACCGAGGTCGCACGCCCCTTTTCGACGATCTTCTTATCAACAACTAATGATTCATCAAAAAGGTCTATCTTAATATAGTATCTGGACAGGCGCGCTAAGGCTTTAATGTTATCCGGCTGTGATGTAACAACCGGTTTATATATACTGACAAGAGTTTCAAAATCGCCTTTTTTTGACAACAATTCATCCAGTTTATCGAGAAAGTATTCATTGACGGGAAAACTGGCATGCGCACTCTTTAATACAGCAATCTTCTCATCGACTTCCTGGGCTTCAGTGACCCGCTCTTTAAAATCATCTTGAGTCAATTCGATCTCGAGCGGAACCTTGGCTATGTTGTATTCGATATAATAAATTTCAATCGGGATGGATCGCAGCCCAGTTGTCAGAAGCTGTTTACGAATCTCCTGTGTATGTATGGGCTCATTGAGGTCATTGGATTTTCCGAATCCTGCGATATCTGCCGTCAGATATGATTCAAAAAAAGTGTTGGCATGGATTTTGGTTATCACAATCGTTTCATCGCCTTTAATCTGCATCTGCTGGCCGGCCTTGATATTTCTGGGTAAATTGTTCACCGTTACATCAAGCGAAATAAATTTGGGAGGCTTTCTGAAAATAAAGGAAATTGTTGCTTCCCGTAAGAGACCAATCTGGCCTCCTACAGGCACGATCAGAAATAAAGTCAGAGCTAGTGCAATAACAAGAATAATCACGACAACCACATTACCCTTGCGATGCATTAAACCTCCAACGTATTCTACGAATTATGCACCATTCATATCAAGTAACCATACATATGTCCATGCTCATTTTCGAACCCTAAATCGACACCTCCGAGCGATAGAAGGACTTGACCGTGTAACTTATTAGATTATTATTATTACTATTAGAAAGTTGTATGAACTTGATTTGATAATTTGTTCTAATTCAAGATGAAGGAGGTTTCATGAATAGAGGCCTGAGCCTCATTGAACTTATGCTTGCCCTGTCAATAGCCTCGGTTTTGATTTTTAGCGTGTATACATTTACCTCAGTTTCAGTTCAGATATATTCTGATATGCGCCGGGACTGGTATTGCATGCAGTCCATTCGCAACAGTATTGTCAATCTGGACAGGGATCTTGCCCAGTGCGCATACCTTCTGCCGCAGGATATGAAAATCGCCCTAGGGCAAAATCAACTCTTTATTGCAGGCCTGCCCGTGACCACAAAGCATGCAGGGCTATGCCTGCAAAACAAAAGTGTTCCTCCATTTTACTCCATAGCCCGTGCTGCATCTTCGAGCAACATTGTGGTAGATACAGTTGACATCGATCAAAACGGAGTGCCGGATTTCTGGGCGAATCTTGGGCTCATCAGCGATAATGGGCCGGCTGTAGTTTCGCATAACTATTCCCGCGGACAAACATCAATCCCGCTTCGATCAACATCACCTTTTTGTACTGGAGACCGGGTAGTTCCGGCAATTGTCTACGAATTAAAACCCGGTGGTCTCTACAGAAACTCTCAACTGCTTGCCGAGGCGATCACCTCCTTCGAAGCACGCATTGAGAATGACTTTCTGTTTATACAGATCCAGGCAGGATACAATGGTACCCAAAAAGAATTTTGCTATCCCTACGCCATCAACTGAAAACGGATATGTAATCGTTTATGTAATGGTTTTTATCCTGGTGGTGCAGGCTGCGGCCATGGCCACGGTTTCCATCATCACATTCAACATGAAATCCGGCAACGCCTTCTATGGTATCCTCAAATCCAAAGAGATAAACCAGGGCCAGGCACTCTATACCCAATCAAAACATGCAAGTCCGGAAGGATGGGACCACTCCTATTTCACCACCGAAATCCTTCAGAAATCATTTGGCGGCGAGAATCAAATTTTCTGGCGGATAGCGCTGAGAAAACAGCCCGCAAAAACGATCCGTGATGTCAACCTGGCCGGCCACAGACCATATCTCATTGTTCTGATCGATGACTCCGAAAGCATGAACTGGTCAGGAGGCAGAGATTACAAGCAGGATGCAGTCTATCTGAAGAAAAACACCGGTGAAATCATCGAGGTTTCAGAAGAGATCGTGCTGGAGAACGAGCTGCAAACCCCAGCAGGGACATATTTCAGGGGAAACTATGGTAATACCCATTACATCGCTCCTCTGGCCGGGTATTACAACGGCACAATGCCGAGTTGGCCCATTGTTCATTCCTACCTGCAGACCCTATTTGAGGACCTGGAAATGTGTGATGTTTCAATTGCCACGATCTCACAAGGAGTTATCCAGCCCTTCACCCGGGATAGAGAGCTTCTCCTGGAAACGCTCGCAAGCATACATCCGACCTCAAGCGAGTCTGCCCTGGCCGAAAGGCTCTTTAAACTCGTCGATGAGTTCCCACTAGAATGCATAACCGATAAACATATCCTTCTGCTCACGGATGGAGCGGCACTTAATGACGGCAATCTTCCCGGATGGATTCAGGATTTCGATCACGACAACGATCCGATGGATAAACAGCTGGCAGGAATCGGATCGAAATGCCTGGATGATGTGGCTGCATATGCAGCCACACTCGGGATTCAGGTGCATACAGCCGGACCTGAAAAATCCTATCTTCATAGAGTTGCTGAAAACGGAGAGGGTATGTTCATGCCTGAGGCGACAATTTTTGTTCCTCAGGAGCCATTTGTCTGCCAGATGCCTGTCATCAGCCAGAACAGCAGGCTCAATCTGGTTAACAAACTGGCCAGGTTCGATCCGGGCTGGCTGGATATGCAAAACGCCTCGTTCTATGCAATTGATTCCTCAGGGCAGATAAATTCCCGCGCCTTTTTCCCAATTCGGGGTCTGGCAACCTCGCACCATGTCGCAGACAACACGCTCTACTGTGCAACATCCAGAGATTATTTACTGGCCATTGATATACCATCCAAGAGCCTCAAGTGGATGCTGAAAGGCTGTGGAGGCAAACTTTTTTACACAGACAACCTGCTTATTGCCGGGCCGAATAGTTCCGGAACCATCCATGTAATCAAGGCAGGGCCGCAAATCGCCTGGAACACAAAGGCCGGACTGATTGAATCGACATCTTCTGGTGTATATACTGCCGCGGGCAACAAGATCACTGCATTCGATCCGAAATTCGGCTCTTATCTGGCTGAATTCAGCGCAACCCACAGCATTACGTCGCTCAGGTATGATCCATGTACGGATTTTATACTGGCCGGAACACTCTCGGGTATTATCTATGTTCTCAATCCCGCGTTGGATATTGAGTATGTCCTCGCCACTGATCAGGGTCAAGAAGTTGTTGATCTTCATTCATTCCACTGGAGAAAGCAGCTCTATATCCTGGCTCTGACAGACACACATATCACCTGTACCACCCCGGAGGGTATCGCCTGGTCTGAGGGCATCACAAACGGTTCAATCATTCAGGCCGTAGTAATGGATGCAAAAGTCCATGTGACCTCCCGGCAGGAGGCTCATGAGTGTCCCGGCATAGACACCGGCAAATCAGAGTTGAGTATCTTTGATGCAATAACCGGACAACGCCTTTCTTCCCGCACCATATGCGAGGGGAATGCCTTCGGACCTTTAATCGATCTTGAGCAGGGACTCATAGAATATATCAATTGGAGTATGGACTCCTGCACAGAAGACATTTCCACCCTTTGCGGAATGAAATGGTTAGGCCTGGGCACAAAAATTCTTCCCCCCTCCTCTGAGTAGCAATCCTGATACCCAAAAAAATTGTCCGGGCAAAAAATACTATGTGTTTCGCGGAGAAAACCCCTCTATGCAGCTTGACTCAAAGCGGTTCATAATGCTACATTCCCTTGCATGTTAGACATCAAATTTATTAGACAAAATCCGGAGATCGTCAAAGAATCTCTGGAGAAGCGCAACATGGTAATTAATCTGAAAGATCTCCTGGAACTCGACAGCCGGCGCAGAACCCTGATTCAGGAAGTAGATGCCCTCAAGTCACAAAGAAACCAGTTCTCTGAGCGCATTGCCAGAGCAAAGAAAGAAGGCCTCCCTCTTGAAGAAGAAACCAAGAATATGCGCCGGATATCAGATGAGATCAAGGGCATAGATACCCAAATCCGCGAGCTGGAAGAGCAGATCGAAAACGTAGTCATGGACATACCCAATATCCCGCACGCAAGCACTCCTGTCGGCAAAGACGAGGGTGATAACAAGATTATTCGCCATTGGGGTGAACAACCGCAGTTCGATTTTACACCCCAGGCGCACTGGGATATCGGCGAAAACCTGGGCATTCTCGATTTCAAACTTGCCGCCAAAATCACCGGAGCCCGGTTTTCCTTCAGCTGGGGCCCTGGGGCACGTCTTGAAAGGGCACTGATCAACTTCATGCTCGATGTGCATACAGCCGAGCATGGCTACACCGAAGTGCTGACCCCATTCATGGTGAATTCCGAAAGTATGACCGCCACCGGGCAACTGCCCAAGTTTGAAGAAGAGCTTTTTGCCACTGACGGCTATTACCTGATCCCCACGGCAGAAGTTCCGGTTACCAATGTCTACCGCTCGGAAGTTCTCTCAGAGGATGATCTGCCCGTAAAACTGGTGGCCTATTCGCCGTGCTTCCGGCGCGAAGCCGGCTCCTATGGCAAGGACACCCGCGGCCTGATACGTCTGCATCAGTTCAACAAAGTGGAAGTGGTGCGTTTCGCGCATCCGGAGCGCTCGTACACTGATTTGGAAGAGCTTACGGCCGATGCCGAGGATATCCTCAAGAAACTCGGGCTTCACTACCGGGTAGTTGCTCTATGTAGCGGCGATCTGGGGTTTTCATCAGCAAAGACCTATGACCTCGAAGTCTGGATGCCGGCCACGGATACATACCGCGAGATATCTTCATGCAGTAATTTCGAAAATTTTCAGGCCAGGAGGGGCAGGATCCGTTACAAGTCTAAACAGGGCAAAAAGACAGACTTCTGTCACACTCTCAACGGCAGCGGGCTGGCCGTGGGAAGGACAGTCGCCGCAATCCTGGAAAATTACCAGCAGGCAGACGGAACGGTCAAGGTGCCAGAAATCCTGGTACCTTACATGGGTATTGACCTGATCGGGCCAATGAGTTAATGAGATCACAATGTGGAGGGATGGCCGAGTGGCTTAAGGCGGCGGTCTTGAAAACCGCTGTATCGCAAGATACCGTGGGTTCGAATCCTACTCCCTCCGCCAGAACCTGGAGAGATGGCCGAGTGGCTTAAGGCGCTCGCCTGCTAAGCGAGTGTGGGGCGAAACCTCCACCGAGGGTTCAAATCCCTCTCTCTCCGCCATACAAGCCAATTCAAAAGAGGTCAGATGATAAACTTCTGGCCTCTTTTTGTTTAAAAACGGTTTTTGCTACGACTTTTGCTACGCCTTTGTTTAAAAGGTGGGTTGATTTGAACCCGTCTCAGATTTTGCCTTGTTATATGTACTTTCTTTGAGTGCCCAAAGACAATTCTGCATGGATAGCAGAATTTGACGCGCTTTAGTCGCGCCCGAAGGGTGAGGCACAGGGATGTGCCGAATCAAAGTACCAAAGAAATGCACCCCGAGAGGCCGCCCTTCGGGTGCGCTCACTCATTTGAGAATTTCGGGCCGCGGCTAAACTCGCTCCGTTTCACTCCGCTCAAACAAAACCCGCTTTCCCCCGAATCTCTTTGCATTCGTTCGCCGGCCTCAAGGGGCCCCGTTGGGTCAAGAGCCAAGATAGTCAAAGAGGTAACAATAAGGTTTAGAATCAACATGTTTGAGAAAATTAATAGGGACATCTTAATGAAAATTTATTCATGATTCTAAAAATACGGACGATAAATATAATAATATATTATTATATAACTTGACATAAAGATAAGATAACCTTATTAACAAAAATAGAACGGGGGGAGTCATGGCAGACCAAGCTTTAGCCAAGAGATTAAAAGAATTAAGACTATCCTTAGGTTTTAAGCTTAACGAAGCTTCAGAAAAACTCGGTTTTCCTTTTTATCAGACCTTAACCAAAATAGAAGAAGGAGAACGAGAGGTTAAGGCTTCAGAGTTGAAGAAATTTTCTAAGGTATATTTTCAAAGCATACCTGAGTTATTAGGATTGCAGACCTCTTCTCAATTTTCTGATTTTGTTTGGCGAAACCCACCTGATGAAGTTGAAAAAAAACAGATAGAAGCAGAATTGCTTGATTATTCAAAACAATACTATAAACTCGAACGTTTGTTGGGAATAACAACTAAGTGGAGAAATTTTAAAATTCAAGTTGATCATGATGATGTAAGAACACAAAAAAATATCACAGAGTTGGCAGACAGCCTTAGAGAGCATTTAACCCTCGGTAATAGACCTGCTAGCGTGTTACCTAATGTCTTGGAACAGAATTATAGTGTTAAAATCCTATTTCAGAGACTCTCAGATATTGGTTCTGGAGCTTCTATTGTTCATCCAGAATTTGGTGCGATCGCTGTTATTAATGCAGATGAAGTTCCTTGGCGTCGAAATTACGATTTAGCACATGAATTATTTCATTTACTAACCTGGGAGATTTTCCCCCCCCAAGATCTTAAAGACACAAGCTTCTTAAAGGAAGTAGATAAAAAAGCCGATAGCTTTGCATCTGTTTTACTGCTACCTGAGAGGGAAGTGAGAAGGTCTATTGATGAACATAGAGATGAGAAAGGAAAAATATCTTTTTCAGACCTCATTGATATAGCCTTAGAATTCGATGTTTCAACTCAAGCTCTTATATATCGCATGCATAATCTTGGATACATCACTTGGGAAAAAGCTCAGGAATTAATCAGCGATGATAAACTTCTGATTATTAATAGGGAAAAGAGGAAAGATGTGAGTAGTACAATACCACGCTCTCGACGCTTCGAAGCATTGGCAATTAGATGCCTTTCAAAGGGATTAATCTCCCGTGGCAAATTTGCTGAGATAACAAAAATAGATCGATGCGATATAGATAATTTTGTTGAAGACTATGGTTTGATTGAAGTAGAGGGACAACCTTTTGAAATTATGGATAATAGATGCTGATTTAATCATTGATTTTCTAGCGTTAGAGATTCTAGATAAATTAGTCCAAAAACATACTATTTTCTTGGCCACTAGTGTTATTGATGAGGTTAAATTCTACAGAAAAGATGGGATAAAAATTCAAATAGATTTCAGAGAAACATATATAGAGTCTGGCTTAATAAAAGAGTTAGAGGCTGCCCAAAATGAAATCAAAGAAGTTTTAGAGTGTCTGCCATCAGACTTTGAAGATTCAATACATATTGGAGAACTTGAGTCTTTAGCTATCCTTAAAAGAGAAAAAGGCTTAATTTTTTGTTGCTGTGATCATTTTGCAATTAGAGCATTACCATTTATTGACTGCAGTGATAGGGGAATTTCTACTGAAAAACTTCTTAACTCATGTGGACTTAGTTTGCCACGTTCAAAATTGAAGGATAGGCACACTGAAGATTATTTTCAAAACAACTTAAGACTAGGACAGGAGAAAAAAATTTATAATTTCTAGCATCAATAATCTGTTCTTTATTGAAAGCAATATCAAAGACAGCGTACGTCAAGAATTTATTGTATGACATGTGAGCTACAATAAATAGGACAACATCAAAATATAAAATTCTTGCCAGTTAATGAACTAGAACAAGTTAAATATATTTCTTCAAGATCATAACAAGTCTAAGGGCAAGCAAATCAACGATTGCTATAAGAAATGTTGCCAACTGCTAGATTTAATATAACCATTTAATATATGTATCATTACTGGATTTGTTTATTGTAAATACTTCAAAATGATATCAACAAGGGGTCCCCTTGGGGCCGATGAGCGAGTGAAGAAAAAATACGGGAAAAGCGATTTCTGTTTGACTCAGGCCATCCATGGCCTTCGCCCTTCGGGCGCACTAGAAGTGCGTCCAAATCTGCTATCCTGCAGATTTGTGAACCGGGTCATTCAAGACCCTCCCCAAGCAGGGGATGGATCTGGAAAATGACTTTTAAAGCATATCATACGGATCGATATCGATCTTGCGCTTAATGCCGGCGGGTATTTTAACTTTCTCAATCTCGTCCACAACCCTGTGGAGCGCCCGGCGGTTTTCCGAAAGCAGGGTGATCTGCCGCCTGTGGCTGCCTCGCAGAAAGGCAATCGGGGCCGGAACAGGCCCCATTACCTTCACGGAGTTGCTCTTTATCCCGGCTGCAATGCGCCTGATTGTCTGCTCCAGTGCCCTGGGGTCATACGATGAAAAGGTGCACAGAGCCATGTGTGCAAACGGCGGAAATCCCGACATGTGTCGAATTTCCCGCTCGGCCTCGATCATGGCGTGGTAATCGTGATTTGCGATTGCCGCAATGACAGGGTGATCGGGTACAAGGGTCTGAACGAAAACACGCGTATCCGGCTGCTGCCTGCCCGCCCGGCCCGCCACCTGTACCACCTGCTGGAAGGTACGCTCGATGGCCCTGAAATCCGGCATATACAGAAGCTGCTCGGCATACATCACCCCGACCAGGGTCAGGTGGGGAAAGTCGTGCCCTTTAGCGATCATCTGAGTCCCGACAATCACATCAATATCCCGACAACGAATGGCAGACAGGGCCTTGTCAAGTTTCCCGGGTGTGTTCACTTCATCCGAGTCCATGCGAAGAATGCGAATCCCGGGAAAATGCGCAAGGACCTCTTCCATGATTCTCTCGGTTCCCAGACCGATCGGCCGCATATCAAGACAGCCGCAGCCCGGGCAGATCTCGGGCAGTTTCTGTGTATACCCGCAATAATGACAGAGGGCTGCGGTCTTTGCTTTATGATAGGTCAGGCTTCTGTCGCAGCGAGAGCATTTAAGTACCTTGCCGCATGCAGGGCATACCATGGCGGACGAAAAGCCACGTCTGTTGATAAAAAGCAAAGTCTGCGCGCCCCGCTCGAGCGTCTCCTTGATAGCAGAGAGCAGTTCCCCAGAAATTATCTCCGAGCGGGAGCGCATATCCACAATTTCCACATCGGGCAGGGCTGCCTCTCCGAATCTGGACTTAAGCACCACGAGCCCGGCCGCATTATTACCGACCTTGACAAATGTATCCATGCTGGGAGTGGCCGAGCCCAATATCACAACGGCCTTTTGTCTCTGAGCCCTGAGAATGCTCAGATCACGGGCATTATAGGGCACTCCGTCCGATTGTTTGAAGCTGCCGTCATGTTCCTCATCGACAACTATCAACCCGATATCTCTCAGCGGTGCAAAAATCGCGGAGCGTGTCCCAAGCACGAACCTGGCATTTCCCCGGGCTACTTTGAGAAATTCCAGCGCTCTGGCCCTGGGGCTCAAACCCGAATGAAACAATGCCATCTCATTTGGAATCCGGCTCCGGATTCTTTCAATGGTCTGAGGGGTCAAAGCGATTTCCGGAACCATATAGAGCACCGAGCGTCCGGCTTCAAGGGCCTTGAGCGCACAGGTTAAATACACTTCGGTTTTACCCGAGCCGGTAATCCCATGCAGCACAATCGAGCTAAATTCGCCGGAATTCATGGCCTGTATTATGATCCCGACCGCATCCTTCTGCTCGGGTGAATGATCGACCCGATGCATGATCCTGGGATTGGGCGTGTATTGGCGCAGCTCGATCAACCCCCGCTGAACAAGACGTGAGATAGAAGCGGAAGACCCCGGAAAAATCTTGCGTAAAACATCAGGGGCAATGCCGTCTTCGGGTATCGCATCCAGAAGTGCTTTCTGTCTGCTTCCAAGGCGTTCATGTTTCATATCTGTCTTATACGCTAAACACTCCGGTTCCAGATCCAGGGTATTGCCTATTCGAAAATACGGGGGAAACGCCAATGCCACACATGCACCAAGGCTAGCATGATAGTAGCGGGCGCACCACATGAGCAGCTCGATAATCTCCGTAGGAACCAGAGCAGACTCATCGATGACTTCAGATATGGGCTTGAGGCCGGAATCGTCATGGCAGCGGAGCGCAACAATAACTCCGACGTATGTACAGGTTTTGACAGGCACACGCACCCGGCATCCCCCGGAAACCTTCATTTCTGCCGGTATCTTGTAGCTGAGCACCTTGGGAATGTTCAAAAACACCACCACATCTGCGACACTATAATTCATGAAAATCAGGTTAGCACTATCAGAAAAACAGCGAAACCACTTTATTGGAAAGACTCGGCTTGACTCTCTGCCTTAACTGCATTTATACTTATCAATGACTGTATTGGAGGAATTATTGAAGGGTGTAGGTTTGGACCAAATTTTACGAGACCTGAAGGATAAAGACCCTGAAATCAAACGTATGGCTGCCCAGGCTGTTTTAAAACAGTCACCCTCGCCTGACGATGTCTTTTTTTCAGTTCTCCAAGACGCTGATCGTTCGACTGCCTTTGCCATCTATGATGCTTTGTTTGAATCACCACAGGACTTCTCATCGATATTCAAGCAGGCAACGGATGATCCGGATCCCAGAGTCAGGTCTCAGGCCATTCGATATCTTTTCCGCAGGGGCAGTTTTCGTGTTGAAGACGGAATAAAGTGGCTCAAGGATGATGATCCGTATGTACGCCGCCGGGTGCTGAGTTACCTGTCGTGGAGCAATGACCGTTCAGCAATTAAGTTGGTAGCCAAGCTGGCCGCAGAAGACCCTGATCCACTCGTCCGCAAGGATGCATTGCGGCTGATTGCCGTATGGGGCACCAGGGAAGATGCCGGTATTATTATCGAGACACTCAAAGATGAAGATTTCGAGGTAAAAGCTCAGGCCATTTACACTCTGAAAAAGATTACCGGAGAAGATTTCGGTGAACCGATCGGCGTTTCAGAGGATCAGCTGGAATGGATTGTAGCCAGATGGCAGGGATGGTGGGAAATCACCAAGGAAAACATATAATGGAACAACCGACATACTCCCCGAAAGAATTTGCATCATTACTGGGCATCTCAAAATCCCGGCTTCTGAAAATGGAAGCCGATGGAAATTTTCCTCAACCACACAAGCAAAACGGGATGCGCCTCTATATGCCCTTCGATATTCCGCTCTATCTCAATATTCTCGGTAAGGATAAACTGGTTATTAACAAAAGAAGGCAGATCTTCCTGAATTTCAAGGGAGGTACCGGCAAAACCAGTGTGTCGGCTTTTTACGGATTTCGTCTGGCACAGCTCGGGATGGAAGTTCTGCTGATCGACCTGGATCCGCAGGGTCATCTGACTCAATGTTTCAGCATAGAATATTCTGATTTCGATGCCACTCTTTATAATGTGCTGATAGATCGAATGGATATCCGGCAAGCGATTGTCGATACCCCGGTTAAAAATCTGAAATTGATCCCGGCCAATCTCGATCTTTCGCCGGTTGAGCTTTCGCTGACGTCGATGAATGCACGCGAATTGCGCCTGCGGAAAAGCCTCGCGGAAATATCGGACGATTACGATGTGATCATCATGGATGCATCACCATCGATCGGGTTATTGAACCTGAATGGAATCCTAGCCTGCAACGAACTCATGGTGCCGGTCCTGGCAGATTTCCTCTCCTATCACGGATTGAAAATACTCTTTGAGACCATAGCAACCATCGAGGAAGATTTTGATTTCATTCTCGATAATATCTATATCTTTTTAAACCACTATAATGCATCACTGAACATTTCTCAGCGATCCAGAGAAGCACTGGAGGATCATTACAGCGATTATCTCATGAAAACGATCATCCGCCAGGATACAAAAATGGCAGAAGCTGCGAGCATGGGCATGCCAATTCATCAGTATGCGCCGAGAACACGGGGTACAAATGATATTGATGCCTTTATCAGAGAAATATTCCCAAAGCTGCCGATTGCCATTTAAGGAGATTTATGGTTCAATACATTTCATATATGCTAAGCGCCATACTAACCTTTTTTATTGATATGAGGAGAACGCTATTATGAAAGATGGTTTCGACAAAAGTGTTGCCGAGAAGATGCCCAAAAGCCAGAAACAACGTGGGAACAGACCATGGAACGTTGATCCTGTGCTGATTAAAAAACAAGACGAAGAAGCCACGGACACCACAAACGCCAAACCTCTGGAGGTAAGGCCAATACCGCAGATAATCGCAAAGGATAATTTCGAGAATGCAAATCAGGCAGTGCAGAACATTGAAGATTTTAACTCTGAATTAACCAATATGATTTTTGAAAAGAAAAACATCGCGCGTCAGTTGAATGAAAATAATAACACCTTGGATACGCTCATCAAAGAAAATACATTCCTCAAACAAAACATTGTGGAGATTGAAAAGCGAAAATCAAACGAAAAAGTACTGCATAACGAAATCATGTTCCTAAATGAGCAACTGCAGGATGCCGATTGCCACATCAAAAACCTTTTCATATCATTAGATGACAAAACCAAAAGCCTCAATTTCGAAGCCGACCAGAAACGCGGGCTCGAAAAAAAATATTTAAGAATTGCTGAAGAAGTACATGACAAGGCAAAACTCGACGTAAAAGTTTCCATCCTCAGGCGCGACCTTGAGGCTGCCAATGCCCGGGTTCGTGACCTGGAAATCCTTTTGGACGATGAACAGAATAAACGCAAGCCACTGGAAGAAGAAATCGTTGACCTGAAAACCGCGCTAGACAAAGTGTATTCATCGCTAAACCAAATCCGACTCAAAGCCAAACGAGAGGCGTATGGATCCTGACACCACGAAAAAAGTCAGTGATCTGCTTTCCATCATGGAGGATATGTCCTCCGAGATTGATATCAAAAAAGAACTTTCCAAATTCACACAAGAAATCAACTCCATTAAAGAAAGCCTGCAGCAGCTGACAGAGAGGTTCGATCAATTCGAAAAAACATACCTTGCCAAGCGCCAGGAAGTAAAAAATATTAAGAAAGAACTCGAAACAATCTTGCAGGATAAACCCTGAAGACTGCGCGATGATCTACTGTCCGGTAATAATTTTCTCTCCGGGCAAATTGATATTTTCGCATTTCTAAATATCCGATACAAGCAGACATAAAAAACATCTTTTCAGTCTTCCTCTTCAAAGAGCTTCTGGCATTCAGGGCAGAGTCCATGGCTAAATACCGCATCCGAATACTTCTCGATATATTCTTCGAGCTGGTTCCAGTAGCCGGTATCATCACGGATTTTCTTACACCTGGCGCAGATCGGTATCAGGCCCCTAAGAGTCTTGATCTTTTCCAGGGCTTCGGTAAGTTCCGCAATCAGCCTTTCCCGCTCCAGCCGGGAACGCTTTGCCTCGGTAATATCGCGTATAATGCCCTGATATCCGATGATGCTGCCATCGGTGTCAGCCCTTACATTGA
>Ga0272441_10004964_pt1 | contig 23561 bp, 21 predicted proteins | sample SSMProp6N_FD_193582 | JGI IMG/M metagenome (GOLD analysis project Ga0272441, IMG submission 193582) | Marine sediment archaeal communities from Little Sippewissett salt marsh, Falmouth, MA, United States - SSM-Prop-6N | ecosystem: Environmental > Aquatic > Marine > Wetlands > Sediment ...
CCGGCACTATATTCTATGATAATTTCCGCCAGGTTCTGTTTCTCGTTCCACCGATTTTTATCATCTGTACAGCCGGTCTGGGATTCCTTGCAGAAAAGATCAGACTCTGGCCTGTAAAAGCCCTCGCTTTTTTCCTTGCGATTTTTCCGGGGGTGCTCGGGATTGCACGGCTGCATCCGTATGAGTATGCCTATTACAATGCTCTTGCCGGAGGTATCTCAGGGGCTGCCGGCAGGTATGAGACCGATTACTGGTGCACTGCCACACGGGAAGGAATTGAATATCTGAATCAGGAAGCACCTGAAAACACCGTCATCGGATACAACAAGGGGCTGGAGCAGGTAATGCCCTTTGCAAGGACAGATCTTACTGTGGTTATGAGTAACTCAGACGGAAGCTCGGCTGAAACACCTCCGGACTATATCATGCTCTGCTTGAGAGGCGGCCTTGCACGCTCGGATCAGTTGACTGCAGATGCTTTCTACAAGGTCGAGAAATCTGGTGTTCCGTTCCTGGTAATAAAAGAAATCCATTAGGATATAGGGCTTAACATTTGCCCTTATACTCTATACAAATTCTCATACGCTTTTACCATCGTTTCCAGTGAGAAATGCGCAACAATCCTGCCCCGCGCTGAAGAACTCAGCTCGTCGTTTTCAGCTTCCGAAAGGTTCACCAACTTCATCCAGCCTGCGGCCAGTGCATCCGGATCATCTGGCGGTACAACGACACCGGTTTTCCCCACAATCAATGCGGCATCGCCAACATCCGTCACCACACACGGCACGCCGCAGGACATTGCCTCCGATACAACGTTGGGAAAAGCTTCTCCATGAGAAGCAGAAAGGGTAAAGATGTCCAGGCCGTTGTAAAAAGCAGCCATGTCCTGCTGTTCACCCAGCAGCCTGACCTGCTCGCCAACCACATACTCATCAATCCATTTCACCAGCTGTTCATTGGTTTGATCCATTCCGCGGCCGCAAAGGATAAATACGGCTCGTGGAAACCTTCTGCTTAATACTGAAGCAGCGTTAAGAAAGGTACGATAGTCCTTCTGGGGATGGAATCGACCGGCAGCACCAATCAGAATTGAATTCTCCCGGATGTTCCAGCAGGTTCTGAATTCCTTTCGCTTTTTTTCATCCGGACTATACCGTTCCACATCATAACCGTTTGGTATGACAACCATCTTCTCTTCAGGATACCCCAATTCAATGTGCACCGTTTTGGAGGCATTCGAACAGCATAAAATTCGGTCAGCTTGTGAGGCAAGGTATCTGGCATTTTTTCCAATCCAGATTGTGAATGGCTTGTCTTCTGAAGGATCAAACGTTGTATGTCGAATATTCCAGATTAAAAAGAAACGCGGCAGAAAGGGTTTAAGCAGGGATACAAGGAAATTGGAGTGATACATCCATGCTTGTACTACATCGGGACGAAGTTTTCTTAATGTCCTGTAAAGCTTGAACAATGACCCCGGAAATGACAGATTTGCTTTCAAGCCGATTGAAATTACTTCGATCCCGGCAGCTTCAATTCGGCTGCCCAAACCTGCGCTATCAGTTAGTGAAATCACTGTGGAAGGAAATTTATCAAGATCCATCCGTTCCAGCAGCCGAGCCAGCACAAGCTCAGCTCCTCCTGGAGTGAGTCCGCCGATTACATGCACCACCTTTATGGGGGTTCGAGTCTCCATCAACCATCCTGAAAAACGAATATGCAATAACTTCAAAGCAGGCGCAGAAACGCAGCGAGTCGTTTCATGTCAGCCTAGCCCGACATGCGCGTAAAAGCTTCCTGCAAACCGTGTTTCCAGTCCAGCATATCCAGGGCAAAGGTTTTACGCACAAGGCTGCAATCCAACCCTGAAAACAGCGGGCGATCCGCTGGTGTTGGAAACGTACTCGTCGGCACCGGGATCACTTCCTTGCAGGGCCGCCTATTTTCATCAGGGTCAAGTGCCAGCACAGCCTTCGCCCAATCATACCTGCTGACAACGGGTTCTCCAGCAAGATGGTAGATGCCCGCATATTCATAGAAGAAGCTGTACGGGTCCTGCCCTGCCTGGTTTATTATTTTCAGTGATGCCCGGGCGAGATCCCAGGCCGAAGTAGGCCCTGCGACCTGGTCACTCACCACCTGCAATGTTTCCTGGTTGTGCGCCCAACGGAGCACCTTATCCGGGAATGAGTTCCCTCCCGGGGAATACACCCAGCTGGTTCGCAATATCACTGCTGCAGGAGAAGTCTCAGCCAGGCACTTCTCACCTTCCAGTTTTGTCCAGCCATACACATTCAGGGGATCGGGCTTATCCGTTTCCACATAAGGGCTGCCTTTACGGCCGCTGAATACATAGTCCGTGGAATAATGCAGGACAGCTGCCTTTATCTCCTCCGCGCACTGGCCGATAACACAAAGAGCCCTGGAATTTACCGCTTCCGCCAGATTGGGTTCCCGCTCCGCACGATCAACCGCTGTATATGCAGCGGCGTTGATAATCAGCTGCGGTTCAGTATCCGTAATCCATTTCGTTATGGAGGATGGATCAGACAGGTTTATATCAGGATAATCCAGGCTTTTGATATCCCAATGCCCGGGAAACTGAAGGCGGAAGGCACTCCCCAGTTGTCCTCCGCTGCCTAATAAAAGTACACGCATGCTCAATCCTCGAAAGAATAGAGGGAATCAGGGTCATCCTCATGGCGTATTTCATCGACTGCCTCACCCTTGCCCTCTCCCCGGTACAGCCGGTTTGGAAGGTTTACCACGAGTGCATTGACGTTCGAAATATTGCGGTACCCATGCACTACGCCCGGCGGGATAACGAGTACGCCAGGGCTATCCTCTCCAAATTCCAGCCGCATGGAGCAGCCAGTGGTAGGCGATTTGGGGCGACGATCCCAGAGTCGGACTTCAAAAGTGCCCGGCCCCGGAAAACAGAATACGTCCGTCTGATCAACATGTTCATGCGGACCTCGAGTAACACCAGGCTTTGTTACGGATATATACCCCATGACAGGCAGGTTTTCTGCCGGCCATTCATCAGACCGGAAGATCTCAGCCAGCCAGCCGCGTTCATCATGATACTGTTCTAATTCACGGATTTCAACGCCGTCAATATTGCTGGTTATTTGCATGCTCGATCTCCTCTGCAGCAATACGTCTCAGGTAATCAAAATACGGCTTGCCTTTTCCCTTATCACCCAGGCTGATGAACTGATCATTATCAATAAAACCGCGCCGCCAGGCAATTTCCTCGACACAGGAAATTTTGAAGCCCTGGCGCTCTTCAATCGTATGTACAAAATTGCTGGACTGCAGCAGCGCTTCAGGTGTACCTGCATCGAGCCAGGCAAACCCGCGTCCCAGGACTTCCACCTCCAATGTGCCTTGCTGCAGGAAGGCATTATTGATATCGGTAATTTCCAGTTCACCGCGGCCTGATGGTTCTAATCCAGCTGCTATGTCCACCACTGTATGATCATAGAAATACAGGCCGGGCACAGCCAGATTGGAGCGAGGCTCAGCCGGCTTTTCGGTGATCCGGAGCGGCTTCCCGTTCTGATCCAGTTCAATAATGCCGTAACGCTGTGGATCACGTACAGGATAGCCAAAAATCTTTGCTCCAGTCTGCAAACCAGCTGACTCGCGCAGGATTTTTCCCAATCCACGGCCATAAAAGATATTATCACCCAGGACCATTGCTGCCGGGCCGCCTTCAAGAAATTCCCGTCCGATAATAAACGCCTCAGCCAGGCCGCGCGGGGCTTCCTGCACCTCATAGCTGAACTTCATGCCCCACTGGCTTCCATCTCCCAGCAGTGACTGGAATAACGGCTGGTCTTGAGGCGTTGTGATCAAAAGCACTTCACGAATATCCGCCAGTAAAAGAATCGAAAGCGGATAGTAAATCATCGGCTTGTCGTATACCGGCAGCAGCTGCTTGCTCACCGGAATAGTGAGAGGATGAAGACGTGTTCCAGCTCCGCCGGCAAGAATGATCCCTTTCATACTGCTTTCTCCCTGTCCTGGTAATTCATTTTCATCCACGCGCTGTAGCTGTCCCGACTGCGCACCTGCTCCACCCAATCCCGGTGAGAAAGGTACCAGTCAACCGTGGATGCCAGCCCGTCTTCCAGTGAAACCTGCGGCTCCCAGCCAAGCTCCTTCCGGATCAGGCTGCTGTTTATTGCATATCTGCGGTCATGCCCTTTTCGGTCAGTTACAAACTGTTTTAATGAACTGAACGGAACATATTCGGAATCAGGCAGCCTTTCATCCAGCAAACCGCATACCTTGTCGATGATTTCGAGATTGGTGGGCTGGATTTCTGCACCAATCGTGTAAACTGAACCGGGTTTGGCATTCTCCATAACCAGCCACAATGCCCGTACGTGGTCTTCCACATACAACCAGTCACGTATCTGCAGGCCGTCCCCATAAATCGGAAGCGGGTTTCCTGCGACGGCATTCAGGATCAGCACCGGGATCAGTTTTTCGGGGTACTGGTATGGGCCATAATTATTCGAGCAGTGTGTAATACGCGTCGGCAGTTTGTACGTCTTGTGATAAGCGCGCACCAGGAAATCGCCTGAAGCCTTTGAAGCCGAGTAGGGCGAGTTCGGAGCATATGGTGTGGTTTCCTCAAAAGGCGGATCGTCCGGCCCCAGTGAGCCGTATACCTCATCTGTGGAAATCTGAAGGAAGCAGCAGTCTTCCTCTTGAAGATTCTGTTCTTCCAACCAGACTTTGCGTGCAGCTTCGAGCAGTGAATAGGTGCCTTGTATATTGGTCCAGATAAATGGCGAAGCACCCAGGATCGACCTGTCGACGTGTGTTTCAGCAGCGAAGTTCACAATCGTGTGGATTTCCTGTTCACGGAGAAGTTTCTCAACGCGTGCCTGGTCACAGATGTCACTTTTTATCAGAATATGGCGGGAAGGATCAGGAATCCCGTCAAGGTTTTCCTCATTTCCTGCATACGTCAATGCATCCATATTAAAGAGGAACACGTCCAGATGGTTTTTCAGAACGTGGTGCACAAAATTTGAACCGATAAAACCTGCGCCGCCGGTTACAAGAATTTTCTTCTGCATAGTTTCTCCCAAACCTGCGAAATGCTGACAAAGCAACCAGTATCAACTGCGGTCAGACTTCGATTTCTCGTAGAAATCTCTTTTTTGCATGATCATTATACGTTCCTGATTGATCCGGAGCCTGTTGATCAGATCAGCGATCAAAGCAAACAGCAAAATAAACAAACCCACGATAATAAAGCCCAGCCCCGCAAATCCGACTGATTTATAGGGTGTAAAATTACCGTTCAGGATGTAGTGGCCAAAAAGGAACGCTATCAAAAGAAAGCCGATGGTAGTAAAGATGCTGCTGAAAACACCAAATACCCTCAGAGCTTTATTATCGACCAACACCCTGAAAATAATCTTGCTGATTTTTATGCCGTATCTTGTGACACTGCCGGCCACCCTGGATTGGCGTTCCGGGAAATATTGCACATCAACCGGAATTTCAATAAACGGAAGTTTATGGTTGGCAAGGGCCAGGATTGATTCGTGTGTGTAGGTGAAGTCACCGAAAAGATTTAGATGCAGCAGTGCTTCACGCGAATATGCCCTGAAACCGCAGGAGACATCCCGCAGCTTTATGCCGCTCATGGAACTCACAAGCCAGGCGACAATCTGGTTACCAAGGTACTTGATCGCGGGCATGGAAACAGGTCTGCCATTTTCAAAACGGTTGCCCGTTACCATTGCCATCCCCTGGTCAAGAATAGGATCGATAAGAGCAGGGATTTGTTCAGGGTTGAACTGCCCGTCTGCATCAATGGAAACAAGCACATCCACCTCTCGTTCCAGGGCTTCCTGGACAGCTGTCTGGAATACACGCCCTACACCAAGATTGGTATGATGAGAGACAACTTCCGCACCAGCGCTCAAGGCTTTTGACACTGTTCCATCGGTAGAACCATCGTCCACAATCAGCAGCACAAGATCTTCGTAATCCTGCAGTACCTGCCGGATCCCTTCCAGCGTACTGTAGATTTTCTTTTCTTCGTTATAAGCAGGCAGATACACCATCAATCGCATGAGTCACAATCCTTATTGGTTATATAGACAGCAGGCTGAATCATATGCGCCGAATGCTGATCATTTTGAGTATTATCAAGATTCCAGCCAGAGCAATTCCCCGGCACCCTGAAAGACTCTTTACCTTTCGATAAACATATCAGACAAGGTTCTTTCTGAAAAGGCAGGTATTCCAACTTCCCAGGCAGAAACACCTGTAAACCGGGAAATATTATCTTGCCCTCGAGAAGAAGAAAATGCTCTGAATTTCCCAACAACCCGATCCTTAACAGTTTCCACCAAATCCGACTTTGAATTCCACTTTTTACCTATTATCTGGCCGTCAGGGTTGTGGCTCAGTGTATAACCGTATCCGGCTTCTAGCTCCCTTATAAGGTAAACCATGGAGAACATCCTCGTCATCACATATCAAGCAAATTACCGCACATACATTATCTGCGGAATCATCCGGGATATTCGACGGAAAGAGATTTTCCATATGAACCAGTTTATTTTCATGAAAGGGTGCTGGAACTCTAATCCAGATGAGATATTCCGGATCCGATGAATCAATCTTCATTCCTATAGTGTCACAGTGAAGCTGATATACTTCCTGTTCAAGCCAGTTGAAAGGGCGCACAAATGCGGACCGGTTAGCGTGCATCAGCTCGTTCCTGGAAGCAGAAAAGACACTTTCGACAGATGTGAATGGACTGAGCCCAAAAACCGGCCTGATTTGATTAAAGAGAAGCCATGGAATACAAGCCATAAAGAGTACAGGTGCCATAATATTGACCCCTCGCCTGGATTCAGGAGAAGAAAATGGAACCGGAACCAGAGGCGCACCAATAATAAAAAGGCTTAATTGAAGGCGGCTACCCCATGGCTGCCAAGGGAAAAGAAAACTAAAAAGGATCCAGGCAGCTGTCCAGAATCCCATATATTTCTTTTGGGTCCTTGAAAATTTTTTCCAGCCGCCCAGAATCAACCACAAAACCATGAGGGAAAATATCAGGAAATGAAGCGGATTTCCAGCATGATCCTCGTTATTACTGAACCCCTCCAATGAAAAAGTATGATATTCCCCGCGAAAGCTTGTTGCATTCAGATCGACACCAATAAATTCATGGATTTTTACATATCCTCCCTCCAGATACTGATCAAGCTGACCAAAGGGTGAGGAAATATGAAAAGAAAAATTTTTAATCAAATTGGAAAGACATTCCATCGGATGGAGAAAAATACCCTGTTGTGAAGATATATATTCCCCCGGTCCGAGAATGTTCCCAAAGGTTTCCAGGTTCCGATAAAGGAGAGGAATATTGATAACCAGGAAAATAAGTACAACTGAAACGGTCAGGAATAATGCCTTCTTAAACCCTTCTTTTCTCAAAACCGACACACCCAGCAATACGAGGAATGGAATACAAAACGCTGCAAATGTTCCCTTTGTATACATCCCAAGTGCAGTGGTAGTGCTAATAAACAAAATAGTTCTGAAGCCAGTTTTCTTCTGCTTTATCGCTTTATGAATTCGCTCAACCAAAGTGATCGCAAAAAATGCAGTGATCAAATCGGTTTGCGTACTGGTTGACTGCAGGAGTGCCATGGGAAGTGTCGCGACAAACAGTGCTGAAAGCCACTGTCCTTGACGATTCACACCCAACCTTCGGCTTATCAGGGAAACACCAATAACAGCTCCCACAAAAGCTGCCCACTGCACTAGACCTAGAGAGGCATCACTCTCACCAAGAATTATCATATGGAGCAAGCCATATTCAGCCAGTGGAGGCATAAACAGCTGGCGCGATATCACTGTCGGATAAAAATCCACCGACCTGTTCTGGATCCAATGCATCACCCGTGGAAGATGATATGAAATTGAATCGTTGTTATTTGGTGGCGAAACCAGTGCGACAGCGAAGGTGATCAACAGGATCACAGCAATAAAAAGGGCTGTAAGGGTTGCTATCCGGGGAAGCCGCTCTTCTCTACCAGCTTTCTTGTTCCAGGAAAGAATACTGCGGTACAACCAATAACCAGATCCAATGAGAAAGACCAGCCAGATAGCCAGGACAGCACCATGGGTGAGAATTCTGAAGAAACCCAACACTTCCGTGGAAAGCCAGATAAACGCAAACCACAGCACCATGGCAGAAAGCACACCGGTTCGCCAATCCCCTTCAGGATCAAACTGTCGGGACCTGACTGCCCAACCAGCCGCCAGCACCAAAAGCGCAACAAGAGGCAGGTATGACAATAAAGCTTCCATGAAAGATGGTCCTTTTACCCGGAAATATCAGGAGATGAACAAACCGCATCTCTAGATACTTCCTGGCGAACTTACTCTGTGCTCAATCTTGTTGTTGCACCACCATCTATCACAAGGTAGCTGCCTGTAATAAAGCTGGATTGATCGGAATCCGCGAGGAACATGATCGTCTGGGCAATCTCCTCCGGCTTTCCCACACGGCCTATCACAGTTCTGGCCCCAAGTTCAGCCATCCGCTCTTCGATCGATCCGCCTGATACATGGTCCCGGCTCAGGCCTGCGTGCAGCATTGGCGTATCAACTGCACCGGGGCAAACCGCATTCACCCGGATCCCATCCGGTGCAAACTCGATCGCCATTGCCCTTGTCAGAGCTACAACTCCACCTTTGCTCGCGGCATAGGAGGAGATATCAGCGGAAGTTGCCACAGCGTGCACAGAACTGACATTTACGATCGAACCTTTGCATGCCTTCAGCAGCGGATAACCTTCCCGTGCTGTAAGAAACACGGATCGCAAGTTCGAGTGCTGGACAGTATCCCACTCTTCCACAGTCATCTGCACCATCGGTTTGCAGATCTGGATGGCAGCATTATTTACCAGGACATCAAGTGTATTGTTGTTTTGTCCAAACCAGTTGAAAATAGATTTTACACCTTCTTCCTGAGAAACATCCGCCTGGAAAGTAAACATTCCTTCAGGCATACCTTCTATCTTGTTTCGATCGACAACATATGTTTCCCAACCAGCTTCGTAAAAAGCCATCGCAGCTGCCCATCCAATTCCTCCAGCAGCCCCTGTGATCAATGCTTTTCTTTTCATTGTTCTTCTCCTGAATTCATATTTCGTGTTTACCCAGGACCAGTGACTCATCAGGCATGTCAATACCCAGTCCATCAAATAAATTACGGAGAGTGTTCCAGTGCACCCGCTCCCAGGCAGTCGGGCTGCTGTTTGAGTTGTGTGGAGCAAGGAACACATTGTCCATACTCCGCAGCGGGCTGTCCTCCGGAAGCGGCTCATCTTCAAAGACATCCAGTGCAGCACCTGCAAGGTGTCCGGACTGAAGTGCGGCGATCAAGTCCTCTTCTGCGACAATCGGGCCGCGAGCGGTGTTGATCAGATACGCTCCCGGTTTCAATATTTGCAGCGCCCCCTCATTGATCAGGTGCCTTGAAGTAGGGTTGAGATCACAATTAATACTGACAAAATCAGACTGATGAAGCAAATCCTCCAGCGGAAGCATCTCAACACCAAGTCTCTGCACCTTTTCTTCTGGAATCTCCACAATGTCGTTACCCAGAAGCCGCGGCCCGAACACACCGGCCTTGCGCAGCACTTCGGATCCGATATGTCCTATACCGATCACACCAACCGTGCATTCTGCGAGCGAACGCCCCACAACCTTGTGCCAATCGCCAGCTTTCATCGCCCGGTCCAGAACAACACCCTGGCGGGCAAAAAGCAGCATATACTGCAGCACCGTATCACTGACAGGAGTGGTGAACGCATCGACTGTACGGCACACTTGCATGCCAAGCTTCTCTGCTGCTGCCTTGTCGATTGAGTCGATACCGGTCCCCCATTTGGAAATCACTTTTAATCGCGGCGCAAATGCCGCAAGCACCTGTCCGGAAAAACGATCATCACCGCAAATAACACCATCCACTTTACCGGCGTACGTCATCAGGTCCTTCTCTTCCATCCGTTCCAGAACCTCGGGAACCAGCAGTTTAATATCCGCCGCCTCAAACAACGGGTGGAATCGATCTACAACCGGTATCATATAGGGAGCAGAGCACATCACACAGATTTCCTGCATCATTGTATCAACATACCTCACATTTCCTCCGAATAGTATCCAAAGAAACGATAAACTATGGAATCCTTATACGGGAACCTTGCGTTTCTGTACTATTGTAACCCCTGGGTTTTTGAATTGGCCTATTGCTGAACCAGGAATTCAGCAATAGAAAAATCCAACTCCTCATCAATGTCCCAGGCTTCATTACGATCAATCGGAAACATCAATGGATTCGGGCCGATCCTGTGATCATACTTTTCCAGGTTTTCTGCTGTGAATATGTATATACACGAGTTCTCTTCATAGACTGGAGGCAAATCCTGGGTTCGCAGCAGTTCATGTGGATCATGGTTGATAGCACTGCCATCCTCCTTGTAGAGTCTTGTTTGCCAGCGGGTTACAGAAAAAAGCGAATCCTTCCCCGGAAGAGCGTCCAGGAATGCGGCAACTGCTGATTCCACCGTTTCAGATCTCAGGAGCGGGTTGGTGCTGTGTGTCTGCAAATAAAAATCCGCTTGAACCATTGAAACATCGTGCCTCAGCACATCGTTCATTGGCACCATACCATCCCGAAGATGTTCCGGGCGATCAACAACCTGGACTCCAGGGAAATTTTTTTTGACACCCTCCTGGATAACAGGGCTGTCTGTATCAACAATGATCGTATCGATTGATCGACAATCAAGAAGAGTGTGAAGAATGTAACAGTAAAGAGGTTTTCCAGCCATAGGCCTATAATTCTTGCCCGGCACGCGTTCGGAGGAATGTCGCATCGGCACCAGTGCTGCAATCACAGGCCTGGTATTATTTTCTGGCATTATCTTCACCTTCCATATCATTTACATTTTTCTTGCGGAACAACTGAAGTGCTGGTTTGAAACGAATTGTTCTGGTCAACCAGAATAATGAAATCACAATATATACTGCCTCTGCCAGCATCCACCAGATCCTTGCAGTCAGGGCAATCGTGAGGGCGGAGCTTTCTGGCATAAACTGTGAGAGCAGGATTGTTAACAGAGTCTCGCGTACACCCAGGCCTGCCGGAATTACAACCACAACAAATCCACCGCACCATGCCAGGGCAAAAATCGATGCTGCCTGCAGCCAGCTTAGCTGAACAGATGGTTCAATTGCTTGAATCAAGTTTTGAAATGGCAGCCCCAGAGCCAGCCAGAATACAACACTTACAGAAAACGTCGGAAGCAGCCAGCGCAGTGAGCGTTTTTCCTTATCCTTGATCAAATCAGAGAAAGGGAGCTGTATGCCAGGAGGAATCCGGGATACAAGCTTCCAGAAACCGGAAAATGAGGTCAGCAGAATTGCAGCCAGGCTGAAAAGAGCACCGAGCAATACAGCCCAGCGCACTTCCAGAGTGGTTATCCCTTGCAAGACCCCAACCACCCCAACCGCAGCTGCACTGAGAAAAAGCGCTGCCACCTCACGAAACACACTCAAAATAGCATACGTCGCCGAGGTCCCTTTACTGCTGTAAAAAACCATCCTGCTGGGGAAAGCCCAGAAACCTCCAGGCAGATACTTGGGGCCCTGTGAACCAAAGTAGAAGCCGGCAGCTTCCAGATATGAATATCTCGAATCCAGGTATCTGAGTGAGACCCAGGAATTCAAACCCATAAGCGGCAGGATCAGTACAAGAAGCAGCAATGGGTTAATGAGCTGCACCCAACTAACTGACTGCAGCTCTTGTGCAATCTCTCCGCTGCGTTTAAGAATAACCCACAGCAGAGAGCCTACAGCAGCAAGCCAGAATAAGGTGCGGAGCAAATTCTGCCTTTGTTTTTTCGCTTTTTTATTGATCGAATTTTCTTTCAAGCTTCATACCCTGCTTTGCTCGATACCAGGAAGACATTGGCAGCAGTTCGTTCCTTCTACAGCAAGAACCTGATATGTGCAGGCCATTGTCAGGCTTGTCGGTTCAGTCAGATCCCTATTCACCGTAGCTATCCTCGATTGTTAATGCGTCAGGATCTGCAAAAATCTCGACTGTGTTGGAAACATGGATCAGTTCCAGGCCTTCCGTCAGGTCCTCGAATGATGCGTACTTGGATTCTCTCCGATAGAAGGAGTCAAGAAGCACAAGAACCGCACCATTTTCCATCTTTTCATGGAAAGCTTCCATCTGATCGCTAAAATCTTCACGTTCACGTTGTTTATAATTATCGAACTTTATCGGTATCAGAAAGGAGTACCGCTCATTTGAGACATAGAGCAGGTCAATCTCATTTGTGAGGATAACCGTGGATGGATCCAGGTTATCAATAAATTCCTTTGCTTCAGGTATACCGGCAGCCCAGGACTCATAACCTCGTATGTCTCGAATTTCTTCCAGATGTTCATAGCTGTACTGGAGATGAAACCCCAGAATAAAAATCCATACCGCGAATCCAGCAGCGCCAAGATATCGCCATGGCTTTGACATGGCAGCAAGCTCAGAGAACCAGCACAGCATGAATATGACAAGGTATACATAGACAGGCAGCATATACCGGGGATAGGCACTCATCGATGCATCGAGAAAAATCGTTGAGAGGAATATGGTCGCCAGGTATACATACATAAAAGCCAAAGAAAAAACAGGAAGGAGTTCATACGACCCTGGGTCCACCGTACTGGAATCCTGTTTTTTGTATTGATAGATTTTATAACCTGCATAGATCAATGTCAGCACTGCCATTACAACTGCAAGGTGAGAAAATCGAGGCCGCCATTGTATGTCCAGTATTTCAGGAATAAACCACAACACCACTTCATCAAGATACTTAACAAGTTTCTCAACAGGCATGGGGTTATAAGTAAATGTGCGGTTTGTTGTAGTTCCAACCAGCCTGGAATTACGATAAAACCAGAGCAGCGTGGGGAGGATTCCCTCCAAACCAAGAACGAACACTTTCAGTATTCGATTCTTCCACTTCTCATGGGAAAATATCAAAATCAATAAACAGGCAACTGGAAGTACCGCAAGTGATACATAGCGATACAAAGGCAGTATCCCCAAAACAAGACCCAGAAGAAGCAGGCGCCACCACGAACTGCTGCGCTGGTACTCTGCCAGTAAAACAAAGGAAAGGAGTGAAAGGAAAATAAATCCAGGCTCTGACAAGGCATATGTATGAAAAGCCAGAACCCGGTTATAGCCCAGAACAGCCAATGCTCCCAGAAATGCCGGGAATACCTTTTTTGAAAATCGGAAAATCAGCCACCCCACCAGAAAAACATTCCCGCAGAAATAAAAGACATTAATAATTCTGGGAGCTGTAAACTTATCGATACCCAGAAGCATCAGCGCACTGATGCTGACTGGAAAGGCAGGAGGAAAACCTGTAATAGCCTTCGGATTGCCATAGCCGTCAAGCCGGCAGTAACCATTACCTGCAACCATGTTCTCTGCCCCCATAATATAACGAACGGAATCTCCGGCAAGATACATTCCCGGGCTCGTAAGATACAGAATCAACACCAATGCGACAGCTGCCAATACCGACAGCGTGACAACAGCCTGCCATTTCCTGGTCATCCGAGATGCTCCTTACTTTTCAGAATGGACCTGCCTGTTCAGCTTTATGAATAAACAGTTCCAAAAGGTATGTGTTTATTACATAGTTTCATCAAGGTACAAAATCCGGGTCCTTAAAAATCTCAACATTAAAAGAACTGTGAACCGCTTCCATTCCTTCTGTCAGCTCTTCATAGGTAGCATAATTCTCCTGTACATCCAGCTTTCCAAAAAGAACAAGCACAGCCCCCTTATCCATTTTTTCAAAATATGCCTGCATTTGCTGAGAATAATCATCTGTCAGTTCTTTTGTATAGTCATTGATCCTTATCGGAATCATAAAAGCATATCTCCCGGTCAGCAAATATGCAATATCAATATCATTTGTAATCATTACCGGGGCGTCAGTATTTTCAATGAATTCTGCGGCATCTTCCATCATTTCAACCAATGATCCAAGGTTCCGGTTGTTCCGAATATCCCATAACTGCTGCCTGGTCTCAAGAAAGTGAAGGCCAATGATTACAGCCCACAATCCTGCAGCAGAAATCCCCACAAGCCGCCAACGCCCGGGCAGGTTAGTCAAAGCGTTAATACAATCCACAAGGATCAAGACAAAAAAGAACAGGGTTGGAACCAGATATCGCTGGAAACCTCCCAGGGATGCATCAAGGAAAGCCGAAGAAAAGAAAATGATTGCCATATAAAGGAACAGGTAACTCAAAGCATATAGAGGAAGGATCTGGTATTTCCAATCAGAAAGCCCTGATTCAGACGTATATCTGATTCTCTTCCACTGGAAATACACAAATACTGCTGCAGCGAGAAAAACAATTACTGCCAGATGGGATAACCTTGGCCTCCACTCCGACTGGAACACTGCTGGAATGAACCAGGAGAGTGCTTCATCCACATATCCGGCCACCTTGTCCAGAGGAACTGCATGATACTCAAAAGCCCTGTTCGCCGCTGATCCGGTTAACCTTGCATTTCGAAAAAACCAAGCAGCCGAGGGCAGCACAGCCAGTATCGAAAAAACCACCGCTGCCTGGATCCGCTTGCGCCGATCCCGATCAAGAAAGAGCAGGATCGAGAGGGCAGCTGCCGGCAGCAGGGCAGCTCCCAGGTAGCGAATTACTGGAACGAACCCGAACATCGCGGCTGCAACGACTAACAGCCAGGTACGTTTTTTCTGTAAATATTCGATCAGTAAAAAACTGCTGAACAATGTAAAAAAAATATACGGGGATTCAGACATCGCAATTGTGTGATAGCGAAGGCTCTCTACATAACCCGTCACCATCAACGACGCCAATCCAGCCAATAGAGGCTTTTCTGTAATACGATAGGCAAACCATCCTGTAATAAAAACATTGGCTGTATAGAAAAAAACGCCAAGGACCCGGGCCGCTGTAAGTGCCTTCATTCCGGTGAACATAAGCGCGCTCAACAATAATGAATAACCCGGAGGGAATACAGAAATTGGCCTCGTTGAACCGTCACCGGCAAAACGGATATATCCATTCCCAGCATTCAGATTCTCGGCACCCATCAGGTACCGGACTGAATCTGATTTTAGCGTCATTCCCATGCCGGTGGCATAGAGGATCAGCATGAATGCAAACAATGCTGTGATTCCAACAATGATCAAAGCAAGCCGGCTTTTTTTCATCTTTACCTTGTTCCCAAACATCAGATACTCATCCAAGGGAATACCTCAACTGCCTTTGTACTGAATCGGCTGCACATTTCGCTCGGATACCTTGCCTGCCTGATTCATTCCCAGGGGATAGTAGAAAGTTTGGCGCAGATGTTCAGTGATTGGGCCTGCATAACGATAACCCTTATAGGTCCCCCAGAACTGCATCGCTCTGAACCAGAGTATTTCGCCAATCCTGGTGAACAGCTGCCTTTTCTTCAACGCATGCCAGGTATCACTCATACTATTGAAAAGGAACAAACGAAGAAAGTCAAAAAAGTGGAATTTCTGGCGAGGATCAATTCGTGACAGCGCAATAGCTTCTCTGCGGTAGCGGTTATAGACCCCTTTTAGAGTCTCTTCATGTACATGGATAATCTCAGCTTCGGCTGAATAGCTTATGCCATATCCCTGGGATAGAGCCCATTTTGCCCAATCAAGATCTTCAAGGCCTGGCAGTAATTCATCATACTGCCTTTCTTTCCATAAGCTCGTTCTGACAGCAGCATTGGCGTTGTTGCAAAAGGGATGGCCCTGGATGAGTACTGATTCTTCAGGAAACCACTTCCGGAAAATCTGATGTTCACTGAATTTTGTTGAGGTTGTTCCACGCTGCTTGCCATACACAAGAGCGATGTCCGGATTTTCAAAAGGCGCAAGGATACACTCCAGCCAATCAGGATAGACAGGATATACATGGGCACTTGCAAGAACAAAAAAATCCGATTTTACTCTTTCACACCCGATATTCAATGAACGGCCAAAAGTAAACTCTTCCGGTGTAATAGAGACAATCTCTACAGGAAAATGAGAGGCAATAGAAACAGTAGCATCTGTAGAACCAGAGTCTACCAGGATTATCTGGACGTTTTGAATCGTCTGTTCAAGAATACCGGTAAGCAGACGACCGATGTGCTTTTCTTCGTTGTAAGCTCGAATCACGATGGAACACTGCGGCTTCTTTGACATATTACTCACCCTGTTCTCGCAACTCATTGGTAAGTGGATACCCCATTTCCTGGAGGGCATCTCCGATACTGTCTTCCACCATATTGATTTGTTCTGTTGAAAGGCTTTGCATATATCTTCCGGTGATTCCCTTATTAAAATGCAAGTTGGACTGATCACTCTTTCTAGTTGTATAGCGGCTGACAATCTCCTCGCGCGTTTCCTGCGGCACATCGAAACCCAGGTGTTCGCATAAGCGATCGAGTTCTCCGCGTGTATCCTGCAGGAGATCCTCATATCTTACGAGCAGCGCTTCCGGCATCTCCCTCCATCTCCGCCAGCGTTCGATATTTGTCTTGAGCAGAGGAAGCACCTTCTCAACAGTATTGTATGGGGTAAAGGCGCTGGAAACACCCCGTTCCTGTACACGTTTGCTGTGATCCATCGTCGATACGATAACATCGCGAGGATCACGATAGATATACGTGGCCATCAATTTCCCCTGTTTGAGCCAGCGTTTCACAACAGGTGTGGGCGCATTGTGCGACTTCACCACATACTTCTTCTGGAAGAGAACATATGGATACATTGCCAAAAGAAATCTGGGGGTAGAGAGCTTTCCGATATTTACATTGGCTTCCGTCATAACAGATTTCAGCCTAAATGTGCTGCGGATCAGACGCGGATCATCCCACCCGATGAACATAGCCAGATCATTGGTCATATTAAAATACCAGGCAGAACCTGCCTTTATCATGCCAGCCGAGAGTATTACTCCAGGCATATACTCAACTCCTTAGAGAAATCCCGTTTTGAGGGTGATCCTTTCAGATTCTTCTTCACCCGACAATAGTACCCTGCAAGCATCAAACGAGAATATGAATTCCTTCTACAAACGCTCGACATACCTGCTGTCAATATCCTCAACTTACTACCAATCGTTGTTCTTCTCATATCCCATTTTTACCAGTAAATCGCCGGTAAAATTCTTGAATTCTTCGATATTGCGCTCGGAAAAGAACTTTCTCCACTCACCGGAAACTCCTTTTCGGAACGTATTCGATTTTTCAGGAGCCATCTGCTTCTTCAAGTTATCAATCATCTGGATTCTCGGAAGTTTTGGGGAAAAGCCTCTGGTCTCAAGATAATCGAGCATAATGCCCAGTTGTTTCTCGCGATTTGATACCAATTCTTCAAAGCGAATCAAACAAACATCTTTATTATCCAGCCAATCCGTCCATCGGGCGTACCGTTCTCCCACATCAGACATTGCATATTCCCCCTCCGCTTCCCCATGGATAGCAAAAGATAAACGTTCTTCCATATCCGGCAGGTTCTTAATAAAATCATGGTGGAACTGATTCGGGTTTATGTCCATAGCATAAAAAATACTGGAAACTAATGCATCACGCGGATCACGGACAATAAAGTAATGGGCAATTTGTGGTTCGGACAAGATAGCCTGATACTCCGGCTTTGCATGGAAATATCCGATCCGAATATCACCCGGAGCCAATGATAATAACTCTTTCTGAATCCATCCGGATTCCGTCGGTTGACCGTCGGTATAGGGTTTGATAACCGATAGCTTCGTATTGATAAAAGGCCCGATTTCCACAAAACCACGGAGAATATTATAAAGCAGAGTGGATCCACTTTTCGGGATCGCATTCCCTACGATAATTGGAAGCCCGTCAATTTCAGCTTTACCATAACGCAGGATGTTTCGAAAACGATTGGTTTTCCATCGAACTGTCCCGTACAAATGTAGTTGTCCTCGCTGCATTTTCATATCACCTCATGAAAGTAAGAAACAAATTACCAATCCTGGTCAGTCTCATACCCTAACTCTACCAGAAGTGCACCAGCTTTTTCTTTGAAGAGGGTTTTATGTTCTTCGGTAAAATGATTCCGCCACCCACCCGTTTTCCCTTCACGATAGGTTGGGGACTTTGAGGGCCGGATAGAAGTATCGATCCGCTCCAGCCACTTTTCTTCAGTATGCCCCAGGTTTCCTGCAGAGTTCAGGTAATGCTGCAGAATCGTCCGCAGTGTATGATCCCGATTCTCGATCAAATCCTCGAATTTTACACTCAACACATCTTCACAGCGCACCCAACCAAGATATGGCCTGTACCGTTCAGTAATATCCGGAAAGTCAACATCGATCTCCGGTAATCCCAGAATACTGGTTCTAATTCGATCCTCATCCGTCGCGAGAACGTTCCTGTAATAATCGTGATGCACATGCTCGGCTGCCATATTCGTGACATAAAAAGCATGTGATACGACCACATCACGAGGATCACGATAGATAAAATAGTTGACAATATCAGCTCGCAAAAGGCGCTCTGCCAGCGCCTTTGTGTGGAAAAGATGCCCGGACCAGACTTCGCCCGGCTGCATCCTCTGCAGATCCAGAAGAATTTCCGAGTCAGGCCTCTGCCGGCCTGTTTCATTTTCGAATGTTGGAATCACCTCGCGGCTCCAGTCTATATAACCTCCGAGATGCTTCCATGCCGAAAACACCTGCCGCATCAGGTTTGTCCCGCTCTTGGGGAATGAATTGCTGAAGATGACAGGCAGGGAATTCCGTTTTTCCCAGCCATTCAGGGCATTCCTCAAAATACGGGAACCGTATCGACTTGCGAGCCAGATTTGATTTTTAATAAATTGCTTCATTCCACAGCCTCATCCATTAAACTAACCAACGGAAAAATTCCTGGGAGTTGGATAGCGAAAGTTCCCTTTATTCAGTATTCCTTCCTGAAGCACATCCATCAGCGCATTTTCCCCAGCCTGTAAAAGCTCCATGTCAAACGGTTTCAGGATGATTTGTCCCCGCGCATGTTTCTGCTGCTTTAAGAATGGAGAGAAATCCAGCGAAGCATACGCGAGATGGTAATACATAAAACGCCGTGCCTCTCTGCGGAATCCTTCGTCCGGCATGATATCCTGCCCTGCAAGCAGCTGTTCAATCACTCGATCATAATCCTCCAAAGAATCAGGCAGCAGGGCCGTTTTGTAATGCGAGTAGCGTGATTGGCCGCCGCACAGCACCATTTTCCCCATCAGCGAAGCTTCCAGGCCGATGGAGGAATTGTAGACCATCACAAACTTCGCTCGCTGGATCAGATCGTAGGAATTCAGGTAATTATCGGGCCTGATAAAGAGGACATTATCGCAGCTATTTTTACAGTGCTGTCTTACACGCTCCTCCACAGTTTCCCGGCTTTCCTTGTTCCGGCGCAGTTCGTCTGGATGTGCCCGGATGATGAACAGGGTGTCGGGATGCATCTGTGCACGCTCAAGAACGTCATCCACCCAGGCAAACATATCCTCAAACAACACATTGGCATGGATCTGGCTTGTATCAAAAATCACATTGGAAAATACAACAACCATTTGCCTGTACGAATTGATTTGTGAATTGATATTTTCGCCAAGCGCTTCGATTTCCGGCCAGAAACGAATTCCTGCCATGGTGAAATCACCCTTAAAACGCCTTGACAGATAGGCATCCAGGACCTTCTCATCCTCTGCAGTAAGTTGAAAGCCGTCTGGAATATCCATTCTATATGCAGTCGCATGTTCATGTGAGAAAAAGGCTGAAAATGGCAATGCGCTGACTTCATGAGTTATGACCGGGATGCTCTTCTCCATACAGATAAACCGAATAACAGCTTCAGGGAAACTGACACCATTGAAAATCACAACTGCAGCAGGATTAACATTATCAGTGTACGTGGTAAAGAACTTTCCTACATTTCCTGCGGACAACAAGAATTTTCGCATTAAGGACCGCGTTATTTCATCATCCACAAGGTTATGTCTCCCCAGTGCCCAGCGCAAGCTTGGCAAACACAAATCCCCAAGAGGGATCCCTCGCCACTGGTACTCTCCAAGTTGATCAATGGATAGTCCCTGGATTTCTTTCTCGAACCCTGGAGACTGCCAGCGGATCTTGTCAGCAAGTTCTTCTGGAAACAATCTATCACTTAAACGAATACATCTGGCACAATTTGGTTGTGCGGCCGGCTGATCTTTTCCTGTCCGCAAACGAGCACCAATCTGGCAGTGCTGCATACCAGCATAACAAACAAGGTAGCGAACCGGGATCCCACTGGTGCGCATTCCCCAGGATGTAATCAAGTTAAAGGCTGCATTCTGGCTCAAACGATTGATCCTGGAGGAAGCATTAAAAAACACGATCGGCCTGAGTCCGGTTTGATCCGGAATCTCTGCCAGAGTTCTATTGATCTTTTGTATGCTTCGATACAGCGATAAATCTTCAAGCCATCGGGTAAACCGTATCCAGGCTGAACGCAGTTTCCTAACGAGTATCTTCACTTAACCAACCACCCACTCTACGTAATTTTTTCAACGAAGACAGTTCACTATCATAGACACGCTTCTCACCGTCCCCCAGCGAAAGCTCTGTTGTGCGGATATACTTCACAAGCCGGGTGAACCCTACCGGCTCGACCGATGCCGCCTGGTCCGAGCCCCACATCGCACGGTCAAGTGTAAAATGGCGTTCCACAAGAACAGCACCCATCCCGACAGCCACGACGGAAGGGATCAGGCCAACTTCATGCCCTGAATATCCAACAGGGACATCGAACTCGGCTTTCAGTTTTGGAATCATCCTGAGATTCAACTCTTCGGGAGGGCATGGGTACGCACTCGTGCAGTGGGTTATCAGCAGGTTTTCTTTTCCTATTGTTTTCACCGCTGCGCGAATCTGCTCCATGGTGGACATACCTGTGGAAGCAATTACAGGACGTCCTGTGCCGCGCATATGCTTCAGAAGCTCAAGGTCCGTCAGTGCTGCGGACGGCACTTTGAAAGCTGCAGGCTCGAACTTTTCCAGGAAATCTACAGAAGGGATATCCCAGGCAGACGCAAACCAATCGATTCCCAGTTCCTTGCAGAACCGGTCGATTTCTGCATAATCCTTTTCACCAAACTCCACTTTTTCACGATAATCCAGGTAGGAAATGTATCCCCAGGGTGTTTCCCTCATTTTTGCTTTCTGATCCGGCGGAACACAGAGATCCGGTGTTCGTTTCTGGAACTTGACAGCATCCGCGCCGCTTTTCCTGGCAGCCTGTATCATTTCTTTCGTGATCTTAAGGTTGCCGTTGTGATTAATTCCAATTTCAGCAATGATATAGGTCGGATGTCCATCTCCAACAACACGATTTCCCAATTTTATTGTCCTGGTCATTCCTGTTCCTCTCGTTTTTGATTTGACAGCAGAATATCCGCCAGCTCCCGGACAGCCCCTGTGCCGCCTTTGGCCGAAACTACAAGATCTGCCTGAAGCAGGACATCCTGATGAGCATCCGCTGGCGCGAAAAAGCAGCCAACCTGTGAATAAACCGGCAGGTCATTTACATCATTTCCCATATAAACTACCTTGTCTCCGGAAAGATTTCTTGTCTTAAGAAGAGCTTCGAGAACGGCAGCCTTGTCCCCTACCCCCTGTGTTGCTTCAATCTGCAGCTTTCGACATCGTGCGGATACCACAGGATTTGTCTCCGTTGAAAGCACAATAACCTCGAAGCCGCTCAACTTCAATTGCCTGATTCCCCAACCGTCACTTCGATTGGCTGCAACCCATTCACTGCCATCCTGATTTACCCATACACGGTTGTCAGTAAGGACTCCATCGAAATCGAGAACAACCAGCTCAACCTCTGCAGGTATTGGCCGGGGAATCCGTCCTGGCCGTATAAAGTCCAGTTCACTATTCCGTACACGCCATTCCGCCCAGGCCCAGTCGTTTAAAGTATCTATGTCCACTGTATAGGCCGGGTCAATATACACTGGATAGATACGATCACCGGACAGCGATCCCTTCTTCAACACGGTGCTTGTTCGAATTGCGTCGATATGCCCGGTCTGCCAGTAGGTCTTTGGCAGCTTCTGCCGGGGCATATTGTAGGGTTCTTTGAAATCATTCTGAAGCAAAGGAACAATTTCGCCATGCTCTCCCGGGCGCCACATCTTGTATGGGTTCTGCCCTGAAGGCACTACGCCGCGTACGCAATCCGCATCCGGATGAGCAAGAAGTGTTTTTACCGCTGTATCCACGCAGCCCCTCGGACGGAGTGGTGATGTTGGCCGAAGCTGCACTAACACGTCGGGGCGATAATCTTCGTCCAGCGCCAGCTTGTCAAGGACATGCTTCATCACAGGAAAATCCAGAGTCTCGTCCTCGGCTAGCGACGAGGGCCGCAGGAAAGGCACTTCACATCCGTATGAGATTGCCATCTGGGCGATCTCTTCACTGTCTGTGGATACGACAGTGCGTGTGACATAATCTGACTGCAAACCTGCCGCAATGCTGTAGGCAATCAAGGGATGCCCGGCAAGTTTGCGGATATTTTTCTGTGGTATCGATTTGGAACCACCCCGTGCCGGGATGATCGCCAACACTTCTGCCTTTTTCACCACGCGGTCCACCCTCCATCAACAACCAGGTTTGCTCCTGTCATATATGTAGAAGCATCGGAAACCAGGAAAAGCAGCGCTGCCGCCATTTCCTCCGGCTGTGCCATTCTGCCCAGGATCGTTCTGGCCGAGTAACGACGGACAAACTCATCATCATGCCCTGCGAAAACACCGCCCGGAGTAAGTGTGTTCACTCGAATGCCGGTTCCGGCGAAATATGCCGCAAGGTACCGTGTTAACCCCACTGCAGCTGCTTTTGATACAGTGTAGGTAACCGGCTTGAATGAAGGCGGCTCCCCTTCACGCTCATAAAGACGCTGATCCGGGCCAACAAGGCCGTATGTTGAAGATACGTTTACAATCGAGCCTTTACCAGCATAACGCATGGGCCTGGCAACCGCCTGGGAAAACAGAAACATGCCGCCGACATTCACATCCAGCTCACGTTTCCAGCTTTCAAAAGGATAATCCTCGAACCGGTTTGTATGCTCACCAGCATGTTCGGGGTCAAATTTCGGATTCATGGCTGCGTTGTTTACCAATGCATCAACCTTGCCAAATCGTTCGATAACAGAATCCACAGCCGAACGGACCTGGCCCGGGTGAGAGATATCTGCTTCAAGAGCAAGTCCCTCAATACCATGGGCTGCAGCAATCTCGTCTGCAAGTGCACGAACTGCCGACCCTTCAATGTCCACCATAACAGCGTGTCCACCTGACTCAGCAATGGTATGGCTGTACTGCCTTCCAAGCAGCCCTGCTGCGCCGGTAATGATCACTACCTGG
>Ga0272441_10004965_pt1 | contig 23554 bp, 19 predicted proteins | sample SSMProp6N_FD_193582 | JGI IMG/M metagenome (GOLD analysis project Ga0272441, IMG submission 193582) | Marine sediment archaeal communities from Little Sippewissett salt marsh, Falmouth, MA, United States - SSM-Prop-6N | ecosystem: Environmental > Aquatic > Marine > Wetlands > Sediment ...
GCGTCGACCAGATACAAAAGGGCATAGACTACATAAGGGAAACGCCCACCTTCAGGGACGTACTGCTCTCCGGAGGCGATCCTCTCACCGTTGACCCCGAAATACTCGAATGGGTCATCAGCGAACTCACAAAGATACCGCATGTCGACTTCGTGAGGCTCGGCACCAGGACCCCCGTCGTATGCCCCCAGCGCGTCACCGTAAAACTGTGCGACATGCTCAGGAAATATCACCCCATCTGGCTCAACACGCACTTCAACCATCCAAAGGAAGTAACGCCCGAATCCAGCAGAGCCTGCGCAATGCTCGCCGACGCCGGAGTGCCCGTGGGCAACCAGAGCGTACTGCTCAAGGGCGTGAACGACTGTCCCTACATATTCAGGGAACTCAACCAGCAACTGCTCAAGATACGGGTCAACCCCTACTACATCTACCAGTGCGACCTCTCCGAGGGCATAGAGCACTTCCGCACAAGCGTGGGCAAGGGCATACAGATCATCGAATACCTAAGGGGACACACCACCGGCATGGCGCAGCCGCTGTTCATAGTCGACGCGCCCGGCGGAGGCGGCAAGATCCCCGTGGGTCCCAACTACGTTGTCAGCAGATCCGACCGCAAGGTCATACTGCGCAACTACGAAGGCGTGCTCACCACATACACCGAACCCGACGACAACCAGAGCCGCCCGCAGGAACTGTACCACTGGGCCGAATACACCGAGCGCCAGAGAAGCCTCTCGCGCGAAGGGCTCATAAAGCTTTTCGAGGAGGACATGATCTCCATGGAGCCCTCGCACCTCGACAGACACGAACGCAACGAGAAGCGGAGGAAGAAGTGAAGGTTCCCGAGGGACCGGTAACTCGTGATCAGGTAGTAACCCTGCTGACCCGGCTTGTAAAAATACCCAGCCCTTATTTCGAGGAAAGGGAGGTCATGGAGTTCGCCCACGGTTGGCTTGAACAGCGTTCCGTCCCCGTGCGGTTCCACAATTTCCACGAAAACAAAATATACGACTACAAAGGCGTAAACGTAGTGGGTGAGCTGCATGGCGACCGTGAAGGCCCTTCCATAGTGCTCAACGGCCACCTCGACACGGTAAAACTGTGCGAGGGCTGGACCAGAGATCCTTTCGGAGCCGTGATCGAGGGAGGCAAAATGTACGGCCTCGGCTCCTGCGACATGAAGAGCGGCGTGGCGGCCATAATGCTGGCGCTTCAGGCCTTTGTCGCGGGCGGTGGGAGCTTTGGAGGCCGCATTGCCTACAGCCTTGTATGCGATGAAGAAGGGCCTTTCGGTCTGGGTACGGACGCTCTCATACTCGATGGCCTCATGACGGGCAAAGAAGACGTGGCGGTGATCACCGAACCCAGCAGCGCATTCGCAGATGTCCCCTATCCCAGTATATGCCTGGGAGCAAGGGGCGGATGGAACTACAGGGTTCTTGTCGAGGGTCTTTCGGCCCACGGAGCACAGCCCGAAAACGGCATTAACGCTGTATCCGAGGGCGCCAGGGTGCTTCTGGAGCTCGAAAAGACAAAACTGGAGCCTCACGAAAAACTGGGTACAGGTTCCATATGCTGTGTCGACTTTCAGGGAGGCGGGGCCGCCCTGTCTGTTCCGGACAAGGCCTTCTTCTCCATTTTCCGTCACGTGGTGGTTGGTGAAACAAAAGAAACACTGGTTCGCGAGGTGGAGGAAGCCGTCAGCAGGGCGGGCATAAGCGGCAAGGCAAGCATAGTGTTTCGCGAGGCGCCCCATCCCGATTGCGATGGTTTCCCCGCCTACGTTGTACCAGAGGACAACAGGTACGCTTCGCTAATGCAGAAAAGCATGCTGAAGGTTCTCGGGGAGAAGGCCACGTTCAACTATTTCGACAGCGTTGGCGATTTCTGCTACACGGGCGGTCGCCTGGGCCTTCCCACGCTGGTTGTTGGCGCAAAGGGCGCCAATTACCACGGGGCCGACGAGTACGTTGAGATCGACACCGTGGTTGGAACGGCCAATGTTCTGCTGAGTTTTCTCGAAAGCGCATGCGGCCGTTCATAGCGAAAGAAGGGAGGAGTCAGGCGAAAGAAGCGCAGGAAGCAAAGGAGAGGGATGGGTAGAACGGGGGGAGAATCCCCGGATGCAAACAGGCGGCAGACGAAAAAGGAGGCGAGAGTAGTATGAAGCTTCAAACGCTTGATATGGTAGTTGTTATAGCGTATTTTATTTCGCTCGTATGCATAGGTTACTGGATCATGACCCAGGCGAAAAAGGGCAGCAAGAACGAGTCTTTCCTGGCCGCGGACAGGAACATGGGCCTTATAAGGACCACGGGATCTTCGGCGGCCACGGACCTCGGCGGCGGTTTCAGTATCGCCATGGGCGGCCTGGGCTTCAGTCTTGGTATCTCGGGTTCCTGGCTTATCGGTGTTTCGGGTCTCAGCGCCATGCTGGCCGGGCTTCTGCTTGCGCCCAGGATCAAACGCTGGTCCAACAAGGTCAACGGCCTTACCACTGGCGACCTCTTCGAGTCCCGCTTCGACAAGAAGACGGGTACGATGGCGGCCGTCCTCATAGGCCTGGCCTGGTGGACCTTCGTCGGAGGTCAGGTAATAGCCGGAGCCAAGCTTGTCGCCGGAACCATAGGCCTCAGCGTCACTGTCACCATCCTCATTGCCGGCGTCATCATTCTTGCCTACACCGCCATGGGAGGCCTCAAGGCCGTCATCACTCTCGACGTCTACCAGCTGGTCATACTCTTCATAGGCGTTATCTTCATTCTTGTTCCGCTGGGTCTCAAGGAAGTGGGCGGATACTCTGCTCTTATGGAAAAACTGGCCGCCGACCCCGAAACGGCCAAACTAACCCAGTGGGGGGCCGTGGGCTGGAAAACGGCCATAGGCTGGTTCCTTTCCATCTTCCCCGTATGGTTCATCTCCATAGCCACGTTCCAGCGCGTTATAGCGGCCAAGGACGAAAACACGGCCAAGTGGGGTATTTTCCTTACTGGTATGCCCATCGAGTGGCCTCTGTTCGCCATTGGCATGACACTGGTCGGAATGCTTGCGCACGTCCTCATTCCGGGCCTTGCCGACGCCGAGCTGGCTACTCCCACGATGATCGTCACCATACTTCCCGTGGGTGTCGCCGGTCTGGTGGTCGCGGCGTATATGGCCGCGGTCCTTTCCACCGCCGATTCCTGCCTCATGGGTTCGGTCGCCATATTCACCAACGATATCTACCGCAAGATGATCAATCCAGGCGCTACGGACGAACAGCTCATGAAGGTCAACAGGCTTGCCGTTCTGATAATGGGCGCCTTCGCCATAGGCCTTGCCTACAAGATACCCAGGGTCATAGATCTTGTGATGTACGCCTACACTTTCGGGGCGGGCGGGTTGTTCTTCCCGATGCTGGCGCTGCTTTTCTGGCCGCGCGCAACGGCGACGGGGGCTTTCTGGAGCATCCTGCTGGGCGGCGGTTCGGCGCTCGGATGGTCGCTCGCCGGCAGTCCCTACGGTTATTCCGGTTCCTACATAGGCTGGGCTGTTTCATTCGCCGCCATAGTTGTTATCTCGCTGGCCACCAGTCACAGCCCGGAGGAACAGGCGGACCTGTTCTACGAAGAGGCATAAAACTACGGATAGTGTTCTTTCGTTTCTCCTTCCAGCAAAAAGGCGGGCCCAAAGGCCCGCCTTTTTGCTGGAAATCGCAACCCTGTCGTATTGGTATTAAACTGGAGAAAACCATGCGGTTATCTTTACCCGGAAAAGACCGGATACAGGTAAGGGATCAATATCGGAAGGGAAGCGAGTATGGCGGAAACCTGGAAAAAAGACTATCTGGTACTTTTTGCGCTGACCCTTGCCCATCACTGCGCGGTGGTCTGTTTTTTCGCCTTTCCCCTGCAGGTGGTTGCATGGGGATACGGGGTCATGGGCGTCGCGCTGCTGGCCTTCGCCATGGATGTTACGGTCGTGGGAGTCCGGCCGCTGGTAAAATGGCTTCTCGATACATTCTCCGCGCGCGCGGCCCTTTTTCTTGCTTCCCTTTTTCTCCTCGCAACGCCTTTCGTAATGGCGTGGGCCGGTTCAAGCCTGCCGTTGCTGGTGCTGGGCCGCATGTGTCACGGTCTTTCCCTTTCGCTGCTGCTGGTGGGCAGCCTTGTATACGCTCACGCGGCGCTACCGCCTCTTATGGCTCGCAGAGGTATATTGTGGCTCGGAATTACGTCCATGCTGCCGTATCTTTTCATGGTGTCACTTGCCGAAAAAACGATTACTACCGGCCGCATCAACCTTTTCTACGCCATACTGGCTTTTCTGGGTTCAGCCTCTCTGCTTTTGTCCGTTTTCCTTAAACCGCACAGAACGGTTGCGAAACACCGTGTGACGATGAAAGGGCTTGTGGGCGTTCCCGCATTCAGGGGGCTCCTGATGCTGGCGTTCTCCGGCGCTATGGTCATCTGCGTGACAAACAACTTCATGGCCCTTCTGCTGGTTGAACGGGGCATTCCAGTTTCGGCCTTTTTCATACCGTTCGCCCTGGCCACGCTTGCGCTGCGGGGACCGCTGGCCTTCCGTATCGAACGCCTCGACCCCAGGCGCGTCATCACAGGGTGTTTCGCCGTTATGGCGGTCGCGGTACTGGGAGAAGCCTTTTCAATGACCGTGTGGGTTTTCGTGGTGTTCGCCCTTCTGCACGGTGCGGGTTTCGGGCCGCTGGAGCCGTTTATCTTCTCATTTACCGCGGAAGTGTTCCCCCATGACCGAAACGCAGTTTTTACTGGGGTAATGACGGCGGAGGACGCGGCCTGGGCGTCGGGACCGCTGCTTGGCGGTCTGCTGGGAAGCGTTTCTGTGGTTTTTGCCTGGGCGGGAGCGGCCGGCCTCGCCGGCCTCGCGGGGCTGGGTTCAGCAAGATGGCTTTTTACCGGGGATATCGCCCGGCGAATGGTGAGGCACAGAAGAACGATGCGCGGATAGAATCTCCGGTCCTCCGGTGGTGTTTTATCCTGATAATATGATATACTGCCTGTCGAGAACTCAAAAAAGGAGGGCCTTTCATGCTCAAGATGGAAGTTGAACAGTACATCAGCCTTCGTGCGGGGATCGAAAAACGCGCCGAGGAATTATGCCGCCTGTACATGAAGACATATTTCGATTGCGGGGAATGCGAACTTTACGTCACTAATATCGAAGTTGGCCGAAGCGGGCGTTTCCGCATCATGTTCACAGAGGGAGACCTTGAGGATATCCTGTACCTTCCGCCGGAATACTTCTGGCTCACCGACGACGAGGTAATGGTCCGAATGACCATGGATCGCAAGATCAAGAACGGCAAGCTGCAGGAGCGGCGTCAGCAGCCTTCCTGAGGGACGCCTATAGACTTCCAGCAGCGAAAAAACAGCGGCATAGGGACAAGCGGCAGGAACCCCAGCAGAACCAGGGCCGGAACCAGACCGAACGAGTCGGCGAACGCGCCCAGCGGCGCCAGCATCAAACCGGCCAGGCCGAACGGGAATCCCGTGACCAGAGAAGCGGCGGTGCTGCGGGAACCGGGCGCCATCTGCTGGGCCGCCGCGCTTGAAACGGGAAAACTCGCGTCCAGCATGGCGTTGCCAGCCATGAACAGCAGTATGCTTGTAATCCCGTCTGTCAGGGCCGCGGACACCAGAAAAAACGGCGACGACAGCATGGAAACGGTAATTACGATCCGGTGGCTGGTGATATCCGCCAGTTTCCCCCCCAGCATGGGCGACAGTACGCCCGAAAGGCCCAGGAAGAAAAGCACGCTTCCTATGTGGACCAGGTCTCCTCCTCTTGAAGCTACCAGCAGAGGGAGCAGGAATCTCAGTCCCTCAAAGGCCGTTTCCCTGAAAAAGGATACGGCGAATATGGGATAGACGATGCGTCCCGTAGCTAGAAAGGACCTGGAGAACCCCCTCAGTGACGGTTTCTCTCCCGAAGCCCCGTCCCCCAGGCGGGGAATGATCAAGAAAACCAGAAAACCCGCAACGGTAACTGGTACAAGGGCCGCCAGCGACGTCAGGTAGCTGTCGCCCAGCAGTTTTACAAGCGATACCGCATACAGGGGGCTGAGCGTAGCGCCCAGTATGCCTCCCGCCGAAAATATCGAAATACAAAAGGCCAGTTTTCCGGGCGCGGCCACATGGCCTACGCCACCGTGGCCCAGTGGATGGTAGATGGCGCTGCCCAGCCCCCACAGGCCGGTAAAAAGGAACGCCGCGCCGTACGACGGCGCCGCAGGCAGCAGAGAGGCGCCCAGCGCCGTAAAGAACGGGCCAAGAACCAGGGCGTAGGGGCGGGAGAACTGGTCGGAAAAATATCCCGACATAGGCTGTACGCACATATGGATAACGCCCGCCAGTGATTTCAGCAATCCCGCCTGCGCAAGCGAGATGCCCAGCCGCTGAACCAGCATCGGGGTGAATGTCGCCAGGAACGCCCCGTAAAGATCGTTGGTGAAATGGGTAAAAGCCAGTGTGGCGAGTTTGGGTTTGAAAAAACGCTCCGATTTTTTCACGTCGTTATTCTTTCCCGGCGGGGACGCCTATCCTGCTCCACTGCACGAAGAACATCGGCATGGGCAGAAGGGGCAGGATCCCCAGGAACACCAGTGCTGCGACAAGCCCCATGCTGTCGGCCATTGCGCCTATCGGGGCCAGCAGCAGTCCTCCAAGGCCGAACGAAAGCCCCGTGACCAGTGCGGCCACAACGCTGCGGTGTCGGGGCGCCATCTCCTGCGCGGCTGCTCCCGTGACCGGAAGTATGGCCTGCAGCAGCGCGTTGCCGGCTGTAAAGAGCGCGATGGAGATCACACCGCTGGTAACGGCGGCCGGTATCATGAAACAGGGTCCGCCTATCATGGCGAAGGCTATTACCTTTCTGCGTCCTATGGAATCGGCCAGTTTCCCTCCCATCATAGGCGTAACAGCTCCGGCGATGCTGATAATGAACAGGATCGTTCCTATATTTATCAGGTCGCCGCCTCGTGATGCGATCAGCAACGGCAGAAAGAATTTGATGCCCTGTACCGATGTGTCGCGGCAGACCGCCACCGACCATACCGGCAGGATCTGCCTATACGTGACCCACAGTGTCTTCATGAAATTGGCAGTGGAGATGTCCGAGTGCTCTCGTTCCTCCTTGAGCAGGGGAATGTACCGGTATACAAGGTACCCGGTGGCTACCACGGGGATCAACGCCACTATGGGCAGAAGGACCGGTCCGAAAGTTCTGTACAGGAATATAGCGTACAGCGGGCTGACGGTGCCCCCCAGAATTCCCCCGACGGCGAAAATGGAGAGCGAAAAAGCCAGCCTGGACGATGAGACCACGTATCCCACCCCGCCGTGTCCAAGCGGGTGATAGACCGCGCTGCCTATGCTGTGCAGGCCTACAAGCAGGAAGCTGATGGCGTAGGTGGGCGCCGCCGGCAGCATGGCGGCCCCCAGCGATGTGAAGAAGGGGCCTATGATAAGGGCCCAGGGCCTGCGGAAAAGATCCGAAAGATAACCCGACATGGGCTGCACTATCATGTGTATAAACCCCGACAGTGATTTCAGCAGCCCCGCCTGGGCGTAACTGATACCCAGGTTTTCAACTATTATGGGCAGGAAAGTAGGCAGGAATACTCCGTGTACGTCGTTGACGAAATGTGAAAGCGACAGCACCGCCAGTTTTGGGTTGAACGATGCCGGAATTCGCGGAAAGCGCATGGGACCGACTCCTTTTGTGAACGAATCCATACATTGTAACACTGCCGACGCCGGGCGAGCTGTTATCATAGCGGATATTACCTGAAAACGAGCTTTTTACAGAGGTGAACAATATGCTGAAGAACACCCCCGAAGGAATACTGGACCTGCTGCTGCAGCTGGCGCGGATACCGGGCGTTTCCGAAACCCCCGATGAGGCGGAAATGGGCCGCTTCATACATTCAACTCTGGCCGGAGAAAAGTACTTTGAACAGAAGCCGGAAAACCTGTTTTTTGAACCCGTTCCCGAAGATCCCTGGGGACGCGGTGTAGTGGCCGCTCTTGTAGAGGCGGCAGAACCCACCGCCAGGACCGTGATCATGACAGGGCATTACGATGTTGTCCCGGTGGACGATTTCGGGCCCGAAAGGGAACTGGCCTTTTCTCCGCTGGAATACACCAGACGACTTACCGAAAAGGAACTGGAAGTCGAAGCCGCAGAGGACCTGGCAAGCGGCGACTATCTTTTCGGAAGGGGCGTAATGGACATGAAGTGCGGCCTGGCGGCCGAAATGACGCTTCTCTCCGAGGCTTCCTCAAAGCCGGCGGCCCTGAACGCCAACATGCTGTTTTTGGCCGTCCCCGACGAGGAAGTCAATTCGGCAGGTATGCGCGCCGCGGTCCCGTTGCTTATCAGGCTGCGAGAGGAACGCGGCCTCGATTACCGGGGCGCGGTTCTGACCGAGCCGCCTAACGCCGGAGCCCCCGATTCCGAAACCGAAGTCATATCACTGGGGACCGTAGGAAAGGTGATGCCGTTCTTTTACTGCGTGGGCAAAGGCGCTCACGTAGGCCAGTATTTCGATGGATTCAGCGCCGCTCTCATGTCCTCCTGCTGCACCATGAAAATGGAGGCCAACCCCGATTTCGCCGACAAAGTCCAGGGCGAGACCGTTCCGCCCCCGGCATGTCTGTTCCAGAGGGACCTTAGAAAAGGTTATTCCGTTACGGTTCCGGACAGGGCCGCCGCCTATTTCAGCCTGCTTACGCTCGACCGTCTGCCCGCCGACCTTATGAAGGACCTCAAGAAGGCGGCCGGACAGGCCATGGCGGACGCCAGGGCTCACCTCAAGTCGATGGGCGAAACCTGCGGAGGCGGCGATGGGGCCCGGACGAAGGCCAACGATGAAGAGGTCCTTTCCTTCGAGGAGTTCGCGTCCCTTGCGACGAAAGCAGCGGGCGGAGATATAAAAGAGAGGGTCAGGAGCCTTGTCGAGGGGCTGGACCCGTCGCTCGACGATCGCGACAGGTGTCTGGCCGTCGTCAGCGCCATGCTCGACTGGTCCGGCATACAGGGTCCCATGATCATAGTGGGTTTTATGCCCCCCTATTACCCTCACCGGACAAACACGCGGAAAAGCCCGGGCGAGCTGCGGGCGGCGGCCGTTGCCGAAAGGGTCATACAGGCGGCTTCCGAAAGTTTCGGCGAAAAGCTTGAGACAAGGGAGCACTTCATGGGGATATGCGACCTCAGCTACATGGGTTTTCAGGGAAGCGCTTTCGACGTCTTCTGCATGGCCGCCAACACGCCGGGCTGGGGAACCATATACAGGATGGCGTTAAAGGAGATAATGGCGCTGGATATTCCCGCCATCAACGTAGGGCCCAGAGGAAGGGATCCCCACAGGCCCACCGAGCGGCTGCATATGCCATACTCATTTAAAGTGTTTCCGCAGTTGCTCGCCGAGGCTGTGCACGCTTTCGGCGAAGATGACTGAAAAAGCAGACGTACTAACCCGAGGGTTCTCCGGGCGGCCTGTTTTTTTTGAAACGCCTGTATAACTTGCGACCCGCCCATACGAATAGCAGGATCACAAGCCCAAGGGTTACAAAGGGCAGAACTACAGCCAAAACGGAAAGCATGACAGAGCCGCCCGCCTCGGCCGTCGAAACCACGGGGTTGCCAAGGCCGCCGGTCGTTGCCGACGATGCGGCCCGGGTCAGGACGGTCACGCCCTGTATTACGCCCGCTACGCCGCCTCCCGTTATGGCGGCTATGCTCCATTTCAGGAACGGAGTCATTTCGGGCATCACCGAGGCGGTTATGAATGTCCCGGCCACCAGTGCGGCGGGTGTCGCGGCGGCGTCCAGCATGTTGTCGAGCCAGGGTATGTAGTAGCCCCCGATCTCGAGGAACGTGGCCACGCCAAGCGCACCGGAAGCCAGAGGTGTCGCCACCCATTGAAAACTCTCGGCCAGTTCCATATGGCCTGTCTGGGCCGCGAGGCTCATGGCCAGCAGGGGAACAAAAACCCTGAAGCCGCAGGCCGCGCTGAGCCCTATGCCGATCATCAGTGCAAGCAATTCTTCCATGGCTTGTAGTATAGTTGTTCCAGAACCATTTTGCATCGCCGTACCATTTATCAGCACCGACGGGAAGCGGTGAGGTCGATGGACCCGACGAAGAACATGTTCACTACCGCCAGGCTTGCAAGAGGCGCCCTTGTCGGCGCGCTCTACGCGGCGCTCACCCTGATGCTTGCGCCCATCTCGTACGGCCCCATACAGGTTCGCGTTTCCGAAGCGCTCACGCTTCTTCCCTGGCTGTGGCCCGAGGCCATACCGGGTCTGTTCCTGGGCTGCGCGGCGGCCAACTTTTTCGGGGGGTTCGGCCTGATCGACGTTGTTTTCGGATCGTTCGCAACGCTGGCGGCGGCTTTTCTGACGCGGCTTATGCCCAACCGCTGGCTTGCGGCTCTGCCTCCTGTTCTGGTGAACGCCCTCGTAGTGGGATATTATCTGTCCTTTCTTGCGGAAATGCCGTTCTACCTTACCTTTACCTACGTGGCGCTGGGGCAGGCCGTGGCCTGCGGAGCCCTTGGCGTCCCGCTCCTTACTTTTCTTCACCGTCGTTTTCCCCAGGCGAGGGAAAAAGGGGTGAACCATGGTGTCGGACGCTGATCTCAGCCGTTCGTTTTTCGAAAGCCTTTTCGAGCAGTCGCCCGAGGCCGTAGTCATAGAGGGCCTGGACGGTCGCGTTCAGCGCGTCAACGCGGCTTTCTGTCGCATGTTCGGTTACGGGCGCGAAGAGGTTCTGGGCAAAAACCTCAACGAACTGGTTGCCCCCGACTGCGATGAGAGCAACAATCCATGGGATTGCTCCAGCAAGGCGGCCTCGGGGGAAACTGTGGAGACGGAGTCGGTTCGCCGCAAAAAGGACGGAACGGTTTTTCCCGTTTCTGTTATGGGTATTCCCGTGTATGACGACGGCGAGATAGTCGCCCTGTACGGCATCTACAGGGATATCAGCGAGAGACGCGAAGCCAGGGCCGCGCTGGAAAAGGAACGCGCCCATCTGGAAAACATCATCGACTCTTCTCCCGACGGAATTCTTCTGGCGGATCGGCAAAACAGAATACTTATGGTCAACCCGGCGTTCGAAAAGATGTTCGGTTACAGCCGACGGGAGGTTGTTGGAAAGCCCGTCGAAGAAGTGGTCGCAGGCCCCGACGCGGCCGTGGAAGTCCGCGCCAATTTCGATGTTCTGCATCAGGGCCTGCCGCTCAACCTGGAAACGGTGCGGTACAAAAAGGACGGTACTCCTTTCAACGTCTGGGCGCAGGGCGTACCCATACCGACAGAAGACGGATCGGTGGAGTCCTACGCCATATACAGGGACATTTCCAAAAGGGTGGAAGCCGAGCGGGCGTTAGCCCGTGAAAAGTCCTATTTCGAGGAGCTGTTCAATAAATCCCCCGACGCTATTCTGCTTGAGGGAGAGGACGGCTTTGTCCACAGGGTCAACGATGTTTTCTGCAGGATGTTCCGTTACGAAGGGCCCGATGATGTCACAGGCAAAAGAATAGACGAAGTGGTAGGAGGAGTCGGGGAGGCCGCCCGACAGGAAACCCTTGACAATCTAGACAGGATCAGACAGGGGCTGGATGTCCGCGACGAGACATACAGGTTCAGGGCCGACGGTTCGCCAATTTACGTTTCTTCCATAGGCAGGATGATCGAAACCCCCGGCGGATCCCGGGAGATATACGTTACCTACCACGACCTTTCCGATCGAAAGAAGGCGGAGGAGGCCCTGGAGGTCGAAAGGAACTACTTCGAAAACCTGTTCCAAAAGACGCCCCTGGGTATCGCTCTCGTTCAAAAGAACAGCATGATCGTAAAGGTCAACCCCGCCTTCGAAAAGCTCTTCGGCTACGGCCAGAATGAATGCGAGGGTAAAAACCTCGATGAACTGATATCCCCCGGAACCGCTCTGAATGACGCGCGGAAATTGACCCTCAAGGCAGCCGATACCCCCGTTATCCTGGAACGAAAACGCCGACGCAAAGACGGCGCGTGGATCGACTGCGCCATACGCGGGCTGCCATTTACCGTAAGCGGCGAGGAGACGGCCGTTTTCGCCATGTACGAGGACATTACCGAGCGGGTCCGCGTACGCGAGGCCCTCAGGGCCAGCGAAAAGCGATACCAGCAGCTTTTCGATGAATCGCCTGTTGCTATCAGCGAGCAGGATATTTCGGAATGCCGCATGTTCCTCGAGGAACTTCGAGAGTCGGGGGTTACCTGCCTGCGGGAGCATTTCGAGAACTGCGAGGAAGATTACCGAAAGGCGGTAGGCCAGATACGCCTTGTTTCGGTAAACAGGGCGATGGCGCGGCTTTACGAAGCAAAAGACCCTGCGGATCTCAAGGGTTCTCTCACCAGGTTTCTGGGAGACGAAGTGCCGGGGCACATGATGCCGGTGCTCGAGGCTGTGGCCGGAGGAGGAGGGTCGGTTTACGCCGAAGCGCTCAACTACACCCTTGAGGGACGAAAAATAGACGTGTCGCTCCAGATCGTTATCCCCGCGTTCATCCCGGGAAGACCCTACCGCATGATAGTTTCGGCCGAAGATATAACCGAACGGAGGAGAACCGTTGAGCACATCCGGTTCCTGGGGTTCCACGACGGTCTTACGGGCCTGTACAACCAGGCCTTTCTCGAAGAGGAAATGATCCGCCTCGATGGCTCCAGGGACCTGCCCATCAGCCTGATAGTCATGGATGTCAACAGTCTCAAGATGGTGAACGACGTTTTCGGCCACACCGAGGGCGACCTGCTGCTCAAGAAGGCAGCGGAGATAATCAGTTCCAGCTGCCGGAGCGGTGACATCGTTGCCCGATGGGGAGGTGACGAGTTCATTGCCTTGCTGCCCGGCACCCCGGGGACTGCAGCCGTCGAGATCTGCGAAAGAATACGAACCCGCTGCGAGGAAACTGCCGAGTTCGCCTTTCCGCTGAGCCTCGCCATGGGGGCCGCCGTAAAGGACAACATAACCCAGACACTGCACGAGGTGCGACGCAAGGCCGACGAGGAAATGTACCTTGATAAATTGCTGAGAGGCGAAAAAGTAAAGCAGGCCCTCTTTGCCGGCCTCGAAAAACAGATGCGCGCCTGGCCCACACGAAAAGAGCATGTCGAACGCCTCAACAGACTGGCGGGGGCTTTCGCCTCGTTCGTCGATCTGAGGCCCGCCGAGATAAGGAAGCTGGAGAAGCTCGCCGAGTTTCACGACATAGGGCTTGTGTCCACGCCCATGGGGATACTCAAGCGGAAGGGACCTCTTTCGGTCGAGGAATGGGAGCTGGTGCGCAAGCACCCCGAACGCGGTTTCCATATAGCCAGGAACCTGCCCGACATAATGGACGTGGCCGACGAAATACTCTGTCATCACGAACGTTTCGACGGAAGCGGTTACCCGCGCGGCATAGCGGGAGACGAAATCCCCAAACTTGCCCGTTTCTTCGCGGTCGTCGATGCGTTCGAGGTGATGACGGGCAGCCGCATCTACAAACCCCTGCTCACCAAAGAGGACGCCCTTGAGGAAATAGTTTCATGCGCGGGGACCCAGTTCGATCCTCGTTTCGCGGAACTGTTCGTCAGGATGATGCGTCTGGACCTCTGTCCGGGATCCTGAGCGGGGCTTACCCGCTGCCCTCCCGTATCCTTTCACCTGCGGTCTCTATAAGAGACTCCACCCCGGGTTCCTCGCAGGGCAGATAATCCCTGAGGCGGTCCACAAGGCCTTTTTCCGCTATATGACGGAACGATGGAGCGTAGTTCACGTTGTTGACCCATGATATCTGCGTCAGCAGAAAGTCGGGAACCGTCTTTACGTTGTGGTAGGATGCGCGGCCGTCGCGCGCCAGTTCTTCGAGAAGCGCCGGGGATGCTTTCCTGTCGGTGGAAATACCGGGAAGCAGTTGCTTTATCGACCCCGCCGTAAGGTGTCCCCACACAACGTCGTAAATGTCCAGCTTGTCGCCGTCGCGTACAAGTTTGACAAGGGGGAGCGAAGCCGGTGCTATATCCTCCGGAAGGTCGCGTTTGTTGTGCATCGACACAGCGTCCAGGATAGCCTTTTCTTCCGGGCGGGGAAGCACGGCCAGGATGTTCTCCTGTTCCAGAATATCTCTTCCCTTTTCGGCGTGATCCAGCGAGACCGGGTCGTAAAAGGTTTCGAACTCGGCCCACTGCGGAAAACGCCCCAGGTCGTGAAGCCATCCAGCCGCCTCGGCGGTGTTGACTTCCTCCGGGGACCAATCCATTTCACGGGCAATATAACGGCAGTATTCAGCCACCCTTCGGCTGTGGTCCCTTTTCAGTTCCATCATGCTGTGCAGACGGCCCTCCGGATCGCGAAAGCGTTCCGGATATTGCAAAAACCACTGTATTATCTCCCCGAGTTGCCGGTCTGTCATGAGGTGTTGTCACATCCTTTTAGTTTTTTTCAACTATTTATACTACCACTTCAGACGTTCCAGCAGGCAGTTTTTCGTCCCTTTCCTGTGTTCACAAGCGGCGGGGTCTCGCGGCACGCATCGCTGCGAATGGGGCAGCGAGGAGCGAACGGGCACCCCGGCTGGTCCGGGAACATATCCGTCATGCCGCGGACGGTCGCCGCGCGGGGCGGTTTGCCCGGCATCGGCAGAGCGTCCATCAGCGCCCGGGTGTACGGATGCCGGGGCGTGTTGAAAAGGTCCTCCGATGGCGCCGCCTCCATTACCAGCCCGCCGTACAGGACCATGGCCTGTTCGGCGGCGGCCAGAGCCAGTTGCAGGTCGTGGGTGGCAAATATCAGCGCCATACCCTCTGATACCCTTTTGCGAAGAATGTCTATTATATCCCCGCGTGTTGCGGCGTCCTGCATGCTCGTGGGTTCATCTGCCAGCAGCAGCTGCGGGTCCAGCGAAAGCGCCCGTGCGATGGACACACGCTGTTTCTGCCCTCCCGACAGGCTGTAGCGAACTCGGGCGTCGGCGATCCCGGGGTCCGTCAGCCCGCATTCGTCGAGCAGTTCAAGGGCGCGTTCCCTCGCCGCCGCTTTTTGGGGGCCTGACCGGGCCAGCTTTATCGGTTCCGCAACCGCCTGCGCGGCGGTCAGGGTAGGCGGAAGGCAGCCGAAAGGGTCCTGCGGAACATATCCGCAACGGCGACGCATGCCTGTCCTTTCCCGCATTGAAGAGCCTGCAAGATCGGTCCCGAAAAGCTCGACCGTTCCCGACGCGGCCCTCTCCAGCCCCAGGGCGCAGCGAAGCAGCGTGGTCTTTCCGCTTCCCGATTCACCTACAACTGCAAGGGCCGTTCCTGCGTGAAGTGTTGCGGAAACACCTCCCAGCGCCTCGGTGGCGCCCCCCGAAGACTCGAAACGGACTACCAGCGAGTCGATGTTCAGGACCTTGCGGGTCATCGTTTAACACCACCTGTGCGCCCAAGTGCGCGAACCAGGGCCCGGGTGTGTTCGTGAACGGGGTGAGCCAGTATCTCAGCCGGTTTTCCTTCTTCCGCCAGCAGGCCCCTGTGCAGTACCGCCAGCCGGTCCGACACGGATGAAGCCAGTGCAAGATCGTGTGTTACAAGCAGAAGGCCGGAGCCCTGTTCCCTTACCAGTTCGGCAAGCAGGGATATCACTTCGGCCTGGGTAATGACGTCCAGAGCCGTGGTAGGCTCGTCGGCCAGAATAAATCGGGGACCGCACGCGATCGCCATGGCTATCGAAACGCGCTGCTTCTGACCGCCCGATAGTTCGTGCGGGTAACGGTTTGCGAACAGCCTGTCCAGTTTGACTTTTTCCAGCAGAGCGTTACGGCGCTTTCGCGCCTCCGGAGCCGATATATCCAGGTGTCTTCGGAGCGTTTCGTCTATCTGGGACCCAACCGTGAGAACCGGCGTCAGCGAATTCATGGCCCCCTGCGGGACATAGGAAACATATTTCCACCGGTAACGGTTCATCTCATGTTGCTTCAGTTCCAGAAGGTTCACGCCGTCGGCCAGGATCGCTCCCGAAGAATCGGCCTGGGGCGGCAGAAGACGCAGGGCGGCGTACAGCATGGTGCTTTTACCGCTACCCGATTCGCCAACCAGCCCCGTCACCAGACCCGGCTTCAGGTCCAGCGAAACGCCCCTCAGCGCTTCAACGGTCCGTTCCGGTGTCCGGTAGGTGACCGTAACATCCACGAATCGCATCATCTCCGGCCTCCCGCCGAAAGCCTGGGGTCGGCTTTTTCCTCAAGGGCGCGCCCTATGTCGAGGAATATCAGGCAGATCAGGGCTATTCCAAGACCGGGGGGCAGTATCAGCCACCAGGCGCCCGCGGTAAAAGCCCCAAAGCCGTGGGCTTCGTGAAGCATCCTTCCCCACGAAATGATCCGGGGGTCCGAAAGACCCAAAAACGACAATCCCGCCTCGGCCAGGATCGCTCCCGGCACACCCAGCGTTACGGTGGCCAGAAGCAGCGGCAAGGCCTCGGGAAGCAGGTGTCTAAAAAGGATATAGCGCGTCGGGGCGCCTATGGAGCGCAGGTTTTCCACGTAGCAAGCCTCCCGGAGCGAAAGTACCATGGAGCGTATGGTGCGGGCCGAGCCCATCCACGAAAAAAGCCCCAACACCAGTACAAGCTGCCACAGACCCCGGCCCCATATTCCCACTATGACCATCAAAATAGGCAGCACAGGTATTGAAAGCAGAAGGTCCACAAGGCGCATCACCAGCGAATCGAAAGCCCCGCCCACGTAGCCGCTTGTCAGCCCTGCCGAAAGGCCTATGAACGAAGCCAGGAGCGTGGCCGATATTCCCACCAGAAGCGATACCCGGACGCCCAGCAGAAGAAGGTGGAACACATCACGCCCTCGCTGGTCGGTTCCGAGAAAGCCCCAGGCCCCGCCGGGAGCTGAAAGTTCTATCTCCACTTGTTCGGGCGGTATGTCGCCCGTAATCACCAGCCGGTAGCGTCCGTTCCGGGGAAAAAGCAGCTTCATCGCGTCGTCGAAAGGTGAAAGCCCCAGCCGTTCCCTGAAATCCAGGTCCCGGCCGTCTATGTCTATATGCCGCCGCCTTGCGCCGTCAAGACCTGCGAGCGTCACACGCCCTCCATCCGGAAGCACCAGTTCCAGGCTTGAAGACGCCGGGGGAGATGAAAAGAGGACATCGCCCGTAAGCGTTATGGTCTCGGGGGCGTCCCAGCGCCATTCAAAAGCCGTTTCCGTTTCGTTTCCGGAAAGCGTTACGCGCAGGGGCGGGGGTGCGTCGCCCGACGCCCACAGCGGAGGGGCGAAAGGCCTGGCGACGGACGTAGACGCTGGTTCCGAAAACATCATGGGCCCCAGTATCCCTGCCGCCGTCACGGCGATCAACGCCCACAGGCTCCACCTTCGCACGGCTTCAGTCGCCTCCGTTGCGGCCCAGGCGTATGCGCGGGTCGGCCAGTCTGTAGGCGGCGTCGGCCGCCAGGTTCGCCGCCACGGTGACCAGGGCCAGCATGTAGAAAGCCGCCCCGGCAGCCGGGTAGTCGTGTCCAAGGATGGAATCGAGCAGGAACTTGCCCACGCCGTGCAGTGAAAACACCGTTTCGGTGATCACGGCGCCCGATAGCACTCCCGGAAGCGAGAGCAGAAATATTGTCACTATAGGAGGAAGCGTGGTTCTGAAGGCGTGGCGCCATACGATGCTGCGCTCCGAAAGTCCTCTGGCTCTGGCCGCAAGTACGTAGTCGTCCCCCAGCGCCTTGACCATAAGGTTTCGAACGTAAATAGCCCAGGACCCGAAACCCAGCATTACCAGAGAAGCTGCGGGCAGCGCCAGATGCCAGGCGTAGTCCAGCGCGGCGGCCAGGGCTCCGGTGGGGGGCGGAATGGAAACGCTGCCTCTCAGGGGAAACAGGGGAAGCCAGTAGGCCAGGCCCAGCAGCAGCACCAGCTGCACGAAGAACGAAGGGAACGAAAAGGAGACCGATCCCGAAAAAAGGACCAGTCTTTCCAGCCGCCCGCCCCTGCGCCTGGCCGCCTGGACTCCCAGCCATGTCCCGAGCGCCGCCGAAAGCAGCATGGCCGAGCCAAGCAGCGCCACGGTGTTCGGGAGCCTGCTTTTTATCTCGCCCCACACGGGCTGCTGGCTGAGGAACGAAAGGCCGAAATCGAAAGTGAGCATCCGGCGAACGTAGATCAGGAACTGTGTGCAGACGGGCTGGTCCAGCCCGAAAAGGTTTCGCAGTTCCGCTTTAGCCTCGGGAGAGAAACGCGGGTCCACTATGGAGCTCACGGCGTCACCGGGCATCAGGCGGAAAAGAAAGAAATTGACGCACACCACCAGCAGCAGGACTCCCGCCGCGCCCGCTATGCGACGAAACCAGTACGACCGCACTCCGTCAGTGCTCCTTCAGCATCCAGAAATCCTCGAAACGGGTCAGGTGAACGTATTCGCCCGCCCTGTATTCACGGAAAACAAAAGGTCCCGTTCCCACCAGGGCCGTAAGCCCGGTTTCGACGGGGTTGTCCAGATCGGCCGGTTTCCAGCTCTGCCAGTCGGTGATGTCTTTAAGTATATGGGCGGGGAAGACCGGGCATCCGCCCACGTTGTGCAGATGCCAGTAGCTTACGGTCGACATGTCCACTATCAGCGTCAGGTCATCGGGGGTCTCCACAGATTCAAGGTCCCGCACCATGTCGAAATAGCGGGGTATTTTATGTTCTTTCAAAAAAAGCAGAGTGCCCTTTACGTCGTCCGATGTAAAGGGCTTGCCGTCGTGCCACTTTACTCCCTCGCGAAGCGAAAAGGTCAGCCTGGTGCGCGGGCCGTCGTCGCCTTTGACGGTCTCGGTTTTCCACCATACCGCCAGCCAGGGAATGTCTTCCAGCGTTTCCGGTTCCACTGCGATCATGCCGTCGTATATAAGGCCCAGGACCTGCCAGTCGTAGGCCGAACCGGTGGCAAGAGGGTTCAGTGAGCGGGGTTCTTCCGGCAGGCACCATGAGAGCGGCCGCATTTTTCCCGACGCAGGTTCAGCGTTCAGCAGCGTCCAGATATTGTCGGCCGCTGTGGCCTTTGTCGCCACTACGCCTTTCCAGTCGTTGCGAACTGCCGCTATCATGAAACGCGAGTATATGGGGACCCACGGGTTCTTTTCGGAAAGCAGTTTCTGAGCCTGCGAAGCGGCTTTTTCTGCGCTCGGACGGTCGGGCGCCCATCGCAGTTCTTCGGTAACCCTGTCCACGTCGGGGTCATGCAGGCCCTGGATGTTGTAGCCCCCCTCCACGTCCATGGATGAGTGAAAAAAGGCAAAAAGATTGTCGGGGTCTCTGGTGAGGCTCCAGGCAAGAACAAAAAGGTCAAAGTCGTGTCTGTCCAGCCGCTTCAGCATGGTGGAAAAATCGTAAGGATCCACGGTTACGGGAATTCCCAGTTGCACGAGGGCCGAAGCTATGCGGTTGGACATTTCGGCGGTCGTGGGGGCCGAGTTGGCCGTGGGCGACAGTATGGTTACGGGCTCCAGAGCCTCGCCGGTTTCGGGCGAAACCAGAACATCGTCGCCGTTCCATTTCCACCCCGCCTGTTCCAGCATCTGGCGGGCATTTGCAGGGTCATAGTCGTGCGTGGTCACGTCGGGTTCGTAATAGGGTGAAACGGGCGGCAGATAGGTGTCGACCGGCGTGCAGTATCCCGAAAAAAGCTCGCGGACGAAACGCGTCCTGGGTATGGACGCCGAGACAGCCTTTCGTATATCGGGGTCGTTCCAGGGAAACTCACGCAGGTTGAAGCCCAGAAAAAAGATATGGAAGCCTCGCGCTATCGAAAGGCTTACGTCGGGGTTGTTCGAAAGGCGTTCCACGTCCACGGGCCGGGTGATGTCGCCGAGGATGGCCAGGTCGCCCTTTTCCAGAGCCAGCACCTGGGCGTCGGGGTCCCGGTAGATGACCATGTAGAGGTCCCGAACTTTCGGGCCGTGAACGGAAGCAACGTCAAAGGCGGGAGCGGCCGTTCCGGCAAGAAGTGTCAGCATGGCCATACCCGCAATTACCGCTCGTTTTAATATCATCCTCATCACCCCGCGTTTTGCGGCAATCATAGCATATCCTGAAAAGCGGTGAGGGGTGAGGAGTCAGGAGAGAGGCGTGAGGCGTGAGGCGTGAGGCGAAAGAGCCTGTCATCCCGAGGAGTATGGCGACGAGGGATCCCGTTTTTGAATTTGATTTTCCCCTTACCCCTAACCCCTCTTTTCCTCCTCACTGAACCAGGAGCCGAGATTCCCGCCGGTAGGCGGAGGTCCTGGTGTTGAGGTTACGACCCTCGCGGTGTTCCTCCCGGTCCCGGTTCGGCCGGAGCCGCTCGGTTCTTCACCTGCTTGGCCCGATCGCCCGATTCCTCGAACCTTCGGTTCTGCGGCGGGCTGTCCCTGGGCCTCGCGACGGCTCATCGCCTCGCCGGCCTCAATGTCCCGGATAGGAACTCCGCTTCGGTTAGTATGTCATTTCGAATCCGCCGCGCATTGCGTCATTAAAAATCTAACCCTATTGCAAATATCGTTGCCTCACTAAAAAATCTAACCAGCAACCCTAAATTCGGGATGACTGGGGGAGGACGAGGTGAGGTTAAAGATGAGCTTAGGAGCCAGAAGAGAACTGTCGGCCTCCCTGCGAGAGCGCTATGCGGGTTGCGACCGCAGGGAAAAGGGACAGATCCTCGACGAACTGGTATCCGCCGTTGGCTACAACCGCAAATACGCCATAACACTGCTGTGCGGACATCCATCCCTGGGAGCAGGAAGCGCAAAATCTGAACAGGGCGGAGGAAACCCGGGTTATACAGGGCCTTCCGACGAGCAAGGGAAAACCAGAGGCGAAACGGGTAATAAAGACGCAGGCAAGGACAAAGGCTCCAACGGTGACGGGGGCAAGTCCAGGCGCAAACGCCGGCTGTACGATGAAAACGTCCGGGATCTGCTCGTCAAAATCTGGAAGATGAGTGACAGGCTGTGTTCGAAACGCCTCAGGCCTTTTCTGGGGGAATTCATGGAGGTGCTGGAAAGAAAGGGCCATATACATCCGTCCCCTTTCGAAAAAAGCAGACTCATTCAGATGAGCCCCTCCACCATAGACCGGCTGTTGAAAGATACCAGAAAGAAGGAACGACGCTCCATATCCACGACAAAACCGGGACAACTGCTCAAGAAATCCATAGCCATACGCACCTTCAATGACTGGGATGATAAAACACCCGGCTTTCTTCAAATCGACCTGGTAGCTCACTGCGGCGAAACCACACGGGGAACATACCTGAATACGCTTACAGCAACCGACGTGGCTTCGGCGTGGACTGAAACCTGGACCCTTCCCGACAAGCAGGCCGAGGGCGTGGTGGAAGCTTTGGAACTGCTGGAAAAGAGAATTCCATTTCCCCTGCTGGGACTGGACTCCGATAACGGCAGCGAGTTCATCAACCAGACCTTGAAGATGTTTTGCGAAAATAACGGGCTGACTTTCACCAGGGGCCGCCGGTACAAAAAGAACGACCAGTGTTACGTGGAGCAAAAGAATGGAGATCGGGTCCGGCCGTTCATGGGATACGAACGCTATGAAAACAGCAGGGCCAAAAAGATCATGAACCGGATGAATCCCTTGATATCGGATTTTTATAACTTTCTCCAGCCCACCATGAGACTGGAAAGGAAGGAACCAAAAGACAACGGCAAGGCCCGCAAGATATATTCCGAGGCCAAAACGCCATACAGAAGACTGCTGTCGTTGGGAATGCTGACTGAAGACAAACGCAAGGAACTTGCAATACGCTACGAAAGTCTGGACCCGGTAGAGATACTGGAAACACTTGAACGCCTACGGTTCCTCCAGGTAGAAGAAGCGTTCAAATCCGCCGACAGCGCCATAATCTCGGAGAGAAAAAGATTGTACATGCTCAACGAGAAACGTCTGCAGGAAACGGAAGGTCTCACATGCTCCAAACGTTACTACAGGCCCCCCTACTACCCGAAGCAGCATGGAGCCTTCGACGATTTCCTGAAACAGGTGAAAAGGATAATAGTAGCGGAGCCCGGGATAATACCGGGGGAGATATTCAAGAGGCTTCAGAAGGAAAACCCGGGGCGCTTCTGCGACTACCAGCTTCGCACGCTGCGCAGGAGGATAAAAGAAATAGAAGCAAAGCTCGAAGCAAAAGCAAAAGCAGGGGAAGCCGTAAAAGCAAGCGGCGCTCGCGGCAAAAGATCACCAAAACAGCCGCAAACGCCGCCATGTGCTCAAAGAACCCGAAAACCGCGTAGCAGCAAGAAGAATCGCAACCGAAGTGCTATGATGCAACATGAGGCGACGAAATGTCACGGTTAGGTTTTTCTATGAGTCAATGCGGCCGGCTGGCGGATGAGAAATCTCGGGCCTGACCTTACGGTTCCCGATCCACGGTTTATGATTAACGGTTGACGGTTTACGAAAGCCCGAGACCCTTCCTCCTTCCAGTCGTCAGGGTGACAGCCAGGGGCCCTTGCTCTTACACAAAGAATTGTGGTTTTGTTTCCCTCTGTGTCTGTGGTGAAAAACGATTTTGCCCTCGCCCCTCCGGTTCACGTCTAACGTCTCACGGCTCTATTGGTCTTCCCCCCAAACGGTGGACACCGAAGAGAGCAAATATAGTAATCTACTCTTGGAGGTGCCGTTATGGGCAAGAAGATCACAAATCAGAAGTACAGCAAGGAGTTCAAGCTCGAAGCTTTGCGCATGTTCGAGAACTCCGATATGACCGTAACGCAGGTTGCAGAGGAACTGGGAATCCCGCGACACGCGTTGTATCGATGGATCAGTCAACACGGCGAGAATCCCGGGACGGCCTTCCCCGGAAGGGGCAAGCGCAAAAGCCAGGGTCCCGAAGAAGACGAGATATACCGGCTCCGCAAGGAACTCGCCGACGTCAGAATGGAGCGGGACATACTAAAAAAAGCTGTCGCCATCTTCTCAAAGGGACCTCACAAAACCAGCGGTTCCTGATAATCCGGGATTTCGCGAAAGACTATTTCGTGTCGAAGATGTGCGACTTGTTTGAAGTATCCCGGAGCGGCTACTACGCCTGGAAAAACAGAAAACCGGGCAGGCGCAGCCGAAGGAACGCCAAAGTCCTGGAGCGTATCAGGGCCATACATGAAGCCAGAAAGGGCGTCTACGGATCGCCCAGAATACGCTTCGAGCTTCTTAAAGAAGGCTACAGAGTAAGCCGAAAGCTCGTGGCGCGTCTCATGAAAAAGCACCGTATCAGAGCGAAGCAAAAACGCAGGTTCAAGGCGACCACGGATTCAGATCACGACTTTCCCGTAGCGCCCAATCTGCTGAAAAGAGACTTCGCCGTAGGGCTGCCCGACATGACGTGGCTGAGCGACATCACCTATAGTGCGCCTGTAGTCCGGAGCAACTGAACCGGACCACGAGCGTGGTTGAAATGCCCAACTTCCTGAGTGTAGTTCGAGCTGGGAATTGGGACTGCCCGTGCTGTGACGGGCATGAGCCTGAGCGGCA
>Ga0272441_10004966_pt1 | contig 23551 bp, 19 predicted proteins | sample SSMProp6N_FD_193582 | JGI IMG/M metagenome (GOLD analysis project Ga0272441, IMG submission 193582) | Marine sediment archaeal communities from Little Sippewissett salt marsh, Falmouth, MA, United States - SSM-Prop-6N | ecosystem: Environmental > Aquatic > Marine > Wetlands > Sediment ...
AGACGGTGAGGATCCGAAAATCGAGCGTCTCACCGCAGGTCCAAGAGACGGTCGTCAGCAGAACCGTCGTCGACCCCGGCTCCATTCGGTCGGCGACGCACGCGTCGATCGACCGTTCGTAGATCCCGTCGACGTAGAGGTCCCCGATTACGCGGACTGCGTAACGGTCCGTGTTCGTCCCGTTCACGAAGGTGACGTAGACCTCCGCCGTGAGAAGTTCGCCGGGGGAGCACGCATCCGGTGCCTCGACGTAAGCTCCCACGACGTTGACGTCGTTCGCAGTGCATTTCCAATTGCAGTCCGGGTAGTCGTCGCCCACGGCAGCTTGGCCCAACACGATTCCCATGGCGATCAGAAGACACAACACGCGAATCCGCTTCATGACGGCTCTCCCTCCCTGGGTCTCCTCACGTCCACGCGTGCCCGGCGAGCATCCTCTCCCAACTCGGAAGAAGCCAGACGTCGCAGCATAGCACGTTTCGTCGGTTCCAAGGCGCCTCCGGCGCACCGTCTGACTCGACCATCTGGCTTCGTCGTGCTTGTCGGCTCCAGACAACCCCACTACACTGCATTCCGGAAGGGAGGACGGTTGGTGGCCCGTCGCATAGCTCGCTTCTCATGGGCGATTCGCTTGATCGTGTTTGTCCCCCTGCTTCTTGCCCTGCCTGCTTCCGGGAGCGTCGACCTATCCGGCTTTCTGGCCGGGAAGATCGAGGTGACTGATGGGGAGCTTCCGGCCGTCGCGCTGCTCGAGGTCGGTGTCACCGCGCGGGGAGACGACTGGCGAACATCCGTGCGCGCGAGGTCGGAGGACGAGGAGTTCTTCAGCTACCTCGGCCTGTCCGATCAGCGCCAGGTCGGGCCGATTTCGCTGCAGACGCTCCTCGTCTTTGACCCCCAGAGCGCGAGCTTCTCCTACTTCAGCAACCTGGCACGTTGGGAGATCTCCGACACCGGCATCGCGAACTACCTCTACGTCTCGGATCAGAGCGACCAGGTCTACGACCAGATCACGGTGAGCAGGGCGACGGCCGGCATCCGATGGCGGTCCGTCACGCGCCTCGGCCTCTGCCCGCTTGAATTCCGGACGACGTCGTTCCGCGCAGATTGGACGTACGTCGAGTGCAACCTCGATCTCGGAGCCGTGCTGAGCATCGGGGCGGAGGGCTTCGAACGCTTCCGACTGACGGCGACAAGGCGTGACGTCCCTGCCTTGTCTTTCGGATCGTTGGCCACCGACTTCGTGATCACGATCGACTACGGGCTCGAAGAGAAGACGCTCACGCCACAGCTTCGAACGAGAACCGCTCGGACGTCGTTCTGCCTCACGCCGATGATCGAGCTCGACCTGGGCTCGCCACTGTCCATCGCAGGCCTTGTGGTGTACGGAATCAAGCTCGAATGCAGCCTCGCCGAGGCCGCAGAGTTCTACGCAGCGACGTCATTCGAGGAATCGAAAAACCTGGAACTCATCGGAAACGCTGACTACTTCGAAGTCTACCGTTTGAGCGTCCGCCGCCCGGTCTGCTGCGATGAAGACATGCTGATTCGGGTCGCCGTCTACTTCGAGGAAGCGTCTGCGGCGCTGTTCGACTGGGGCATGCTGTCCGCGTCGTTCGATCTACCGCTCGGTCGCAGCATCCGGACCTCGGTGGGCGCGGACTTCACGAGCGACGGGGCGTGGACGCTTCGCGTGAGTTGGGAATGGAGTTTCTGAGGAACCCGCTTGGTGCACGTGGAAACGAAGATCGTCCCCGAGGGACGTGGGAGGGATCGCGCATGTTGAGAAGAGCAGTCTGGGCAGCCGGAATCCTGGCAATCGCAGCACTGGCGGTCATTGCGCTCATGGGGGCACAGACGAACGTCGCACAGGACGCGACGATCCAAGATCTGCTCGACCTCCTGCTGACGGAAGACGGGGAGTCTCGTATCGACCAGATGCAGGAGATGCTGAGCGACATCGACCACGAAGTTGATCTGATCCACTCCGTTGCCGAGAGGATGCTCGAGGACCAATACGGGTTCTTCGAGAAAGAGGAGTGGACACTCTCCGACATCAAGTACCAACTCAACCAGATCGAGGCCCAGCTCGACGCGATCGAGGCCTGCAGCTGCCCGTAGCGGAGCGTTCGTTTACGCCGAAGTCCATGAGTCGGAGGACGACGCGTCCCGCCCGCGGATGAGCCTTCGTGTCATCGCCCAGAGCCAGCGGCCGTGCAGAGCGACGTGCAGCAGCGCTTCGATGACCAGCGCGAACCCGCTCCACTTGTGCACCGCGATCCAGAACAGCCATGACGCATTGTAGCCCTTGGGGACCACGACCCAGACGAGAAGGGCGGAGACCGCGAGGCTCACCCCCGTCATAAGCATCAGCGCATCGACGGTGTAGTTGATCCAGACCTTCGTCATTCACGTGACCTCCACTGAGTTCCGCACCCTTCATCGGCGATGCGTACGCGTTCTCTGTGTGGGTATCATGTGAAACCTGTGGGAAGCTCTGCAGGCGAACGCTACGGCGACAGCGTGAACCATCCAGGCGCCGTTCGACCACCCAAGCTGTGAGAGGTCCGAAGAGAGGGCTCCGATCGTGAGGTACGCAGAACGTGCGAAGTGACGAGATGCTCCTCGGTCAGGTTGCAATGGGCGACAGGGCCGCCTTCCGATCTCTCTACGACCGGCACGCGGAGAGGGTCCTGCGGTTCGCCACGTCGATCGTGCGGCAGGGACATCTCGCGGAAGAGGTTCTGCAGGAGACGATGATCGTGGTCTGGAAACGAGCGAAGACGTTCAAGGGAAACGCCAAGGTCTCGACGTGGATCCTCGGGATCGCGCGGAACCTCGCCTTCAATCTCCTCCGGAAGGAGAAGAAGGGGGAGCGCCTCCCGGAAACACGGACCGCCGAGCCCGATCCGGCCAAGCAGGTCGAGACGACCGTCCACGTGGAGCGCGCCCTCGCGAAGCTTCCGGAGCACCACCGAGAGGTGATGCACTTGGTCTTCTACGAGGAGATGAACCTGCGCGAGGCGGCGGCGGTCCTCGGAATCCCGGAGGGCACGGTGAAATCAAGGATGCACCACGCGAGGAAGGCACTGGCCAAGGAGCTGGCATCATGATGACCTGCGAGGAAGTACGCGAGCTGATCCCCTGGTACGTCACCGGGCGGATCGATGTCGACGACGCGAGGAGGATCGCCGATCACCTCTCGAGCTGTTCCGAGTGCCAGGCGGACTTCGTCGACGCAGCGTGGATGCGACGACTGGTCGTAGCGAACGCCCAGAGCGCGGCTCCTCGCCAGGAGGTCTGGTCGCGCATCGAGCGCAAAGCCGGCCTCGCCGATCTGGCCCGCATCGACGTGGGTTCGTTCCTGATCGGGCTGAAGCTCGGAGTCTCCGCCTCGTCCAGGCGATACCCCGTGCACGGAAGCCTTCGTGTTCTGGGACACAACGTACGCATCGTCGGAAGGCGACGCGGAAAGGAGATAAGCCGTGTTCAAGAGCGAAAAGCGACGTGAACGCGAGCAGCGGGAAATGGAGCGGCTCGAGCGAGAACGCGAACGGTTCCGCGAGGCGCGCGAGCGCGAAGGGGAACTCCGAGACGGGGACACGGAGAAGATCGTGGAAGGCCAAGAGCGTCTTCAGGATCTCGAGGAGAAGCGCCGAGAACTCGAACGAGAGCGCCGCGAGCGCGAGCAGGAACGCCGCGAGATCGAGCAGGAACGTCGCGAACGTGAACAGGAACTCCGAGAGCGAGAGCAGGAGCGTCGCGAGGAGCGCCAGAGAGAGCAAGCCGAACGAGAGGCGGAGCGGGAAGCGGAGCAGATCGAGAGAGAGGCCGAGCGAGAGATGGAGCGAATCGAACGCGAGCGGGAGCGGATCGAGCGAGAGCGAGAGCGCCTCGAACGGGAGCGAGAGCGCCTCGAGCAGGAGAGGGCGAAGCTCGAGAAGCTCGAGGAGCGACTCGAAGAACGCCAGGAGGAGCTCGAGACCCTCGAAGAAGATCTCGAGGAACTCGAGGAGGACCTCGACAGCGCCGGCGATGTGCGTGAAGTCCTGGACGTCGTCTCGGAACGCATGCCGGGGCTGATGCGAGGCATCCAGGAAGCGATCTACTCCACCGATCTGAATCGGAAGATCGCCGAGTCGATCGCCGTCTTCTACAAGACGCTCGTCGACGCGGGGATGGACAAGCACGAGGCGAGTGTGCTCACCATATCACACGCCACTTCGCTGCAGAGCCAGCTCCGCCCGAAACGCCACACGTTCAGGATCCCCGACCTCCCCGACATGCCTGACGTGCCCGATCTACCGGATCTCCCTGACTTGCCCGACTTCGCGAAGGCGTGGGGCGCCCGGCACACGCCCGATTCCTCCGAGATCGCGGACGAAACCTCCGATCCGCAGCCGCCCGACGACGCATAGCACCGAAATGACGGCCGTCGACCGCCCGCCGGAGAGGCGCACATCCGGTGGGCGGTTCGCAGTGCAGGCCGGACACGATCGCGATAGTCTCTCCTCATCGTGCACGAAGCAGAATCTGTACGCCGAGACGACGTCTTCCGCAGCATCCGAGACGGGTGCCGACGGGTCGCGGAACACGCGGAGTCCGTTCGCATCGTCTCAGAGCGCCTGGAAGCCCTGGCGAACCACCTCGTCGTCGAAGGAGCCCCGACGCCCGCGCTCGACGTCGAGAGTCACTACGTCGGCGACGAGTCGACCACGGTCGCGTTCTTCGTGACCCTCGATGCGGTCAACTTCGGCTCCGGCTATTTCCCTCATCTGCGCAAGCGCCCCGGCATGTCCGGCTACTTCACCATCGCCTCGTCGCTCGCCGACCGGTTCCGTCGCGAGGGGCCGATCGACGCATCGGAGCTTGCCGAAATCGACGCGTCGGCGTGTGCACGGATCTTCGACCAGGACGCAGCCGTCGAGCCGATCGCCGAGCTGATGAGCCTGTTCGCGCAAGCGTGGAACGACCTCGGCGCGGACCTGCTCCATCGCTTCGGGGGCGCGTTCTGCGGGGTCGTCGAGGCGGCTGCCGGATCGGCTGCCCGATTGATCGAGATCCTCGAGGCCCAGCCGTTCTTCCGCGATGTCTCGCAGTACGACGGATTCGAAGTCCCGCTCTTCAAGCGAGCGCAGATCCTCGCCTCCGATCTGGCGTTGGCCCTCCGGGACACAGGCCCCGGGCGCTTCGAGGATCTCGACCGGCTGACGATCTTCGCCGACAACCTCGTGCCTCACGTCCTCCGGGTCGACGGCGTCCTCGAGTACCGACCCGATCTGCGGGAACGGATCGAGCGGGAGGAGCTGATCCCTGCCGGGTCGGAGGAGGAGATCGAGATCCGGGCCTGCGCGCTCTATGCAGTGGAGCTTCTGGTCGACCAGGCCCGCGCCAGGGGGCTCGCCGTCACTGCCCGCGAGCTTGACCTCTTCCTCTGGAATCGCGGCCAGCAGGCGACCTACAAGGCGCGGCCGCGCCATCGCACGCGGACCGTCTTCTACTGACCGGGCGCGCCGAGGCAGGCCTGATCCCGGAAGCCGTCGACCGTTGCCGGGCCGATGCCTGACACGTTGGTGAGATCGTCGAGCGATGCGAACGGGCCGTGCTCCTCGCGATACGCGACGATCCGCGCGGCCAGCGCTTCGCCGATGCCGTTCAGCCGGACGAGCTCCGTGACCGGGTCGGCGTTCACGTCGACGCATCTCACGACAACGACAACTGGAAGAACGACCTCCACGTCTTCGTAGATGAACCGCGGCGCCTCGGCAGGAAGCGACCGCTTCCGATCGAGCGGCAGCATCTCAAGCAAACCGCCGAGCAGAAGTGCGACGCCGATCAAGATGAGAAGACCGCGCGACGGCGCTTCCCAACCACTCCGCGATCTCTGAGAGTCTCCGCTCTTCTCATTCATTGCCCTCCAGGCTACGTGAGGGATCTGCGCAAGGCAAGGCGCGGTTGGCCTTCCGAGGGCCGCAGCGTAGACTCGCACTCGAGATCACGCACGACCGGAGGAGACATGCTTCAAACCGCACTAACGTCGTTCGGGCTCATCTTCCTCGCCGAACTCGGCGACAAGACGCAGCTCGCCGTCCTCGCCCTGGCGACTCGGTCACGATCTCCGTGGAGCGTTTTCCTCGGAGCGGGTGCTGCGCTTCTCGTCTCGACCGCCCTCGCTGTGCTCCTCGGCGGGCTGCTGACGAAGTACCTCCCACCATCGGCTACGCGCGTCGTCCACTACGCCGCTGGAGGTCTGATGATCCTGGTCGGTGCATGGACGATCTGGAAGGCCTAGGCCGAGTCGGTCAGCTCGATCTCCCAGGTGCGAAGCTCGTCGAGGAGCGAGTGCTCGGTCAGATCGAGGTGGATCGGTGTGATCGAGACGAACCCTTCGGCGATCGCGCCGATGTCCGTCCCCCGCTCCTCCGGCGGCACGCCGGTCATCGGATCGCCGCTGATCCAGTAGTAGTTGCGACCGTGCGGATCCTTCCCCGTCACGAGGTAGTTGTCGTATGCCGCGCCTCCGAGTCTCGTAATGCGCGGTTCCAGGGACCGCGGCTTCGGCAGATACGGCACGTTGACGTTCAGGAGGATTCCCTTCGGGAGATGCGCTCCCTCGAGAAGGTGCGACGCCAGCCTCGCGGCGAAGGATGCCGACGCGGCGTAGTCGGGCAGCTCCGCCGGGTCGCTGATCGTGTCGAGCGAGACGGCGACCGCCGGGATCCCTTCACGCACGCCCTCCATCGCCGCGGCCACGGTTCCCGAGTAGGAGACGTCCCGTCCGAGATTCAGCCCGGCGTTGATTCCGGAGACGATGACGTCCGGCTTCCGGCCGAGAAGACCGAGCAGAGCGAGCGAGACGCAGTCGGACGGGGTTCCGTTGGACACATGAGCCACGCTCCCGTCGAGCATCCGCACTTCGTCCACACGGAGCGGTTTGTGGAACGTCCGCGTGCGGCTCGCCGCCGACCAGTTGCGCTCCGGCGCGAACACCTCGACGGTTGCGATCTCCCTTAGCGCCGCGTTGAGGGCCAGCAGGCCAGGCGCGTTCACGCCGTCGTCGTTCGTGATCAGAATCAGCTTCTCTGTCGTCATGTCCCTCCACCCTCGTTCCCGTCGCCGGAACCGACTGCGCCCGGCTCTCCTCGCCGATAGAAGTGAAGTGCATTGTCCCCGTATCGACGCGAATCGACGAGGACGAGAGGCCGAGCAACTTCGATCGGATCCTCCGCTTTGTGTGACGCCACGGCGACCAGCGGGTCCTCGGCGAGCGCCCCTGCGTCGCCGAGGGCCGCCACCGCACGCTGTGCATGGCCCTCGAAGTACGGCGGATCGACGAACACGAGGTCGAATCGCCGCCCCCGCCTCGCGAAGTGCCCGAGCGCGTCGAGCGCGTCGCCGTGATACACCTCCGCCCGATCGAGAAGCCCGAGCGCGTCTGCGTTCCGGCGGACGATCGCGCAGGCGTCCGGCGATCGATCGACGAAGAGACAGCTCCTCGCACCGCGGGAGAGCGCCTCGAGGCCGAGCGCGCCGGTGCCTGCGAACAGGTCGAGGCAGTTTGCGTCGGCGACGAAGTCGGCGACGATGCTGAACAGAGCCGACCGGACCATGTCCCGGACCGGCCGTATGCCGCCGTCTTCCCAGTCGACAAGCCGTCGACCGCGCAAACTCCCACCGATGATTCGCATACCCCTCTCCTTGAACGTCCAGGACGCCGAAGCTATGATCCTAACGAGATTCCGGGCGTTCTTCGGTGTCTGCAGGCCAGCATACGAGAGGGGGAACCGGCGTTCAACCGGACATGACTTCATCGGTCAAGGCGGTCGCATTCGATCTCGATTCCACGCTGTGCCGGTACGCGCTCTCCGTTCGAGAGGTGACCGCGCTAGCGATCGCTCGCACTGGACTCGCGGATCGACTCGACGCCACGCAGGAACTCGCCGACGCGTACAACAGCGCGTGGTGGGCCGAGGAGGAAGTCCGGCAGTGTCCGGTGCGCGAGCTGCGCCGCCGAGCGTGGGCACGCATCCTCGAAGAGCGAGGCCTCGGAGACGAAGCCACGGCGACCCGGCTGGCAGACGCCTACAGTGACATCCGCGAGGAGACGGGGCTGCGCCTAATCGACGGCGTCCCCGAACTGCTGGCCGATCTCAAGCCGCGCTACCCGCTCGGCATCCTGACGAACGGGCCGTCGCAGATGCAGTGGCCGAAACTGCGCGACCTCGGTCTGCCGGAGATCGTCGACCACATCGTCGTCGCCGGCGATCGAGGCGTCTTCAAGCCGGATCCGCGCCCGTTCGAGGAGCTGCTCGGCATGCTCGGCGCCGACGCGGAAGCGACGCTGTTTGTCGGCGACTCGTTCGAGCACGACATGGTCGGCGCACACGCCGTCGGCATGCAGACGGCGTGGGTTCGAGAAAACGGCCAGCGCCCTCCAACCGAGGCCAGCATCACCCCGAACCGCGTCCTGCGAAGCGTCCTCGAACTGCGGGAGATCCTGCTGTGACCTCGCAGCGACGCCTCCTACTCGCTTCGGTCCTGATCGGCGTTTGTGCTGCCTCGTTCGCTGTCGGAGCGGAGTCGATCCTGCTTCCCGCGACGGTTCCCGCCTTCAATCAGAACTACACCGACGGGCCGGACGCTTGGGGCAATTGCGCCCTCGGCACCGGCGGCTGCCCGGATCGCATTGCCACGACGGGCTGCCTCGTCACCACGTTCGCCAGCGTCCTCGCCTACTACGGCGTCGAGGTCGACGTCCCGGCACGCGCCTCCTGCACGGGGCGGGCAAGAACGGGGATGGACCCGGGCATCCTCAACGATTGGCTCCGCGCGAACGGAGGATTCGGCCACTGCGCTCAGGATCCGTACGGAAGCTGCTGTCTCGTCTGGGAGGCGCTCCCGGGCGACGTCGAACTCACCTTCTACGCCAACCGAAGCGACGACGGGCTGAACCCGGTGTCGTCAGTCGTGATCGACCATGCACTCCGGGGCGGCCGCCCGGTCGTCGCCGGCGTCCACTGGGATTCCTACTGCCGCGCAGGCTCGACGCAGACCGAGGACTGCCACTGGATCGTCCTCACCGGGAAGATCGGCGAGCGGTACACGATCGTCGATCCGATGAACCTCGATTCCACCGACCCGAACGGAACTCGAACCACGCTCGACGCGGGGACGCGGGGCGCCTACATCATCGATCGGTTCGTCGTCGTCTCACCGCCGGCCGACGGACCCGAGACCGGCTCGCAGGACACAGAGTCCGATCTCTCCACGTCCGAGCCGGCAGCGGGCGTTTCCGGAGTGAGCTCGGCGCTGGTGCTCGTGGCGATCCTCGGGGCCGTGCTCGCCGTGATTCTTCTCTCGACGCGCTAGCCTCGGTGGCCTAAACGAAGGCGCAAACGAGGACCGCAATCCCGACGATCGCGCAGTAGATCGAGAACACCCAGAACCTGCCCCGCGACACCACGGCGAGCAGGATCTTGATCGCACCGAGACCGACGAGAAACGCGGTGGCGGTGCCGACGAGCAGGCCGAGCCACGAGGCTTGGGCGCCGCCCGTGCCCAACGCATCCCACAGGCTCACCAGGCCCGCCCCGAACAGCGCGGGTACGGCGAGGAGGAACGAGAAGCGCGCCGCACCGCTCGGCGTCATCCCGGCGAAGCGGCCGGCAGCGATCGACGCCCCACTGCGAGAGATTCCGGGCAGAATGGACGCCGCCTGCGCAAGACCGACGATCAGGGCGTCGGCGAATCGGGCGCGATTCCGTTCGGCACGATGTCGCACGAACGCCGTCAGAGCAAGGAGGACCGCCGTCGCAAGAAGCGACGCGCCGACGATCGCAAGCGACGAGAAGATCGCGCCGATCGTCGAGCGCAGGAGCAGCCCGACCACCACGATCGGGATCGTCCCGGCGACGATCATCCCGAGTTCCTTGCGCCCCTCGATCGACCCACGCGGCGTGAGCGATCGAATCATCTCCCACAGGTCGGCCCGGAAGATCCAGACCACGGCGGCAAGCGTTCCCCAGTGAAGGAGCGCCTCGAGGAGAACGCCGGGGGGATCCAGTCCGAGGAGCCGTTGGGAGATGACGAGGTGCCCCGAGCTCGACACCGGAAGGAACTCGGTCAAGCCCTGCACGACCCCGAGCACCGCGTAGCGGATCATCGCTTCGGGAGACCGTAGCGCAGCGAGAGGGCATCGAGATGACAGCCCTCGACGCACGCTCCGCACTTGATGCAGTTGTGATCGTCGTGTTCGAGATGCGGCTCGAGCCCCATCGGGCACTGGGTTGCGCACGCTCCGCAGCTGGAGCACCGATCCTCGTCGAGCCGCAAGTGCAGAAGGCTGACGCGATTGAACAGCGCCAGCAGGCCGCCCATCGGGCAGAGGTACCGGCACCAGAACCGGGAGATCAGGGTCATGCCGATGAGCGTGCCCCCGAGGGTCGCCATGTGGACGATGAACGGCCGGTTGACCTTCGCCACGCCGAGCAGCAGATACGGGAGCGACGCCTCGATCGACGCCGCCGGACAGAGCTTGCAGAACATCGTGTCCGCGAAGTACCAGGCAGCGAAGACCGTCCCCACGAGGACGAAGAACTTCCCGAACGAGAGGCTCCGCAGGATTCTGACCTTCCGGAAGGAGAGGAGATCGTTGAGCGTCCCGAACGGGCAGAACCAGCCGCAGAATCCGCGACCGGCCAGCAGGCCGTACACGAGAATCGTGCCGAGCCAGAAATAGGGCGGCGTCCCGAACACGATCAGGTTTTGCATCAGACCGATCGGACAGACGGTGACCGCGAGCGGGCAGGCGTAGCAGTGAAGCCCCGGGAAGATGACGTGGGTGATCCCGATCCCCGTGACTCCGAACAGACCGAACAGGAGTCCCAGCGCCTGTGTGCCCCGGCGCGTGGCGGTCAGCCGCTTCATCCTCCCACCCCCAGAAGTTCGAGGAGTCGCGCTTCGAGGTCCTCGATCCCGAACAGCACGTCGGGAAGCCCCGCCCGAACGACTGCGGGAACGATCGTCCGCCCCGACTCGACAATGCCCGACGCTGCGGCCTCCTCCGGCGCGTCGTCGACGTTGACGAAGCGGTAGCTGATCCGATCGGAGACCTCCGCCATGCGTTCCACCATCCGCTCGGCGAACGGGCAGGAATGACACCACTGGGCGTAGAAGACGGTCAGCTCGACGTCCTCGTCGAGCGTCCCGAGGGCCGCGACCGCTTCCTGAGAGAGACTCACTTCGCTCGCCGGATGCGCCTCTTCCAACCCGACGCACGAGATACAGAGAACGGAGCCGATCGCCTGCGCCTGCTCGTGCTGGTTGCTGGCGATCCCGTACGCGAGCCCGCCGGCCAGCACGACGGCCAGCCCGATCACAGCGATCCGTCGGCGTCCCGTCAAGCGCGCAATCCCGAGAACGCCGCCGATGCAGACGATCGCAACGGCGAACCCGACCCACGGCCACGGGAACGGCGTCTCTTCGTGCACGTCCGCGACCGGAATCACCGAAACCGTCTGCGTGCCGTCCCCGACCGTCTCCGGAACCGCGGCCTCGACGACGATCGGCCACTCGATCGACTCGACGATCTGGTAGCAGAGCTCCCCGATGCAGTAGGTGTAGAGGATCTGCAGCACGCCTGTGTGCTCTCCCACGGAGTCGCCGGATGCCGCCAGCACGAGCGAGAGCGTCGCCGACTCGAACGCCCCGAGAATCTCGATCGTCTCCGGCTCGCCGAGCGTTTCGAACGCATCGGAGCCGATCCACGACGCGGCGATGTCATCCGCTTCGTAGACGGAGCCGTTCTCGAATCGCAGCTGAACCTCCGCGGCGGCACCGGCCGGCAGCGTCAGCGGGGAAGGGAGAACGGAGTAGGTGAGGATCGGATCCTGGGCGAAGGCGCCGGTCGAGAGGAGCAGAAGCGCACCGAAGAGCAGCAAGACAAGCGCGCGATCATGACGCCTCATGCACCCTCCGTGCTCTCCGCTCCTCGTAGCCGCTCGGCGACGATCTCTGGGCCGACCGCAGCCAGAATGTCGAACAGGCCGGGTCCGGCGCGGCGGCCGGTCACCGCAAGACGACTGGCAAGCGCGACGTCCTTCAGCTTCGCGCCGCGGTCGGCCAGCGCCCCACGGATCGTCGTCTCCATCTCCTCGGACGTCGGAGCGTCGAGCGGCTCGATCGCGTCGGCGAGCGCCTCCATCAACTCGATCTGCGGAGCCTCGTACGTCGCCTGGTCGACCGGCTCCAGCGGAATCGGGAACAGCATCTCCATCGCCCAGGCGAGATCGACGAGCGTGTGCGAACGATCGCGCAGCAGGTCGGCTCCGGTTTGCAGCCTCGGCCGGTCGCCCGCCGACCACGTCGCCTCGTCGATCCGACCGCGATTCACCACGAACGACCCGACCAGATCGAGCAGCCGATCGAGATCGCACCGCTTCAGGTGCTGCTGGTTCAGCCAGCGCAGTTTCTCCTCCTCGAACACGGCGCCCGACTTGTTGATCTCCTCGAGCGTGAACAGCTCCACGAGCTGGTCGACCGAGAAGATCTCCTCGTCCCCGTGCGACCAGCCGAGGCGAGCGAGGAAGTTGATCATCGTCTCAGGCAGGAATCCCTGATCGCGGTACTCGAGCAGAGACGCCGCCCCGTGCCGCTTCGACAGCTTCGCGCGATCCTTGCCGAGGATCATCGGCATGTGCAGGAAGCGCGGGACCGGTCGACCGAGCGCCTCGAAGAGAAGGATGTGCTTCGGCGCGTTATTCAAGTGGTCGTCGCCCCGAATGACGTCGGTAATGCCCATGTCGGCATCGTCGATGACCACGACGAAGTGGTAGATGAAACTCCCGTCTGAGCGGCGGATGACGAAATCCTTCAGATGGTCGTTCCGGTAGACGACATCGCCGAGCAGCTCGTCGTGGACGACGGTTTCCCCCTCCGTCGGCACCCGGAACCACCACGCGCCCTCCGATTCGTAGGCCAGGCCGCGCTCCATCAAGCTCTCGGCCGCCTTCTGATGCTCGGCGTGGCGATCGGTCTGGCGGTGGTACTCGTCCCAATCGAGACCGATCCACCGAAGCGACTCCTCGATCTGCGCGATCGATGCGTCGGTCGAGCGCTCTCGGTCGGTGTCCTCGATGCGAAGAACGAAGACGCCTCCCGTGTGACGCGCGTAGAGCCAGTTGAACAACGCCGTCCGGGCGGAACCGACGTGGAAGTAGCCCGTCGGGCTCGGGGCGAATCGTACGCGGATCATGTCTCCCCCTCAGGTTTCGAGTGCTCGAGGATTGTATCCGATCGCCGCGGAGAGAGGGCGACACGTGTCGCGCACGGCCCCTTAGAAAGGCCAGGGAGAGGGACTGGTGGGGTCCCTCTCCCGGAGGGCTGGTATCGGGGGTGCGAGATGTGTTGACTCGCTATGTTCTACACTACACAGTGACGCTAGCGCCGACATGTGAGGGACTTGTGAAGCCGCGTTGTGGATTCGATGGATCGTCTTCACATTCGCCGAAACAATCGGACGGCCGCGGTGTTCATGCTCCGGAAGGACCGATGGCGGCGGGCGCCGCTTGCCTTGCGGGCCGGCAATCGCTATCTGTTGAACACACATCTTGCGTCCGGGAGGCACCATGAATGTGAAGACGAGACGGCCGAGGCTCCTCCTTTCTCTCGCACTTCTATCGATTCTCGCGCTCGCGAGCGCGGGCAGCGGCTCCGCGGCGGACACGCCGTCGCCCGAAGCTACCTCAGGCGACCTCTACGTCATGCAGGTCATCCCCGCCGACGGATCGACGGAGATCGAAGCGGACGCCACGATCCTCGTCACCTTCAGTCAGCCGGTCGTGCCGCTGACGGCCGTCTCCGATCCGGCTACGGCGGACCTGCCCGATCCGCTCCGCATCGAACCGGCGGTCGAAGGATCCGGCGAATGGCTGAACACCTCGACCTACTCGTTCGAGCCGTCGGCGCCGCTGGCGGGCGGCTCGGTCTATCGCGCCACGGTGGCGGCAGGACTGACGGACGTCGCCGGGCACGTGCTGGCCGAGGACTTCGTCTGGTCGTTCTCGACGATCCGGCCGAAGGTGCTCTGGATCGATCCGTCTCGTGACGAAACTGACGTGCGCGTCGACACCGCGATCCGAATCACGTTCAACATGCCGATCGCGGCCGAGTCGGTGACCGACCGGCTCACGGTCCGAACGGCGAGCCTGTTCGGCGAGCTGTTTTCGAAGGACCTTGACGGCGTCGTGGACGTCGACGGATCCGTCCTGACGTTCACGCCGGACGAGCCGCTCGAGTTCGACCGGAAGTACGTCGTCGAACTGGAGGCCGGAGTCACCGCGTCGGCGGGCGGCCTCGGGACCGCGGACGCGTCGAGATGGCAGTTCCGGACGGTTCCCTTGCCGCGCATCGTCCGCACCGACCCGGCTGACGGGGAGGACGACGCGTACCCGTACACCTCGTTCGTGATCTACTTCAACACCGCCATCGACCCGGACACGGTGATGGAGAACATCACGATCGAGCCCGAACCGGAGCCCGCCGAGCTCGACGGGTGGTTTCGATCGTGGAACAACGCCTACGTGATCCAGTTCGGCGCGCAGCCGAGCAGCGAATACACGATCCACATCGGCCCACACATCGCCGACCCGTTCGGCAACGAGACGGGCCAAAGCCTCACCGTCCGATTCGAGACGTCCGCCCTCGCTCCGACCGCGTGGCTGCACGTGCCCGGACGCACGAGCACCATCTCGACGTACGAGCCGTCCGTGCTCGTCGTCGGACACAGGAACACGGACCAGCTCGACCTCCGACTGTGGAAGATCGACCTCGCGGAGTACTTCGAGGCGATGGACGACTGGTACGACTACGATCCCCACGGTCGGCCCGACCGATCGTGGTCGGTGGCCGTCGACGCCCCGCTGAACGAACCCGCCTACGCCCCGATCGATCTCGTCGACGGCGGCGGATCCCTCGAGCCGGGCCTCTACGTGATCGAACTCGAGGCGCGAGGCGTCCGCTGGGATCCGTGGGACGACCGCCACCTGCTGGTCTGCAGCGCGGTCAACCTGACCCTGAAGACGAGCGAATCGGAGACCCTCGCTTGGGCGACCGACCTGGGAACGGGAGATCCCGTCGGCGGCCTCATCCTCTGGGGCTACGACGATGACGGCGAGTCGATCGGCGCGTCGATCACCGGCAGCGACGGCGTCGCCGTCCTGGCCGACGTCGGATCGACGGGCTGGCGCGGCCTGACCGTCGTCGGTCGGGATCCGTTCGTCCTGGCAAGCGAAAGCTGGGACGATGGCATCTCCACCTGGAATCTCGGGCTCCCGTCCGAGACGCCTCCCGATGCTCGGGCGTACGTCGACACCGACCGCCCGATCTACCGACCGAACCAGACGGTCTACTTCCGCGGCGTGGTGCGAGCGGAATCGGACGCGGCCTACGAGCTGCTCCAGGACGTCTCGGTCGACGTGACGATCAGAGATCCTGAGTGGGAAACCGTCTTCGAGGAGACGCTCCCCCTAGAAGGCTTCGGCACGTTCTTCGGATCGCTCGATCTGCCGGAGGACGCGGCGCTCGGCGACTACACCCTGTACGCGGAGACGAGTGAGGCGACCTTCTACCACAGCTTCCAGGTCGCCGCGTACCGAGTGCCGGAGTTCGAAGTCACCGTGACGACACAGGACGCGGAGACCGTCCGCGGCGAGGCGATCCCGACCGTCGTCGAGGCGGCCTACTTCTTCGGCGCTCCGGTGGCGGACGCCCCCGTCGAATGGAGCGTTCTCTCCGAGCCGTATCGATTCGACCCGCTCGCGTTCGGTCGCTACACGTGGAACGACGTCGACGATCCGTGGACCTGCTGGTGGTGCTGGTGGATCCCGGCCGTCTCACCGGAGCCGGTCCTCGACGGATCGGGCACGACGAACGAAGGTGGCTATCTCCTGGTCGATCTGCCCCCTGACGTTTCGTCGCTGTCGAGCGATCCGGACGCCGATCCGGTCACCGGGAGCCGACGGCTGACGATCGAAGCGACCGTCGACGGCCCGAGTGGCGAGGCCGTCTCCGGACGGACGGAGATCGTCGTTCACCAAGCTGACTTCTACGTAGGACTCGCCGCAGGTCGCAGCATCGGCCGCGCCGGCGAGGAATCTGCGATCGACGTTCTCACCGTCGACTGGACGGCCGCACGCCTCGGCCAGACGCCCGTTCGCTTCACGGCCTACCGCCGCGTGTGGACGAACGTGTTCGAGGAGGACGATACGGGCGGCGGCCGCTGGACCTGGACCGTCGAGGACATCGAAGTCCAGTCGGGCAGTCTGACGACCGACTCAGCCGGCGAAGGCACAGTCACATTCACGCCCCCGGAGGGCGGCGTCTACAAGATCGTCGTTGAGGGCGACGACACGCAAGGCCGGACGACCCGGTCGAGCCTCTTCCTCTGGGTCAGCGGCCCCGAGTCCGTCTCTTGGCGCCGGACGAACGACGACACGATCCAGCTGATCAGCGATCGGACGGCCTACGCGGTCGGCGACACGGCCGAGATCCTGATCCCGAGCCCGTACGAAGGAGAGCAGTGGGCGCTGGTCACGGTCGAACGGGGCGGAATCCTCTCGCGAGAGGTCGTGCATCTGCCGACGAACTCGAGCGTGATCACCGTTCCGATCGTCGACGCGTACGTGCCGAACGTCTATGTCGGCGTCGTCCTGGTCGAGGGGCTCGAGCAGGCGCTGGCCGCGGCGGCGGGAGGGCCGGCGACGTCCAGCTTCAAGATCGGCTACCTCGCGCTCTCCGTGGACACGGCGCCGCGGGAGCTTCTGATCGAGCTCTTGCCGTCCGCCGATCGGCTGGAGCCGGGCGAGCAGCTCTCGATCGACCTACGTGTCACCGACGCCGACGGGCTGCCCGCCGTCGGATCGTTCTCGCTCGACGTCGTCGACAAGGCGGTCCTCTCCCTGCAGCCGCGATCGGCCGAAGGGATCCTATCGTCGTTCTACGATCTCAGAGGCCTCGGCGTCCGCACGTCGAGCGGCCTGTCGATCTCCCTGTCTCGCCTCGTGCTCGAGCAGCTCGAGGACCTCGATCTGCCGATCGAAGACAAGGAGGCGTACGCCGGGAATATGGCCGACGCCGTGCTGATGAGCGCCGCGCCGATGGAGGAAACAGGCGCGGAGCGGATGATGGCGGAGCCGGAAGCGGCCGCGCAGCTGCCCGAGGGCGTCACCGTCCGGGAGGAGTTCCTCGACACCGCCTTCTGGCACCCGAACGTCGTGACCGACGCCGACGGCTTCGCGCAGGTCGTGTTCGATCTCCCGGACAACCTGACGACGTGGGTGATCCGCTCCGTCGGCGCGACGGCGGACACGCTCGTCGGTGAGACGACGGCGGAGATCCTGGTCACCAAGCCCCTCCTGATCAGGCCGACGACGCCCCGGTTCCTCGTGATCGACGACCGCGTGATGCTTGCGGCGTCCGTCTCGAACCAGACCGACGGCGATCTCGAAGTCGACGTCACCGTTGGGGCGACCGGCGTCGAGCTGGAGGATCCGGCGACGCAGCGTGTGCTCGTCGAAGCCGGCCGCGAGGTCCGGATCACGTGGTGGGCGAACGTCCTCGAGGTCGACGCCGTCGATCTCGCGTTCTCCGCCGTCTCCGGCGAGCTCTCCGACGCCGCCAGGCCGCGGCTCACGCTGGGCGAGGACGGGACACTTCCCGTCCTGCGCTACACCGCGCGGGAGACCGTCGGCACGGCCGGGCAGCTGAGCGATGAGGGAAGCCGGCTCGAAGCGTTCGTTCTGCCCGAGTCGATCGATCCTCTGGCGAGCGAGCTTGCACTGCGGCTCGATCCTTCCCTCGCCGCTGCGATGACGGAAGCGCTATCGTACCTCGAGCACTTCGAGTACGAGTGCACCGAGCAGCTGGTGAGCCGGTTCCTGCCGAACGCGCTGACCTACCGCGCGCTGACGCTCCTCGGAATCGAGGATCCGGAACTGGCAGCCAAACTCGAGGAACTCGTCTCGTACGGCCTCGCCGAGCTCGTCGAACGGCAGAACTCCGACGGCGGGTGGGGCTGGTGGTGGGGCCAGGGCTCGAACCCGCACCTGACGGCGTACGCGGCGTTCGCCCTCCTCCGACTCGCCGACATCGACATCCGGATCGACGAGGACGTGCTCGATCGCGCCCTCGACTACTTGGAGGACGAGCTGCTGCCCGCGAGGCAGATCGACACCGTCTGGGAAGCCAACCGCAACGCTTGGCTCGCCTACGTCCTCGCCCTCGGGGAGCGCCGAGCCGCCGCCGGGGCCGTCGAAGATCTGCTCGAGATGCGGGAGAAGCTCAGTCACTACGGCATCTCCCTCCTCGCACTCGCCGCCGCCGAGGCCGGCGGATTCGGGGACGCGACGTCGACGCTCGTCTCCGACCTCGTCAACGACGCGATCCTCTCCGCCACCGGTGCGCACTGGGAGGAGGCAGCCGTCGACTGGTGGGCGATGAACACCGACACGCGGTCGACGGCGATCATCCTCGAAGCTCTCATCCGCGTCGATCCGGAGAACGCTCTTCTGCCGAACGTCGTTCGCTGGCTGATGATCGCGCGGAAGGCCGGGATCTGGGAGACGACGCAGGAGAACGCGTGGGCTCTGATCGCGCTGACCGACTGGATGGCGTTGACCGGCGAGCTCGACGGGAACTACGAGCTTCGCGTCGGACTCGACGGGGAGCCCGTGCTGATCGACGACGTCACGCCGGAGACGGTCCGGGAGCCGAGGCTGCTCTCCTTCGCCGGCGTCGACCTGGTCGACGCGGACTCGCACTCGCTGTCGATCGCGCGCGGCGCCGGAGACGGGGTCCTCTACTACACCGCCCACTGGACCGTCGGCCTCCCGGTCGAAGAGGTCGAGCCGCTCGACCGCGGAATCGCGATCGAGCGGTCGTACGTGCCGTTCGGCACGACGACGGACGCGGAGGATGGGGAACCGGTCGCCGAAATCACATCGATGGCCGTCGGCGACCTGATAGAAGTTCGGCTGACGATCACCGCGCCGAACGACCTCTACTACGTCGTCGTCGAGGATCCGATCCCGGCCGGCTGCGAAGCGGTCGACACGTCGCTCGCGACGACGAGCATCCTCACGCCGGAGCCGGGACTCGACCGCGTCGACGATCGGTGGCCGTGGAGCTGGTGGTGGCGCTGGTTCTCCCGTTCGGAGTTCCGGGACGACAAGGTCGTCCTGTTCGCCGATGTCTTGTCCGCGGGAACGTACACCTACACGTACACCCTCCGCGCGATGACGCCCGGTTTGTTCCACGTGCTGCCGGCGAATGTCAACGAGTTCTACTTCCCGGAGGTCTTCGGACGATCCGACGGGCGAATGCTCGAGGTCATCGACGGGGAGTAAGAGGAAGAGAATCGAAGTGGCCGGCGCGCTCCGCGTGCCGGCTACTTCCCGCGCAGGAGCAGGACGGCGTTGCCGTTGTCGGAGCAGCGCAGGACGACGAGTCCGGTCGGGCTGTCGTCGGAGACGGTCGCGTGGAGCTCCTCGATCGCGATGCCCTTCCTGGCAAGGGCCTCGCTCATCCGGCTCAGGAAGCCAGGATGGTGCGGGATCTCCATCAGGATGACCCGGCGCTCCTTCGGGGAGAACCCGGCCGCCTTCAGCGCCTCGAACGCATGCGACTGGCAGCCGGTGACGAGTCGCAGGATCGCGTGGTCGCCGTCCTGTGCAACGACGATCGAGATGACGTTGATCCCCATGTCGGAGAGGAGACGGCTCACTTCGGCGACGACGCCGACGCGATCCTCCGTCTCGAGAACGATCTCCGTCTGTAGCTGGATATCAACCATCGTCCGATCCTCGCTTTCACATCATCAGACGTACACCGTGCCGGAACACGCGGTTCCACCGTAGCCGTGCTCGCCACCCGCCGGAGGGAGGCTGACCGATCCGAAACGGACATCCGGCTCTCGACGGCCGGCCACGGACTCGACGCACCGCCGGATCAGACAAACGTCTCTCTTCGCCCGCAGTCCGGTCCCCCCGTAACGAACATCACGCTCGTACGCTCAAGTTCGACATGGTGGCGAGATGGAGCGCCCTCCGAACGTCGATCGTTTGGGCGGCCGTTGGACTGCTTGCCTTGGGGCTCTCTTGCGCCGGGGCGGTTCAGGTTTCCGTGCTTTCGCCGGCACTGGACGCCTCCCCCGGTGCGTTCGTCACGCCCGTGTTCGCCGTCACCGACTCCGAAGGCGGCGACCTCTCCGTCCGGCTCGAGTACGACAGCCCTGCGGGCTGGGAGGTTCTCGGCGCGCAGACGACGCTCGTCGTTCCGGCAGGAGAGGAGGGAACGATCTTCGCCACCGTGATCGTCCCCGCCGACACGCCCGCCGGCACGTACGAACTCACGATGACCGCGACCTCCGATTCCGACGAATCGGATTCCGCTTCTGCAGCGGTATCCATTCTCGTCGAGGCAGTCAGCGACCTCGCCCTGTCCGGGCCGGACGGCAGGAGCCTGGCGCCCGGCGCGTCGACCGAGTACTCGATCACGCTGGAGAACCGCGGAAACGTTCAGGAGGACGTTCTGATCACGGCCTCCTCCTCGAAGGGCTTCCCCGTCGAGATCCAGCAGACGGCCGTCAGCCTTGCGCCGAGCGAACGAGCGACGATCGTCGTCAAGATCTCGGTCCCGGTGACTGCGGATCCCGGGCAGGACGTGCTGACAATCACCGCGACCTCGACGCTCTACGACGGCGTTGAGGAAGACCTGGTGATCTTCACCAAGATCCTTCCGCCGACGCCCGATCTCGTCGGCGGCACGTTGATGGAAACGCTCTCCGGCCGCCTCCGTCTTTCCTTCGATCGAGACGAGATCTCCGGCGTCTTCGACAGCCGGATGAGCTTCTCGGCGTCGGGCCGTGTCCTCGACGGGTTCTTCTCCACGTTCCTGAGCGTGACCGACCCGCTCGGGCCCGATCCAATCGACGTGACCTCCTACTCGCTCCTGTACCGCCGGGAGCCGGTGACGGCCAGCATCGGGAACGTCTCCAAGCGGCTGACCGACCTCGTCAGCCTGACCTGTGAGGGCGGAAGCTTCGAGGTCGACGAGACGTACTACGACATCACGCTCGTGAGCGGCCTGAGCGACGACGAGGCGCGCTTCGGCGGCCGGTTCGCGTTCGGCCCGGAGGTCGCCAACGTCGGTCTGACGTACTTCGAAGCCCGTACGCCGACGTCGCGAGAGGCCATCGTCGGCGGCACCGCGGAGTCGGAGCCGATCGAAGACTGGAGACTCCTCGCCGAGGGTGCGCTCGGCACGGCGGACGGGCTGTCGAGCTTCGCGTTCCTGTTCGCGACGGAACTCGATACCTCCGGGTACTTCCTCGACGCCCAGGTGTACTCCGTCGACACGCAGTTCCCCGGCTCGATGCAAGACTCCGCCGGGATCGAGCTGTCGCAGCGTCTGCGCTTGGACGACTTCTCCCTCAGCGTCTCGTTCGCGCACGAGTGGGACAACGTCGATCGGAATCCGCTCCTCGCCACGCAGACCGACGACCAGATGGGGCTCAACCTGTCGTGGACGCCGCTGGAAGACGGCCCGCGGCTCAGTTCGACCGCCGAGTTCGGATGGACGCGAGAGGACGACCCGGCGGGACAGAACGACATCGACTTGCTCCTGGCCGCCGGCATGCGCGAGACCGACGGCGTCTTCCCATACACCTTCTCCGGCAAGATCGAGGATCAGCTCGACCTGACCCTGGGAACGCACACCCGCACGCTCACGTTCGTCGAGGGCGCGGGACTCTCCGTCGACTCGTTCTACCTGTTCCTCGAGTTGACGCAGGAGAAGCTCGTCGACGTGGTCACCGACACGGTCCTCTCCGGAGCGACGGACGTTTCGATCCTGTTCCGCCCGGAAGGCACCCTGCACGAGGCGAGCATCTCTCTCGGCAACACCGAAGATGAGCTCGATCTCTCCGTCTCCCTCGATATCCGGCTCCTCGACGCCGTCGACGTCACCTTCGACGGCTCGATCGCCTGGGACCGCGCCGACGCGACGCCCGTCTCCTTCGGCTGGGGGATCACGTTCAACGTCGATCTAGCGATCCCGCTGCCGTTCCTCGTCACCAAGGGGCGAATCGAAGGTCACCTGTTCGTCGACGTCGACGGGGATGGCGCGTACGGCCCCGCCGATCGGCCGGTCGAGGGCGGCACGCTCGCCATCAACGGCACCGAGGTCTCGACGAACGAAGCCGGGCTGTTCCGCTTCCCGCCCCTCGCGCCGGGAACGTACCCGCTGGCCGTCGACGGACTCCCGCCGAACGCCGCGGCGCCGGACGCCATCCAGGTCGTCGTCGAGCCCGGAGAGACAACGCAGATCGAGATTCCGCTGCGTCCCGTGCTCGTCGTCGAGGGTGTCGTCTTCGACGACGTCGATCAAGACCGCGTTCGCGGCGCCCAGGAGGACGGCTTCGCCGACGTTCTCGTCCGTCTCGAGGCGGAGGAAGGAGCGCTCCGCACCGCACGCTCCGACGCGCTCGGGCGGTTCGCGTGGATGAATCTCGCCCCCGGGCGGTACGTCGCCTCCCTCGATCCGGCGACCCTGCCGGCCCGGTTCGAGCCGACGACGCCGGAGGAGGTCGCGGTCGACGTGGCCGCCGACGCCGAGGTGTCGCTCGCATTCGGCGGGACCATCCGCCCGCGCGAGACGATCATCACATTCCAGCCCCCGACGGCCGACTTCACCATCTCGCCCGCAGAAGCGGCCGCCGGGGTGCCGGTGACGTTCGACGGCTCTCTCTCCTTCGACTTCGACGGCGCGATCGACGCCTACGCCTGGGACTTCGACGGAGACGGCACGATCGACGCGACCGACGCAATCGCGACCTGGACGTACGCGATCCCTGGATCCTTCGACGCCAGCCTGACCGTCACCGACGACGCCGGCAATCAGGACACACTGACCCGGACGATCTCCGTCGGCGGCGAAGCAATTGAGACGGAGCTCGCGACGGAGCCGACGCAGACAGAGTCCGCCGTCGCCGCGCCGACCGCCGAGACGAGCATTCAGCCGCCAGTGGCCGACTTCTCGCTCTCTCCGGAGGCGCCGGAGGTCGGCGTCCCGGTCGCCTTCGACGCCTCGCTGTCCGTCGACTTCGACGGGGAGATCGTCGCCTACGGCTGGGACTTCGACGCCGACGGCGCGGACGACGCCACCGGCGTGGTCGCGCTTCGCGTCTACCCGAAGGCCGGGACGTTCGACGTCACGCTGCGCGTGGTCGACGACGGCGGGAACACGGACGCGCTGACCCGGTCGATCACCATCACCGGCGGCTCGACGGAGCCGGCAAGCCTGCCGCCGTCCGTCGGCGCGCCGTCGGCCAGCTTCTCGTACATCCCGGGACAGCCGGTCGCCGGAGAGCCCGTCACCTTCGACGCGTCCGCCGCCTCCGCCGCCGACGGGGAGATCACGTCCTACGCGTGGGATTTCGACAGCGACGGTGTGACCGACGCGACCGATCCGCTCCTCGAGCACACGTTCCACGTGGCCG
>Ga0272441_10004967_pt1 | contig 23549 bp, 21 predicted proteins | sample SSMProp6N_FD_193582 | JGI IMG/M metagenome (GOLD analysis project Ga0272441, IMG submission 193582) | Marine sediment archaeal communities from Little Sippewissett salt marsh, Falmouth, MA, United States - SSM-Prop-6N | ecosystem: Environmental > Aquatic > Marine > Wetlands > Sediment ...
ATTGATCTGCTTTTGATAGGATCTCATCGGCAGGGTACCCTCCTACCACCTCAACGGACTCAAAAACGCCCTCGGCTTCAGGATCGCTGTTTAATTCTTTTTTACACAATGTTTGAAGCCGTTTTAAAATACGTTCTTTGGCATAGGCTATTTTTTCTTCCATAATTTGTTTACTTTTATCATCATCCAAATAGGACATAACAAGTGCCTTAGCCGACGGCGATAATTCTTCGAGTACATGTAAGACGATCAATTTGGCCCCGTGTTTTTTTGCCGAGTTCAGGGCATAGCGCAGCATGTAACCAGAATTAGGTGAAAGGTCGGTCGTGTAGAGAATTCTTTTTATTTGCGGTATCATCTTTTAATGCCTCCATAAAGTTTGCAATCACGGTTTATCTGGGCGGCCCGCCTCTGCCTACGCCGCGCCCGCCTCCGCCCATACCGCGCCCGCCTCCGCCTACTCCACGACCACCACCCGCACCACGGCCTGCTTTTCCGGGGAAACGAGGCGCCGTTTGGTCTGACGGGGTGGATTTAAGTGACCCGTCAGCGAATTGTTGCGCCACCTGCGACACCGAGCCGGAAACATTGGTTATGACTTGAATATCGGCTTTCTCGAAAACCTTAAGTGCGTTCGGGCCGCAACTGCCGGTCAATACGACCGACGCTCCTTTTTCGGCGATGAGCTGTGCCGATTGAATGCCGGCGCCACCGCCTTGCTCTGCACTTGCATTGGCGACAACCTCAAATTCCAGCGTGGTCGGATTGACGATTAAAAAAAAGGGGCACCTTCCAAAGCGCGCCTCCACAGCACTGTCGAGGGTCTGTCCGGTTGATGAAACTGCGATTTTCATGATTTTCCTCTTATTGTATTCTCCAGAATATACTTATTAAGCGACTCCAAGCCGTAAAGCTCGCCTGAACTGAGCGGAAATCGGTTGACCGGATATCCATTGAATTGGTTGGTTATGGATTCTATGGGTTCCAGCTTTTTTACTTTGTTTATCATAAGTCGATCAATGTCGATGCCGAAATCGCCTAATTTCTTACGGATACGAATGGCTTCGGCCAATGACAGCGGATCGTTGTTGAGAACCAGGTTAATAGCGGTGCCATTGGCGATAAAGTGTTGTTGGAGGTGGATATGATCATCGATCAAAGACGCCAACCTGGCTTTAACCTTGTCCTGCTCTAATTCTCTTTTTCCGAATTGTATTTTTGAAATTATTTCTTTTTTAGCATAAATCTGACTCCTGAGTTTTAGCAGCTCTTCCAACCAAATCAGGGTTATGAAAGGCAAAGAAAAAAAACGCATGGTCAAGGCCGTAGGTGGCATGTCAAACACGATCGTGTCTCTTTTCATCTCGGTGTGAAGCGTATTTTCGAATGCCAGCAACAAGGCATATTCCTCCAGGCCGGGCGAATATTTCAATATCTTGTAATAGTTCTGAATATTAAACGCACTTTGATAACTGTATGCTTTTTTCAGTTGCGCTTGCGTATCTTTCAGATAGGTCGCCACCCAGCCATCCAGATCCACCTCTTTAACGGCCAGGTTGCGCATCACCGCTTTGGGTTTTTCAGAGAATTGACGGTGAAAAATATCACTCTGATTGTGAGCCGGATCCATCGACACCAACAGGGTATCGTGACCTGTATGGGCCAGATTCAATGCTGTCAGCGCCGACGTCGTCGATTTGCCGACACCGCCTTTGCCGATGAAAAACTGGATTTTAGGAGCCATAGCAGCTCACTTAATCGATTTCTAGCACTGAAAATAAGTCGCCCAGGGGGTCGTGGGCAGTGGAGACCTTTTCCAGCATGATATTCAGTTCCCGGTCCATTAAGGGTAAAAGGTCCATGGTGATGTGAACGGGAGGTGCAGGAATGCCGATAAAAGCACCCAAAACCAGGATTCCGAAAATGTTGTCCAACTCATTGATTTCATATTCGACCGTTTCGACAGCCCGGCTGCGCATGACTGCATCCGTTGTTTTAAAGACCGTTTTTAGTTTTTGTTGAATGCGATCGAGTATCGCAACCATTTTCCTTCTTTCTCTTTTTATTTTCCTCTGATTCGCTCAACCGCCAGCACATTGCCGCCACGGAATATTTTCCAGTCAAACGCAATACGCTTTGGAGAAGGGTAGTAATAATAAATAGCATACAGGGCCATCAAAAGTGTTGCCGCCAAGTGAAAACGCGGCAGTTGCAGAAAATAGCCCACCAGTGCCAGATAGGGGGCCACTAAGGCCATGCCGGTCAGATTGCGCTCAAAGCCGTACAACACCGCCTGTGGAACCTTGACGCGTCTCCGTTGTCGGTGAGCGAAAAGCGAACGATAGAAAGTCGGACCGGCAATTGTAAAAATGGCCGCCAGTATAAAAATTGCCGGTGCGATGACAGCCATATACTGCTCCGGCACAGTTATGGCTGGTTTAGACTGTCGGCGTATCCACACGGCCAAAAAGCCGACAATCGCCGGTGCCAGAACGATAAAATAGTTTTTTTTTAATCGGTCGCGCATGATTTCTCAAGCCCTTGAAATGTTGAGCTGGGGCATCGCCGGTCGCAATACCCCAGCGTATTACAGTTAGGTTGGCACCGTGTCAGGTGGTCAGCGGTTCGGGCTCTTGTGTGATGTGCGTCGGCGTGAAAAATTTGATCAGGCCCTCGATCAGAATCCAGACTGCGATCACCAGGATAATCAGATTGATGACCTGCAGCAGCACGTTATGGGCCGTGCCGAACTTAAGCTGATTCATCACCACGGCCCAAATGGTCATGACCGACATGAACACGGCCGGCACGCCGGCAACGAGCCATTTCCAACCGCCCTTGGTCTTCAGGTACAAGGTGATGATGATCAGCGCCAGTGCGGCAAGTGTCTGGTTGACGGCGCCGAACAGCGGCCACAGTGCCAGTGCGCCCTTGCCGCTGGCACCGGTAGCAAAGGCCAGAATCAGCGCACTGCCCACGGCCACTGTGGTGGCCACATAGCGGTCGGTTAAAAAATTCAGCTTCAGGCTTTGGCCCAGTTCACCGATCACATAGCGTTGAATCCGCGTGGCCGTATCCAGGGTGGTGCCGGCAAAAGACGCCACGAAAACAGCCATGATGGCCAAGGCAAATGTTTTGGAGATACCCAGGGCCATGATCATGTTGGCCGCGCCGTCCACAAAAGCGGAAATTTTGGATCCAAGACCGGCAGCGGAAGCCCAGGATGCATAGTGGGTGGTCCATGCCGCCACGCCGGTGAGCGTCTCCCCCGCCTTCGTGGTATAGCCCATACCGATACCGGCAGCCACGGCGATGATCACCAGCGTTGCAAGGCTGCCTTCCATCAGCATGGAGCCGTAGCCCACGAACAGGGCATCTTTTTCATTGCGAACCTGTTTGGCTGATGTCCCCGAAGATACCAGCGCATGAAAACCCGAAATCGCCCCGCAGGCGATGGTGATAAACAGAAACGGCCACATGGGCGGGGCTTCGGCCGGCGTCATCTGTACAGCGGGTGCGACGATCGTAAGATTGCCGCCGAAGGCCGCGAACAGCACACCCAGAACCAGAAGCGCCATGGCGATGACCAGTTGATGGGAGTTGATGAAATCGCGTGGCTGCAGCAGGGTGGTTACTGGCAGGATCGAGGCGATAAACCCGTAAGCCAGCAGGATGATGGTCCACACGCCGGTGGGGGGAATCCCGGCGATTGGCGGCATGTTAAAGGGCAGATAAGGACCCAGAAACACACAGGCATACATGGCCAGCACGGCGTAGATCGACCATGTCATGATATTGGCCCCCTTCTTGTAAATCAGGTAGCCGAGGTAGATTGCGATCGGTACCTCCACCCAGACGGCCAGGACTGACTGGGGATACATGGCAAAAATCACCGCGATGACCAGACCGAAGATGGCGATCACGATCCACAATTCCAAAAAGACGATCAGAAAGAATAGAAACTTGGTGCGATCGTTCACATACTTGGCGGTGTATTCCGAAATTGATTTGCCTTGATTGCGCATGGAGATGATCAAAGATCCAAAATCGTGCACTGCGCCCATGATGATGCTGCCCAAAAATACCCACAGCAGCGCCGGTACCCATCCCCAGATAATGGCAATTGCCGGTCCGACAATGGGACCGGTGCCCGCAATCGAGGTAAAATGGTGGCCGAAAATCACCTCTTTTTTAGTGGGGACATAATCCATACCGTCTTCAAGTTCGACTGACGGCGTTTGGGCAACGCCGGATAGGGCAAATATTTTACTGCCGATGTATCTGCCGTACAATTGATACATGAACAGGTACCCGACGAATGCCACCACCATAATCAATAAGGCATCCATAGTTATCCATCTCCTTTCCCTTGATCGGTTCTACCGGCAGATTGCTCAGGCAGACAATAAAGACCAACCTTCCGGCGGTTTATAGATTCGAGTAGATTACCCGCGGCGCTGATCGCGCTTTCAATTCGATGAGCAGTTCAACCTGATGTGCCACCCCACTCACGTCAGTCTTTTAGCATAATACATGCCACAGCTATGAACACTGCGTTCAGGTGCCGGATGACAGGCCCGTGGGACATGATCCCATCTACCCTACCCGGCTGGCCGGGAGTCGATGTTGAAAAACTTAGAACCGTTTTTTGAGATTTTTCGAATTGCGTGGACCAATTGGGGTTCCTGGGAAGCTTATTGATAGGAAACCTATTTTAATCATCCCTTTGCCTGAATGAAAGATTGCTCATGCGTCAAGGCGGTATGCCCGTCATAACAGTACGTGCCGCACTGCAAACATCTCGAAGCTTCGGTCAACGCCTGTTGGCTATTTATCGTGGTAATGACTTCTTCGACAAATGAGCGGCATCGCATAGTAACCGGCAGTTCAGGAATGGTTATTTTGGGGATCGACCGTGATAAGCGCACGTCTTTGATGATGCTTTGGGGATTGATTCGCTTCTGGAGATCGGCTGGCAACACAACCCTGCCAGTGGTTAAAAGGGTGTGGATGGAACGGGCGGCCATGCGTCCGCCGGCCACAGCATTGATCACTGTCGCGCGACCGGACTGGAGATCACCTGCTGTGAAAATGTTGGGTGCCACCAGTTGGCTGAATTTGACAGCAGACAAAGTCGCTTTTGGTGTAATTTTGAAATGATACTTTTGTTTCTCGTTTTCCAGCAAGGCGGTCAAATCCGGTAGCCGCTCGTATGCGTTGATGACTAATTCGGCGCACATGTGCGCATCGGAACCTTTGATTTTGACTCTCTTCTCGCCTTGGATTGAACTATCCTCGATTGTCCGCAAATGACAGTATACGATACCGACAACATGGCCCATCGAATCGGATAGGATCCGGACGGGACGGGTCATGTAATAGATGACAACACCCTCTTCCAGAGCACGGTCCACATCACGTTGGCGTGCCGACATCGCTTTGCGGTCGCAGGGACAGATGACAACCACCGATGCCGCTCCCAATCGGATGCAGGATCGGGCACAATCCATGGCGGTGTTCGACTCTCCGACGATGACCGCTCTCTTTTGGGTAAAAACCGCAATACCGGCGCCTATTTCTGATAAAAAGTCAAGGCTTCGGTACACACCGATGGCCGTCTCACCGGGAACACCCAACGGAGGGACATGCCAGGCACCGAGTCCCAGGAAGATGGCCTCGAAATTATCTTCTTGAAGATCTGTCAGGGCGAAATTATAGCCCAATTTTGTCTTTGTACGTACATTGACACCCAGTTCGATGATCCCCTGTATTTCCCAATCCACGATGGCTTTGGGGAGACGATATTCCGGTATGCCATAGCGCAGCATGCCCCCCAGTTGAGGTTGAGCTTCAAAAATGGTTGGGCGGTGTCCGGCGCGTCTCAGAAAATAAGCGCAGGCCAGTCCGGCCGGCCCCCCGCCGATAACGGCGACACGATGCCTTGTATCCGGCGCACAGGGTAGTACCAAGCGACGTCCGGATCGGCGTTCCCACTCCCCTATAAAGCGGGCCAGGTGATTGACGGCAACACCCTGGCTGGTCACGTTCCGACGACAAATGTACTCGCAGGGGTGGGGGCATGTCCGGCTCACTGATAGCGGAAAAGGATTGCGTGCTTTGATCGTCAACAGTGCGGCCCGCAAATCTTTTTCGCGCAGATGCCGGATAAACATCGGGATGTTCACCTGGGCCGGACATTTCTGGCGACAGGGCGCCAAACACTCGCTGGTCTGGTTTAGGTGAAACAACCTGTCAGTCATCCCCTGTAGACCGATCACCCCGTGAGGACAGGCTTGCACACATCGCCCGCATCCCCGGCATTTGGCCGGATCGATCTCCGGCAATCGATCGTTCCTTATCTGGATTGCATCGAACGGGCAAACCGCCGCACAGGTACCCCCGCCCAGACAGCTCTTCTCACAACTCAAAGGGCCGCCGTATAACATCGCCATGGCCCGACAATCCTGGGGACCATGATAATGAAAGCGGATCTCAAGGCGGTTAACACCGTAACATCCAATCTCTGCAATGGGTATCTCCACAGGTATATTTGCCGTCCCCATGATACGTGCCAACGCGTCGATGACTTCAAGACCGCCACCCACGCAAACCGTGATTGGTGCCTTGTTTTCTAAAATCGCTTTGGCTGCTCCCTGGCAGCCGGCATAACCGCAACCGCCGCAATTCAAGCCCGGCAAGGCGGCTTTGATGGCTTCCAGACGAGGGTCCTCCTTGACATAGAAAACGCGTGCGGCAATCGCCAATAAGATTGCCGTCGTTGAGCTGAGGCCAAACATAAATATGATCGCTGTTATCACAATATAACTTCTCTCCCCACGGCCACAACTATGCAACAGGATCTGCCCAACTGCTTACGCAATTTGATAAGCATAATGCACGCCAACGCTATGAGCGGCCTTTTATCGTACCGGTTTATAGAAGCTGACAATCCCAATCCCCAATCCGTGAAACTCAGCCCACCCCATGGGCGATTCACGTCCCTCTTTACACCCTGGCAAAAAGCCCGACACCCTTTCCACCTTTTTGAGTTTCTCGCTTAACTCAATTCTTTAAAATAACAATTAAATTTAGATGGTTTCCCAGATTTCACAGACAGCTTTGAAATGGCATGTCCATTGCTCAATGGTTTTTTGTAATGAGATAACATCATTCACCAGTCAAATGGACCATAGAAAGGAGAAACCCATGACACAAAAAATAAAAATCATGGCGGCAGTTGATTTGTCCGACTATTCCGCAGCGATTGTGCGTTACAGCGTATGGCTGGCCATGCGGCTGGATGCCGACCTGGTGCTGGTCAGCGTGATCAATCAGCGTGACCTGGATATGGTTCAACGGGCCATGACCGGTTATGCGGCGTTTTCGTATCCGAATTACCTCACCGAGCAGGTACAGGATCGCGAAACCAAGATGAAAGCGATCATCGAGGCGGTTTATCCGGACATGGTCGATTGCAGCTATCTGGTCCAGATCGGCGTTCCCTACCGGGAACTGCTCTTGGCGGTCGAAAGCGAGAAACCCAGCCTGATGGTCTTAGGCACCAAGGGCCGAAGCAATCTGGCCGACGTGGTGGTCGGCTCAACGGCTCGAAAACTGTATCGACGCTCGCCGATACCGCTGCTGACGATACCGGCGGGCTTTGACGATTTACCCTGAAATAAGACAAAGGCCGATTTGTCGCTTATTAAGATCGGTCCGGTACACAAGAAAAAAAAAGGAGAAAACCATGCTGATCAGATACTGGATGAGCAAGCCGGTGGTAACCATTGAAAAAAATGACGCCATGCAATGGGCGGCCACACTGATGAAGAAAAACCACATCCACTTGCTTCCTGTGGTCGACAAGGGCAAGCTTTGCGGCATACTCAGCGACCGTGACCTGAAGCGGGCATCGGCGTCGGATGCCACTAGCCTGGATGTGCACGAACTGCTTTACCTGATTTCAAAAATAAAGGTCGCTGACATCATGACCCGCGATGTGGTCACGGTGCATCAGGACTGGACCGTGGAAGAAGCCGCGGACCTCATGCTGGCCCGCAAAATATCCGGCGCACCCGTGGTGGATGATCAAGGCCAATTGTGCGGGGTCATCACCCAGACGGATCTGTTCAAGGCCACCTTGTACATTACCGGTTTGAAAAAACGGGGATTTCACCTGGCCTTCGTCCTGGAAGACACCCCCGGCTCGATCATGGAAATTGTCAATGTGATCCGGGAATTCGGCGGACGCATGGCCAGCATTCTCTCCACCTACGAACGGGCGCCGGCGGGATACCGCAATGTCTACCTTCGATTCTATGCTGTGTCTAGAGACAGAATCGATGAGATGCTGAAGCTTCTCAAGGCCAAGGCGAAACTGCGATACATGGTGGATCACCGCGAAAACCGTCGCACCTTGTTCGACAACCATTGATGATCGCCCAAAATAAACCAGACTTCCGACGATAGGAGGAGGAAACCCATGGCTCCCAGACAAAAACGTCTCCTGCTGACTGTTGACGGCTCCGAACGGGCATTGCAGACCGTACGGTACGCAGGAGAAGAAAACGCCTTCAAAGGCATGAAAATCGTCTTGTTCCACGTATTCAACAGTATTCCGGATGCCTATTACGACCTGGAAAAAGAGCCCAAAAGCGTCAAGGTCGTGCGCCACGTGCGCAGTTGGGAAGCACAGCAGAAGAAAAATATCCGCACGTACATGGAGAATGCCAGACAGATGCTGCTGGACGCCGGACATCTCGAAACGGCGATTGATATTAAAATCCAGAATCGCAAAAAAGGGATTGCTCGAGACATCATCATCGAGGCCCAAAAAGGCTACGATGCTGTCCTGGTCCGCCGCAGGGGCTTCACCGATCTGAAAAACGTCACCGTCGGCTCCGTCACAAACAAGCTGCTTGAAAAACTCACTTTTGTCCCGGTCCTCATCGCCGGCAGAAGACCGATCAACAAAAAGGTGTTGGTGGCGGTGGACGGCTCGCCCTGCGCCAACCGGGCGGTAACGTTCGTGGCCGACTTGCTCGGGCCGCTGGATGGCTATCTGGTGCGATTGGTCCACGTCATTCGCGGCGGGTCAAAATCTGATGTATCGGCCTTCGCAGACAACGGCCTCACCGATACCGGCTCCGTCTTCAGTGAGCCGGTGAACCTTCTGACCGCTGCCGGGGTCGATCCAAAAAACATCTCCACCAAGACCGTTACCGGTGTGTTGAGCCGAGCCGGTGCCATCGTCAACAGTGCTGAAAAGGGTGGCTGGGGCACCATTGTGGTCGGCAGGCGGGGGTTGTCTATTGTCAGCGACTTCTTCATGGGCCGGGTGAGCAACAAGGTCGTCCATGCCGGTCGCAAGGATACGGTGTGGATTGTGACATAAGGGTTCAGGGCTCAGGGTTCAGGGTTCAGGGTTCAGAAAGAAAAATATTATCGAATAGATGTGTCAAGCATGCATGACGAGGAGAACGATGAGCGTAGACGGACTGGATGCTGTATTTCACCCTAAATCAATTGCCCTTGTTGGCGCCTCGGCACGACCGGGATCGGTGGGACAAGCGATAATGCGCAACCTGATCGGCGCTGGCTTTAAAGGTTCGCTTTACCCGGTCAACGCTAAACATGATTCGATCATGGGCAAAAGCGCCTATGCCGCCTTGAACCGAATAGACGATCCGGTGGATCTGGTGGTAGTGGCCACCCCCATGGACACGGTGCCGGAAATCATCTCCGAGTGCGGCCGGATCCAAGCTGCCGGTGCGGTGATCATCTCGGCCGGCGGGAAGGAAACCGGCCAGCCCGGCCGGGACCTTGAAGCCAGGATCCGCGATGCCACCGCCGGCAGCGGATTGAGAATCATCGGCCCCAACTGCCTGGGCATCATGTGCAGTGGGGCCCTCCTGAACGCCAGTTTTGCCGCACGCATGCCCCTTGACGGCAAATTGGCATTCATATCCCAAAGCGGGGCCATCTGTGCGGCCATTCTGGACTTTTCCCTGAAAGAACACATCGGCTTCAGCCATTTCATCAGCCTCGGCTCCATGCTTGACGTAAATTTCGGTGATATCATCGATTATCTGGGGTCCGATCCAAAAGTCAGCAGCATCATCATGTACATAGAGAGCCTGACCCACCATCGCAATTTCATGAGTGCCGCACGGGCGGTGAGCCGGGTAAAACCCATCATTGCCTTGAAAGCCGGAAGAACCCGGGCCGGCGCCATTGCCGCCGCTTCCCATACCGGTGCCATGGCAGGTGAGGATGCCGTATACGATGCCGCCTTCCAGCGGGCCGGCATCGTCAGGGTACGAACCTTCGAAGAGCTTTTCGATACCGCGGAGATTCTCTCCCGCAAGTGTCGGTTCAAAGGCCCGGGCCTGGCCATCGTCACCAATGCCGGCGGCCCGGGGGTTATGGCCGCCGATGCGCTCGCCGATTACAACATGGAGCCGGCAAAGCTGTCACCCGAAACCTTGAGGGCGCTGGATGCCACCCTCCCCGAATACTGGAGCCACGGCAACCCCGTGGACATTTTAGGTGACGCCACCCCCGAGCGATATGCCGCTGCAACGTCGATTCTCACCCGGGCCAAGGAGGTGCAGGCGTTGCTGGTCATGCTGGCGCCCCAGGCCATGACCGATGCCGGTGCCGTGGCCCAGATCCTTGCCAATCAAATGGGCGGCGCCAGCATACCCGTGGTCACCTCCTGGCTGGGCGGCGCAGATGTGGAAAAAGGACGGGAGATCTTCAACCAGGGCGGCATCGCCACTTTCGACACCCCGGAACGGGCCATCCGCGCATTCATGAACCTGCACCGCCATGCCCGGGGCATCGAAATGCTGCAACAGATTCCACCGCGTCTGTCCAAGCGGATTGACGTGGATCGGGAAACCGCCGGCCGCCTGGTTGAAAACGGTCTGTCATCCACCGGCGGTCTGCTCATGGAGACGGAAGCCAAATCCCTGATCGCGGCCTACGGCATTCCGGTCAATCCGACATCTGCAGCCGCTTCAGTCGATGAAGCGGTCGGCACAGCAATCGGCTATGGTTTTCCGGTGGTTATGAAAATACTGTCCCGCGACATCGTCCACAAGACCGATGCCGGCGGCGTGGTTTTGAATCTTACGACCGCTGACGAGGTGAAAAAAACCTTTGCGGAATTGGTCGCCAAAACCCGCGCCGCCTTCCCCCAAGCTAAAATCGACGGTGTGACCATACAGCCCATGATCCCCAAGCCGGACTGCGAACTGATCATGGGCACCAAAAAAGATCCGGATTTCGGCCCGGTGATTCTGTTCGGTATGGGGGGTGTATTGGCCGAATTGATGGCCGACCGAGCCATCGCCCTGCCCCCCTTGAACCGCCTGCTGGCAGCCAGACTCATGGAGGGCACCCGCATCGACCGGCTGCTAAAAGGCTATCGCAACCACCCGCCGGCCGACCAGGACCGAATAGAGGAGGTGTTGATTCGCCTTGCCCAGTTGACCACCGATTTTCCGCAGATTGCCGAACTGGACATCAACCCGATGGTCATCCAAAATGGCCGGCCGATCGCCGTCGATGCCCGCGTGGTTCTCAAGCCTGCGTCAGTCACGGCGCCAATGCATCTGGCGGTCAGCCCCTATCCGGCCCAGTATGAATATCGGGTACAACTGGCGGACATCGGCGAACTGTTGATTCGCCCCATCCGTCCTGATGACGCCCCGTTGCTGGTGGAGCTGTTCGACACCCTGTCTCCCCAGAGCATCTACTACCGCTTTTTTACTCCCATGAAACAGCTGTCGCCCACCATGCTGGCCCGTTTCACGCAGATCGACTACGACCGGGAGGTCGCACTGGTGGCCATTTTGGAATCGGGTCCATCGGAAAAAATGCTGGGGGCCGCCCGCGTCATCCTGCAACACAATCTCAGGGATGCGGAATTTGCCGTTCTGGTGGGAGACCCCTGGCACGGCAAGGGCATCGGGGCCAACCTATTGGCCACCTGCCTCAACATCGCCCGGGAGCGCCGGTTCAGAATCATCTGGGGGACCGTGTTATCTGAGAATAAGGGGATGCTGGCCTTGGGCCGCAAACTTGGGTTTACCATCAAGCGCGGCGGTCAATCCGGTGAGTTCGATTTGATCCTGGATATGACACAACTGCCGCCCGGGACCTCTTTTTCAGCCTGAACCGCGACAGCAAGTGCATTCCCCGCCGCTTGCGGAGGGGTTAGCGAGCGAACTGTAAATCGATTTTTTACCCTTACGGTGAACATGCATGCCGGAAATCATCCAAGGTGCTGACAATGGGAAAAAGCAATAGCATCCTCATCGCCGATCGAAATCCTCATATCAGGGATTTTCTCAAGCGCGAACTGGTGGCCTGCGGATACAATATCCGCCATGTTCAAAACGGGAAGGAGTTACTGAAGCTGATATACAGCCGCAGCCGCATCGACCTGCTCGTTCTGGATCCCGAAGTTCCGGGAGTGGAGGCTACGGAGATGGCCCGTAAAATCGTGGATCGGATTCCTCAGCTGCCGGTAGTGCTCTTTTACACCCGCGGAAACGACGATATTTCCGATTTTAACGCTGGAAACGTCTTTCTTGTCGAAAAAAATGGCCAAAGCATTGAGATTCTCAAAGCAGTCATCCAAGAAATTCTCACCGATCCCGGCATCCATGCACCGTCTTCATTGAAGCCGGTGCGTTGATAAACGCGGCGACTGTCGCCATCTCTTCACGGAATAAACATCTTGCCCGATCGTTTTCCGAAATCCTCCGAAAAAACGTCACCGAAAGAAGACCTCCCGGGTGTTACTGCCACTTGCGGTCACAGGAATTTCGTTTGGCATGACGCCACACTTCGCCTTTTACAATTTGTAAAACATACTGACACGGCAATCCCTTGCAGGTGCTTTCATAAAAATTTCATGAAACCTTTTTACCTTGCATTTTAAATAGGTTACAGTTTTTCTCCCGTCGTTCTACCGATGGCATACCCATTGCTGAGGCTATGACTGACAATCACCGGCCGGCATCTACCGGGTGATGGAAGTCTGCTAAAAAGCGATTTCAAGACCCTGCTAAACAGCGAGCGATAAAGGAGGACCCATGTCACACCAAACCGCGGTGGACCAGAGCTTCGAACCATTGCTGGCCGAAGCAATCGACGATCGAAAATGGACGTGGAAAAATAGGCCCGGGTACAAGCCCATGTTCTTTATCTTTGCTGCGCTGGCGTTTACCTTTGCCGTCTTGATGCCGCCCACGCAAGGCATGCTGGACATGGTAAAAACGGAAAACCCCTCCGGATACAAACTCCCTCAGGGTGCCAAAACAATTACCGATACGGTGAACAAGAAACTGCGTCCGGAAGCCTTCAACGCCGACAAGGCAGAAAAGGCGGAGGTGTCCGAGGAAGGTGGCCACAGCAAAATCAAGCCTCTGCTTTCCACTTATCAAGTAGCCCAAATGGCCAAGCTGACCGTCTGCATTCTCTTTTTGGCCGCCTTTCTGTGGGGAACGGAGGCGCTTCCATTGGGAGCAACGGACATTATGGTGGGGGTGATGCTATACCTTTTTGCCGTCCTGCCAATCAATGACATTTCAAAAGCATACATGACCGATGCGGTATTTTTTATTTTCGGCATACTAGCCGTAGCCGTGGGGGTGGCTAAAACCGGCCTGGACAAGCGCATCGGGCTGATCCTGCTCAGCCGCATCAAAAGCGCCAAGGCCTTTGCCTTCGTCTTTTTGCCGATGCTGTCCCTGTCGGCCGGATTCCTGTCCGAGCACGCCCTGGTGGCGTTGCTTATTCCCGTACTCATGGGCGTTTACAAGGTGACCTGCAAGATGTACGGTGTCAAAAAGGACCGGGCCCTGGCTATATTTCTCCTGCTGGGTGTCTGTTTTGCCGCCAACCACGGCGGTCCGGGTTCACCTGCCGCCGGCGGCCGCAATGCCATCATGGTGGGTTACCTGGCCGACTACGGCATGCCCATCACCTTTCTGGAGTGGATGAAGACCGGCGTCCCCTTTGTGCCGGTGATGTCCTGGGTGATCGGTCTTTACATGTACCTGCGCCTGAAACCCCAATTCAAGGTCAAGGATGTGGACCCTGGCAAGGTGGTCAGGGATGAAGTGAAAAACATGCCTAAATTCAGGGAACGGGAAGCGGCCATGGCGGTCATCCTGGTCCTTCTGGTGGCCGCCTGGGTGCTCATCGGCGAACATGCCGGCCTCGGGGGCCCCACCCTGTATGCGGTGATGGCCATGTTCCTGTTTAAGATCCTCAACTGGGAAGATATCCAAAACGGCGTGGCCTTCGACGTGGTGGGACTCTACGCCGCGGCCTGCGCCATGGGCGTAGCTTTGAAATTCACCGGTGGTGCCCTGTGGCTGGCCAGCAGCTTCGTGAGTTTTCTGCCAGAGTTTCTGACCAAGGGAGACGGTTTGGTTATCGGGGTCAGCCTGCTCACCGGAACCATGACCAATTTCATGAGCGACGGCGCCACCGTGGCGGCCCTGGGCCCCATTGTCCTGCCCATGGCCACCCTGGCCAACGTGAGCGTGTGGAAGGTGGGATTGATCACCTCCTTTTCCTCCTCGTTTGCAAACTTTCTGGTGGTGGGCACCCCCAACAACGCCATCTGCTTCGGCATGGGCAAGGACCCTGAAACCGGTGAACGTCTCCTCGACGTCATGGACTTTGTCAAATACGGGCTGCCGGTAACGATTCTCGCATGGCTGGTACTATGGTTCTGGGCCGTGTTGGGCTACTGGAGGTTCATCTCCTGGTAATACGGCGGTTTACATGAAACGCACCCTGTACAAAAACCTCAAGCTGAAACTGATCAGCATCACCTTGGCGGTGTCCATCGGCCCGCTGATCCTGCTGGGGGGGGCTATCTACTATCAGTTCGGCAAGCTCTACAAGGAACGCATCGAGGACCAGATCCGCCACATGGCCCGCTCCCAGAGCAACGCAGTGGATGTCTTTTTAAGGGAGCGCACCACCATTCTGGCCATGATCGTGGAAACCCATACGTTCGAATCCCTGAAAGACCAGGACAACCTGTCCCGACTCTTCAGGCTGATCAACAGGCGGGCCGAAGGACTGGGGCTAGTGGATCTGGGCGTCATCGACGATGAAGGGCGCCAACTGGCCTATGCCGGACCGTACAGCCTCAAAGGACGCAACTACTATCAGCAACCCTGGTTCGACGAAGCCATGCGCCGGGGAAAATATATCAGCGATGTCTACATGGGCTTTCGCCAGGTGCCCCACTTCATTATCGCCGTGAAGGGTGAAGCCGGCAACAGCAGCTGGATCCTGCGGGCCACCATCGATTCGGACATTTTCAACCGGCTGGTGAGAAGTGCCCAGGTGGGCACCTCCGGAGACGCTTATATCGTCAACCGTCAAGGCATGTTTCAAACCAGTCCCCGCTTCGAGGGCGTCATCCGCGGTCACGCCGACATAGACACCCAGAAATTCGGGGAAGGCACCACCGTCATCGAAAAGAAGATACCGGGCAGTGACACCCGCTACATCGGCGGTGCCTGGCTCAAGGACAACGACTGGATGCTGGTCATCAGCCAAATTGCGGGGCAGGAGCGCGGTTGGCTGGTCAAGGCCCGCAATACGGAAATCCTCATTATCGCAATCGGATGCCTGATCATCTGCTCAGCCATCGTGCTTATCTCCCACATCCTGGTCCGCCACCTGGAGCAGACCGACACGGAGATGAATGAACTCAACAGCCAGCTGATTCAGCAGGACAAACTGGCGGCACTGGGCAAAATGGCCGCAGGAATCGCCCACGAGATCAACAACCCGTTGGCGGTCATCGGCGAAAAGGCCGGGTGGATGGAAGATCTGCTGGCCGAAGAGGAGTTTCAGAACAGCGCCAACCATAAAGAATTTGCCGCCTCTATCGCCAAAATCGAGGAACATGTGGATCGGGCCAGAAAAATCACCCACTCCATGCTCGGATTTGCCCGCCGCATGGAACCCCGCCTGGATGACGTGGAGATCAACCGGGTGCTGGATCAGACCATCGATATCATGGCCAACCATGCCCGCATCAACGACATCGAAATCAGAAAACACTTCACCGACCGGCTGCCGGTGATCGCCAGCGACCAGTCCCAGCTTCAGCAGGTATTCATGAACCTGATCAACAATGCCGTCGACGCCATCGGCAGTAACGGCAACATCGATATTACCACGCAGCTGGACAAGGATCGGATCGACATTATTATCCGCGATAACGGCCCGGGGATTCCTGAGGTCACTCAAAAGAGAATTTTCGATCCGTTCTTCACGACCAAACAAAGTGGCAAAGGGACCGGCCTGGGGCTATCCATCAGCTACAGCATCATTGAAAAAATGGGTGGCCGGATCACCGTGGAGAGCATCGAAGGTCAAGGAACCACCTTCGTAGTATCCCTGCCGGTCGTGCTGCCCGAAAAAAAATGAGGGAGATCGAACATGCATACATTCAGAATTCTGGTAGTGGACGACGAAACCGATTTTCTGGAAACCATCGTCAACCGGCTCAACAAGCGCAAACTGGATGCCAAAGGGGTGACCAGCGGCGAGGCGGCCATCGATGTCTTGAAGGCGGAACTCTACGACGTGGTGCTGCTGGATATCAAAATGCCCGGTGGCATGGACGGCATCGAAACCCTGCGGGAAATCAAGCGCATCCAGCCTCTGGTGGAAGTGCTGCTGCTCACCGGACACGCATCCGTTGAAACCAGTATCGAAGGCATGAAACAAGGAGCCTTCGACTACCTGCTCAAGCCCATGAAATTCGAAGACCTGCTCACCAAAATGGCCCAGGCTTTCGAAAAGAAAGCGACCCATGATAAAAAGATTCGGGATGCTAAAATTCAGGAACTGATCCGCTATCCCAGCCGGGTGTTCGAGCAGGAAAAAAAATAGAGCCGTGGTCCGCGTTTCGGCCGAAAAGGATAACTCGACCCCTCGATGGTACGCGTTCGCCATCAGGGTTGTTTCTTCTGACAATCCGGACAGATATGGCTACTTCGCTGGGCCACGACGATGCGCAGAATCGTGCTGCCGCAACGTGGACAGTCCCTGCCGGTGCGGCGAAAGACGTTGAGAGCCTCGGCGTTTCTCCCAGGTCGGCTGCCCGGCAGGTAAAAGTTGCTCTTGCCCGTGCCCAGGGAGGTGCCCAGGTTCCTCAGCCCTTTGTTCAGGACATGGGGAATGGCCCGATGCAGCGCCTTGACCTCATGACGGGTGAGCGAACGGCTGATGCGTTGCGGGTGAATTCCGGATTCCCAGAGGGCTTCATCAACGTATATATTGCCCAGGCCGGCGAGAAAATGCTGGTCCAGCAGCAGCGGTTTGATCTGGCGATTCGTCGTCTGCAACATCGCCGAAAATCGTTCGACCGTAAAGTTTACTTCCAACGGTTCGGGGCCCAGTCGGTCCAGGATCTTCTCCGGGGCGGCGGTCAGCCAAATACGACCGAACTTGCGGGTATCCTGAAAGCGCAGGGTATGCGTTTCGCCGACGTCCAGGATCACATGCTCATGTTTGTTGCGTGGCTGGTCCCGGGGTTCCCAGTTCAGCCGTCCGGTCATGCGCAGGTGGATCATCAGGGTCAGGCCACCGGACAGATCGAACACGATATACTTGCCCCGGCGGGTGATCTGCCGGATCGTTCGCCCCTTGATTGTCTTGCAGAAGTGCGCAGGGTCCATCTCTGCGATGGTTTTGGGCCAGTACACCACTGCACCGGAAATCCGGCCACCGGGGATGTTTTTCCCGCACAGGGCATCGACGACGCTTTGAACTTCGGGCAGTTCAGGCATGGCGGCGATTCGCGCTTGCGCAAATGGGTCTTTGCGTTTGTGTTAACATGCGTAGGGCGATCCCTTTTTTTTAATTGATCAAGAATGATTTGGCCTTGTTATTTTTTTAAGCTCGCAAGATACCCGTGTTGGGGATGAGATAAATCCATCCTTTCGGATTTTGCTTTATGGTGGTTGTGAACCTTGCGCGGCGCTCCGTCCCGATAGCCAGCCGGTTGAGAATGCCGCCTGCAAATTGTATCCACCGGTATCGGCCTGAATATCGATCAGCTCTCCGGCAAAAAAGAGTCCCTTTGTTTTCCTGGATTCCATTGTCCGGGGGTCAATCTCTCGGGTGTCGATTCCTCCTGCGGTAATAATTGCCTCGGCAAAAGGCCTGCATCCCGTTACTTCCAGCCGAAAATCCTTGAGCCAGGTCCTGAGGCGCCGGCGTTCTTTGGCAGAGATATGGCAGGCCGTGCGCGCGGCAGGGACATCGATGCAATTCAGGCATACCGGAACCATTTCCCGAGGGATCAGCCCCCGCAGAAAGCTGCTGATTGGTTTGATCCCCTGAGAAGCAATGTCACGCTGGAGACGCGCATCCAGCTTATTTTCATCAAGCGCGGGTTTGAGATCAATGGAAAAGACAACCGGGCGCCCGCTGTTCAAGCTGTCAACGGCGTCACCGCTCAGGGTAAGAATCGATGGTCCGGTGATGCCGAAGTCGGTGAACACGATCTCACCAAAATGTTCCCTTTTCTTCCTGCCATTGACCAGCATGCGGGTGTTGACATTGCGAAGGTTGAGTCCGGCCATTTGTTTGGCTTCGCCGCCGGATGTGACGAGCGGGACAAGTGCCTGACGGACGGGGATTACCCTATGCCCTGCAGATTCGGAAAGATGGTAGCCGTCTCCGGTCGAACCGGTAGCCGGATAAGAGGCCCCTCCCGCAGCAAGAATAATTGCATCACAGGCGATTTCCCTGCCCTGAGAAACCACACCGGTGATGCGTCCATGAAGAGTCCGGATTTTATCGACGGGAGCGGAATGAATGATCCGGACCCCGGACTTTTTACTCCATTGCAAAAGCGCCCGATGAACATCCGGTGCCTTGCCGCTTGCTGGGAAAACACGGCCGCCTCTTTCGGTTACCAGCTTCAGGCCCAGCGCATTGAAAAAGGCCATGAGTTCGGTATTGAAAAAGCGGGCAAAGGCTTGCCGAAGAAAAGGGCCCGTTTTGCCGAAATGGGAAATGAAGTCGGATACCTCGGCAACATTGGTGATATTGCAGCGGCCTTTTCCGGTAATACAAAGCTTGAGACCGGTCCGTTGCATTTTTTCAAGCAGAAGGGTGTCCGCGCCTGCTTCCGCCGCCTGCCCCGCGGCCATTAACCCTGCCGGGCCACCGCCGATGACAATGACTTTTCGTTCGTTCATATTCGTGGGTGCTCTTGAATCCTCACCCTGCTCCTGTGGGATGAATGCAGGGAATGAAAAAATCTTTCTCTGTCAGAGCGCCATTCACCGACTGATCAAAGCTCCCCGTTGTTGGGACAAATAGATTGAGTGATAAGGCGATGTAGGCGATCCTGTACTCCACTTTGGCAATGACACCTTTTACCGGCAATGGCTCAAGGTTATGAGTATCTTTTTGACCGTTGTAGACAAAATGGCCATAACAGCTTTGCAGGGTGAAACAAAAAGGCAGTTTGTTAAATCCATTGATGAGATCGATTATAGGTACGTCAATCATGTTGTCGGCGAGATCTCCCAGACTTTTCAGCCTTTGCGCCTTATAATGCGGATTGCCCACGAATTCTTTCAGTTCAGTGAAGGTTTCCAACTTTGCTGCCCCTGCCCATACGATGACAAACCATTATTCTTCGGCTAACCCCTGCCTTCAGCTGGCCGCATCGAACGAAGCCCAAAGGGCGTAGCAGAATTCGGGTCGGCGGCAAGCCATCTGTGCGGCGAAGGAACCGAGTCGGCCACCAGCGATAGATTGGGCGATACTAAAATGCGAACAGCCTTTGTAATACCGAAATAACATCCCATTGGGCTCTTGAATCAATTGTGCCCAGCTTTTTAATGAGTCGTGCTTTATCAATGGTTCTTATTTGCTCTAATACGATTTGCCCCTGTTTCTTTCGGAAAGTGCAGGATAAACGGGTGGGGTAATCTTTTTGGGCCGAGGTCATCGGAGCTATACTCACTGTTCGAATGTTACGATTCATTTCATCGGGTGAGACAACCAAACAAGGCCTGGTTTTTTGAATTTCTGACCCGACCGTAGAATCAAGATTCACTAAGTAAACGTCAAAGCGTTTCACTACCATTGCCATTCATTTTCATCCCATGAATTTGAAGTGCTACCGTCGATAATAAGTTCGTCGTCACCGTTTTCGCCCATATTTTTAAAAGCAGCATCCCAGCCCTGTCGAACATTCTTCACAGGTCGTATAATGATTTTATTTTTTTCAACCTCTATTTCAACATCGTCCATGATCCCTGTTTGTTCAAGAATAGGCTTTGGGATGCGCAGCCCTTGCGAATTACCGATTTTTATTACACGTGCCCTCATACGTTCTCTCCTATTCAATAAAGGTACGTACATTGTAATTACATTGATGATAGAAGTCAAGTCTCAGGGTCTAATTAAAAACGGAAGGTTCTGGATTGTTTTAAGTTTGAATTTTCGGCTTTTTTACGAATCCGTCAAGGTTGCATTGTGCAATGTTGGGAGACATTTTTTAAAAGCGAACGTTGCTCTTCAGCGGGCGCGTCATTTTGCGATCCGCTGCAAGAGCGCAGTTATGCAACTTTAACTTGCATTCTCTTCGACCACAACCCGGCGTATTCTGGTGAAGTCACCGCAACACTAGCATGCCCAAAGCGCCCTCAACACAACGCATCGTTTCTGCTTTCTATATTTTAGCCGGCGCCTACCCGACAATCGTTTCCCCTGTTTCGCTCCTTTACAGCTTGGAAAAGATCCCGACAGTCAGATTCTTTTACACACCTACTTTTTTTTCTAAAAAAATTAATTTTAAATAACTATTTCGGGTAGTTGATAAGCATTGGATATATCTTGGAGTTGGCATTGAACTTGATAATAAGCAGATGGCAGCACGTTTACGGTCAATAATAAGGATTTCTTAACAATGGGAAAGTCCATGAACCGCAACCCCACACCGCTGAGTCCATACTACCGAGCCCTCACCCGCAACATGGTGCTGCTGGTCATGGTGATTTCGTTCACGCCCATGCTGCTGGTCACCGGTATCATCCTGAACCAGTTCAGTGCTTCCCATCATGAAAAAATTCATGCCCATCTGGAGGAACTCGTCCTCAAGCACAAGCAAAATATCGACAGCTTCCTGTCGGAAAAGCTGCAGAATATCCGGTTTCTGGCTGACACCATCGATTTTGACAATTGTGGTCGCCAAAACATGATTGAAGAGCATCTGGCTCGCCTGCAGCGCGCCTACGGCCCTGTCTTCGTGGATCTCGGTGTCGTCAACGAACAGGGGCAGCAGGTGGCCTACGCCGGTCCATTCAAGCTGGAAAAAGCCCGCTATGCCGATGCCGATTGGTTTAAAAAGGCCATCGAGAGCAACTATTTCACCAGTGACGTATTTTTAGGCCTGCGCGGGGCACCGCACTTTATCATTGCGGTCCGAAAGAGTTGCCAAGACCAGAAATGGATTATCCGGGCCACCATCGATTTTGTGGAATTCAACCGCCTGGTTGAGAAGGTTCGCATCGGCGAAACCGGCTTTGCCTATATCCTGAACCGTGAGGGCCAGTTTCAGACCAAGCCCATATTCGATTTCACTCCTGATCTTGATATTTACAACCGCTATTTTTCTACACTCGAGCGCATGGGTAAAGAGGTGGAAATCCAGGAGCGGCTCGATGGCACCGGCGTGAAAAGCCTGTATGTGTCCGCCCTGCTCAATGGCGGAGATTGGCTGCTGGTATACAAGCAGGCCAGCAGCGATGCCTTTTCCGACCTTCGCAATGCCCAGGTCATCGCCGTCATTATTTTCGTTTTAGGTGGGATCGCCATCGTCACCATGGCAGTCTGGATGTCCGCCAAAATGGTTCGTCGAATCGCCACATCTGACAATGAAAAGGAAATCATGAACCAGCAGGTGATCGAAACCGGTAAACTGGCCTCGGTCGGCGAGTTGGCTGCCGGTATCGCCCACGAGATAAACAACCCGGTGGCTATCATGTTTGAGGAGGCCAACTGGCTCCGGGACCTGATAGAAGATGGCGCTTATAAAGACGAAGCGGACATCCAGGAATTCGAGCGGGGACTGAACCAGATCCGTACCCAAGGCCTGCGCTGCAAGGAGATCACGCTCAAACTGCTTAGCTTTGCCCGCAAGACCGATTCACGTATCGAAGATCTTGATATCGGCCATCTCATCGAAGAATTGATGGCTCTGTCAGCCCAGCGGGCCAAATACAGCAACATCGAACTGCTTACACGGATAGAACACGAACTGCCGACCCTATCCGCCTCCTATTCCGAGTTGCAGCAGGTGTTCCTCAACCTGATCAACAATGCCATGGATGCCATGGATAAGACCGGTGGTACCTTGGAGATCAGCGCAAAGCAAGAGGAGGGACAGATCCTCATCGGTGTCACCGACAATGGACCGGGAATCCCCAAGGCCAACTTGGGCCGCATTTTCGACCCCTTTTTCACCACCAAACCCGTGGGCAGCGGCACCGGTCTGGGGCTTTCCATCTGCTACGGTATTATTCAAAAAATGGGTGGGGGCATCACCGTGAAAAGCGCGTTAGAAGTGGGTACCACCTTCGAGATCCGTATGCCGGTAAAAACCGGCGAAGGCCTGGACAACCAAACCGTAGCGGAACCCGATACCTGCAATTAAGCAGTAAACCAAAGAAAGGAGGTCAACTCATGGCAATAGCGACCATCATGCTCGTGGACGACGAGATTCCCTTTGTGGAGGCGATGTCCAAACGACTGACCAGAAAAAACATAGAGGTGGAAACCGCTTTCAACGGCAGCGAAGCGCTGGAGAAATTAACCGCCTGCAGAATAACCGAAGTGGTGATCCTGGACGTGAAGATGCCCGGTATGGACGGCCTCGAAACCTTAAAGGCCATCAAGCAAAGGGTACCGCTGGTAGAGGTGATCATGCTCACCGGTCATGCCACCGTGGAGTCGGCCATCGAAGGGATGAAACTCGGCGCCTTCGACTACCTGATGAAGCCATGCGACATGGATCACCTGATCGCCAAGGTGAGAGAGGCAGCCGAAAGGAAACGCCAGCACGAGGAGAAAATTATCAATGCCCGGATCAAAGAAATCACGAATCGGTACGCCTAGTGAAAAGATGGAATTGGAGAGAAAAAACAAATGCAGTCATGCCCCCATTCGTCTGCTTCTGGTGGATGACGAAAAAGGATTTGTTGATGTAATGTCCAAACGTCTGGCCAGACACAACATCCATACCACCCAGGCCTTTTCCGGCAGCGAAGGGATCCGTATGCTCAAGCGGTCTGATTTTGATGTGGCCGTGCTAGACCTGAAGCTGGGAGACATGGACGGTATCGAAATTCTGAAAATTTTCAAAAAAATGGATCCGCACATGCCGGTGATTATGCTCACTGGGCACGGTTCCCAAAAAGCATCCGTCGAAGGCATGCAATACGGGGCGTTTTACTATCTGACCAAACCACACG
>Ga0272441_10004969_pt1 | contig 23542 bp, 17 predicted proteins | sample SSMProp6N_FD_193582 | JGI IMG/M metagenome (GOLD analysis project Ga0272441, IMG submission 193582) | Marine sediment archaeal communities from Little Sippewissett salt marsh, Falmouth, MA, United States - SSM-Prop-6N | ecosystem: Environmental > Aquatic > Marine > Wetlands > Sediment ...
TATAAAGAATCAAATCTTCTTCATCTTTAATATATATTTTATTACCGCTCAGAACAGGATGTGTATATACTGGTGTTTCTGACACCGGAATAATGGTTATCTGTCTGTACCTGGTATTATCAGGCTTGTACACAATCAGATTAGAGGTAGCGGGCAATGCTATCAGCTCTGCTCCGGTATCAATTATTGATCCGAAATCTCTGTGCCGGGTAGTATCAGCCCATGCTGTACTTCCATCAGAAGCATCAATACAAAATAAATTTCCTCTTTCATTTAGCCCATACAGATATCCGTCTTTTAAAACTGGTGTGTTATAGTTGGTGCCAAATTCAGTATTACGCCATAACTCATTAATGGAATAACTATTCGCTTCCTTGGTTATTTTTACAGCTGCTGTGCCATGACCCTGTCCTGAATAATATATCCTGTGGACATCTATTACAGGACTCGAACTATTATAATATCGCCGTTCTGGAGGTGTAGGGATTTCCCAGACCACTTCACCTTCATCCACCGAAAGTCCAAGTAGTATGGAATCAGTTTGCAAAACCACAGTCTTATAATTATCAAACAACATTTCATCGGGAGATCCATAAGCAGGTGCTTCCCCTTCATGCTTCCATAATATTTTTCCAGAATTCAGGTCAAAGGCAATTACAGCCGATCTCTCGGGCCCTCCCAGGTGTGCAATACATTTATTGTCAATAATAATCGGTGACATCCCTGTGAAATATACCGGGACTATGTTCTCATAATCATTATTGTGCCATAATAACTTCCCTGATTCTGCATCACAACATGAAATTATTCCAGTAGCCCCTAATACTACAACTTTCCCGTCTGAGACAGTTGGTGTGCTTCTCGGCCCTGGATGTCTTGCTGCAGGCCCCATAACTTCATCCGCGGGATAGCTGTTTTCCCATATCTGTTCTCCTGAAGATGCATCAAGGCATTGCAATACCTCATTACCTCCAATACGGGTAAAAATAAATAGTTTCTCTTTAACCAGAGCAGGCGTGGCATCTCCATAACCAACATTTATTTTCCATTCCATCTTTAACTCAGAAGGCCATTTGTCAGGTGCTTTGAATCCTTCCACCTTGCCATCGCGGTTCATTCCTCTCCATTGTGGCCAGTCCTGACCTGTAAGAATATGCAAACATGAGAAACAGATTAGGATACTCAAAAGAAAAGTAATTTTGATAAGAATTTTCATTATCTGGTAATTAAAGTGGATTAATGAATATATGCCTGGAATTATCCATTATAAAATTAAAGAATTAGTGGGGATAAATGTTATAACATTGCAAATGCAATGATCAAGTCAGATTTCTTGTATGCTTCAATCCGTTATTTGTTTAGCAATATCAAAACCGAACTGCAAAATGTTTAGTTTGTATCTCTCTGAGGTAGAATCAGCATTTACCTGCACAGCTATTGAGATTCCGTGATCAGGTAAATAAAGTAATTGCGTTTCGTAACCAAAGAAGAATCCACCATGCCCCCATACTGTCCCAAAAGGTGTCTGGTACACGAAAACACCTAACCCATAACCACTTGTGTCTACAGGCTGGCCAGTCCTAAAATCTACCGGACTTATTAGCTTTTCCAGTTGTTCTGTACTAAACACCCTGCCTTCGTAGAGGTTTTTAATCCACAACGCAAGATCACCAGTATTCGATAATAAACCTCCTCCTGTCCATTCAAACTGTGGATTTATAGCATGCATCCCATCCACAGCCACTTTGGACGGTAGATTGAATGGAGGAATATGATCACCAGTGTAACCTGGAATCAATCCTTCGAGTAACTGATTGTCAGAAGGACTGGTGTCATCCAGATTAAGCGGATCCAATATTCTTGATTGCAATTCATCATAGTAACTATTACCTGTTAATTCTTCAATTACCATTCCCAGCAAAAGGTAACCAGTATCTGAATAAGACCATCCTTCACCGGCAGGATGTACAGCTTGTTCATCAAGGATAAATGCTATAAGCTCTTCCGGCATCCATGTCCTTTCCGGCTTTTCCGTAAATTCTGTCCATAAATCTTCTTTAAATACATACCGGGGTAATCCCGATGTGTGATGCAATAATTGATAAATGGTGATATCTTCGTTATTTGGTAGTTTATCGAACCACTCTTTACTTCCCAACCAATCTGATAACATGTCTTCTTCACTTAGCTTTCCTTCATCCATCAACTGCATAATTATAGCAGAAACAAATGTCTTTCCGGTACTGCCCACCAGCATTTTATCACCCGTTTTCATAGGTATGCCTTTTTCCATATCTGAATACCCGTATGTATAATTATGCTCAACCCCATCCGGAGTAATTATTGTCATTGTTGCACCAGGATATTTGCCTGCTGCGCAAAGTGAATCAAATTTAGCTTTGATTAATTGCTCGTTGAATATAATTTCCTGTGCTGGCAATGTAAGCACTACCGAGGATAGTATCAAAGCGAAAAGGATACGAATCATTGAATTATTCATTGGTATATATATTTAGCGTAAAAATAAATATTATTCAATGATAAAGACACTATATGAATTACTAAAATATCCTTAACATGACCTCACCGTTTATTAAAAAGTCCGATTCGGAAAGCATATAACTATTATCATGCTCAATTACTAAATCAGAAAGACCTCACCGACAAGTTAAATAACTACATTTGTATTAAAATTAAGATATGAAAATAAAATTTCTTGGAGCTGCCAGGGAAGTAACGGGCAGTAAACACCTCATAACGACTCAAAGCGGAAAAAAGATAATTCTGGACTGTGGAATGTACCAGGGCAAAGGCCTCGAAACGGATGAAATGAACCGGGACCTGGGCTTTGATCCTTCTGAAATAGACCATATTATACTTACCCATGCCCATATCGACCATTCAGGCCTGATACCATATATATATAAGAAAGGATTCAGGGGATCAATAGTATGTACGAGCGCTACAAGAGACCTGTGTTCAATCATGCTTGCTGATTCAGGTCACATACAGGAACATGATACCGAGACATTCAATAAAAAAAGAGCAAGGAAGGGACTTCCTCCAGTTGAACCCATATATACAAGGATGGATGCCGTAAGATGCATGAGCCTGTTTATTGGTGTTTCCTATGACCGTAAGTTCAGAATTGATGAAAATATTAAGGTAATGTTTACGCATACCGGCCACATGCTGGGCGGTGGTGTAGCCAATATTGAGATTAAAGAAGAAGAGAAGATCTACAGGCTGGCATATACCGGGGATATTGGAAGACCGGTAAACCGCATACTGATAACGCCAAAACCATTCCCCCAGGCCGATATACTTATAACCGAATCGACCTATGGCGACCGGCTACACGAAGACAGCATCAATGCTGAAAAAGAACTTCTCAGAATTATTTATAATACATGCGTAAAAAAGAAAGGTAAGCTGATAATCCCATCTTTTAGTATTGGAAGAACCCAGGATATAGTATATACACTGAATAAGTTTTATAATGAAGAAAAACTACCCCGCATAAATATTTATGTCGACAGCCCGCTGGCAATAAACGCAACTGATATTTTCAGATTACACCCCGAATGCTTTAACAGTGATATCATTCAACAAATGGAGACAGATCCCGATCCTTTTGGCTTTAACAGCCTGTACTATATTAAAAGGGCTGACGACTCCAAGAAACTAAATGATATGGATGAGCCGATGATAATTATATCAGCATCGGGAATGATGGAAGCAGGAAGAGTTAAACATCACCTTGCTAATAATATTTCTGATCCTGAAAATACAGTCCTGGCAGTAGGCTATTGTGCACCTCGTACTCTGGGAGCGAGATTGCTGAGAGGAGACAAAGACATTTCAATACATGGTAACCGTTACTATGTCAAGGCAGATATAGAACGTATTGATTCATACAGTGGCCACGGTGATTACGAAGAAATGGCCGAATTCCTTTCCTGCCAGGATCCAGGAAAGATAAAGCAGACATTCCTTGTTCATGGGGTAATAGATGTCCAGACTAAATATAAAACATACCTGGAGAAACAGGGATTCAGTAATATTAATATACCGGAAAAAGGTGATGAGTTCGAGTTTTAATATAATTGAAGGCAACAATGGAGGTATTGCGGAAGTGATATCTGATAAGCTATTGATAAGTGAAGTGCAGGATGCACTTGACCTTATGGCTGAATGTGATTACCGTGGTGCAAGGAGAATAATAATTAAAAAAGAAAATATCATACCGGATTTCTTTGATCTGAAAACTGGTATTGCAGGTGAAATACTTCAGAGATTCTCAACCTATGACATGAGGCTGGCGATTCTAGGCGATTTCTCAAAATACGAAAGCAGGGCTCTCAGGGATTTTATTTATGAAAGTAATAAGGCAGGAAGAATTCTTTTTGTTCCTGACAGGAAGGTAGCATTGGAAAGGTTAGCTCATAACTATTTAAATCCATGAAGTATAAAAAATATTTCAAAGTGTAAGCGTAAAAATAGTCCCTTCCCCGGGGCATGAAATTACTTTAATGTTTCCTTTATGTAATCTCATAATCTGTCTTGAGAGACTTAGCCCAATACCCATTCCTTCTTTCTTTGTTGTAAAAAAAGGAGTGAAAATATTCTCTATTTCATCTTCCGGTATGCCTTTACCTGAATCAGCTATATCTATACTAATTCTCCCATCTTGAGTATATGTTCGCATGGTTATTATTTTTTTTCTCACATCGATCATTGCCTCTACAGCATTTTTAACCAGGTTAGTAACAACCTGTCCTACAAGTTTTTCATCAAGATCTGTATCAGGGCAATCTCCGTATTCTTTAATAACTTTTATATTTTTATGCTCTAACTCGGTTCTCAGAGACATCATATTATTTTCTATTATGTCATTAATATTCATCCTGGCCAGGTTCAAAGCAGGCACCCGGCTCACCCTTTTATAAGAAGAAACAAAATTCCTTATGCTTGCATTTCTTTTATCTATCAAATCAAGGTTCAGTAAAGCATCCCGGATTCTTTCCACCTGATGTTTTTCTTCAATTTTTTCAATTTCCGGAGAGATAAGGCACCTCCTGGCAGCCTCTGTTAGTGATGAAATGGGAGTCAGTGAATTCATTATTTCATGCGTCAGTACCCGTGTAAGCTTTTGCCAGGAGATTAATTCATTCTCCTCCATCTCATTTGTAAGATTCTGCAGGGTAATGATCCTGAGATCTTCATTTTCACTTTTAAAACCATTAATCCTCAAATTAATGTATTCAAAAGAATTATTAATCTTAAGCTTCACTGTTTTTGCATACCCTGGCTCAAACTGATGTATTTCTTCCTGCATTGCAGCATATTTAGTCCCGAGGTCCGACAATCTTGACAAATTGTCAACTTTAAGGATATTCCTGGCTGACCTGTTTACTTCGTTTATTTTGCCATCCCGGTCAACAACAAGTAACCCGGCAGGGATATTCCCTATTACAAACCTGAAATACTGCAGCTGCTTCTCATTAACCTTTCTGGCTTCTTGAATTATACCAGCCACCCTTCCTATTGCCCTGGAAAGATCACTGAAAGAAGTGTCTTCCACCCTGAAATTTGGTCTTACAGAGGATCCTATCTCCTGAATACCGTCAAAAAAAGTACTAATACTCCTGTTTACTCTGTTAATACTATTTATCAGGCTTATAACCTGCAGTATAACAAGGCCTGATACTACTGTAAGGGTGTAAATATTTCTAGGGTTTCGTATTGCTTCTGCAAACCAGATACAGGTTGCAAGTATAAGGAGAATTCTTATTATTACACTGATATAGAATCTTTTATAAGCCATACTTTTTCATTTTAGAGTAAAGGGTTGAACGGGTAATTTCCAGATCCCTTGCAGCTTTACTGATATTCATACTGTGTTTATTAAGAACGGCTGTTATCAAATCTCTTTCCATCTCGGCAAGAGGTTTAATAGCTGACCCTGAAGGGCTACTGCCCTTCGCACTTGGACTGAAGAAATCATGTGGTTTCAGTATGTGCGAATCAGCAAGAATGACAGCTCTTTCCACAGCATGTTTGAGTTCCCTTACATTCCCGGGCCAGCTATGATTGAGAAGGCTGTCATATGCATTTGCGTCGATTTTAATTCCGTATTTATTATAATGCCTGCTGTATATTTCCAGAAAATGATCAGTCAGCAAAGCAATATCATCTCCTCGTTCCCTTAATGAAGGAACACGTATTTCAATTGTATTTAGCCTGTACAGAAGATCTTCCCTGAAGAGGTTTTGCTCTACCATATACATAAGATTCATGTTTGTGGCTGATACTAACCTTAAATCAACCTTTACTATTTCGTTTGATCCTAAAGGCCTTATTTGCCTCTGCTCCAGGGTAGTCAGTATTTTTGCCTGCATTGACATTGGCAGGTTTCCAATTTCATCCAGAAAAAGTGTCCCCTTATCAGCCAGTTCAATCCTTCCTGTACGGTCATCTTTTGCATCTGTAAAAGCTCCCTTCCTGTATCCGAATAATTCACTCTCAAACAGCGTTGGAGAAACAGACCCCATGTCAACTGAAACAAATGTCTCATCTTTGCGTTCTGACAGACAGTGTATCTCTCTTGCAAACAGCTCCTTACCGGTACCGTTCTCACCTACTAGCAATACATTGGCATCAGTTACAGCTACCTTCCTTGCGATATTCAGGCATTCCTTTATAGCAGTTGAATTACCAAGAATGACTGAATCAGAACGCGAAAAATCAGAGCTGAGCAACCTTGTCTTTCTCTTAAGAATTTTTACCTCAATATTTGCTTTCCTGAATTTAATTCCTGACTGTATAGTAGCAATTAACCTGGACGGTTCCCAGGGCTTCTGAATAAAATAAGTTGCACCCTCTTTTACTGACCTTACAGCCAGGTCAATATCACCATAAGCAGTTATCATAATTACAACAGCAGCTGGATCAATTTTAAGGATCTCCCTGAGCCAGAAAAGTCCTTCGTTACCACTGCTTAAACTCGCACTGAAATTCATATCCAGTAAAATCACATCATAACTTACTTTCCTTATTTCTTCGGATATAAGGTTAGGGTTACTAAGCGTAATTACTTTCTCAAAGTCATGTTTAAGTAATTGATCACACGATTCCAGAATACTTCTATTATCATCTACTACCAGGATCTTACCCTCTTTCTTCATATTTATATAATTTGTTAAGTAAAATTATAATAAATTGTATTAAATATGTCATCAGGTGCCGGATATTATACACTATTATAACTTTTAATAATGTAACTTCTTAATTATATGGAATTTAAGATTATGGCATATTACTTGCCAGGGTTGGTATAATAAGAATTATCATGAAAAAGAATTATTTAAAAGTTGCTTTCAGGAATTTCCGGAGATACAGTTGGAATTCCATCTTTAATATTTTAGGATTATCACTGGGTATAGCATGCTCATTATATATCCTGACACTGCTCCGATATGAACTGGGATACGACCGTTTTCATGATAATATAGAACTTGTTTACCGTATCTGCCAGAAAAGTACTGCACGTGGAGAAACCACAACTTTTGCGTGCACCGTTCAGAAGTATTCTGATTACATTCTTGAAAACTATGATGGTATCGAGTATATGGCAAGATATGCTCCAAACAGGCCTGCTACAGTTTCTTATGGAGATAAATCCTTCATTGAAGAGAGACATATATTTGTTGAGGCTGATATTTTCAATATCATCAAAACAAGCTTTATTTATGGTGACATGGAGACATGCCTTGACAGGCCAAATACAGTAGTGATATCTGAAAGAGTTTATAATAAATATTTTCAAAACAGGAATCCACTTGGTGCATTGATAAATATTGATACCATCCCATATGAAGTAACTGGTGTTATCCGTAATTTGCCTGAGAATAGTCGCTTCCAGCATGATTTCTATGAATCATGGATTACTTATGAAAACCAGCCAGGACCGGAAGGCTGGGACAGAGCGGGCAGATACCTGATGACCTTTATCAAGTTCAAACCGGAATCAAACATAGAAGCATTCAGTGTTTGGATAAAAGACATCCCGGAGCATATTAACAGGAATGATGCCGGTTACTACGGGGGTGAGCAGGAAATTTTTATCCAGCCACTTAAAGGTCTTCACCTTGCACAGGAAAATAATACAATGGTGTGGGACTGGGAGGATGCAGCAAATCCAGTATATATATACATACTAATAGGTACAGTTATACTGATACTAATAATGTCGGGCTTAAACTATATCAATCTTAATATAGCTTCTTATTCGATCAGGGCAAAGGAAGTGAGCACAAGGAAAACCCTTGGAGCTACACGCAGACAACTGGTTTACCAGTTTATCGGTGAATCTCTATTACTGGTGTTTATTTCACATATCATTGGAGTTTTTCTGATTGAGATGCTGCTGCCAATGCTGAATAATATGACCGGGATGAATCTGGTCCTTGATTACTCATCGGCAGGATTATGGCTGATTATTATAGCCATTATCCTTATCCTGGGACTAGGAGCCGGATCCTATCCTGCGTTCTACCTGTCTTTATTATCCCCTGCCAAGACTGAGAAGAGCAATATATTTGGCTCATATGGCAGGTTCGATTTTAAAGAAGTCCTTATTGTGATCCAGTTTGCCCTTTCTATTATTCTCATAATTGGCACCTTACTCATTTACAGACAGGTCAATTATATGAAAAACATGGATATGGGTATTGCAATAAAGGATAAGCTGATTATTGAGCTTCCCGGAGGGATGGTTAATTCAGATAACAGGGATATGATAAAAGAGGAGTTTATAAATGCAGGTCTGTTTACAGGAGCTTCGATATCATCAAGTGTTCCAGGCAGAAGCACATACACCTGGAGACTATGGCCCACAGGCGAGCAAAGGGAAAACAGTCACCCGATTAACTGTATTGAAGTAGATTATGATTACATTGATCTATACGGGCTCGAACTTGTTGCAGGGAATAAATTTGATAAAAAACTCGGAGATGAATCAAACCTTGGATATATACAGAACGAAGCTGCTATGAGAGTATTTGGCTGGGGTACCCCTGAAGAAGCAATGACTAAATCTATTAACGAAGGTGATATGATGCATGGAATACTGAAGGACTTTCACTATGAAGGTCTTCAGAAGGAAATTGAACCCTTTGGAATGTTCTGCGGTGATGCCGATGACTCAAGGTATCTCACCCTTCAGTATGAAACTGCAGCAATGGATAATCGAAGGCTGGATATCGTAAAAGATAAATTCAATGAATTATTCCCTGACAAGATTTTCAGGTATTTTTTCCTTGAACAGGATTTTAATCTGCAGTATAAATCAGAAGACAGGCTTATAAAGCTTTTTGTTGCCTTTACCCTTGTTGCAATACTGATCGCGGTTATTGGTCTATTCGGTATGACAGCATTTTATTGTGTTCAAAAAGAAAAGTCAATGGGTATCCGAAAAGTATTCGGAGCCGAGCCATCCGTAATTCTTACTTTCCTTGTAAAAAGATTCTCAACCTGGGTTGCCCTTTCATTTATTATTGCAGTCCCCCTTTCAGTTATTGGTATCAGGATCTGGCTAAGCAACTTCGCTTACAGGACTCATATTTCCATTGGAGTAATAATCGCTGCCGGTCTCGCTTCTATGATCATCACTTTATTAACAGTAATGTTCCACTCAGTAAGATTGTCCAGGAAAAATCCTGTTGACGTAATCAGAATCGAATAATATTGACTCAAAGGCTGGAAGCAACCGAACACAGAATGGTAATCAGAAAGTAAGGCCTAATTTCAAATTATAATATTAAGATCAGAAATAAAACGCATCTTCATAGTTTATATAGAGACGGGATTGATTTTGTAAGTAACCGTATAGTAGCAATAAAAGCATGGTCCGGCTGATAGTAAAACATAGTTGCTCATTGGCCCGGCGTTCACTATGCTCAGCCGGGGTTTCCGCATCGCTCCAACTCGTAGCTTGTTCTTAAATAAATCAAAATAATATTAAAAAAGATTTGATTATATGTTATTTATTTCTAACTTTGTGTTAGATATACTTAACTAATTATTTATGTCATGAAAAAAGTTTTTCCTCCAATGCTGGCCATTGCTGCAACCATGGTTGTTACTGGTATCGAGATTTTCCAGGTTGAACCTGTTGATCCATTCCTAACATGGAAAGTTGAATTGTTATATGTTATCATGCTGACCATACTATTTGGTTTGGGACTGGTATTACTAAGTAAGCGTTCAAGGGATGTTAAGATGGGTTTAGCTACGGATGATGAATTATCAAGAATGATAATGCATAAGTCAGGCTCAGTCACATTTTTCAGTTCATTATTAATCTGGATTATAATCCTATTTCTTGAAGTGCATACCAATATTGAGTCCAGATTGCTTATTGCTTTTGCAATTGTGACAATTTGTATTGTCTTCATTATTTTCTGGCTTATTTTCAACTTCCTGGGGGCAGGTCATGAAAAACAGGATTAAGGAATTGAGAGCCAGGTTTGATCTTACACAACAAGATCTGGCCATGAAGGTAAAGGTTCGAAGAGAAACCATTGTTTTCCTTGAGAAAGGCAAGTATAATCCCTCACTTAAGCTGGCATACGATATCTCCAGAATATTCAATATGAATATAGAAGAGGTCTTCATTTTTGAGGAATAGAACAGGGTTCCGGGTTTCGCATTCAGGGACGAAGTCACTAAGCGACCAGAGGGAGCGTCAGGGCTCCATGCTCTCAACCTCTCAACAATAATATCAACTTTCTTGTTATCACTAAATAAATACCTTTGTTAAAAGAATTAGATCCATGCATCAGCATACACAAAATAGTACCCGTCATATCTCCCTGGCTTTCTTTCTCAACCTGGTATTTACCATTATTGAGATAATCGGGGGTTTTCTGACAAATTCTATTGCAATAATCTCTGATGCCTTACACGATCTGGGTGATACCATATCTCTTGCAGCGGCATGGTACCTCCAGAAGGTATCTAACCGGGGCAGGGATAAATATTACACTTATGGCTATAAGAGGTTCTCACTCCTCGGTGCAGTAATTATCTCGGTAATGCTTATTGTTGGTGCAGTCTTCATTATCAGGGAGAGCGTTGAAAGACTTATAAGTCCCGATGAAGTAAATGCTCAGGGTATGTTGTACCTTGCCATCCTTGGCATAATAGTAAATGGCATTGCTGTTCTCAGGCTCCGTAAGGGAACATCCCTGAATGAAAAGGTTGTTTACCTTCATATGCTGGAAGATGTTTTAGGATGGATCGCCGTGTTGATTGTCAGCATTGTTATGATATTTGTCAATGCACCTGTCCTTGATCCATTGCTTTCACTTGGAATAACAGTCTGGGTATTATTTAACGTATATAAAAACCTCAAGAAGACTTTCAGGATATTCCTTCAGGAAGTGCCCGCACATATTGATATTGAAAAGTTAGAGAAAGAAATAACCAGCATTGAAGGTATCCGGTCGGTTCATGACCTTCATTTATGGTCACTTGACGGTGTGAATAATATTATAACACTTCATGCAGTAATAGATGATAAATCAACGGATGAGGATCAGCAAATACTGAAGAAAACCATAAGGGATAAATGTGACCTGTTCAATATCCGGCACGCCACTATAGAATTTGAAACTGAGGGTGAGGAATGCATCTTTGAAGAATGCTAAGAACCCAAATTGCTCTGATATACGAAGATTACACAGTTGGTGTAAATCATAATAATCATCCTGGTTAATTATATTAATACACAAAGCCTTTCGCCTCTACAGAGGTGGATTAATTTATCATAGTACAAAATTCTGGACGCCCTGATAGGTCGTCCCTACAAATCTTAAATCTCACCTGTATCTTTCAGGCGCAAAGCCTTGCGCCTCTACTTTTATCTTTATACTTTTATCTTTTATCTTTTAAAATAAATAAACTGATATGCCGACCAACCAATTAAGAATAATCACCGTTCTCACTATCATAATGCTTGTTTTCCTCTCTGTTGCTTCTTTTTTTGGAATCTTCGTGGATATAACATATGCCAGGGAAACAGCATCCATGGCTGCACAGGGAATAGGGCAGGATTTGGTGGACCTATTCATTGTAGTACCTGCTCTTATTATCACTCTTATTTTTATGAGGAGAAACAGCAGGATTGCCACACTTATTTTTGGCGGACTTGTTTTTTATGTCTTTTATTCGTTCATCATATATAGTCTGGGTGTACATTTCAACCAGATGTTCCTGATTTATTGCTTCACACTCGGAACTTCATTATATGTGTTCCTAATATATTTTTACAGATTAAGCAGGATGGACATAAAAGGATGGTTCAATGAAAAAACCCCAAACCTGGGATTGGCTATTTTCTTTATTATTGTAGCTGCATTATTCTACATGTTATGGTTACGTGATGTTATCCCTGCGATAATAGAGAATAAAATCCCTGAATCAGTGAGTGATTATGATCTTCTTGTAAATCCTGTGCATGTAATAGACATTTCCTTTGCACTTCCGGGTTTAATAATAGCAGCTATATTATTATACAGGAGGAATAAGCTCGGCTATATTCTTGCTCCCATAGGTCTTGTATTCATGATCATTCTTACTATAGCTCTGGCAGCAATGATCATAATGACCAAGATTAAAGGAATAGCTGAAGATGCCTCGATAGCTGTAATATTTATTATCCTGTCGGCAGTAAGTGTTATTTTTCTCTGGCTTTTCCTTAGAAATATAAAAGCTTCAAGCGAATAAACAATTCAACGATTTAACAATTCAACAATTCAACAAACCCATGTCACCCATATTCAGGAAGAAAAAATACGAATACGGCATCGCCCTCGGTGGTGGTGGAGTCAGAGGCTTCGCACATCTTGGTATTTTGCAAGCCCTGGAAGAAAAAGGTATTAAACCTGATATTATCTCAGGTACAAGTGCAGGTGCTATTGCAGGTGCATATATAGCATCAGGAAAAACTCCCGGTGAAGTATTTAAAATAATAAAGGGCCGGAGACTTATAGATTTCGTTGAAGTGCGTCTTCCCAAAACAGGATTATTAAATCTCGACAAGCTAAGAAAAAGCCTTTCCGAGAATATTAAGGCTAATGACCTGAAAGACCTGCAAATACCTTTTTATGTAACTGTAAGTGACATAATAAATGGTCATGTTGAATATTTTGATGAAGGCCCCCTGGTAAAGCTTGTCCAGGCATCAGCCTCAATACCTGTTTTGTTCGCTCCGGTTGAGATTGATGGAAAACTATTTTTGGACGGTGGATTGTTTGATAATGTTCCCTATGAACCGTTGAAAGGAAAATGCAAAAAAATAATTGCTGTAAATATAAGCCCCATAAATAAGACTGAGAAACTAAAAAACCTGATTCAGATAGCTGCAAGAACATTCCACCTGAGTGTTAGTTCCACGACAAAAGATCTTAAGGAAAACTGTGATCTTGTTATCGAGCCACCCGATCTTGATAAATTTGAAATACTGGATGCCAGCAAGGCTGATGAGATTTATAAAGTGGGTTATGAATATTGCAAGAATATGAATATCAATATTTAAATGGATTATTGGATTACTGATTTAATAAGTCTAAAATATGATTGGATCAACAGGTATAATACTTATAATAGTTGTAGTAATACTATTACCGCTCATTGCGCTGATTGACATACTGTCCCATGAATTCACGGGGTTTAATAAGATCATCTGGGTTATTATTGTCCTTTTCCTCCCGATAATGGGAGCTATTCTCTATTTCCTGATAGGGCCGAGGCAGAAGATTAGATAATATAAGATATAAGAAATCTTAAATCTAAAATCTCCAATCTTCAATCAAGGAGATACGGTGCAATAATATCATTCTTATTCTCGGTTGTACCATCGTAGGTTATTGTAACTATTGGAATCCCGGTATTTTTTCGGATCTCATTCTTCATGGCCTCGGTAATAAGTGAGGGGCAGCAGAAAGCCGGGTTGGTTTGTACAAAAAGCGAGATACCTGGGTACGACTGTATTATATGATAGATTTTAAGTATATTATCAAAGGACTCACCAGAATGGTACTTATTGATATTATATTTCACAAGGTTCTTTTCCAGTTCCTTTGAACTTGTTTCCTTTGGTTTTCCAAGTAAGGGTTCAAAATGTTTATAATATTTACGTTCAATTATTTTCATCACTTCCAGTATACCCCTGTATGCTGCTATCTGCAATTTACCTGAATCAACAGACCTCCGCCTCATTACATTTCCTGCTATCAATTTATAAAATTCATTGTAAGGCGTACTGAGAGCTTCACCACCATATTCCTCAATAGTATGAATAAGATCCTGGTTCATTATATCATTGTCCCTGACGAAGAAATCACCAAAAATAGCTACCAGTGGTCTTTTCTCCCTTCTTATCCTGATGCTCTCAAATTTTGGTATAATCCTGGCCAGGGCCTTATCAATCCTCTCAATGCCCTCAAAGGCATGCTCAAGTATTTCTGTCGCCTCAGCCATAACGGCGTCAGTCTCTCCCAGTGTAAGCTCATAAGGTCTCAGTTTACATCCTGTCCTTCGCAGTAGCCCTGAAAGCATATAAGCGAAATACGCATATCGTGTTACATCAACTGATATTTCCGTATGTGCAACCTCACCCGAATACACTGATGCTTTTTCAAGGCCACCACCATGACTCTCAAGTATGGTTTTTATATATTGTGGATACATTCTAATATTACAAGAAAGCACTGTCTCGGTCATCCATAAAATAACCTTTGAAGGATCCATGTTTTTCTTTTGTATATAATCGATATAATCATGGGCAATTATATTAAGAGGCAGGCATTGACCTGAATTTGTTGCCATCGCTTTCTGTATTCCCAGCTGGCTATGATCCAGCAGATGAGTATTGTATCCGTGTCGCCTGAGGTTAGCAGCGAGGAACCTCCCGGCAATCTGGTCCCAGTTAGGGAAAAGAACGATTTTATCATTCGTCAGCTTGTAAATTGGTCTTATGACTTTAAAATCCTTTTGATCATAAATCTTTTTTTCTTCCTGATAATGATTTCTGAATGATCTAACCGCTGCCTCAACCCTTGTTTCATATCCAACACTTGAGTCATGTTCATCTATCTGTAATATCAGATATGGTTTTGATGCAGAATCAAGTATCTGCTGAAAGTAGTCAATAACAAATGAATCAGGCGCACATTTGAATGCTGTTATCAGAACAGGATAAAGACCTTTTGTATCAGTTATATACTTCGCAGCCTTCAGAAGTTTGGATGTAAAATGCCATGGCATCGATTTAAGCAGATCCTCAATACCGTCATCGGGGGTGTAATCTTCAAGGGGCAGCATATCCTGGTAAAATGTTTTAATCCCGAGCCCTCCGAAAATATCAGGTATATTATTATTCATCTGCCCTGTCAGGATCATATAAGGCCTTCCCAGGAGCACAACGGCCAATTCATTTCCCCTCTTAAAATTAGATTTATAAAGCTCGAGTAACCGGGTTTTGTTTTTTTTATCTTTCTCAGTGGCTATATCCCACGCAGATTTTATCTGCCGGTAATTAATTTTTTCTTTCCCTGTCACGGACAGAGAATTGGACAGTGTTTTCAGGACAAAGGGCAGACCTTTCTCAAATCTTAACAAGGGTACAATAGCCTTTTCTTTAATGTTTTCACTGAGCAGGGATGTAACAGATGGGCTGAACTGGGTGTAATAGCAATATAACTCCCCTTGTGGCTCATCAGCTAACCTGTGCTCAAGTATTGCAGGCATAAAAATATAGTCTGCCTTATCTTCCAGCCATTTTACATGAGCATGCATTGCATGTATGGGGGCACAGAATTCAGCACCGGCAAGCCTCTTTCCAAACGATACGGGATCTTTAACTTCTTCACTGCTTACAGTACTGTAGCCCAGTTCCCTGAAAAACAACTTCCAGAAACTCATATCTTCAAACATGTTCAATGCGTATGGCAGTCCTATTTTTATGCTATTTGCATATCTGGCTTTAGAAGCAACACGTAATACTTTTCTTCTTTCCCTGATAAGGTTAAAACCCGAAATATTCTTATCAATATACTTATCTGTATCGTAATCTCTTCCACAAAGAAAACCATAAGCTATATTCTTGCCGTGAACCTCTGCAACCGTTATCGTACAGTTATTATTACACAGCCCGCACGCTTCATTGCGCACTCTAACCTCTTCTTCAACAATTCCAAATCCCCTGAATTGACTTTCACCCGTATTTTCATCAGCCAGCATGAGTGCTGCCCCCAGAGCTCCTGTAAGATGGCAATAACGCGATACAAAAATATTTTTACCGAGCTTTGCCTCAAAGGCTGCCACCAGGGCTTTGTTCTTGGCTGTTGCGCCCTGGAACGCAATATAATCGCCTATTGAAGATTCAACAGCCACTTTTTTCAGATAATTATCACGTACGGAATGTAATACAGCTGCAAGTATCTCGCTCTTTGCGTATCCCTGGTTTGTATAATAATTAATGTCCCTTTCCATGAATACGGTGCACCTGTCGCTGGCGAGCGGAGCCCTGGCATTTTCAGCCAACGATGAATAATCACGCAGTCTGACATCCATTTTTAAAGCCTGTTCTTCGATAAAGCTGCCGGTGCCGGCAGCGCATACAGAATTCATTTTTGAAAATACAACCCTCCCATTCTTCATAATGGTATACTTCGCATCCTGGCCCCCTATCTCGATTATCGTATCGGTCTTAGGATTAAGCTCATAAGCGGCCCTGGCATGAGTGGTGATTTCATCGATTATCATATCAGAACCAATAATTGCTCCAATAAACTTCCTGCCTGATCCTGTTGTAGCTGTTCCTTTAACAGATAAATTGAGATTTCTCTCCTGTGAAAGCGAGCGCATGGATTCAAGTATTGCCCTGGTCGCACTCAGTGGCTGGCCATTTGTATATGTATAGAAGCCCGCTATCATTTTACCCCTGGTATCAGTAAGGACGCCTTTTGTACTGGTTGAACCGATATCCATTCCAACATAGCATCCTTCAGAACCAATTTCTCCGGGGTCCCTGTAAACATCTACCTGTACCTTTGATGGATGCTTTACTTTTATTGGTGTATATAAAAAATCATTATCCTCCATCTTATCAGGGTAAGATGTCAGTTTAATTTCCAGGGGATCATAAACGTATTCAAGCTTTTGATTCTTCGGCTTCAGAATATTCACTAGCTCAATATGCCGTTGACTACCTGAATCCTTATTATTCCCTGAGATATAAAGAAGTGCTGCACCTATAGCGGGGAAGAATTGCGATAGCTCATGCACTACAAGTTTTGTTCCGGTTATTGACTCCAGATGACGACCGACAGCTTTGTTTTTAGACACACCCCCGGCAAAAACGATTTCTCCATCAATATTGCTGCTGTCAAAAAGTGTATCGGCCAGGTTCCTTGCCAATCCCCTGCAAAGACTGTCGCATATTGACTCGAGAGAATACCCTGCCTGCTGGGCGTGTATAAGGTCGGTTTTTGCAAAGACAGAGCATCTTGATGCTATATCTGGCATGGATCCTGAATTTTTACCTGCCAGGTCTGACAATTCGGATGCTGACTTTATGTCAAGGCGGCGTGCCTGTTGATCCAGGAAGCTGCCTGTACCTGCCGCACAGGAAGTATTTGTTGCTGACCAGGCAAAACTGCCATCATCATTGAAATGCAATAATTGAAAACGCCCAGCACCGACAAGAAGTAAAGCCCTGTGGTCTTTATAAAAATTACGGAAACATTTTATCAATGAAGCCTGTGGATCATACCTTGTTACAATTTCAGAGAGAATATAAGCACCTGATGGACTGACAACAGCATTTATATTTTCAAGATTGAAAACCGTATCAAGCTTGCCTATCAGTTCTCCAGCCTGTCCGTGATGATATTTATAGTATGTCTTCAGTACCTTGCCTTCAAGGCTTAGTTCAACTGCCGACACTGCAACAGAGCCCACATCAATGCTTAAAATATTTTGGGGGACTGTACTCATACCTGGTATTATTAGTAGCTAAAGGTAGATAAATCGATCAGTATACCAAGTACGACTCAACAAATGATGACATACAAACAATATCAGCAAAATTATGTTTATAACATATAACTGGCAATTTTCGAATATCGGTCCTGGTATTTAAAATTGTCATTTTATGATTATTTTGCGCGCATTATAAAATGTGTATACGCTAAATTATAACATTAAAAATTCTATTAACTATGAAAAGATTGTTAACTATTATATTTTTTTCTTTATGCCTTATGATGATTGCAAAAAGCCAGGTATACGACTGGAGGGGTCCTGGAAGATCAGGCACATATAATGAAAAAGGTTTGCTGAAGGAATGGCCGGAATCAGGTCCTGAGCTGCTCTGGGAAATTGAAAATCTTGGTTTCGGGTATGGATCACCGACAATAACGGACGATGCTGTTTACATTACGGGTCGTGTGGGTGACGATGACGTGCTTACAGCACTTACCCTATACGGAAATAAAAAATGGTCTGTTGAATACGGTAAGTCATGGACCAGGAATCATGACGGGACCAGAGGTATTCCGACATATGTAGATGGAAAGATATTCCTTGTCAGCGGAAGTGGAGATATAGTTTGTGTCGACAGGAACGGTACGGTAATTTGGTCAAAAAACCATTATGATCTTTATGGCTCATCGCCGCTTATGTTCGGGATCTCAGAATCCCCATTATATGTTGATGGGAAAATTATTGCATCACCCGGTGGCAATAAAGCCTCGGTGGTGGCATTCGATGCTAATGATGGATCAGTGATATGGGAAGCAGAATCGCTTAACGAAGGTCCTCAATATGTTAATCCATTATTAATTGAGAGAGGAGGGAAAAAGATCCTTGTAAGTCTTACTTCACGACATATAATAGGTGTTAATACTGAGAACGGGGAGATGCTCTGGACTTTAGATTACGATAAGATAAAGAATATAAGCGGGAGAAGCAGCAAAAACCATGCAGTCACACCAATATACAGGGATGGTTATATCCTGGTGGCCAACGGGTATGATTATCCGGCCATAAAACTGAAGCTATCAGCTGATGGAAATAGCGTTGATAAAGTTTGGACAAATTCAGATCTCGAGCCACATCATGGTGGTATGGTTCTTATTGGTGATTATATCTACAGCTCAAATCATCTCAGTAATGCAATGGGTGACTGGGTATGCGTCGACTGGAATACCGGAGAAACGATGTGGACAGAACGGTGGCACTGCAAAGGGCCCATTATTTATGCAGATGGCATGCTTTATTTATATGAAGAACGAACAGGACACGTAGGCCTTGCAAAGCCAAACCCTGAAAAACTTGAAATAGTAAGTGAATTTCAGATTAATAAGGGCACAGGCCCTCACTGGGCACACCCGGTGATTAAAGACGGGAAATTATATATACGTCATGGGGAAGTGCTTATGGTCTATTCAATTAATGAGGATTAATTTTTGTTCATCATCCTGTATTCATTAGGTGAATAGCCAGTATGCTTCTTAATCATCCTGCTGAAATGCTGTGGATAATCGAATTTCTAAAACAAATAATATAGAGTATCCATAATCAATATTCTACTGAATGCAAGCATATAAGTAAAAATGGTAGAATAATCAGTAATTTATATAATAGTCTACTTTTATATCTTTGGCATCTTTGAATGTTAACGGTAAGAATGTAAAATGAAGCTATTTTAATCCTCACAAAAAAATAAATTATGATTAGAAATCTTTTATTCCCTGCCCTGATTCTGTTTCTCACAGTGCAGATATATGCACAGGACTGGCCACAATACCTTGGGCCTGACCGTAACAGCATATCACCCCAGGAAAATATCCTCCGAAGCTGGCCCGGGAATGGACCTGAAGTGGAATGGACGGTAGATACAGGCATAGGTTATGGTGGGCCTGTCGTCAAAAATGGAAAACACCAAACCTGGGTGCCGTTGGATATGTTAGCCCTGCTTTTGTAAAAATTGACGGCGATGATCATTTAGTTATGATAACAGCCTCTGACAGAAGAGGTGGCCAGATGGGTAATGTTGTGGGTATTGATCCTGTAAACGGAAATATACTCTGGATATATGACAACTGGAATTGTCATATACCGGTACCCAGCGCTGTAGACGCCGGCGATAATAAAGTGCTCATAACAGGAGGATATGAACTCGGTGCGACAATGATAAAGGTATCTAAAAACACAAGTGGAGATTACAGCACGGAAGAACTTTTCACCACCGAAGAATTTGGCGGTCATACAAAACCTGCGATTCTTTATAAAGGTTATTTCTACAGTCAGTATGGAACAAACAGCAGGCGTGATGGACTGGTATGCATGAGTACGGATGGAGAAATAATGTGGAAAACAAAAAGTGATCCTGCTTTTGACAAAGGCAATATGATACTGGTTGGTGATCTCATTCTGGCTACCGACGGTTCTAATACTCTATATTTGATAGAACCGGATCCATCAGGATTTAAGTCACTTGCATCATCAGAATTGCTGCTATCATCTACGCCTGTTGATGAGGAGTCAATGGAAGCCAGGTTTGAAGGTGCAACACAATACTGGGCACCAATTGCCCTTGCAGATGGAAGACTTCTTATCAGGAATAAGAATAGTATGTTGTGTGTGAGGGTTGCAGAATAATGATTAATGCAATAAATATGCATGATTTATCGAATAATAACTATTTTGCGTTATATCAATTATCAATAGGGCAGAAAAGTTAAAACGAATACATCAAACTGTTAATTTTAGTTTTTCAGCAGGTTATTTACCCCTGATTTTATTATCAGGTGAAATACCATGTCCTTGGTGAAGTGAGTGATAATGAAGATTAAAAATCTATATTCCGGAATAATTCCCGCAGTAATAATCTTACTGTTTTCAACTGCTTTTGTCTGGTTTATGAGAGGCGGTCCCGGGAGGATAATTGAGGAGAGAATACCGGGACAGGATAACAGGCCGGACCTGATAGAGGAAGGGGATCCTGTTATAATTGGCGAATTCTTTGCTGAATATGACGGACAGGCAACAGGGGTAAGCAGTGACTGGTCACGCTTTAGGGGTTCAGGATTTGATAATATATGCCTTGATGACAACCCTCTTGCTGAATCCTGGCCTGATGAAGGACCAAAAATAATATGGCAGGTAAAGCTCGGAGAAGGACATGCAGCTGCTGCTATTAAGGATGGCAGGGTATACGTGCTGGATTATAATGAAAATATCAGGGCGGATGCACTCAGGTGCTTTTCACTGGAAACAGGTGAAGAGATATGGCGAAGATGGTATAACGTAGCTATTAAACGTAATCATGGTATGTCAAGGAGCATACCCTCAGTAACAGATAAATACCTCGTTTCAATGGGACCAATGTGCCATGTTATGTGCACAGATCCGGTGACAGGTGAACTGTACTGGACACTTGACCTTGTAAGGGAATATGCTGCTGAAATACCACAATGGTACACCTCACAGTGTCCGCTTATTGATGATGGCACAGCGGTACTTGCTGTTGGAGGAGAATCATTGATGATGGGCGTCGATTGTGAGACAGGGAGTATAATCTGGGAAACACCCAACCCTGATAAATGGAAAATGTCGCATTCATCAGTTATTCCTATGACAATACACGGAATAAAAACGTACGTATATATGGCAGTTGGGGGAATAGTTGGTGTTGCCGCTGAAGGAGACAACCGGGGTCAGATACTCTGGAAGACATCAGAATGGAACCCTACGGTCATAGCACCATGCCCGGTTTATATTGGGAACAACGAGATAGCGTTCACAGCAGGTTATGGTGCAGGTGGAGGTAAACTCAGGGTATACAGGCAGGACCAGGGATTCACAGCCAGGGTGATTGAAGCACATTCACCAAGGGAAGGAATGGCTAGTGAACAGCAAACACCTATATTATATGGTGATTACCTGTGGACAATACTCCCAAAAGACGCAGGGGAATTACGTAGCCAGCTGGCCTGCTATCATGTTTCAGATCTTCAAAATCCTGTTTGGACAAGCGGCAAGGAAAACCGGTTTGGACTCGGTCCGTATATTATCATTAATGACAGGATGTACCTGGCCAATGACGATGCAGAATTGTATATGTTCCTGTTCGGAACTAACAGCGTGAACCTGATGGAAAGCCGTACAGTAATTGAAGAAGGTATTGACTCATGGGGCCCGTTTGCATACGCCGATGGCTACCTTATAATGAGGGATTCACATAATATGGTCTGCCTGGATCTGACTTCCGCCACAGATTCTGACCTGACAGCAGCTTCAACTGAATTAACAGGTACTAACGCGGATTAAAACTGATAAAGGACATTAGCATATTGATAAAATTTAAGAGACGAAATAAATGATGAGGAAGGCAGCAGGAATAGTATCGGTAATTATAATAATAGTCTGTATAGGCTATATAGTTTATGATATAATTACCGGCAGGTCTGATAAGCAGGTAATTATTGAACAGAAAGATACGCTGCAGGGTATAAATACCAACTGGGATGTAATTAATGAACTCAGGTTTATGGACGGTATCCTTAAAGCAGTAGCAAGTTCAGGGGATGCTTTATACTGTGGTGGTGACTCCTTTCTTGTATGCCTGGATCTGGAATACCGGAAACAATGGAGCTTAAATACAGGAAGTCCTGTAAATGCTGTTTGTTTCAATAATGATACACTGTATGCAGCAACTGATGATAGAATAATGCTCTACAGCAGGGATGGAACTATGATTGGTGAATGGGGCCCTTACGATGATGGGGCCTATATTACAAGCATATCAGCCAACAGGGATTTTCTGGCTATAGCCGATGCAGGTAACAAACATGTTTTCGTAGTTGATAAAAGTGGTGCCCTGAAATCAATCATCGGTTACCCGGGCAACCAGTTCATCATTCCCAGTTTTTATTTTGATGTTGCCCTTGCCCCTTTCGACACCCTTCTCGTAGCAAATACAGGCAAGAGACAGATAGAATTCAGGACTATTGATGGCACCCTTATAAGAGCTATTGGGGAAGAAGGTGATAGTTTCAGGGATTTTTGCGGCTGCTGCAATCCATCTCATTTTGCCCTTGCCCCGGAGGGATTTATAGTAACTGCTGAGAAGGGCATCAACAGGATCAAAATATTACTGCCTTCGGGTAGGCTCGTTGAGCCTGTGGCTCAGCTGGGAATGTTCAAAGCATCAATACCGCTTGATATTACAGTTGGTGAGAATGGCCTCATTTATGGAGCATACACCGGCAATTCGACATTATATACATTTGAGAGGATAGTTATAAGATGAAAAGAACTGAATTTATTAAAAAAATCATACACTTCGCACTCTGGGGATTGCTGGCCTGGCTGGCAATATTTCTGGGCAGGAATGTTACAACAGATAGCAAATGTAAGTCATGCCCCGAGTATGCCGGTTGTATTGATAAAAGAAAATGTAAGTATATTA
>Ga0272441_10004971_pt1 | contig 23537 bp, 18 predicted proteins | sample SSMProp6N_FD_193582 | JGI IMG/M metagenome (GOLD analysis project Ga0272441, IMG submission 193582) | Marine sediment archaeal communities from Little Sippewissett salt marsh, Falmouth, MA, United States - SSM-Prop-6N | ecosystem: Environmental > Aquatic > Marine > Wetlands > Sediment ...
GCATTCCGGCGCGTCACATTCTCGAAGGGCTGTTCGCGTTCGACGAGAACTACGCTCCGCAGCCGATGTTGGCGCTGAGCTGGGAGCTGGATGAGACGGGCACCGTCGCCACGTTCTACCTGCGGCGCGGCGTGCTGTTCCACAATGGGGACGAGATGACCGCCGAGGACGTCGTCGCCTCGCTCGAGCGATGGGGAGCGTACGGGCTGACGGCGGCGGCGCTGTGGAGCCACGTGACCGGCGTCGAGGCGGTGGATGACTACACCGTGCGGATGACGCTCGACGAGCCGTTTGCCCCGATGACGACGTACCTGGCCAACATCTACGGCGGTCCGAGCATCTACCCGAAGGCGTTGGTCGAATCCGCCGGGGCCGAGCCGATTGCTCCCGCGGACATCGTCGGAACGGGGCCGTATCAGTTCGTCGAGTGGAAGGCCGGAGACTACATCCTGCTCGAGCGATTCCCGGGCTACGTGGCATCGCCCGCCGCGGCGAGCGGCTTCGCCGGACAGAAAGTCGCGTACTTCGACGAGCTGCAGTTCTTCTTCGTCGCGGAGGACAACGCGCGAATCGTCGGCGTGGAGTCGGGAACGTACGACTACGCGGTGAACATCCCCAACGACCTGTACGTGAACGTCGAGGGGAATGACGACATCTATCCGATCATCACGGATCACCCGCCGATCTACCCGATCGCGCTGGTGAACAATCGGACGGGCCTGATGACGAATTCGGCGCTGAAGCGCGCGATCATCACGGCGCTCGACATGGAAGCGATCATGCTCGCCGGCTATGGGGATCCGACGTTCTGGAGCCTGAACGCGAGCTACTTCGCGCCGGGAATCCGCTGGTACACCGACGACGCAGGGGAAGGGCTGTACAACGCAGCCGACCCGGCGCGTGCGGCCCAACTGGCGGCGGACGCCGGATACGACGGAGAGACGATCCGAATCATCGTCGCGCAGGACATGACGGCCCAGTACAACCAGGCGCTGGTTGTCACGGACCAGCTGCGCAACGCCGGCTTCACCGTCGACCTGCAGGTCTACGACAAGGCGACGTTCTTCGAGATCCGGAACAGCCAGGCGAACCCGGACAACCCGGCCTGGGAGATCGCGTTCTCCTACTACAGCACGACGCCGGATCCGTCACTCGTGCTGATGCTGAACCCCAACTACGCCGGTTGGTGGGATACGCCGGAGATCCAGGCGATGCGCAACGAGCTGAACGGAATCACGGACTTTGATACGCGGTATGCGAAGTGGCTGGAGATCATGGATCTCTGGTATGAGCAGATCCCGGCGATCAAGTTCGGAGACGCGTTCCAGCTGCATCTGATCCGCACCGAGATCGGTGGCGGATACGGGACACCGGAGAATCCTCCGATGCTGTCGCCGTTCTTCTGGAACACCTGGCGTTCATAAGTCTCGGTTGTAGCGGAAACGAGGCGTCCTCCGCCGTTCTGGCGGCGGAGGACGCCCTTTGAAGTCCGAACCAGCGGCAGGTAAGGCAAAGGAGGACGGCTTGGAGGGCGATCCGGCGTGCTGACGTTCGTCTTGCATCGAGGGGTTGGACTGCTGGTGAGCACGTTCCTGGTCATCACGATCACGTTCCTGTTGATGCAGATGATCCCGGGCGATCCGGCGGCGGTGATGCTCGGGGCGAATGCCACGCCGGAGCAGATCGAAGCCCTTCAGGAGACGTGGGGGCTGAACCAACCGATATACGCTCAGTTCGTCCACTACTTGGCGAACTTCCTCCGTGGGAACTTCGGCGATTCGCTGTTTCACCGAGAACCGGTGCTGGGCATCATTGCGCAGCGAGCCGAGACGAGCATCTGGCTTGGCGCGGTGGCCCTGCTGGTCGTCGTCGGGTTAGGGATCCCCGCGGGAGTGTTCGCGGCGATCCGGCCGAACGGATTGACCGACAACACGATGCTGTTGGTGGCGCTCGCCGGCGCATCGATCCCCAGCTTCTGGCTGGGGCTGATGCTGATGGCGCTGTTCGCCGGAAAGCTCGGGTGGCTTCCCAGCTCAGGATTCACGTCGATCCTCGAGACGGGGAACCTGGGCAATCTGAAGAATCTGATCCTGCCCGGCTTCTCGCTCGGTTTCGTCAACGCGGCGCTGGTCGCACGCACGGCCCGATCGAGCATGCTGGATGTGCTGCAGGCCGACTACATCACGACGGCGAAGGCGAAGGGGCTCCGGAGTCGCGTGGTGATCATGAAGCACGCGTTCCGCAACGCGGCGATCCCGATCGTCACCGTCGTGTCGTTTACGTTCGCGTCGCTCGTCTCCGGCGCGGTGGTGACGGAGACGGTCTTCGCCCTGCCCGGGATCGGGAGCCTGATCGTGCAATCGGTGCTGAAGCGGGACTACCCCGTGATCCAGGGCATTATGGCCATTGTCGCGGTGCTGTACGTCGTCGTGAACTTCGCCACCGATCTGTCGTACGCCCTGCTGGACCCGAGGATTCGGTATCGATAGATGACTGAGAACGTGAACCGTACGAAAGCACAGCGAGCAAGCCGCCGAGAACGGATTCGATCGATTGGATCGGGTTTGTGGAAATTCGCCACGCGGCGACGAACGACGGGCATCGCGCTGGCGATCCTGGTCAGCCTGCTGTTCATCGCCGCGACGGGGCCGCTCATTGCGCCGTACGATGCGGACGAGTTGCGGATGACCGATCGGCTTCAGGGGCCGAATCGGACCCACCTGCTTGGAACGGACCACTTCGGCCGCGATATCCTGAGTCGCGCCCTGTCGGGAACCCGGATCACGCTTCTGCTTGGCATTTCGATCTCCGCGTTCGCTCTGTGTGTCGGGCTTCCGATCGGGATGCTGGCGGGGTTCTTCGACCGGTTCGGATTGGTTGTGATGCGATTCGTCGATGCGCTGATGGCCTTCCCGGCGATCATCCTCGCGCTGGCTTTGATGGCGATCCTCGGGAAGCCGGGGATCGTCAATGTGATCCTGGCGGTCGGCCTGGTCTGGGCTCCGCGCATGGTGCGTGTCGTCTACAGCGCGACGTTGTCGATCCGCGAGGCGACGTTCGTCGAGGCGGCGCGGGCGCTGGGCGTGTCGCCGAGGCGCATTCTCCTGCGGCACGTTCTGGTGAATCTGGTGTCGCCCGTGATCGTCCAGGTGACGTTCACGTTTGCGTTCTCGATTATGGAAGTGGCGGCGCTGAACTTCCTTGGCGTGGGCATTCCGCCGTACGTCGCCAGTTGGGGGGGCATGATGAACGAGGGGAGAACCTACGTCATCCGTGCCCCGTGGATCATCCTGTTCCCGGGTCTGTTCCTGGCAACCGCCGTGCTGTCCTTCAATCTGATCGGCGATGCGCTGCGAGATCGATTGGATCCGAAGCTGCGGCGGGTCATGTAATGTGGGAGGTCCATCGATGAGGGCGATCGGCGACGAGGCGAGACGGGAGATCGTCGAGCTTCTGGAAACCTTGATCAAGATCCGAAGTGTGAACCCGCCGGGGGAAGAGGACCGCGTGGCCGACTTCATCGAGGCGTACCTGGCCGAGTTGGGGATTGACTCCCAGCGCGTTCCGCTCGAGGCGGGACGGAGCTCGGTCGTCGCGCGCATTCCGGGGGAGTCCGAGGGCAGCATCGTGCTGTGCGGACACATGGACACGGTCGATACGGACCCGGAAAAGTGGACGTCGACCGATCCGTTCACCCCGAAACGCGACGGCGACAGGCTGTGGGGCCTCGGCGCGGCGGACATGAAGAGCGGTGTCGCCGCGATCCTCCAGGCGGCGAAGGAGATCGTGCGCGAAGGCGTGGCGCCGTCGCACGATCTGGTCCTCGCGTTCACCGCCGACGAGGAGCGTGCCTACCGCGGGGCGGCTTCCGTCGCGGCCTCCGGGCTGATCGATGATGCGTTGCTCCTGTTGATCACCGAACCGACCGGCCGGAGCGCCTATGTCGGACAGAAGGGCGAGCTGTGGGTCGAAGCGACGTTCCACGGACAGGGCGGCCACGGATCGATCCCCGAGGCGGGGATCAGCGCGATCCTGCCCGCCGCGGCATTCTGCGTCGAGCTCGACGAGCGAAGCCGGACGTTTCCCGACCTCCCTGGATTGGGAAGAACCTCGCTCAATATCGGGCAGCTGAACGGCGGGTGGCAGGTCAACGTCGTGCCGGACACGGCGACGGTTCGTCTGGATTCCCGGGTCGTGTCGAGCGAGGAGCGCGATCGGGTCGTTGCTCTGATCGAGGACGTCGGCGGCGTGTGCGCGAAGGCGTACGGCGCCCGCTTCGATTGCCGGGTGTTCAACGATAAGGCGCGCATCGTCAGCGACGAGACGGACCCGAATATCGCGCGCTTCCTTCGGATCCATGCCGACGTGACGGGCCGGCCGGTCGAGGTGCACATCGCCCCGTACTCCACCGACGCGGTGGAGATCGTGCCACGGCTCGAGGTCCCGGTCATAATCTACGGCCCCGGAGCCATCGAGCAGGCACATCAGCCGGACGAGTATGTGGAGGTGAGTACCCTCTTCGAGGCGTTGGAGATTCTTACGCGATTCACCATCGGCGTCGCGTGATACGCCCCGGCGGGCCGTGCCAGGCGGCACATCGGGCGTTGGAAGCGAAGAGATCGCAGACTTGGACTGCGACAGGAGGTCAAATGAGTCAAGAGAAGAGAGTTGTCGTCGTCGCGCTGGGCGGAAATGCCATCCTACAGCCGGGACAGAAGGGTACGTACGAAGAGCAGTTGGAGAATGTCCGGGTGACCGGCGAGCAGCTGGTCCAGATGGTCGAGTCGGGCAAATACAAGATCGTCATCACGCACGGGAACGGGCCGCAGGTCGGCAATATCCTGTTGCAGAACGAGACGGCCAAGGACGTGGCCGCGGCGATGCCGTTGCATGTCTGTGGTTCCGAAAGCCAGGGATTGATCGGCTACATGATGCAACAGACGCTGCACAACCTGCTCGCGGCCAAGGGCCGGGGCGACATCCCGATCGTTACGCTGATTACCCAAGTCGTCGTCGACAAGAGCGACGACGCGTTCACCAATCCGACCAAGCCGGTCGGACCGTTCTACGACGAGGCGCAGGCGAAGGCGCTCGAGTCGGAGAAGGGATATGACGTCCGGGAGGACGCCGGCCGAGGATGGCGCCGCGTTGTCCCGTCGCCCGATCCGATTGAGATCGGCGAGAAGGAAGCGATCCGTCAGTTGATCGCGGCGCGGTCGATCGTCATCGCGTCCGGTGGCGGCGGGATCCCCGTCGTTCGAGAGGATGGGAAACTGGTCGGTGTCGACGCCGTCATCGACAAGGATCTCGCCGGCGAGCGGCTCGCCAACGATGTCGACGCATCGATCTTCATGGTGTTGACCGACGTCGACCAGGTCAAGCTGAACTACAAAACGCCGGAGGAGAAGGGGCTCGACACGATCACCGTCGACGAAGCGAAGCAGTATCACGCCGAGGGCCACTTCGCCAAGGGATCGATGGAGCCGAAGGTCCGAGCCGCGATCCGTTTCATCGAGGCCGGCGGAGACCGAGCGATCATCACGTCGCTCGACAAGGCGTTTGACGCACTCGAAGGCAAAGCGGGAACGACCATTACACGAAGCAAGTAGGAGGAACCGATGGCAAACACGAGTCTAAGGGGTCGGGATTTTCTGACATGGCTGGACTTCACCCGCGACGAGATCGACGCGATGCTCGACACCGCACACGATCTGAAGCGGAAGAAGATCCGTCGCGAGCCGCACCGTGTGCTGGACGGCGAGACGCTGCACATGCTCTTCTACAACACGAGTCTGCGAACGCGGAACTCGTTCGAGGCGGGCATGACGCAGCTCGGCGGACACGCGCACTTCCTGCAGCCGGGCGCCGTCTACACGCCGGCGCTGAAGGGGGAGGAGGTTGCCTACTCGACCGAGCGCATCTCCGACGTCGCGCGGGTGCTGGCCGAGATGGGGGATGCGATCGCGATCCGCATCTACGGTAAGCCGACCGGCTGGGAGTACGGCAAGGGACACCGCATCATCCGCGAATTCGCCGAGTGGTCGCGGGTCCCCGTGATCAACATGGAGGACGACAAATATCATCCGTGTCAGGCGTTGGCCGATGTGATGACGATGCAGGAGAAGCTTGGCCACAACCTCCAAGGCAAGAAGTTCGTCATGAGCTGGGCGTATTCCGGCTCGGTCGCCAAGCCGCTCGCCGTGCCGCAGAGCGCGATCATCTCCGCCGCGATGATGGGGATGGACGTGACCCTGGCGCACCCGGAGGGGCTCGACCTCGATCCGGAGGTCCTGCAGGCGACGAAGAACCTGGCCAAGAAGCACGGCGGGGCGTTCGAGATCTCGCACGACATGGATGCGTCTTTCCAGGACGCCGACGTCGTCTACCCGAAGGCGTGGACCGTCCAGCCGACCGACGGCTCCGGAATCATGGACGAGGCCAAGGCCAAGGCGGTCTTCGAAGCGAACAAGGACTGGATCTGCACGCAAGAGAAGATGGCGAGGACGAACGACGCCATCTACATGCACTGCCTTCCGGCCGACCGCGACATGGAGGTCACCGACGAAGTCATCGACGGTCCGAACTCGGTGATCATCGAGGAGGCGGGAAACCGGCTGCACGGCCAGAAGGGGATGATGGCCCTGATCATGGGCTAGGTGCGTCGGGCGGGCTTCGGCCCGCCCGCGCAACCAAGGAGGAACGATGAGTTGGTTCGATTTGAGGGGACGCGACCTCATCAGTGAGGTCGATTGGACGAAGGAAGAATACGATCTGGCGATGAAGGTCACCGACCAGATGAAGGGCCTGTACTACAGCGGAAAGGCGCACCCATACCTGGAGTACAAGACCTTCGCGATGATGTTCTTCTCCGGATCGACCCGGACGCGAATGTCGTTCGAGACGGCGATGACGCAGCTCGGCGGCCACTCGCAGTTCATCAGTCCGTCGACGATGCGGCTGTCGCTCGAGGAGAAGCCGGGGGCAGGGGAATCGATCCGCGACACGGCGAAGGCGATGGCGCGGTTCTGCGATGGGATCGGGATCCGCCTGCTCGACGACCAGATCGACCATTACGGGCACGGCAACGAGATCATGCGCCGGTTCGGCGAAGAGGCCGAGGTGCCGGTCATCAACATGGCGTCGGACGTCAACCACCCGTGCCAGTCGCTGACCGATATCCACACGATGCACGAGAAGCTCGACGGTGACGTGAAGGGCAAGAAGATCGTCGTCACGTGGGCGTACTCGCCGTGGATCCGGGGACGCTGCTCGGTGCAGGGGACCGCGTTGATCTCGTCGATGTACGGGATGGACGTTGTTGTTGCCAACCCGCCGGAGTTCGATCTCGACCCGAACGTCATGCAGCAGTGCCGCGACCTGGCGAGCGCGTCGGGCGGGTCGTTCGAGATCTCTCACGATCTGGACAAGGCGCTCGATGGGGCGACGGTCGTCTTCCCTCGCAACTGGTTCACCGGCAAGCGGTACGACATCGGCAAGGACGAGGAGCTGAAGATCGCGCAGAAGTACGAGGATTGGCGCTACACCGCCGATCGTCAGAAGAAGCTCTGCAACCCCGGCTATCTGCTGCAATGCATGCCGGTCGATCGCGGCTTCGAGGCCGACATCGAGGTCTGTGATAACGACCTGTCGTGGATGTATGATCAGGCCGAGAACCGCCTTCACACCCAGAAGGCGATCATGGTTCTGACGATGGGAGGCCGCCTGTAGCGTGTCCGGAGGTAGCGAAAAGACGTTGATCGGCGCACCGGTTTCCAGGCCGGACGCCGTCGACAAGGTCCGGGGTGAGGCGAGGTTCGCGGACGACCTCGCCTTCCCCGGGATGCTTCATGGAGCGGTCGTTCGCAGCCCCCACGCGCATGCGCGCGTGCTGGGGATCGACGCCTCTCCTGCGCTCGCCGATCCGGACGTCGTTCGCGTCGTCACGCACGACGACATCCCCGGCGAGAACGTCGTTCACGTCATCTACGACGATCAACCGGCCCTCGCGGTCGACACCGTCCGCTACATTGGCGAGCCGGTCGTGCTGGTCGTGGCGACCTCCCGCCGAGCGGCGAAGCGCGCTGCGGAGGCCGTCGTCGTCCAATACGAGGAACTGCCTCCCGTGTGCGACACGGCGCGGGCGCTCGATCCCGACGCGCCGGTGATCGTCGCCGATCCGGCGGCCGCCGAGGGCGGCGGGAACCTGTTCAACGAGATGGTCCTGCGCAAGGGGGACGTCGAGCGCGGATTCGCCAAGGCGGATGTGATCGTCGAGGCGGAGTACGCAACCGGCTATCAGGAGCACGCCTATATCGAGCCGCAGGCGGCGATCGGCGTGCCCGGCGAGCTGGGGTCGATGTCCGTTTACGCATCGGCGCAGTGTCCCTTCTACATCCAGGGCGCCGTCGCGAAGGTCATGGGGCTCCCGCTGTCGAAGGTCCGTGTCGTCCAGACGGCGACCGGTGGCGCGTTCGGTGGGAAGGAGGACGTCCCGTCGCTGATCGGCTCGCACGCCGCCCTGATGGCCCACGCGGTCCGTCGCCCGGTGAAGCTGGTTCTCGATCGAGGAGAGGATCTGCTGACGACGAGCAAGCGGCATCCGTCGCGCGTCCGGTACCGCACCGGAGCGACGTCCGATGGCAGGATCACCGCGATCGAGGCCGAGGTGATCCTCGACGCGGGAGCGTACCAGACGCTCTCGTCGGCCGTCCTGTGGCGCAGTCTGTGCACCGCGGCGGGACCGTACCGGATTCCGCACGTCAGCGTCGATGCGAAGTCGGTCGCGACGAACAGCGTGCCGAACGGCGCGTTTCGCGGCTTCGGTTCTCCGCAGGTCATCTTCCCGCACGAGTCGCAGATGGATCTGTTGGCCGACCGGCTGGGGATCGATCGGGCCGAGGTTCGTCGTCGCAACCTGTTGCGGCCGGGCGATCGAACCTCCACCGATCAACTCGTCGCCGACTCCGTCGGCGTCGGGGAGACGCTGGAGCGGGCGATGGCGATGTCGAACTGGGAGGAGCGCCTGGAACGCGTCGACGCGTTCAACGGCGAGGGCACGGACCGGCGTCGAGGTGTCGGGTTGGCCTGTGTGATCTACGGTGTCGGTCTCGGCGGCAAGGCGCCGTTCCTCGACAAGGCGGGCGCGACGATGAAGCTCGAGGCCGATGGGTCGATCGCCGTCGCCGTCGGGACGGTGGAGATGGGGCAAGGACTGACGACGGTGATGCTCCAGCTGGCCGCCGAGGCGCTCGGCGTTCCGATCGAGCGGGTCCACGTGGCGCCGGTCGACACCAGCCGCGTGCCCGATTCCGGGCCGACCGTTGCGTCCCGCGGGACGATGATGAGCGGGCTCGCGGTACTCGATGCCGCGGCAAAGTTGCGCCAGCGGATCGATACGGTTGCCGGCGGCCTCGGGATTGCCTCCGAGGAGGTCTTGGATCGCCTGGACGAGATCGCCAACGCGTTTTGGATGCGAAACCTCGATCCGGCGGTCGAGGGCTGGGCCCAGACGGAACCGGTCAGCTGGGATCCGAAGACCGGGCTCGGTGACGCGTACCCGGTCTACGCGTACGCGACGCATATCGCCGAGGTCGAAATCGATGCGGCGACGGGGGAGACCGCCGTCGTCGACTACATCGCCGTGCACGACTCCGGCCGGATCCTCAACCGGACCCTCGCGACCGGTCAGGTCCAGGGTGGGACGGCACAGGGGATCGGCTTCGCATTGATGGAGGAGATCCCGAGACGCGACGGCCGGCTGCTTGCCAACGGATTCACAACGTACCGGCTGCCGACCGTCCGCGACGTCGCTCCCCGAACGTCGGTCGACTTCGTTGAGGCGGAGTTCTCCGCCGGTCCGTTCGGCGCGAAGGGGATCGGCGAGGTTCCGCTGATGGCCGCCCATGCTGCGGTGGCCCGCGCCGTCGCCCACGCGACCGGCGCGCCGGTTCGTGCGTATCCCCTCGATCCGCCGCGTGTGCGGGCGCTGTTGGATTCCGTCTCGTAGGCGTACAGTCTCACGAATCTTGAAGAGAGAAACGGGGAGGCGGTCGCCTCCCCGTCCAAACGATCTTGTAGTCTGGAAATCCTGCTACAGCCCGAGCGCGCCGAACAGCGCCGAGAAATCCATGCCACCTTCGAGAACGCCCGCGAGGTCGGTAACCCCGAGCATTCCGACGATCGTGTTGAAGAAGTTCTCGATTCCCTCCGCCGGGGAGGACATGATGATCGGCATCAGCGAGTCGGCCAGGTTCATTCCGAGCGATTCGGCCAGGCCGGCGAGATACTCCTCGTTGTCCAGGAAGAACTGCCCGAAGGCCGCTTGCAGTGCCGCCGGGTCCGTGTCGCGAAGATGGGCGATGCCTTGCCCGAAGAGGTATCCGAGCTTCGCGATGGTCGTGAAGTGCGGCGTGCCGACGGGCTGTTCGCCGTTGAGCCAAATGGCGTACGTCGGCACCGCATTGGCCGGCTGCCAGTCGAGCTGCACGGCGCCGTACTTGACGATGTCGCCGACGAGAGCGAACGCAGCCCCCGTGGATTCACCGGCGACCATCAGCGAGCCGCCGAACTCGAGCTTGTTGACGATCGTGACCTCTTGGTCGAACTCGATCATCAGACCGGTGACATCCATGCCGGTCTCGTTGTTGAAGAACCACACCGCCGTGTCGCCGGCGACGTACGGGACGAGCCACGTGGCCTGGGCAAACGCCGCGAACGACAGGATCGCCATCAGACCCAACACCAACCCTACGGTCTTACCTCGCATCATTGCTGCCTCCTTGGCGAAGAGAATGAGTGCATTCTAGCCGGATGAATGGAGGGGAGCAAAGCGAACGTGGCGCAGGTCGTAGCTACGGCGTGCGGGCGACGTACGCCTCCGCCCAGCGAAGATCGCCGGGAACGGTCACCTTCAGGTTGGACGGTTCGCCGGCTACGGTGACCACCGGATGTCCCGCGGCGAGCACGGCGGAACCATCGTCGGTGATCGCCGGGTCCGCCGCCTCGAGGGCGGCGAGGATCGTTGCTCGGAGGAACCCCTGCGGCGTCTGAACGCGGCCGATCGATGCGCGATCGACGACGTCCCGTGCGATGCCCGGAGCCTCGATGCCTTCCGCATCGGCGATTCGGTACAGGGTATCGATCGACGGGAGAACCGGAACGGCGGCGCCGTGACGCTCCGCCGCGTCGAGGATTCGCTCGACCAACTCGAGGCTCGCGAACGGGCGGCAGCCGTCGTGGATCAAGACGACATCCCCATGTGCGGCGCGTACGCCGGCGATTGAGGAATCACGTCGAGTGGCTCCCCCAGCGACGACGAGCGCGTCCGGCGCGATCGGTGCGACCGCCGTCCGGGCTGCATCGAGATCGTCGCGATGGACGACCAGAACGATCTCGGCGACCCGGGGAACCTGGGCGAACGTCTCGACGGCGTGGACGAACAGCGGCCGTCCGGCCAGCTCGAGAAACCCCTTCCGTGTGGCCGAGCGCATCCGTACGCCACGACCGGCGGCGACGAGAACGGCGCTTGCGGTCATTCGCTCGGCGGTGCAGCGACCTGGGTGATCTTCACCAGCGACCCTTCACCGGGCGTGATCGCGTAGATCTCCCAGGCTCCGGATCGATTCGAGTTGAAATAGACGCGGCCGTCGGCGCCCCAGCTCGGATTGATGTCATCTTCCCCATGGGTCGTCAATCGTTCGATCGACAGATCGTCGAGGGTGAGGATATAGATGTCCACGTTGTCATCGCGGCTGGAGGCGAACGCGATGCGGCTCCCGTCGGGTGCCCAGCTCGGGGACCAGTTCGGGTGCTCGTCCTGGGTCAGGCGACGCTCCTCGCCGGTTGCCAGATCGCGCACGAACAGCTCGAGGCTGTCCCCGCCCGGCGATTCATAGGCAAGGGCGGAGCCGTCCGGTGAGAGGGCCGGCTCCCAATGGGTGTACTCGGGTTCGTCGCCGCCGAAGAAGGAGCAGCCGGAGGCGAGGCCGATGAGGGCGAGAAGGATGGCGATACGACCGATACGGATTCTCAAGATGGTCTTCCTTTCTACCGATTCCAGCGGGTCGGCGCTCCGACCGGTTCGGCGAACAGCATTCGTCCGGCCTCGGTCTGCAGCGTGCTCTTGACCGTGGCCTTGATCGTTCGGCCGATGTGGCGGCGCCCGTTCTCGACGACCACCATCGTTCCGTCGTCGAGATAGCCGATCCCTTGATTGATCTCTTCGCCTCGATCGATCACTTCGACCGAGATCCCCTCTCCGGGGAGGTATCGCGGCCGAACGGCGTTGGCGAGTTCGTTGACGTTCAGAATGGTCACACCCTCCACTTGGGCCACGCGGTTCAGGTTGTAGTCCGTCGTCACCAGCGTCGCCCCTTCCTCCTTGGCGAGGCGGAGGAGCTTGTGGTCGACTTCGCGGATCGACGGATAGTCCTTGGAAAGGATCCGGAGCGAGACCGACTCATCGTGCATGATCTCATTCAGAATGTCGAGTCCGCGTCTCCCCTTTCGGCGCCGGAGGCTGTTGGACGAGTCGGCGATATTCTGGAGTTCGGCGAGGATGAATTCCGGCACGAGAATCTCTCCCTCGATGAACCCGGTGGCTACGAGAGGGGCGATCCGACCGTCGATGATGATGCTCGTGTCGAGGAGCTTCCCGCCGATCGACTCGGATCCAGTCTCTCGATCGTCCATGCGTTCCCCGCAACGGGGGCGCCGGATCGATCCCTCGAGCGCGAAACCGATCCGGGTACCGAGGAGAACGCACGCAAGAAGAAGCGCCCCCTGCGAGACGCGTACCGCGCCGCTAGTCGGGAAGGCGATCTCGAGCGAGAAGTACGACACGATCCCGAACAGCGACCCGCCGAGAGCTCCGAGGAGGGCGTTGAAGACCCGGATCTCCGCACGCTCGTGCGTCCACAGCGCGGAGGTCCGTCTCCAGAGCCCTCGGACAAGGGCGGCGAGCAAGCCGCCGGCCAGCGCACCGAGGATCGGATTGGTCGAGGCGGCGGACAGGCCGAGCAGCCCGGGAAACGGACGATAGACCGCGGCGACCGCCGCACCGGCGCCGATTAACGAGAAGAAGAGTAGAAGAGAAGAAACCACAATACCATGCCTCCCCAGCGCCCCGATCGTCCGCTTTCCCAGACGGTACCTCGCTTTCGATCGACGAAGCCATTATACGGACGGCTTGTATTGACCACAAGATTTCGCTATTGTAGTGGGCAGATGAGGGCTGTCGGCCTTCACGGGTGGGGGGGACGACACTGAGTACCGAGTGGACCATCCGCGATGTTCTCAATTGGACGCGCGGCTATTTCGAGGCGGCTGGGATCGTTCAGCCGCGGCTGGAGGCTGAGATCCTCCTGGCGCATACGCTCGATGTCGAGCGTCTCAACCTGTACATCTCCCCCGACCAACCCCTGTCTATCGATGAGCGCTTGCGGTACCGCACGGTCGTCAAGAGCCGACGGGACGGGACGCCGTTGCAGCACCTGATCGGCGAGGTCCGGTTCTTCGGATTGCGATTCCGCGTCAACCGGGATGCGTTGATCCCACGTCCGGAGACCGAGGAGTTGCTCGATCACATCCTGACGCTCGTGCCGCGCGATCGCGACATTGCGTGCCTCGATCTCGGCACGGGCACCGGTGTGATCGCCGTCTGTCTGGCGCGGTACTTCCCTCGTGCATCGGTGACCGCGATCGACGTATCGGAACGGGCGCTGGCCCTCGCACGCGAGAATGCAGCACTAAACGGTGTCGAGGAGCGGATCGACTACATCGAGAGTCGCTGGTTCGACCGGGTCGAGGGACGATTCGACCTTGTCGCGTCGAACCCGCCGTACGTCCCGGAGGAGGAGCTGGAGAGCCTCCCGTCCGAGGTGCGCGAGCATGAACCTCGTGTGGCGCTCGATGGCGGGCCAGGCGGCCTCCGCGAGATTGGCGCCCTGATCGAAACGGCGCCGGGGCACATGAACCCGGACGGACTGATCTTCCTCGAGATCGGAGGGGGGCAGGCCGAGGATGTGACAGGACGATTGAAGACTCGCGGCTTCGTGGACGTCAGAACGGAGCCCGACCTCGCGGGGAAGGAACGGTACGCGGTGGCGCGATGGCCGTCATGATCCAGGTCTCCGAGCTGCACTACTCTACCGACGACGGCGTCAAGATCCTCGAGGACGTCCATCTGCACGTCGAGCAGGGGGAGCTTCTGTATGTCGTGGGACCGGCATCGTCGGGGAAATCGCTGCTTCTCGCCCTGCTGGGCGGCCAGGTTGCGCCGCAGCGGGGGCAGATCCTCGTCTACGGCCGCAACGTCGGTCGCCTTGGCCCGACGAAGCGGCTCGAGTTGCGTCGTCGGATCGGATATGTGCCGCAGGGATTTGCGCCGCTTCCACGGACCGTGCACGAAAACGTGCTGTTCAAGCTTCGAGCGTTGGGCGACTTTCGCGAGCAGGCGGAGGAGAAGGCAATCCTTGCGCTTGAGGCGACCGGGTTGATCCGACAGCAGGGCACGGAAGCGGCGGAGCTTTCGTCGCTCGATCGTGTTCGACTGGGCCTGGCACTGGCCCTGTGCGACGACCCGCTCTTGCTCCTGGTCGACGAGCCGCTCGAGGGGCTCGATGCCGGCGAGAGTGCCGAGGCGTGCCGGGTCATCGATCGGATCCAGACGGGGCATCTGACGACCGTCGTGGCGACTCGCGGCCCCGTGGCCGAGGCGGCGGGGAACCGGCGCGTTGTGCGGCTCGTCGACGGGGCGGTGACGGAACCATGAGTCCATTCCTGTTCCTGTTTCGCGAACTCCTCGGTTCGATTCGCGCCCGAACCGCGCTGTACTTCCTGTTGACCGGGCTGTTGCTGTTTGCGTTTCTCGCTGTCGTCGGAACGTTCTTCCTGTTGCCGTCGCCGTCCGCGGGAGCCGGCGACGACCAGACGTCACTGCCGATCGAAGAGGTTCATGTGGTGCTGTCCCCGAGGCTCTCCTCTGCGACGGTCGATCGGATGTACCTCGATGTCCGCTCGCGTGAAGATGTCGAGCGGATCGTCTTCCGATTCTCGCAGGAACTCGATCGGGATGTATCGGGTGGCGTCTTCGTCATCGAGCCCACGTCGACCGAGACGGCGGAGGATCTGGTGGCGGACATGCGATCGCTGAACGGCGTGACCGAGGTCATCGAGCGGAGGGGGCGTGGCGAACCGGAGAGGTCGCTGCTGTCCGCGGGGCTCCGAATCGGCTTGCTCTGCTCCCTCGTCGTCACGGTGGCGCTCAGCCTGCTATGTGCACGTGGGGGCTACCGCGAGCTGTTCCGTTCCTTCTCCGGCGAGATTCGCCTGCTGCGGCTGTCGGGGGTTTCCGATCGGACGATCGTTCCGCTGGCTGTGGCGATCGGGGTGCTCGTCGGCGGGCTCGCCGGTCTGCTACTGTTGGTGATCCTGTACGTCATGCACTACGTTGTCGTGTCGCACGGCGCCCCGCCGGCGATGCTCGAGGGGCTGATGGATGGGGGGAGGATCCTCACCGTGAGTCTGATCAACCTCCTGCTCGGGATCGTGCTCGGCGGGCTGGTCGGGGTGTACGGCACGAGCCTTCTCGGTGGCCGCGACTTCCGCGCGATCCCGTAGCGTTCGGCTTTCCCAAACGACTAGTCGGCGCGCCGCTTCCTTCGGCCGATTCGCGCGATGCCCCGCTGTGCGAGGTAGTAGAGACCTGCTGCAACGAGGATCGACTCGGCGAACTTGAACATCAGCGAGTAGGCGACGGCACCCTCGCGGGAGATCGACGGCGCGATTAGATGGAAGATCCCGATGATCGCAGCCTCGCCCGTTCCGATTCCGCCCGGCGTGATCCAGAGGAAGAACGAGAGCAGGATCACGGTCAACGTGAACAGGAGCGACAGCTGCGGAAAGGTGAAGACGCGGCCGGCGGAGAAGAAGAAGAACACCTGCGGACGCATGTAGACGAAGAACGTCGCGACGATCTGCACGAGGAATGCCAGCAAGGTGCCCCGCCAGTGTTTCGTGAATGCATGATGGATCTCATCCTCGGTCTCTGAGACCTTGTCCGCCGCGCGGGCGAGCGGCTCTCGCCACCGACGCAGCGGGACCCCGAGGAGTCGGATGATCCGGCTGATCCACTTGAGGTTCCAGGCGAAATCCACGAGCCCGACGAGGATCCAGAACGTGATGAATCCGACGCCGGCGATCAACGCGCGCTTCTCCGCCCACGGAAGCGCCGGGGAGCCGATCGCGTAGAAGCTCCCGACCAGGATGAAGACGATCATGCTGAGTCCCCCGAGGAACCGCTCGATGAAGACGGTCGCGAAGACGCGCGTCGTCGGCGCATCGGTCTTCCCGCTGACCATCAGCGCGCGGACCGGCTCGCCGCCGAAGTAGAGCGTCGGCGTGATGTAGCTGATCGCGTAGCCGCTAAGCCGCGCACCGATCACGGTGGAGAGCGGCAGACGGATTCCGTACGAACGAAGGATGATCCACCACGACAGGATCCAGAATGCCATCGCGAGCAGCACGCTGCCGACGACACCGGTGATTCCGGCGACGCCGAGCGCGTTCATCTGCGCGAAGATCTGACGCCAACCGACCCAGTAGAGGACTCCTCCGAGGAGTCCGAGGCCGACGACGACGGAGACGATAAACCTCCATCTACGTTTTGCCGCGGTAGCCACCATGTCGTGGATGCTAGCACAGCCTCCGCAGATCGATCAAGGTCGGACAGCGGGATGGATGCCAGTCAGGGGACACCTGCCGCGGATGACAGCTGTCTCAGCCAGTGCATTCGCGATGGAGGATCGACCCGCAGCAGGATAGAGAATTCTGCGGGTCGATCCCTGGGGCCATCAGAGGATCGAGACAGCGTCGATCACCAGGTCCGAATCCAGGTCGGTGATCACCAGAACGATCTCCGAGTGTCGGAAACGCTGGTTGGCAAACGCGTACCGGAGGGTGTACCGAGTGTCGTCTCCTTTGCCGTCTCCATCGAAGTGCCCTTGCTCCACGTCACGCGGTATCGCGATCCTCACACGGGCATCGACGAGGCCATCCCCTCCAACATCCAGTGCGAGGACATCGGCCATCCCGTCGCCGTCTGGGTCCTCGAACCAGAGCCGGTCGATCGTCTCTTCGTTCTGATTGAGGTCGACCTCGTACGCCGCAGGATAGTCCTCTGGATCGTTCGGATTCGTTCCGGCGCTCCACTCGTCGCCGTCAGCGAACCCGTCACCATCGGAATCGACCAGTGGTCCGCTTTGGAGAAGTGAACCGAGATCCGGCGGCGACGCATCGGGATGGCTGTTCGGATCGTCCGGATTGGTCCCGGCGGCCGCCTCATCTTCGTCAGCGAACCCGTCTCCGTCGGTGTCGATCCTCGTGTCTACGACCGGGCCTGGGTAGGGGATGATGTCCGAGTAACATGGGTTGGGATCGAGCCCGTCGATCGTGCCGTCCGAGTCGGAGTCTCGATTGGTCGGATCGAGTACGTTGCCGATGACCGTCAGCACGTAGTAGTCGTCCACGCCATCTCGATCGGGATCGAGGTCGAAACCGGGATCGACACAGATCCAGTCAACCTCTTCTCCGTCTGTCAGCCGATCGTTGTCGGTATCGTGATCGAGTGGGTTGGTCCGATTGAACGAATAGAACGCGGTCGGATTCGGCTGATAGCGCTCATCGTAGTCGCTCAACCCATCGTCATCGGTGTCAGCATCGCAGGGGTTTGTCTCCTTCGGATCCGGCATCGCTGGTCCCGGGAGCGGATCGAGGTAGTCGAAGTCGCTCGGGAGGAAATCGAAGTTCCCGTTCCCGTTGACATCCTCGTACCCGTCAGTCAACCCGTCATCGTCGGTATCCGCATCGAGCGGGTCGAGACAGCCGCAGGCTGGATAGGTGACGGTGATCGGGCGACCGAAGAAGTCGGAACCTGGGATCATCGACTGGCGCGACGTCGAGAATCCGAGCTTCTCCACCCCGTCGCCAACTGCGTCGCCGTCCGTGTCGGGCATGTTTGGATTGGTCTCCGTGCTGTCCCACGTTCCGTCTCCGTCTTCGTCTTCGCCCTTTCCCAAGGGGTTGGGATGATCCGGAACGCCGGTCCTGCACAACGGGTTGGTGCCAGTCCCCGACGGGGTGTTTGCGCCGCCGTCGCACAAGCCGTCGCCATCGGTGTCGGCATTGACGGGGTTCGTCGGATTGCTGCCGAAGACTTCGGCCGAATCGAGCAGGCCGTCGTCGTCGGTGTCCGGGTCTCCAGGGTCGGTCGGAATCGGGCCGCCGCCAACGTGTTCGTGTCCATCGTTCCGGCCGTCGTCATCGGAATCCCAATCGTGAGGATCGGTGCCCATCGCGTACTCCTCCCCGTCGAGCAGGCCGTCGCCGTCGGAGTCGGGGTCGCAGATGCTGTGGGCCTCGTCGTCGTTCTGTTCTTCCAGATGCCCGCTTCCGGCTGTGACCTCCGTGTACACCGTGCCCGGAGCGGCGATCGCTGCACCGTCGAGATCGGTGTGAACGTCGTTCCCGTCCCGAAGCCCGTCGTTGTCCGAATCGAAGCTGTTAGCGTAGCCGTCCTTCGTTGGATCGTACGCTCCGGTGTAACCGCCGGGTGCCGGCTGGCAGCTGCAACCCACTCGGAACTCGTCGGCGTCGGAGAGTCCGTCGCCGTCCGTGTCGACCTGTCGCGGATCCGTCTGATCCAGGTCGGATCCGAACGGCGGATGGCTAGTTCCGCTCAGCACTTCCTCGCAGTCGGAGAGGCACTGGATCGAATCAGGGCCCGTGTAGCCGGCGAGTGCTGGGGCGGTCCCGGCAGCCCGAGTGGCGACGTTGCCGTCGGCTCCATCTCCGTCCGTGTCGGGGCTTCTCGGATCGGTCCCGTAGGTCCTGAGTTCTTCATAGTCGGACAGGCCATCGTTGTCGGTGTCCCAATCGTGAGGATCGGTGCCGAGACCCACCTCGATACCGTCATCCAGACCATCGCCATCGGAGTCGGGATCGCCAATGGAATCCACGCAGATGGCATCGGCATCCCCATCGTTCAGCTCGCCACTATTGCCCGAAGCATTCGCGACGTCCGGCTGGGTATCGAGGCCGTCCCGGACCCCGTCGCCATCAGAGTCGAAGCTGTTGACGTACCCGTCCGAACCGCCGTTGCATCCCTCGCTGATCTCCTGCGCATCGGACAGGCCGTCGCCGTCCGTGTCGGCTGCAAGCGGGTCGGAATGGTCGCGAGGATCGGCGTAGTTCCACGTCTCCAGCTCTGCGCCGTCCGAGATCCCATCGCCGTCGGAGTCGGTGTCGCACGGGTTCGTCTGATAGAGATTGAACTCCTCTCCGTCGGTGAGGCCGTCTCCGTCGCTGTCCTCGTACTTGGGATGAGGACATCCGCAGCTGGTCAGGTCGTATGAGTACGCCCCGGCGATGTCTAGCTCCTGGCCGTCACCGAGGCCGTCGCCGTCCACGTCGCCGTTTACGTCGTTCAGGAGCATGATCCCTTCCATGATGGCCATGATCCCATCGCCGTCGATGTCGAGGCACAGAGCCGTCGCCGCCGCGGAGAGGCTGAAGGCGATTGGATCACCGAAGTCAAAGTCGGGGATGACAGAAACGATGGAGCCGGCTAGATCCAGGGCGGTGCACACGTTGCTGATGATCAGAATCGCCAGGCCCGCGTCCCAGCAGCCGGTGTCGGGAGGATCTTTCTGTATGGTGACGTAGTTGGCGCTTCCCCCGTGAACACAGCCGGCGGGGGTGTAGGTGGCGGTTACTGCGTGAATGAGCGCATTGGCATCGTCAACGTAGTAGGTCGCCGTCGCGTTGCCGCCTCCGTCGAGCACCGATGTCTCTGGGGTGACGTGGCCTGTCGCTGGAGTACCGCCTTGATACTCCCATTTGACGGTTCCCTGCGGGGTGACCTTGGTGCCGTCCGATGTGTCGTTGACGGTTGCCTCAAGGGCATACGGTCCACTACCACTGTACGTGATCTCGACTTGGGTCTGCCGTTTCTTGATTGTTACGGTACCGCTCCCGTCAGCGACCAGGTGTACGGAACTGCCGCCGTAGGAGGCCGTGATGGTGTTGCTGATGCTGCACGGATCGGTGGGCGTGTAATTCACCGAACACGTGCCGTTGACCAGCGTGCAGGGGTTTGCCGAGAAGGTCCCGGCATTCGACGAGGAGAAGCTTACGGTCCCTTGCGGAACGTTCACTGGTAGTGCGGAATTGTCGTCTGTCACGCTCACCGTGATCGTGACCGCTTCGTTGGCATAGACGCTGGTCTCCGAGAAGACAAGGCCCACACTGCACGGCCGCTTGTCCACTGTCAGTGTGTAGCCATCGGGGTCGCTGCTCGGATCGAACGATACCCCCCCTGGGTAGTCTGCCGAGATGGTGTGTGCTTCGGTGTCGGCAGTGGCTGCCGTGGGCGTGTAGCTTGCCGTCGCGGTTGCTTTCGGCGATGCCGTACACACGAGGGACGGCGTACTTGACGGAGCGAAGTCTCCAGTGCCCGAACTGCCCAGCGTAACGTTGCCGGTGGGACAGCTCGTTGCTCCTGTGACGGTCGCTGTGACCGTGGTTGGATCGTTCACCAAGACAGCATCCGGCTGGCAAGTAACCTCCGTCGTTGTTGCCTCCGCAAGCCCGAGAAGGCCGATCGAGACAACCAAGCCAAGCCCGAAGAGCAGCGTCGATACACTGGCAGATCGAACGCGGCCGCGTCCCGACCTCAAGGTTGTAGATCCGCTGAGATCATGCCCGTTGATTCGTTTCCTGCACATCGCATTCCCCCTTGTTCACTAGGAGATTATCCCCACACTGACCGCGCGCCAGCCACGCATAGAGGACGGAGTCCTCACGCTCTTTGCGCCGAGATAGATCGCGGCGAGACGACCGTCGATCCCCAAGACCAGTCTGAATCTGTCCATCTCAAGCCCTCGCGGTTCTGGGTGCACTCGACAGTTACCGTTCACTAGAAGGAGAGAACAGCGCTCAGCGAAGCACGTGCCAGGCCGCTTCGTCCAAAGGTCAAGGAAGCAACGACCGATGCGGGCGCAAACGTAAGCTGGAGGCGGGACGTAACGGACAAAAGGCGAAGCGAGCCCTCGTGCTGTCCGAAAGCCCACGACGCGCCGCCAGAAATCGTCCCGTGTGTGAGCGTCGCCCCAAACGATAGGCCACTGAGGCCCTCTCCGTTGATCAGCGTACAGGTGGAGAAGGCGCTCCCCTGCATGATCCCGGTGTCGACATCCGTTTGGCAGCGCAACGATGCGCTCTCAAAATTGAAGTCCTCCGCAAACTGAATGCTCGCGTTGATGGCATCACATAACACAGTCGAGAGCGTGAAACCGGTGATGTCTAGTGGGAAAAGCGAGAACGCGCTAGTGAGATCAAGATCCCACAGACCGCCGGCGGAGCCGCCGCCGCTTAGCTCGAGGATCGAGTCTTCGCACGGGTTGACCCCGAGGCTGAACCAGAGCGATACACCACAGTATTCGAGTCCCGCAAGCGAAAGCTTCTCACTGACACTGAAGTCCCCGCACAGACTGGACGTGGGGCATACGCTGCCGCTGGCCGACCATCCCTTGACCGCATTCGTTGCGAGACTGGCGCTGAAGAGTGTCGTGCTCGTCAGCGTGAGGCCGGAATACGGGAACGTCGTCACCGTTAGGATGTCACCGACGTGGAACGTCTGATCGTAGAGATGGTACTCAAGAGGTTCGAAATCGGTTCCTGGATCGGGAAACGTGACATCCTCGATCATCAAGAGGTTGCGGATTCCCAGCCCCAGGAGGTCGGCCTCCGCCGCGATCCGTGCCTTGACAAACATCAAGTCGCCGGGCGGGATGACGACCCAATTCGTGAAATGGTTGATGTCCGTGACCGTCTCGAACGGTACCGCGAACCAAAGCTCGGGCTTGAACACGAGAGGTCCCAGCGGGGCCGTTAAGTCGAGGATGATCCGTTCCATGCCGGCGATGTTCATCGCCGTATTCAGGTGAAGAACGGCTTCAGAGTACGAAACCGATAGGTCCAGCGTCGACTCGATCCCGGCCTTAAAGACCGTCAACTCGGCGGGTGTCTCGAGTTGGATCTCATCGACCAGCGTCGCAGGAATCGGAACGAAAACCACATCGAGCCGATGCGTCCCCGAGATGTCGAACACCTCGCCGAGGCCGCCAACCCCCAGGAACGACACCGCTACGATCGCGCCGATGAGCATGTTTCTGCTCAGCCGAATGCCTCCGTGTATGCCCCAACCAGCAGCCCTCCACCTCCGCATACCACGCCTCCTTGCCCAGCCCCGCTCCGCAGAGTCCTCTCCGCAACCGCCGCAGTAAGGGTAGGAGGCCGCTCAGGAATCGTACTTCTTAAGCATGCGGAAGTCGTGAGATCCATCCACGGCAGCCGACCTCCAACCCTTCCCCCGATCCAAGCAGCCGGGCTACCTCATGAGGCCCCTGGCTTTGCGAACCCGTTTTGCAACGGGGGTGCCGTTTTTGGACCTAAATATACAGTTTTACCTGCTACCCGCCAAACATACCACTTTACCACACCAATATAAGGAAACCAAGTGAGGCGCGACAGAACCCAGCTGCTCCTGCTGTGTACGGCATCCGTACGGTGACCTTGACCCCGTCTTGGGGCCAGTCACAATGTCGGAATCGGCCGTTTTGAACCTGCAAAACTCGACAGGAAGTGACCAGCGCAAACTGACCTTCGCACAGCAAGCGTGGGTAATCAGTTCGCAGAGAATCTAGCTATCCAGTGAGTAGCTGACCGTCCGCCTGATGCGGGTTGCGCAGGGATTCTCTTGGTCGCCCAGATCCGCTCTTGTAAATGTACGGTTATTTGTTATAATAAGTGAGCTTCGAAACCCATGGTGCCGTCTCTACCTCTCCCGCCCGAGCCGGTCTCCTCGCTCGATCCATGCAGAGAGACTCGCCGCTCGGTAGTACACGAGATCACTCTCCGAGCGAAATCCAAGGCTGCAGGTACTTCGTGGCCAGTAGCCTTAGGTGGTCCGGGCAGGAGGGGTATGGACATCACGCTTCTCGGAACCACCAACTGGAGAGGGGAAGAGCGGCCTGTTGGGATAAGATCTGCCGACCGACGTCAGCACATCCACGTGATCGGCAAGACCGGCATGGGGAAGACGACCCTGCTCGAGAACATGATCGTCCAAGACATAGAGCAGGGTCGCGGAGTCGGTGTTGTAGATCCCCATGGAGACCTGGCGGCGCGAGTCCTTCAGTTCGTTCCGCGTCATCGAATCAATGACGTTATCTATTTCAACCCACAGGACGTGGAGTGGCCTTTCGCGTTGAACCCGTTCGAGCGCGTGGGCGCGGATAGGCGGCATCTCGTGGCAGCATCGTTGATGTCGGTGTTCGAGAAGCTGTTTGCCTCCTCGTGGGGGCCCCGGATGGCCCACATCCTACGAAATAGCATCCTCGCGCTACTCGAGATCCCAGGATCGACCCTGCTTGGGATCCCTCGCTTGCTTTGTGATGTGGATTACAGAGAGAAGATCCCGG
>Ga0272441_10004972_pt1 | contig 23528 bp, 17 predicted proteins | sample SSMProp6N_FD_193582 | JGI IMG/M metagenome (GOLD analysis project Ga0272441, IMG submission 193582) | Marine sediment archaeal communities from Little Sippewissett salt marsh, Falmouth, MA, United States - SSM-Prop-6N | ecosystem: Environmental > Aquatic > Marine > Wetlands > Sediment ...
GGCGGCCGCTCTCACCTCCATTGCGGAGACCTTTCAGACGAGCGGCACGCCGTGGGTGCCCCTCGTAGCGATGCATACGTCCCGGGATCCCGTGACGCCCATATGGCACATGGACCTGTACGAGACGAAGAGCGCCGGGGCAGTGGAAGCCGTAAGCGTCATTCGAGTGGACCGGTTCGGGCACTGCGGATTCAGCTTGCCCGAGCTGGTGGCCGGGTTCTCGCAGCTCGTCTTGCAGGTCGATGACGCGAACCTGGTGACATCTGCGGCGGTCTTCCCCGACGACGAGATGCGGCGGGAGTTTCTCCACCTGGCGCGGCGCAGCGGCGCGCGGCCCGTCGTGATCGCCGAGCCCTAGTTGCCTATGGGGCCGACGGCGTGGCCGCCGTGCCCCGCAGCTCCTGGATGAAACCCGCGTCCATCCAGTAGATCGACGGGTTGCCGCTTTCCGGGCCCTGGTGATAATCGAGGAGCCATTCGCGCGTCAGCCGGTCCGGTGCATCGGCAGGATACGGCTGCCGGCCCGACATGAAGAAGAAGTACTTTCCATCCGGTGACACGTAGGGAGACCACTCCTCGCCTCGCGCCTGGTTGACCACCGGCCCGAGGTTCACGGGCTCGGACCACGTGTCGTCTTCGGCCCGGAACACGACGTAGTAGTCAGTCCCCCCCAGCGAGTCATCACGGCCGAACACGCCCAGGATCAAGTAGCTCTCATCGGGAGCCACGAACGAGTTGAACTGGTTTGCGGAGTTGACCTGCTCGGGGAGTCGTTCCGGTTCGGCGTAGCCGTCCCCCGCCCTGCGGGCCCGGTGGATGTAGTTGCGACCGGTCTCGGGATCTTCCCTCGTGAAGTACAGCGTCCCGTCGGCGGTCGACGAGGGGAAATACTCCTGTGCCTCGGTGCTCACCGGCTCAGGTACCCGCTGCGGAGTGCCCCAGGCACCGCCAGCGCGCTCCATCATCCAGATGTCGGCACTCTCCCAGCGCCCACGCTCGGCCTCCGGCGGAGGACTGCCATCCGCCGATCGGTTCGACACGAAGAAGAACCGGTTTCCGTCCGGCGAGATGTGCGGTTCGATGTTCCCCACGCCGGGGTCGGCTGAAAAGTGAGCCACTTCCGGCTCGGTCCAGACGCCGTCCACCAGGCGCGAGCCGAGAATGGTCACCAGGGGGCCGGCCTGGATCGAGAAGTAGATCTCGTCGCCCTCCGGCGACATCGCCAGATCCCGGGTGTGCATGCCGGTCGAGACTAGACCGGGCGCGAACAACTCCGGCTCGGTGCCCGGCGGGGTCTGTCCGAGGTAGGGTCCGGCTAAGGCCGGCGACGTCTCGGGGACATCCTCACCCGTGGACGAACCGTCACATCCGCCACAGGTGAGCAGCAGCACGAGGAGCAACGACTGTGAGCGCATGACGAGCCTCTCTCAGCAGGTGGCGCAGGGAATCTCGGGTGAATCCAGTCCTGGCTCTCCGTCGTGGGCTATCGGGACGACAGCCGGAACGTCTGGTGGAGTCTTTGATGCCCGGTGCCGTACGATCAGCACCACCCCGGTCAGGATGATCGCGGCCGCGACGATCGTACGCGGAGTGACCGGCTCGGACGCCAGGGCCCACCCCAGGAAGACGGCCACCACCGGGTTCACGTAGGCGTAGCTCCCGACGCGGGCCGGGGTCTCGTGCCGGAGCAGGAACACGTAAGCGGCGAACGCGATCAGGGACCCGAACACCACCAGGTATGCGAGCGCCCCCAGCGAGCGCGCCGACATCAGCGCCGGGTCCACTCGCGACCATTCCCCCATGGCCGTGCCGAACACCAGGAGCAGAATGCCGCCCGCCGTCATCTGCAGGGCCGCCGACATCCAGGGTGAAGACGGGTGTGGCAGGTGTGTGCCGTACACCGACCCGGTGGCCCAGGACAGCGTCCCGAACACCACCACGGCCGACCCGATGAACTGCATCCGGCCGCCGCCCGAAAGGTCCACGGGACCCACCAGCACGGCAACGCCCACGAGCCCGAGAACGAGCCCCGCGATCACGGCACCCGTGGGCCGGCGTTTCTCGGGCCCGACCCAGTCCAGCACCACCATCCACACGGGGACGATCGCCACGATCAGGGCCGCGAGACCCGAGTCGATCCACTGCTCCGCCCAGCCGACGGCACCCGTGCCGCCCAACAACAGGAGTCCGCCCACGACTGCCGCGCCGAGCCACTCCCGGGCTCCTGGACGGGGGACACCGCGCCAGCGCAGGAAGAGGTACATCAGGACGCCGGCCGTGAAGAAGCGGGCGAACAGCATGAGGAAGGGAGGCAGCGTCTCGACCGCGAACCGGATCGCCAGATAGGTGGAACCCCAGATCAGGTAGATGGCGGCGAACGCGAGTATGATCGCGGTCTTGCCCGGTGCATCCGTCGGCTTAGCGGCGGGATCTGCCATCCCGGAGGATCGTCGGGGGTCACACACACGGCAAGGCCCGGAGACGCGCGTAGCGCCTCCGGGCCTCGCCTTCATCCCGGGTTGGGAACTCCGGTATGTGTTCCCGAGCGCCCTCGAACCGCGAGGGCGCCGGGGTTCAGGTCAGATCACGGTGCGGGAACTACGCACGTGTTCGTGAGATAGTCGATCGCATTGTCGAGCAGCGCGTTCGCGTAGTTCGGGTTGTGCGCGCCGAGATCTCCGGACGCGTACACGAACTCCGCCCCGTACACCGCCTCGCGCTGGCACACTTCCCACAGGAGGTTGTCTGCGTCCAGCGTGAGATAGAGCGTGTCCCAATCGGCGTAGCCCATGAGGACCGCGATCTCGTCCAGCTTGTCCTTGTAGGTCTGCTGGATCGCCTCCAGCCCTGCCTCGTCGAGACCGGCGTGGCATCCCTGGCACGCCTCGAGGTCGGGCATGAAGTTGTGCACCACGTGCCCGCCAGCGTCCTCGCTGAATCCCATGTGGCAGGTCACGCATCCGTCCGCGAAGCCCTGGTTGTGGGTGCTCTCGCGGGCGCCCGAATAGTCGTAGCCCGGGATCTCGTACGAACCGGCGCCGATGAACATGTCCGCCTGCGGGCTCTCGTGCGGACCGAAGTGACCGTAGCCCTCGGCGATCTGGCCCAGAACGTTGTCGGTGTCGCGGCGCGCCTTGTGGCACTGCGCGCACGTCTGGCCGGGGCCGTAGCCTTCCATCGTCGGAGCTTCTTCGTCATCCGGCTCCCACGGGAAGGTGTAGGAGAGAACCACGTCGTCGACGTTCCGGAGCTGCGATTCGTTGCCCGTGCCCATCTCGCCCACGTGCGGGTCGTGACAGGTCGGGCAGCCGATGAAGCTCTGCTGCGCCGGGAAGTCATACGTCATGAGGGCCGGGTCGTTGTCCCGGATATAGCCCTCGGAAGAGTGACAGCCGTCGCACGAGGACCGATTGGTGTAATGCTCCTCGTTGAACGCGTCGATGTCGCCACCCGCCGCGTTGGCGTGGCCAGAGGTCTTCCACTCGTCGATCTGCGCGTCGTGGCAGCCCTGGCACAGCGACAGCGACTCGCCGGTGTCGGGATCGTCGTGCGTCGCGAACGACACCTCGGGGATGTGGGCGTTGAAGTTCGGCCCCATCGCTCCGTGGCACGACTCACACTGCACGCCCTCAAGGGCCATGGCCCTTGCCATGCCTTCCTCGGTCGTGTCGCCGATGTACCCGCTGTAGCCGTCATCCGGCTCCACGCAGTTCGCGGGGTCGATCTCGGTAGCCCCGAACTCGACCGTGCAGTTGAACCCGGTCGTGTGGCACTGCAGGCAGTACAGGTCGTCCTGGCTCTCACCGAGGTCCAGGAAGGCGTTCGTGTGGTTAGTCACCAGCACCTGCTGGACCGCCGTCGCGTGACAGTGCTGGCAGGCCTCACCGAAGTTCCCCTGGTAGGCGAACTCGCTGAAGCTTTCGCCCGGAGGTCCCTCGGGGCCTTCGGGGCCTTCCGGTCCCGGAGGTCCGGCTGGACCCTGGTCGCCCGTGCAGCCGACCAGTGCGAGCGACAGGATTGCGAAGATCCCCAACCCGTGTCTGAGTTTCATTGAAATGCCCCCTCTAAAGGTTGCTCTCCCCAAGACAATAAGCCCGACGCAATTGGGGGGTGCGCCGCCGGGCTGACACTATTCTGCGCGTCCAAGTGCAGGATGAGTGCCAAACTCCGCCCCGCAGTATACCAATACCGTAATGCTACGCAAGTACCTACGTACTTATGCGGACTCCCGTGGTTTTCAGGATGGCCAAGTGAGGGATTTGTAGACGCTTACGGAGTGTCAATGTGTCTCAATGAGGGTCCAGAATGCCCCGTCCCGTATGCGGGCGAGAGCGGCGCCCGAAACGTGCCGGCCGCTGCCCTCAATTGTGTCTTCAGATAGTGCGGTTCAGTACTGCTAGTGGGTCACCCGGAGCAGGGGTGCGGATCCGCCCCGGGCCCGAGGTGTTATCATTCGGGGTGTCGAGATACGCCGGTTGACCGTCCCGGACTCTTCCGGGACCGGGAGCGGAGGGGCGATGGTTCCGTGGACGTCGGTCTTTCACGCTGGACTCCAGGCTGCGCTCGTAGCCGGACTGCTCGCCTCCTCGGCGGCAGAGGCTCACGCGCAGTCCGAGGCCGAGACCGCGAGCCTCGAGCGCATCGCCAAGCTGGAGATCGTGGTCAACGACCTCGAGGGCCCGGCGGCCGACATCGGTGTGGCGGCCGGGGTACTGCGATCGATCGTCGACACCAGGCTCCGCCAGGAGGGAATCCCGGTGGCTAACTTCGCGGTCGCCTTCCTGACTCTCGATGTCACGGCGATCCCGCTCGAGGCCGGCCCCGACATCGTGCTGCTTGCGTCCCTGTCCTTTTTCCAACCCACCGCATCGACCCTGAACCGGTGGGTCGGACCCGCGCGTACGTGGTCACTGGAACGCCTGACCGTGACTGGAATGTCGCGAGCGGAAGAGGTTCTCCGGGCCAACGTAGAGCACCTCGCGGAAGCCTTTGTCGCCAGTTGGCGCGAGGCGAATCCACCCCTCGACTGAAAGCACCGCGTTGGATCGGTCGTTCGTGGGCCTGGAGACTCCTACCTCGTCGTGAATTCGACAGGTATCTGGATCCACACCCCGACCGGCTGATCCCGGTTCTGGGCCGGGGCAAAGCGCATGCTGCCGGCCACCTGCACCGCCGTATCGTCAAACGCCGGGTATCCGCTCGACCGGTACACCTGGGTACGCTGGGTCCGCCCGTCTTCGCCCACGAAGATCCACAGGACGACGACTCCGCCGATTCCAGCTTCCCGCAGAAGCGCCGGATAGAGTCTCTGCATGGTCCCCCGGACCTGGGCCAGGTTGAGCAGGCGGGGGTCCTGGTCACGCTGGATCCAGGTCGGCGTGCCCGTCGGGGGACCTGTAGGATGAACCGGCGGCATCCTGCGCCACCGCTCGTCGTTGAACGGCACGACATCGATCGTGGCCTCGTCGGCTGGCGCACCCACGGTCAGTCGAGGAGCTGCCGGTCGCACGATCGCTTCCGGCGGTGGCGGAACCACGATTTCCGGCGGCAGTTCCAGAATCCCAATTACGTCCGTGTCGGAGGCGAACGCCGGCGCCTCGAAGGGCGGCATGAACGCGAAGACCGTGGCATGGATCGCTACGGCCGCCAGAATCGCCACAGACGTCCGGCTGCGGGAGCTGCGCTTGAACACTTCGTGTGCGGTGAGGAACTGCCGGGCCCGCGTCATCACGTGGCACCTCCTGTGGCTCGAGAATCCCGGTGGGCCAGGGATTACGTGTTGCCATACACGAGGATGCGCGCTGTGGTCCAGTGCGCTGGCGCCGACCGACCGATGCTGGCTGCCAACCTTTCCTTCCTCTAGATTGTCTAGAGAAGTGGTATGCAGAAGCAGAACGCAGATCGAAAGGGTGCGGCATGGGCCGGACGAAGGCGGATCTTCTCCAGGGCACGTTGGACCTGATCGTCATGCGCAGCCTCGCCATTCAGCCGATGCACGGCTGGCAAATCGCGCACCACATCCAGCAGGTGTCCGACGATGTGTTCCGGGTGAACCAGGGTTCGTTGTATCCGGCTCTGCAGAGGCTGGTGCGTAAGGGCTGGATCAGCGCGGCGTGGCAGGTGACCGAGAACAACCGGCGAGCTCGGTATTACGACCTCACGGCCGCCGGTCGAAAACGTCTCCGGGACGAAGCGGAAAACTGGCGCGTGGTGTCAGGGGCGGTGAATCGCATTCTGGCGATGGGTTGAGGAGGACGAAGGGCGAGGAGGAAGCGTGGCCTGGCGGAATGAGATCAGCGAGCGATTAAGGGCCGTGCTCGGCCGCGGAGCGATGGAGCAGGACCTCGAAGACGAGATCCGCGCCCACATCGAGTTCGAGACGGCGGCCCTCGTGAGGGCGGGAATGGAGCCCGACGCTGCCCGGCGGGAGGCCCTGCGACGCTTCGGCGGTGTGGAGAAGATCAAGGAGGAAGTCCGGGACGAGAGAGGCGTGCGCCCGCTGGAGGACCTCGTTGCGGACGTCCGTTTTGCCGCTCGTTCGCTGCGAAAGGCTCCGGGTTTCGCGGTTGCCGTGATTCTCACGCTGGCTCTCGGGATCGGCGCCAACACGGCGATCTTCAGCGTCCTGAACGGCGTGGTCCTCAGGCCGCTCGACTTCCCGGCATCCTATCGCCTGGTGCAGGTGTGCGAAGAACACGAATCGGTCGCGGGGTTCTGTACCAACTCATTCGTAAACGTGCGTGACCTGAACGAGCGGACCCGGGCCTTCGAGCGGCTTGGCGCCGGTCGTGGCTGGCCCTTCGTCCTCAGGGGACAGGAAGGGGCGGAGAGCGTTCGCGGGGGGCTCGCCGATGCGCAGCTGTTCCGCGTATTCGAGATCTCGCCGTCACTCGGCAGGGACTTCCTGGAAGCCGACCTCGGTCCCGATGCCGCACCCGTCGTGATGCTGTCTCACTCGATGTGGCGCGCGCGCTTTGGCGGCGATCCCGACCTGGTTGGACGGGACATCACGATCGACGACCAGCGCTCGACCGTAGTGGGCGTTCTTCCGCCCGAGGCGAAGATACCGGGTCTCGAGGCCGTCGAAATCTGGCGCCCGATCCCGTTCGATTACTCGGACCCCTCGAATCGCCAGTGGCGTGGATTCAGGGCCGTGGGTCGCCTCCGTCCGGGGATCCCTCTCGAGGATGGAGTGGCCGACTTGCGTTCCGTGGCGGCGTCCCTGGGGAGTGAGTACCCGGACACGAACTCGGGCTGGGGCCTCAGAGGAAGCTCACTGCACGATTCCGTGGTCGGTGGCTCGCGTGGTGCTTTGAACGTGTTCATGGGCGCCGTTGGATTCGTCCTCCTCATCGGTTGCGCCAACGTCGCTAACCTTCTGATGGCCCGGTCCGCCCGCCGGGGGCGGGAGTTCGCGGTGCGCCGGTCTCTCGGAGCGGGCGCCGGCCGCTTGGCGCGCATGCTCCTGGCCGAGGGGCTGCTGCTCGCGACCACGGGAGCGGCCGTCGGCCTCCTGCTGGCCGTCTGGGCCGTTCGCACGTTCGTGACCCTCGCCCCAGGCGACATTCCTCGCGTCGATGCGGTGGGGGTGGACGGAACGGCGATCCTGTTTACGGTCGCCGTGGCGGGCGTGGCCACGGTCCTGTTCGGAGTCCTTCCGGCGCTCCGGGCTTCGCGACCGAACCTGGTTTCCTCGCTGCGGGCGGGTCAGGGGCGCGGTGGCCGAATGCATCTTGGAGCACGGGCGGTTTTGGTCATCGGCGAGGTTGCGCTGGGCCTGGTGCTGCTCGTCGGAGCGGGCCTGCTGGGCCGCGCCTTTCTCGAGGTCGCCGCCTGGGACCCGGGATTCGAGCGGGAACGCCTGGTCGTGTTCTGGGCTCTCGCCTCGGACGGACGCTACGAGACCGGACACGATGTCGTGGCCTCGTTCGAGGAGATGACCGCGGAGCTGGCGGCTCTGCCGTCGGTCGAGGCGGTCGGCATGGCATCGGCGGGTCCGCTGTTCGGCGGGCGCGAGACGATTTCGTTCCGCGTGTCCGGCAGCGGCGGGGACACCGGGAGCGGTGAGGCCGTGGCCCGCTGGTACGACATGGACCCGGGCTACTTCAAGACCATGGGCATTCCCGTGCTCGAAGGCCGCTACTTCAACGCGGCGGACGATTCAGCGAGTGCCCCGGTGGCGATCGTGAACCGCACTCTGGCCGAGCGGTTCTTCCAGGAGAAACGCGCGGTCGGCGGCCGGGTCGAGTTGGAGGGACGTGGCCCGGTGGACGTGATCGGCGTGGTGGCCGATGTACGCCCCTTCCGCCCCGACGCCGTTCCCGAACCCGAGCTGTACTGGCCCATCGCCCAGCGAACCCGCTTCGCGAGCCACTTCGTGCTTCGGACGCGGGGTGATCCCCCGGCGTTCGAGAGAACCGTGCGATCCCGCGTGGCTGCCGTGGCGCCCGACGTCAGCGTCAACGGGTTTCGAACCATGGACGACCTTGTCGGGAGCAGCCTGGTCTCTCCGCGGTTCAACCTTGCGGTTCTCGGCGTGTTCGCGGTCGTCGCGCTGTGCCTGGCAGCGATCGGAATCTACGGCGTCATTTCCTACAACGTGTCACGGCGCACGCACGAAATTGGACTCCGGAAGGCCCTCGGCGCGGATCGCACACGCATCGTGGCCCAGATCGTCCGGCAGGGCTTTTCGCCCGCCCTGGCCGGGCTCGCACTCGGGATCGTGGGAGTCCTGGCTCTCACCCGGCTCATGACGGGGATGCTGTACGGCGTGCGGCCCACCGACCCGGCCACCCTGGTCGCGGTCACCGTCCTGTTCGCGCTGATCGCGTCCGTCGCCTGCTGGATTCCGGCTCGGCGTGCCGCGGCGCTGGAGCCCATGGACGCGATGCGCACCGAGTAGCGCCGGCCCCGCCACGTTGAGAGCCGCGCCGGGCATGCGTTAGCTTGCGGGATGACGACCGGGACACCGAAGACCCGTTTCCGCAAAGCGTTCGGCCCCGGTCTCATGTGGGCTGCGGCGGCCATCGGAGTGTCACACCTGGTTCAATCGACCCGCGCCGGTGCCATGGCGGGATTCGGCTTGGCCGGAGTGATCCTCCTGGCTCTGGTCCTCAAGTACCCGTTCTTCGAGTACGGACCCCGCTACGCGGCGGCCACCGGTCTCAGCCTGGTCGAGGGATACCGGCGGATCGGTCGGTGGGCCCTGTGGCTCTATCTTGCGATCACGCTCAGTACGGCGCTCATCGTGCAGCTGGCGGTGGTCCTGTTCACGGCGTTCCTGGTGAAGCTCGTGTTCGGACTCGGCTGGTCGATCCCCGTGGTCGCGGCGCTCCTGTGTGGCGTGTGCGCGGCTCTGCTAGCCATCGGGCGATTTCCTTTCCTCGACAGGCTGATCAAGCTGGTGATGGCGCTGCTCGCGGTCTCGACGCTGGTCGCAGCGTCGATCACGTTGCCTCACGCGGATTTCTCGTCCCTGTCCCTGTGGCCGCGCAGCGCCTTCTCGGGCGCGGTGCCATTGGCGTTCGTGCTTGCGCTGATGGGCTGGATGCCATCGGCGATCGACATCTCGGTGTGGAGCTCGCTGTGGACGCTGGCCAAGGATCGGGCCAGCGGTGAACGGGCGAGTCCGGACGCCGTCTTGCTCGATTTTCGAGTCGGATACGTGGCAACCGGCGTGCTGGCTTTCGCCTTCCTGGCCCTGGGATCTGCTCTGATGTACGGGTCAGGCCAGGCGTTCAGCGCGAGGGGGACGGAGTTCTCCGCGCAGGTGATCGACCTCTACACGCAGACGCTGGGTGCCTGGACACGACCGATCGTGTTCACGGCCGTGCTGACCACGATGTTCTCCACCACTCTTACCGTTCTGGATGGATTCCCGCGGGCCATCGACCGGGGCCTGCGTGTGGCCTTCGTGGAGCCCGAGGGCACATCCGCGTACGCCGGAACCGGGAGAGCCTACTGGGGAGCGATCACGATCCTGAGCGGACTCACCGTTCTGGTGCTCGCGGTTTTTCCGGGGTCGCTGACCACCATGATCGACTTCGCCACCATCGTGTCGTTTCTCACGGCCCCCGTGCTCGGCTATCTGAACCTGCGGGCCGTGACGTCGGACCACGTCCCACGCGAGCAACAGCCGGGACGGGCGCTGGTCGCGCTTTCGTGGATCGGACTCGTCGTGCTGGGTGGCTTCGCCGTCCTGTATCTGGTCAGTCGGTTCGGCTAGAGGGGGGCTGGTCATCCGCCGGCTCCCGGTCGCCCGAGGAGCCGGCGGATGGTGGTCGAATCAGGCGGGCGGATCGCCCTCCCACGTATCCTCAGGCCAGTTCCCGGCAGACGCCTGGCGCGAAGCGGCGCTCAGCTGCATCAGGATGTGGTTCTTTCGCGGATGGGTGGCCGGCAGTTCACGAGCCAGCACTCGCATGGCATAGATGACCGCGTGGTCCTTGCCCCGACGCAGCGGCTGACGCTTCGGAATCATCGACAGGGCGGCGATCAGCGCGGGACCCGGATGCTCGCGCACGTGGTCGTCCGGCTTATCGAGAAACAGGGCCAGGTGGTGGGTGGCCCGCTCGATTTCCGCCGCATTCCGCAGCATCTCTTCCGGCGTCTTCGGGTCTCGAGTGTAAGCCATGCGTTCGTGCCGCCTGTGCATTGGTGGTTGAGTCCCGCTCCGCGGAGCCGGGAATCCGTTGCGGCTCCATTGTCGCTTTACGGCGGCTCCGCATTACGGGACGCCTGGCACCCATGACCAGCAATCGCCGTACCTAAAGCTAAAAGATTACGATTCAGACAGTTACGAGACCGTCCGGAATCCCCCGTGGCGTGAGAGCAACAAGAATCAGCAGAGGAATCAGTAGGGCGCGGACAAAGAAAAGGGGCGGTCCTTGCGTCCCGCCCCCAGCTCCGGCACACCATCTGGGACATCTCCGCTCGCGCGCTCCTGCGTCGGGGCGCTTTCGCTCCGCTTTGCGGATAGGCGGCGAACCGGGGCAATATTCAGTCGGCGACGCCGTCGCCAGTATTTACAATATACGCGTTGGAACCACGCTGGGCATTAGCCCCGGTGAAGTCCTCATCCCACCGCGCATTCGTGCTTCCCGGCCTCGAGAACGTCTGCCTGCTGCGGCGTGACCTCGGCCAGCCCGACGTTGATCGCCTTGATATGCGGATAGGCCTCGGGCGGGTCGGATACGTGCGATTCGACCCACGCCCGGAACTCGTCCTCCGTCTCGATCCGGAGCGTCGAGCTCGCCTCCCGCGTCTCGCCGAAAGCGCGGTCCACCGTTCGGTCCACGTTCCTCTCCCCCTCCCCGTAGTGAGCCGGAAGGAGCCGCACCTGTGGACCCCACTCGTCTCGCGCGCGCTCCAGGCTCCGCCACAGGTCTCCCGTCCACTCCTCCATCCGGCCGGCCAGGTCCGGCCGGCCAATCGATTCGATGAACAGGAAGTCTCCCGTGAATGCAACCCCGGCGCCCCGCAAATCGCCCGCGACGAAAGTGGTGCTGCCTTCGGTATGGCCCGGAGTGTGGTGTGCGACCACCGCTCGCCCTCCGATCGAGAGTTCCATTCCGTCGGACAGCGGCTCGAACTCGAGCCGGCCAGGCGTTTCGTCATACGGCCACACGTTGTCCGCGGGGTGCAGGTAGTACGGAACGCCCTGGTCGCGTGACAGGTCCGGGGCGCCGCTGATGTAGTCGGCGTGCACGTGCGTGTCGGCCACGGCCACGATGCGCGCCCCGGAGGCGGACGCGGCCTCTGGCCACGGATCCCAGTCCCGCGGAGGATCGATGGCCAGCGCTTCATCCCCGGCCACCAGCAGGTAACCGAGGGCGCCCTTCCCGATCCGGTCGAATTGGATCAGGCGACCGAAGTCGGCGGGCGGCGTGAGCTCCCGGGGGATCACCATTCGCATCCAGGCGGTGACTCCCCCGCGCAGGGACCAGGCCTCGTAGCCGCGGCCTTCCAGGAGGGCCGCAATCACCCGGCTGTCGTTGCCGTTACCGCAGACCACGGCCACGGGATCCGCCGGATCCAGGCCGATCGCCGATGCCGGATCGGCCAGGCGCACGAACTCGGAGCCGCGAATGTTGTGGAAACGGTCTGCCGGAACGGGATCAACCCGGCCGGCCGCCAGTCGCAGTGGAGCCCGCACGTCCAGGACCCGAATCGGATCACCGGCCTCCAATCGGCTCGCGAGTTCGAACGGCTCGATCTCCCGGGCCTCGGGCACCTTCATTCAGTCGCCCCCATCTCGCTCTCAACCTCGTCGGCCGTCTTCGGGATGGGCGGGCCCAATACCCTGTGCCCGTCGGCAGTCACCAGAACGTCGTCCTCGATTCGCACCCCGCCGAAGCCCTTGTAGGAGTCGAGGCGATCGAAGTCCAGGAACTCGGCGTTCGTTCCCTCCGTGCGCCACTTGTCGATCAGCTGCGGGATGAAGTAGCACCCCGGCTCGACCGTCAGGACGAATCCGGGCTCCAGGGTCCGGGCCGCGCGCAGGTAGGCCGTCCCGAACTGCGTGCTGCGTTCGAACTCCTTGCCGTAGCCCACGAGGTTCTCGTCCAGGCCCTCCATGTCGTGCACGTCCAGGCCCATCATGTGCCCGAGGCCGTGAGGCATGCAGATGGCGTGGGCGCCGGCGGCCACCGCCTCGTCGATGTCGCCTTTCATGATGCCCAGATCCTTGAGACCGGAGGCGATTTTGCGGCACGCGATGAAGTGGACGTCACGGAACGGAATGCCGGGCTTCATGGCCGCGGTGGCGGTCGTCAGGGCGCCGAGCACGATCTCGTAGATCTCCCGCTGGCGGGTGTCGAAGCGGCCGCTCACCGGCATCGTCCGGGTGATGTCCGAGGCGTAGCCCAGCGGCGAGGTGGCTCCGGAGTCGTGCACCGCCAGCTGGCCGTCCTTCATCACGTTGTCGTACCCGTGGTTGTGCAGGACCTCGCCGCGGACCGAGAAGATGATGGGGAAGGAGGTCAGGCCGCCTCGGGACAGCACGACCCCTTCGACCGCCCCGGCCACTTCGCGCTCGACCATCCCGGGACGCACCAGATGCATGGCCAGGGTATGCATGTCGTAGCTGATGTCGATGGCGATCTCGATCTCGGCGACCTCTTCATCCGTCTTGTACAGGCGCTGGTCGATCACGGCCTCGATGAGGGGCCGTGAGACGTGGTCGTCCGTCGACAGCCCGGGGATTCCCAGCATCCTGGCCAACTTGATGCGGTTCCAGGCCCGATACTGCGGCAGGAAGTGGATGGTCCGGCCCGCGTCCCTGCCCGCTCGCAGCAGCTCGCCCAGCTTCTCCGGCTCTTCGTGGCGTCCCACGCCCACGTGCGCGCACTCCTCGGCGAGGGTCGGCAGAGGACCCGTCCACACGATCTCGTCCACGGTGGGCTCGTGTCCGAACACGATTTCCTCGCCGGAATCCGCGTCGATCACGGCGGCCAGGCCCGCCTGGTCGAGGCCGAAGTAGTAGAGGAAGGAGCTGTCCTGCTTGAAGTGATACGGATTGTCCGCGTAGTTCATGCGAGCGGGTTCGTTGCCCAGGAACAGGATCAGCCCCGACCCCACTCGCTCCCGAAGGCCCTTCCGGCGCTCGATGTATGTACTCGCTTCAAACATTGGGACTCCTCCCCTCTCGGGGTTGTCGGTTCGCAAGATCGTAATTCAAAGTACATCAGGAGGTGCGGCGCGGGACCCCCGACAGCACCGCGTCCAGCTCTCCGATCACCCGTCCCGCGTCTTCGTGCGAGAACACGAGCGGGGGCTTGATCTTGATCACGTTCTCGAACGGGCCGTCCGTGCTCAAGAGGATGCCCCGTTCTCTCATCTGATTGATGACGTCGGTGGCTTCTTCGGTAGCCGGCTCGAGCGAGTCGCGATCGCGAACCAGCTCGACGCCGATGAAGAGACCGAGACCCCGGACGTCGCCCACCAGTTCGTGTCGATCGCCGAGCTCGGCCAGTCCTTCCCTGAATCGTGTCCCCACCTCCAGAGCGTGTGCGCGCAGGCCTTCTTCCTCGATCACGTCCAGGACCGCGAGGCCGATGGCGCACGACACCGGGTTTCCGCCGAAGGTGTTGAAGTACTCCATCCCGTTGTCGAACGCGTCGGCGATCGCCCTGGTGGTCACCACGGCGCCCATCGGATGGCCGTTTCCGATCGGTTTCCCCAGCGTGACGATGTCCGGTATTACGTCCTGGGTCTCGTACGCCCACCAGTGCGAGCCCACGCGCCCGAAACCCACCTGCACCTCGTCCGCCACGCAGATGGCGCCGGCCTCTCGCACGTGCCCGAAGGCCGCGTCGAGGTATCCCTCCGGCAGGACGACCTGGCCCGCACATCCGGGAATCGACTCGGCGAAGAACGCGGCCACCGATCGACCGCCCAGCACGGCCCGGCGGAGCTCGCCCGCCACGGCATCGGCGTACCTGGTGGCGGCCTCCGGATCATCGGCGCGGTGTGGCCCCCTGTACGTATCGGGCACCGGGGCGACGTGCACGTGCTCCGGTCTTCCGGCTCCTCCTTCGTGGTCGAACTTGTACGGGCTCAGCTCCACCATCCCGCCCGTGTTCCCGTGGTACGCGCTGTCGAGCACCACCACATCCGTGCGATCCGTGGCTGTCCGCGCCATACGAAGGGCCAGCTCGTTGGCCTCGCTTCCCGAGCACACGAAGAAGCAGACCTCCAGCGGATCGGGCATGGTGCCGGCGAGTCGGCCGGCATATTCGACGATATGGTCGTGCAGGTACCGCGTGTTCGTGTTCAGGACCGCGATCTGGCGGTGCGCGGCCTCGACCACACGTGGGTGGCAGTGCCCCACGTGGCATACGTTGTTCACGCAGTCCAGGTAGGGCCGTCCATTCTCGTCGAACAGGAACTGGCCCTCTCCCCGCACGATCTTGAGCGGGTTCCGGTACGAAAGGCTCAGCGAGCCACCCAGGTGACGACGCCGCAGTTCGAGGATCTCTTCAGGCTTCATCCGGTGCTCGCTCCCGCGAGGCGTTTCCCCCGGTCGGATCGAAGCCCGCGCAGGCGTCCTCGAAGGTGTCGATCCACCGGTCCGGTGGCGTGGTGGACATCCACTCGAGAAGGCTCCAGGCGGGGGCTTCCGACACCGCCAGGTAGGCGTTGGCCGGGTCCACGGACAGACGGTGCGCCGACATCGTCACACTGACGCAAAGACGCGCTTCGATCAAGTACGGGAGTGCGCGAATCTCGGAACGATCCAGCGGCAGGGCCCCGTGATACCCGGCCAGCACATGGGCACCCGCCTCGAGCGGTTCGGCTGCCGACAGCATGGGGTACGTCATGGCGATCGCCACCTCGCAGGCACGGGCGGTCCACACCAGGTCCCCGAAGTCCAGCAAACCGGTTACCCGGGAATCCGCACCTTCTCCCTGCACCAGCAGGTTGTAGTCGTTCGCGTCGTTGTGAATCACCTGGAACGGCAGTTCGTCCACCTCCGGGAGCACCCGGCTCTCGAACCGCGAGAGGGCGGACCGTACGAGCTCCCGACCGGCCGGGTCGGCGATGTGATCGATGAACGACAGGGCCCCCGGGGCGTTCCTGAGGTCCCACGGATAGATACGCCGCGTCGCCGGGTCAACGAATCCCGCCAGTCGGCGGTCCAGGTCGCCCAGGCCGCGGCCGAGATCGTGGAGGAACGCATCCGGCGGATCCGGCACGTCGGCCATGAGCTGCCCCGAGAGCCAGGTCACGAGCCACACGGGGTGGACCCCTTCCCGCGTAATGAACCGGCCTGCCGAGCCCGGAATCACGGCGGGAGTTTCGAGCCGGCCGGGACTCTTCTGCAGGAGATTCAGGGCCGACACCTGGGCGTCCAGGAAAGCGGGGTCTTCCTCCGAGTTCATGATCTTGAGGACCCAGTCCGTGCCCGCTGGATCACTCAGTCGGAAGTTCTGGTCGATGTAGCTCGGCAGCTCGTGAGCGATCACGTCGAGCTCGTAGTGGCGGGCTGCCAGTTCCTGCGCCTGTTCGGGCGAGAATCGGGGAACGATCTTGCTGTCCGGTTGCGGGTGGGACCTGTAAGTTCATGCCCGCCGTCTGGCGGATCTGGCAAGCTTCGACCCCGCTACGACCAAGTCAACCTGAGCACCACAGGACGAAGAGCAGACATGAATTTCGCTCGAGAAGAAATCTTCCGCGGGAAACGCGTCTTCCTCACCGGCCACACCGGATTCAAGGGGTCCTGGTTGAGTCTGTGGTTGCACCACCTGGGGGCCGAGGTCACCGGATATGCGCTCGCGCCGCCCACCGACCCGAGCCATTTCGTGGTGGCCGACATCCAGTCATGCGTGGTGAAGCACCACGAGGCGGACATTCGAGATGCCGAGCGATTGAACGCGGCGATGAAGGCCGCGGATCCCGACATCGTCCTGCACCTGGCCGCCCAGAGCGTGGTTCGAACGAGTTACGAGATTCCGCGTGAGACCTTTGACGTGAACGTGATCGGCACGATCGGGGTCCTGGACGCCATTCGAGCCCTCGGCAAACCGGTCGCCGCTCTGATGGTCACGAGCGACAAGTGCTACGAGAACGTCGAGCAGGTCTGGGGCTACCGTGAGCAGGATGCCCTCGGTGAACATGATCCGTACGGCGGCAGCAAGGGTGCTGCGGAGATCGCGATTCGCAGCTATCGGCACTCGTTCTTCCCGGTAGATCGCATCGACCGGCACGGCGTTCGCCTTGCCAGCGCGCGCGCCGGCAACGTGATCGGCGGCGGCGACTGGACCCGCCACGCCCTGATGGTCGATGTCTTCGAGTCACTTGCGGGCGGCGAGCCGATTCGCGTTCGAAGCCCCGGGGCTCTGAGACCCTGGCAGCACGTGTTGCAGTGCCTGAGCGGATACCTGACGATCGCCGGGAAACTGCTGGGCGACGATGCTACGGACTACTGCTCCGGTTGGAACATCGGACCGCTTCCGGGCAATGAGCTGCCGGTCGAGAAGGTGGTCGAGTTCTTCCTGCAGTGCTGGGGCGAGGGATCCTACGTGGACGCCTCGGATCCGAACCAACCGCCGGAAGCCAACATCCTGCGGCTGTGCATCGACAAGGCGATCTGGAACCTCGACTGGAGGCCGCGCTGGTCCGTCTATCAGAGCCTCGAGAAGGCCGCCGAATGGTACCGCGCCTACCTGGAGAATCCGCGGGATATTCGGAGCGTCAGCCTGGCCCAGATCGCGGAGTACGAGCAAGCGCTCGTGACACCGTAGACGGGCGGACCGAAACCGCCACGCCACAGAATCAGCGCCGGAGGCTGCATTGATCCGCACTGTCCATCCTCGATTTCTTTCAGCGGCGTCGCTGGGCGCCCTCCTCATCCTCGCCGGCGGGTGCACGGACGAGAATTCGCACGCGCATCCCGAAGGTGTGCCTGACTGGGAGAACCCGGCCGTCTTCGACATCAACAAGGAACGTCCGCACGCCACGTTCACTTCGTTCCCGGATCGAGAGTCTGCGCTGGCCCGGAAGCGGGAGGAGTCGGCGACCGTCCGGTCTTTGAACGGGCAGTGGAAGTTCAACTGGGTGCGAAAGCCCTCCGATCGTCCCACGGACTTCATGATCCCTGACTTCGACGCGAGCGATTGGGACGAGATCGCTGTGCCGGGAAGCTGGGAGATCCAGGGCTATGGCATTCCGCATTATTTCGACGTCGCGTATCCGTTTCCGCCCAACCCTCCATGGATTCCGCACGACTACAACCCGGTGGGATCCTATCTGAAGTCATTCTCGGTCCCGCCTGATTGGGAGGGACGAGAGGTCTACCTGGTATTCGATGGCGTCCGGTCCGCCATGTACGTGTGGCTGAACGGCGAGCGCATCGGCTACAGCCAGGACAGTCGGACGCCGGCCGAGTTTCGCGTCACGGACTTCCTGAAACCCGGAGAGAACACGCTGGCCGTCGAGGTCTACCGATGGAGTGACGGCGCCTATCTCGAAGACCAGGACATGTGGCGCATCAGCGGCATCTTCCGCGACGTCTTCCTGCATGCCGCCCCGCCCGTAAGAATCCGCGATGTCGAAGCCAGGACAGGGCTCGACAGCGAGTACAGAAATGGCCGGCTCGAGTTGGACGTCGAGATCGAGGGTGTCTCGTCGGCGGGCTGGGGAACGGTCGAGGTCGACCTCCTGGACGACAGCGGCGTGAGCGTGCCGGGCGTCGCGATGGCCGGCTCCTACCAGATCGGCAAGGAGATGAGAGGGCCGATGAAGTTCGCCGCCCTCGTGCCCGCGCCCCTCAAGTGGACGGCCGAGACTCCGAATCTGTACACCCTCGTCGTCACGCATCTCGACGATGACGACCGGGTCAGGGAGGTCCTGACCTCCCGCATCGGCTTCCGAGAGGTCGAAGTCGCGGGCGGGCGGCTGCGGGTGAACGGGGTCCCGGTGACGCTGCGCGGTGTGAACCGGCACGAGCACGATCCGGAGACGGGCCAGACCGTTTCCGAGGAAGGCATGCTGCGCGACATCGAACTGATGAAGCAGCACAACATCAACGCCGTGCGCGCCTCTCACTACCCCAACGTGCCGCGCTGGTATGAACTGACGGACGAGCACGGGCTGTACGTGATCGACGAGGCCAACATCGAGTCGCACGGGATCGACTGCGATCCCGACCTGACGCTGGCGAACAGGCCGGAGTGGAAGGAAGCACACCTGGACCGGACGATCCGCATGGTGGAGCGGGACAAGAACCACCCGTCGATCATCGTGTGGTCGCTCGGGAACGAGGCCTGCGACGGCCAGAATTTCGTCGCCACATCGGCCTGGATCCACGAGCGCGATCCGTCCAGACCGGTGATGTACGAGCCGGCGGGACTGGCCGACTACGTGGACCTGGTGACGCCCATGTACGCGCGGGACTACATGCTGGAGGCCTACGCTCTCGAGCACGACGATCGTCCGTACATCCTGTGCGAGTACGCGCACGCCATGGGGAACAGCGTCGGCAATCTCGGCGATTACTGGGACATCATCTACGAGCATGACGTCCTCCAGGGCGCCTTCATCTGGGACTGGGTGGACCAGGGACTGTGGCGCACCGCTGAAGATGGCACGCGCTACTTCGTGTACGGTGGCGACTTCGGACCGGCCGGCACGGCCAGTGACCGCAACTTCCTGCTAAACGGGCTGGTCACCGCCGATCGCAGACCTCAACCACACCTTTTCGAGGTGAAGAAAATCTACCAGCCGGTGGCGATCCGGGCTGTCGACCTGGCGGCCGGCGAGATCGAGGTCGAGAACCGGTTCGCGTTCACTTCCCTGGCGTCGCTGGATGCGAGCTGGGAGATCGTGGCCGACGGCCGGATCGTGGCCACGGGCCAGGTCCCAGCCCTGGACGTGGGCCCCGCCGAGTCGCGGCGAGTGCGACTCGACCTGCCCGATCTCCGACCGAGCCCCGGCGTTGAGCACCTCCTCACGGTCCGGTTCCGCTCGCGGGAGGCGAAGCCTCTCGTTCCGGCCGGCCACGAGGTGGCGTGGGAACAGTTCTCGATTCTCGGTCCACCGTGGCCGCGGGTGGCCGAAGCCAGCACGAGACCGGCGGCGCAGTGGAACGAGCAGGGAGACCGGATCGTCGTGACGGGCCCCGACTTCACCCTCGAGTTCGATCGGGCGCGCGGCACGATCGCCTCGTTCGTCTACAAAGATCAGGAGCTGCTCCGAACGGGACCCGTTCCCGAGTTCTGGCGGGCTCCGACGGACAACGATTTCGGCTCGGGTGCGCAGATCAGGAGCCGCATGTGGAAGGACGCGGGCGAGGCGCGCACCGTGGACTCGGTCCGGGTGTCGGCTGCCGATTTCGAGGGGCCCGCGGCCGTTCTCATCGAGGCGTTTTCGACGCTGGCCGAAGCCGGCGACTCGCGTGTGACGACCCGGTACACGGTCTTCGGCTCGGGAGATGTCCTGGTCGAGAACCGGTTCGAGCCAGGCTCGGAAGACCTTCCCGAGATCCCGCGATTCGGCATGAGGCTCACCCTCACGGAGACGATGGACCGGGTGGAGTGGTACGGCCGCGGACCGCACGAGACCTATTGGGATCGCCGCAGCGGCGCGGCCGTGGGGCGCTGGGAGACCGCGGTGGACTCGTTGTACTGGGCGTATGCCCGGCCGCAGGAGAACGGGAATCGCAGTGACACCCGCTGGGCCGCCTTCACTGATGCCTCGGGCTCGGGTCTGCTGGCCGTCGGACTGCCGACCCTCGATTTCAGCGCCCACTTCTACGAGATCGACGATTTCGACGAGGGCGAGGAGAAGAGCAACCGGCACACGATCGACCTGGTGCGCAGGGACTTCGTCACCGTGCATCTCGACCTGCGCCAGACCGGTGTGGGCGGGGACAACAGCTGGGGAGCCGTCACGCACCGGGAGTACACCCTGCTGCCCCAGGTGCTGGAGCACTCGTTTCTCCTGCGACCCATCACGGCCGCGGCGGCCCCGCCGGACGAGCTGGCCCGCAGCGGATTGTGGACCGCCGGCATGGCCGCCGCGTTCGGAAGTCGCTCCCTGGACCTGGATACGTTCGACCAGCGAAACCGCATTCGGCACCTGGCCGTCGAAGCGGATGTCACCGTTGTGCCACCTGCCAGTTCACCCTATTCCCGGGGCGGAGACGCGGCCCTCGTGGACGGAATCCGTGGCTCCATCGATCGACGAGGCGGCGACTGGCAGGGATACGAGGAGCAGGACTTCGAGGCCACGATCGATCTCGGAACCCCGACCCCGATCCAGGAAGTGAAGGTGGGCTTTCTGCAGAACTCCGGATCCCGGGTGTTCCTCCCCACCGGGGCGGAGATCTCGGTCTCAGAGGATGGGGTGACCTTCGAGTCGCTCGGGATCTGGACGCACGAGATTCCCTGGAACGCCTACACGGCCCAGCGTCACTTCTTCGAGGCCCGAGCCGCGTCCGAGGGCGAGGAGCCCCCGACGGCCCGATTCGTAAGGGTCAGGGCGATGAACCGCGGGCTCACGCCGACCGGACATAGCCGGGCGGGCGAGCCCGCGTGGCTCTACGTGGACGAAATCATCGTCCGGTAGCGCCGGTTGCGAAGGCCTGGCGCGTCAGACGGTCGCCTTGTGAAGCTCGCGCTTGAGGCGGTGGATCTTCCGACGCGTCCGTTTCAGTTGAACCGGGTCGCGGGCGGCGAGTGCCTCGTCGCGCTGCACCTTCAGTTCCCTGATCCGGGCCTTGATGGACGCCTTGTCCACCCCCACGACCTCGTGGTGCGCGTGGTCCTCGATCCCGAGAACGTGACACAGCGCGGGCACCAGGTCTTCCTTGTGCATGGTCAGGTAGCCGTGCAACTCTTCGTGCTCGCCCAGCTCCTCGGCGATCTCGCGCAGCTTCTTTACGGGAGTCTTGTGAAGTTCTTCCCAAGTGTGGGCCATTCGCGTCCTCCTTGAAGGGGGTTCGGCGAGTGCTCGCGGCTGGGAGCCGCTATGCCGCAATATATGCGATCGGGGTCGCTCACACACCCGAGCCGAAGGTAGTATTCAGCATGACCGAACCGAGCACTTCAGGGCCCGCCGGATCCGAGCTTCGCGTGGTCGTAGTGGGCGGCGGCGTGGTGGGCGTGTGCTGCGCGTACTTCCTGGCCCTTCGCGGAGCCTCGGTCATCGTGCTCGAGAAGGACGAGATCGGCAAGGCCGCGTCTTACGGCAATGCCGGCCTCATCTCGCCCGGGCACCCCCCGATCAACCGACCCGGCCGCGTGGGCCAGGCGCTTCGCTCCATGGGCGACCGGCTGAGTCCCCTGTACATCGAACCCCGCTGGGATCCGTCGCTCGTTCGCTGGCTGTGGGCCTTTCGGAAGTTCTGCACGGACCGGCACGTCGAGCACGCCATGGCGGCGCTCGCTCCGCTCGGGCACCGCACGACGGACCTGTTCGACGAGCTCGTCGATGGCGAGGGGCTGGATTGCGACTACCGGCGAGTGGGTTACCTGGAAGTGTTCGACACGGAAGCGGGCCTGGTGTCCGGCCAGGACGAAGTCGAGGTCGTTGAACGGCACGGGTTCTCCCCCGAGTACCTGGACGGCGCGGCACTCCGCGAGCGGGAACCCCTGCTCGGCAGCGGCGTCCGCGGGGGATGGTCGCATGACGAGGGCACGGTCGTGGAGCCTTACCGATTCGTGGTCGAGATGGCGGAACGCGCCGTGGCACGCGGAGCCACGATTCGTCCCTCGACCGAGGTCCAGGCCATACGCTCCGACAGCGGAAGCGTAACCGGAGTGCTGACGGCCGAGGGAGAATACATCGACTCGGACGCGGTCGTGCTGGCCACCGGAGCCTACAGCCCGGAGCTGATGGCCTCGCTGGGCTGCCCTCTTCCGATTCAGCCCGCCAAGGGCTACCACGCCGACCGCCGCCGAGCGGATCCGCGGACGCCCGATCTGAGCGTGCCGTGCCTGCTCGCGGAGCGTGCCGTGTTCTGCTCGCCGATGGCGAACCACGTCCGGTTCGCCGGAACCCTCGAGTTCTCGGGACTGAATCTGAACCTGCGCGGGGATCGGCTGGAGCAACTGGACGCGGCGGCCCGGAGGTACTTCACGGCCAGTGAGTTATCGGAACCGGTTTCCGAGTGGTGCGGGCTGCGACCCTGCACCCCCGATGGTCTGCCGGTGATCGGACGGGTGCCCGGGTGCGAGGGCGCCTACGTGACGACCGGGCACGCCATGCTTGGTCTCACGCTCGGCCCCATCACAGGCAGCCTGGTGGCCGATCTGGTGGTCCGGGGGTCGCCGTCGCTGGAGATCGAGGCGTTCCGCCCCGAACGGTTCTCTGGCCGCTAGGCTCCGTACGCCGCGGCCAGCCCAACAGCGAATTCCTCCAGCGTGGTGGGCGTCGTGTTGGCGGCAGACCGAGCTTCCAGCGGCACGATCCGACCGTTGCCGAACCCCCGATACATCTCCATGAACGTGGCCACGGTTGCCGGGTGCGCCCCCATCTGCTCGAATCCCGCGGCCGCCGCTTCCTCCGGCACGGTGACGAACGGCAGATCCGGCTTGCCGATCGCCGCACCGACGATCGCCGCAACCTCGTTCAGGGTGTAATCACGCGGCCCGAGGAGCTCCTTGGTGTGGTGTCCGTCGAAGTCCAGGGCCGACAGGCGGCGCGCCGCCTCCGCTCCGATATCCCGAGTGGCGATCATGGCCACGGAGAGGTCGCCGGGAATCGGCATGGGAAGCATGTCCATTGCACGGACCGCGTCCAGCGTCATGTACAGGTTCTCCATGAACCAGCCGGGACGGAGGTGGAGAACGTTGGTCTCCGTCATTTCGTTGAACCGGTCTTCCTGCTCACGCAGCCCTGCGATCGGGCCGGTTCCCTCGTGATGCTGGGCCCCCACGCTGGACAGGTTGACCACGTACGGCACCCCTGCGTCTCGTATCCCGGCCACCAGCGCCTTGCCCGCCTCGGTCTGCCACGCCCGCAGATCGATGTCGTAGCGCGGCGGAATCAGGTGATACACCCCTCCGACCCCGTCACAGGCCCGGGCC
>Ga0272441_10004973_pt1 | contig 23527 bp, 20 predicted proteins | sample SSMProp6N_FD_193582 | JGI IMG/M metagenome (GOLD analysis project Ga0272441, IMG submission 193582) | Marine sediment archaeal communities from Little Sippewissett salt marsh, Falmouth, MA, United States - SSM-Prop-6N | ecosystem: Environmental > Aquatic > Marine > Wetlands > Sediment ...
TTGGAGTGGTTGGCATCAACTGACGCATCTTGGCGTCCATGACAGGTATGCGCATATTATGCTCTCCAGATCGAGTCTGGGTAAAATGTCCCTTCGAGGTGGCGAAGCAGGCTTAGGGATAAATCCCGTCGGATTCGGCGTGTCCAGAAGTGGGCATGAGCTAGGGAGGTACTTTGCCATTCTTAGTAGCCCACAACGCTGCTGCATTTTGTTGCCCTCTAGTCTAACTGGTTAGTCTCGCTTAGCCGTTCGCAAGCCACGGCCTTTAGGCCGTGGTAGTTGACAAACCTCGACGAATCCCAAATCGTCCATGATCTTCTGGGCGTTCCTTGACCTGATCCCCACAAGGCAGTACAAAAGATAAGTCCCTTCTCGACTGCTCACCTTACCTAGCACTGGATCTACATCTGCCTTTCGAGTCTAGTTTTAGCCTCAACGCCGCAATTTTTATCTCGTTCTTCTGCAGACACCAAAGTGGTGAATCTCGTTTGAGCGAATTCAAAGAGCTTGTAATAACCAGTGAAGATTACCGTCAATTCCTTGCAGATCGGCTGAGAATGAATAACAAAAGGTTGGCCCAAGAGGTGGAGAAGGTGGGTTTCCCCTTCCTTTTTGCCTCAGGAAGCGAGCTTCTTAGAAGCTACATCCTGAACGAGACCGGTTTTATATCTCAACTTCCCGAACGTCTCAGGTTGCCTGATAGGGGTTATGCCTGGTACATGTTTTCTCAGTCGGTAAAAGAGATCCACGTCGAATCCGAAAAGGCGGTGATCAAGTACGAGCTTCACGATGACTACAAGCTGCCCTTCAAGAGGTTCTACATCTGAGGCGTCCACTTGCCGGTGGCTTTTCCCTCTAAGGCCAAGCGTCCGATCTCTCTTGCCACCTTGTCCTCGACAGGCTTTGGTTCTGCCTTCTCAAGAGGCGTTCCTGGAAGCGGCATGAAGTAGTGAGCCCTTATGAACCCACCCTTCTCGACCACGTACTGAGCAAGGTTGAGGGTCTCTTTCTGGTCTTCGCAAGTCTCCATTGGAAGGCCGACTATCAAGTCCAGCTTGGGCACGATCCCCCACTCGAAACAGAGATCGCAAGCCCTCAGAACCTCTTCGACGCCGTGACCCCTTCCGATCTCTTTTAGCACCCGGTTGCTACCTGACTGGCCGCCGATGCTCAAAGACTTGTTAGCGCAGTATCTGGATACGAGGTCGAGCGCCTCTTCGGACACGAAGTCGGGCCTCACTTCTGAAGGGAACGTCCCAAAGTAGATTGGCTTTCCAATTTCTGAAAGGGTGCTGAGCAATTTTTCGACCTTGTCTAGCCTTGGATGCACTCCATCAGACCCGTAGGCCAAAGAATTAGGCGATGTGAACCTCAGGTCTGAATAGTGGTGCGCATACTTTGCGATGACTGGAATCGAACGATGACGCATCCGTCTTCCGCAAAGATACGGGGTCTGGCAGTAGGCGCATCCCCAAGGGCATCCTCTGCTGATCTCGATCGGCGAGAGAATGGGCGGCCTGAAGGGCGGATACTGGTCCAGGTCGACATTTCCTCTTTTGGGCGTGAAGACCACATCATCCCCAACCTTGTAGGCGATCCCCTTGACCCCTTCGACATTGTGCCCTTCTTGTATCACTTTGAGCAGTTCTGGCAAGGTCTCTTCGCCTTCGCCTATCACCACGTAATCGAAGTACTCAAGCGCCTCTTTTGGCCTTGCTGAAGGATGCGGGCCGCCTGCGATGTAAACTGCATCCACTTCGCGCCTTCCCTTCAAGACCTCTTCGTAGATCTTTGGTGCTTGCAGGGTCGCAAAGCTGTAGAGCATGACACCATCTTTCGGGCCATCGGCAAGCCCTGCCCCTTCCACCAGAGGAAGAAGGGCCGCGATGCTGTACATGTTCTTTTTATTCCAACGAAACCAGATCCCCGAAACGTTTGATCTCAAGGAGTTCAACCGATCTATTTTATTCATCTCTATTCATCTTTTATGAAAAGGTCCACGAAATCGAACTTGTTCACGTCAACGAGCCCTTTATCCGTCAGCTTCAGCTCAGGTATCACAGGCAAGCACAGGAACGAGAGTGTCATGAAAGGGTCTTTCAGCCGGCATCCTAGATCCTGCGCAGCTAACGTCACCTCATCGATCTTCTTTGCAACCTCGTCCATGCTCCTATCCGAAAGAAGACCTGCGATTGGCAGAGCCAAAGAGGCCTTCACCTTCCCCCTTTTCGCGACGGCAAGCCCCCCTCCCATCTTTTTCACGTATTCCCCAGCAACGATCATGTCGGAATCATCCGCTCCGACCATAGCCAGATTGTGAGAATCATGAGCGACTGAGGTTGCGATGGCACCACTCTCAAGTCCGAACCCCTCAACGAGCCCTAACCCTACGTTTCCGGATCCTTTGTGCCGCTCGATCACCGCCATCTTGAGAACGTCCCTTTCAAGATCAGAGACTACAAACCCTCTTTCGGCCTTCACTTCTCGGATCAGAGCACGGGTCACTATCTGATCTTGAACGACGCCGATCACTCTCGCCCGGCTCGATTTGGCCTTGATCTTCAGCGAGAGGGCCGAAATGTCACTCAAGTTCATGGTATTTCTGACATGTTCGGGCGCGGCCGGATCTCTCACCGCTTCGATCATCTGCCCGTCCTTTGCCACAAGTCTGCCATCTTTGATGACGCCAAGAACCGAGACCTCGGCAGGATCGTTCAGGATGACTATGTCGGCCCTCTTTCCGGGCACTATTGCGCCTACGTCTCTCATCCCGAAATATTGGGCCGGGTTTATGGTGGCGATCTGAAACGCGGTTATGGGGTCTAGCCCCATCTCCACCGCCATCCTAATCATATAATCTATGTGCCCTTCTCTCAAGATGTCTGACGGATGGCGATCGTCCGAGACGAAGCAGAACCGGGAATAGTTCTGAGACGAAACGAGCGGGATGAGAGCTTTCAGGTTCTTGGCCGCGCTCCCTTCCCTCATCATGATCTGCATCCCCATCCTCAGCTTCTCTTCAGCCTCATCGAGTGTCGTGCACTCGTGATCCGACCCGATCCCAGCCGATATATAAGCTGCAAGATCCCTTCCGCTAAGGCCTGGAGCGTGCCCGTCTACCACCTTTTTTTGGCCCAGGAGAACCTTCTTTAAAACTACAGGATCTCTGAATATCACGCCAGGATAGTTCATCATCTCCGCGAGGCCCAAAACCCTATCGTCCTCCATCAGCCTGGCGATCTCTTCAAGTCCAAGACTGGCTCCTGACGTCTCAAGGTGGGTTGCAGGAACGCAAGATGGGACCATCACCTTCACGTTCAAAGGAATATCTTCACTCGCGTCGAGGATGTATCGAACTCCGGCTTCGCCAAGGACGTTTCCGATCTCGTGAGGATCTGCCACCACCGTTGTCGTACCTTTGGGAACCACCGCTTTTGCGTACTGGGCTGGGGTTACCATGGAGCTTTCCAGATGGACGTGAGCGTCTATGAAACCTGGCGATAGGATTTGGCCATCCAAGTCCATGACGTCTTTGGCGCTTTCGCAGTCGAACCCCACAATTCTTCCACAATGAATCGCCACATTGGATCTGTATATCTCGCCTGAAAGGACATTTACGACCTTAGCTCCTTCCAGCAACAAGTCCACTTCGATCTCGCCTCGTGCAGCGGAGATCAGCTCTTCGAGCGATGCCATGATGCGAGTACCTAACCCCGATCGTACTTAATAGATGCCGCTCTCAAAGGCCAATACAATACACATAAAATATAACTATAAAATATAAATCCAGAAAGAAATACAAACAAAAACAAGAAATAGAGGGCGAGGGTGGCACCAGCCCTTCGCATGCCGCCCTTTTTTTGAGATTTTCAGTAAACCTGCTCGTTGTGCATCCTCGTGCTGTAGAGCCTAAAGTCGTTGGCAGGGCCGTCCTGAAGGTAGATGTAATTGTACGCCGAATCGTTCTTCCTGGACGCGTATTCTTCCCTTGCTTCCCGCTGACACTGCTTGCAGGCAAACAAAGGCACGAAGACACCAAACCCAGTCTCAACCGATCCGTATCCTCGAACGGCGTTGGTATCTATCGTCATGTATCCTGGACAATTTTTATCGGGACACATCCGGACCGATTCGATCTGCTTTTCCCTGATCCCGTCGGTATCATAGAATACGTTCTTGCGCTTCCGGTAGAAGGGACCTGCCCTTTCCACGGCTTTTGCTGTCAACTCTTCTCTTGCATCCCAGTTGTTCATCTGGTTTTGAACGATCGCCTCGATGTTCATCTTCATCTTGCTACCCATGGAGAACTTGCCAGGATAGTAGTCTGGTTCTATCACGTTGGAGTAATCGAGCCCTGCCATCGCAAGGATGATCCCAGTGTTAACGTAAGGAAGAGCCGACTCTATTGCGTATCCGCCTTCGAGGACTGCGATGTCAGGCGAGAGCATCTCGTTTAGTTTTGCATACCCTTGAGCCGAGAACCGCATGTTTGCCAAAGGATCTGTGTAATGGTTGTCTTGACCTGCAGAATTCACGATAAGCTGAGGCTTGAATTCGTCCAGGATCGGAAGGACCAACTCTTCGAGAACGTAATGGATCCCCTCGTCGGGCGTTTCCGGCGGAAGCGGGATGTTGATGGTCCGCGCCATGGCTTTGGGCCCACCCAGCTCGTCCATGAACCCAGATCCTGGGTACAATGTCCTGCCATCCTGGTGGAATGATATGAAAAGGACGTCGGGATCGTGGTAGAATATATCTTGAGTACCGTCGCCATGATGGACGTCGGTATCTACTATGGCGACCCGCCTTATGCCATATTTTCGCCGGATGTACTCGACCATTATGGCTTCGTTGTTGATGTTGCAAAACCCTCTGTTCCCATGAGCCACCCTCATGGAATGGTGGCCGGGTGGCCTTACAAGAGCAAAGGCACTTGTGATCTCCTTTTTCATGAAAGCGTCTGCCAAAACGAGGGTGCTTCCTGCCGCTATGAGATGGGCCTCAGTTACCAGGGACTCGACGCTTGGAAGGCAGAAATGGACTCTTGCGATGTCTTTTAGCTCAGCAAGCCGGGGCTTGTACTCTTCAACCTGGGGAAGGTCCATCAACCCTTCCTCGAATATCTGGTCTTTCGTGTAAAGGAGCCGCTCTTCCCTTTCGGGATGGGTTGGAGTTATGGCCCAGTCGAAGGCTGGGAAGAATATCAGGCCCATCTTCCGATCATTTTTCTGATCCGTCTTCCGACCCATCTTCTGGCCTGTTCTGCCACTTTCGCGGTTTGTTGCCATCATCGACCACCTCCAGTCCATTCGGGAATTATGCCTGCGGCAATCTGTATTTCCACGTCCAAGATTCTTCCTACAGTGGACCAGCCTCTAACCATGTTGAATACCTCGCTGTGAACGATCTCCGCTTCAGACGAGTATTCGCCAATCCCCATCTCGACCGCCCTTTTCACGATCAGAGTTTTGGCCATCGATTCTGCATCAGGCAAACTGAACTTTCGATCTTTGATCTCGCCAGTCTGGCCGTCTTCGGCCACGGTGTAAAAGCCCCGTTCAGTATCTGCTCTGAAAGTGACTGTCAGCGTAGGCCTTGCAACTGCCGCGCCTATGGCGTTGGCAACGATCGCATTTTCTGGGATGATCCCTTCGGCGCCCAGCCGTTTGGCTACAAGTGGAATCAATCCAAGAGATCCGCCGCCGACACCGACGACGTTCTGGGGCCTGATCTTCTCTTTTTGGAGGATTTCCCAGACTCTGTATGCAGGTTCCGCTTCCCATGCCTGGAACATTTCGTTGATCTCGCAGATTAGCTTCTCAACGGTTGCGTTCACCACTTTGTTTGCGGCATCTTCGGCCGAGCAGCCAAGTTCGACACCCAGATCTTGCATGGCCTTTTTGGCTAGATCAGAATCGCCGATCTCGATCAGCCCTAAGGACCGCATGGCATCTGTGGGAGTTGGATATGGACCTCCGAGGCATACTGCGTGACCTCCTCTATCAGGTCCGACAGAAACTTCGTCTTTGACCTCGCCCTCGTCTTTTATTGCTCGAACCCGGCTATCGCCGCCCAAGGCCACGGATTTCACGGCAAAAGCCCTTATGTGGGTCAGGAAAGAGTCGACTCTTGCGCCTTGTGAAGAAAGAAGGGGCGTTCCGTCAAGTATGAGCGAGAGGTCAGTGGTGGTTCCTCCGATGTCGACCACTACTGAAGTTTGGCCTGGTGGAGTCAGTGCCATAACGCCCATTGTGCTTGCGGCAGGACCCGAAAAGATGGTCTCCACAGGTGAAGATACAGACTTGTCCAGGGGAAGTGTGCCGCCGTCAGCTTTGAGGATGTAGATGGGCGCTTTTATGCCTCGTTGGGTCACGGCCTTCTCGATCTCGGATGCGAACTTCTTGTAGTGCTCCTGGGTTGCCACTTTGAGCTTGGTGGTTGCAGCTCTTCTTGGAAAATTGAGCTTCCCTGATGCTTGGTGCCCCATCTCGACCTCGCACTCTGGTGCGACTCTTGAGATGATCTCCTTGATCCGTTCTTCGTGAGAGTGGTTTCGCTGACCGAACTTGCTCACAACTGCTACTTTTCGGTAACCTCTCTCGAATATCTTGGACGCCACGTTCTCGACTTGTCTGTCGTCCAGTGGCTCGATCTCTCTTCCTCTGTAGTCGATTGCACCTCTAAGGAAGTAAACTTCATCGCCCAGCTTGTAATCCAAGGGGTTCATTCCCGGGCCTGGCACCAGGATCAGGGCTACGGGGTCAGTCTTTCCCTCGGCTATCAGGTTGGTTATCAGGGTGGTGCTGAGCACGACTCGTTCGATATTCTTTGGCAAAGCGTCCTTGGTTATCTCGTCAAGGGCGCTCATTAGACAGTTCAGCAGATTTTCATGGTCGGTGGGGACCTTGGCGGTCCTGACCACCTTTCCTTCATTTATGAGAACGGCGTCTGTAGTGGTTCCGCCGACATCGATTCCGATCAACATGATTATATCGCCTTGGCCGATCCGATGGCCAAGCTAATATATCGTGTTGTTGGTAGGCGGCGCCTTTTCGAAAAGGAGAATGTTGATCGAATACGGCAGAGTCCAAACCGCCGCCCAAAACCCAAACCCACACCTTTGGCCCTGGCGGATTCCACCTGGGCAAGGATGAAATTTTTTGGTAAGTTTTCGACCTTTTCTGCTTTTATCTTGATTGGCTCTATAATTCAGACATAAAGATCTTGTTTTGCACAAGGTTTATGTTCGATAAGCAGGGTCGTGAAGACCATAAAATAGACGAGGAATGCATATAATGCGACTTTCGATGGATTTGGAGCTACAAGACATACCGGGACAGTTGGTGTTGTCCCTGGAACCTTTCAAAACGTACAAGGGAAACATCATCAGCGTAGTCCACCACCGAGACCGCAAGACTCCTATGGGTAAGATCCCCGTCCGGCTCGTTTTCGAGATCGATAAGCCCAATATCGACAAGGTCAAAAATCAACTCGAAAAAAATGGCATTATTGTTGCCAGGGTCGGCGAGGATCGCTTCGTAGAGGAGATGTCAGTCCTCCTCGTCGGTCACGTAGTTGACACCGACTTGGGAGATACCATCAACCGGATCGACTCCACCGGCTTTGCAGAGGTAGAAGACCTCTGCTTGAAAATGCCTGGAATAGAGGATCCCTCCTCTGCCTACATGAGGATTCGAGCGACTGGCAAGGAGGAGATCGAAAAATCTCTCTCCATATTGCGCGAGGTGGGGCTACAAAAGAATTTGCTGGTGATAGAACCGATCGAGGCTGAGAAGATATGAAATAGGTCAAGATATCCCTGGTGGGATTCGGGATAGTAGGGCACGGCTTTTTGGAAGTCGTCCGCCGAAAGAAAGAGATGTTGAAAGCGATGGGTCTGGACATCAATGTGGTCTCTGTCACCGACATTACCGGCACCGTTTACGATCAATCGGGGATTGATTTCGAAAAGATCCAAGGTGCTAGAACTCTTGAAGGGCTCGCTAACATGGAGGCCACTGGGCAGGCCGCCATAGAAGAGATCGAATCCGACCTTGTAGTAGAAGTCACTCCAACCAACATCGACCACGGTCAGCCTGGTTTGGGCCATATAGAAGCCGCTCTATCACAAGGAATGCACGTTGTGACATCAAACAAGGGACCGCTGGTGGTGGCCTATAAAACGCTAAAAGATCTCGCCAAAGAAAACGAGGTCCAGCTTAAGTACGAGGCCACGGTCGGCGGGACCATGCCCCTATTAAGCCTCGTCGAAAAGAACCTGGTCGGAAACAAGATCCATAGCATCAGGGGCATATTCAACGGGACCTGCAACTACATCCTAACGAGGATGATGGAAGAGAAATACCCTTACGGCTACGCCCTCAACGAAGCCCAGGAGCTGGGGATCGCAGAGTCAGACCCCACCTACGATGTAGATGGAATCGATACCGCCGGCAAAGTGGTAATCCTGGCCAACTCCATATTTGATATGGACGTAAAATACAGCGACGTCGACGTCACCGGTATCACCGGCATCACTACAGAAGCCCTCAACCTATCCTGGGATAGAGGATATCTGGTCAAGCTCATAGGGGACGTTCCTGCCCTCACAGTTAAACCCATGCTAGTTCCAAGGAGGAGCCCTCTTGCCGTGGGCGGCACCCTGAACGCGGCATCAATCGAGACGGACCTATCAGGAACCATTACCGTAACCGGTCTTGGCGCAGGATCCATCGAGACCGCCAGCGCCATATTGAGCGATATAGTGGGAATCTACACCACCGCCAGACTCTGATACATGACCTGCTTTCTCCAATTCGCCAAGCTTTGTCAACAGATTGAGGCCGTCAGCGGATCGCTTGAAAAGACGGCAATGCTGGCGAGCTTCTTGACTGAGCTAGACGAAGAGGAACTGGGGATCATCCCAACCTTCGTGATGGGTTCGCCCTTTCCTGCAAGCTCGCCCATGCTTTTGGGTGTTGGGCCAAGCACCTTATATGAGGCACTCTCGAAGGCCACTGGATGTTCTCTTGCCAAGATCAACGAGAGGCTCAGAAAGACCGGCGACGTTGGAACTGTGGCCGCAGAAACTGTCGGAAAAAGGCTGCAGCCTACCTTTGCAACGTTTATGGGACACAATCAGCTCTCCATCTCAGACGTCCACAAAAGATTCTTGGACATAGCAAGGGCCTCAGGAAAGAAGAGTCAGGGGGCGAAGATGAAGAACCTCCAGTACATATTCAGCGAATCGTCCTCAATCGAGGCCCAATACATCGCCCGCATGGCGCTGGAAGATATGAGGATAGGCGTGGGCGAAGGGGTCGTTCGCGACGCTGTTGCCAAGGCTTTCGACAGGACGCCAGAGGACGTGGAACGGGCTTACTGCCTCACCAACGACCTTGGCCTTGTGGCCCAGAAAGCAAAAGAAGACCGTCTTTTGGACCTCTCCATAAAAGTGGGCCGCCCCATAAAGATGATGCTGGCCCAGCTAGGTTCCGGGATTGAGTCGTCACTTTCTGATATAGGATCAGCTGCGGCAGCGGAATGGAAGTTCGATGGGTCAAGGGTCCAGATTCACGGAGACGGCGACGATATTCAGATATACTCTCGTCGACTCGAAAACGTGACAAAATCCCTCCCCGAAATCGTGCAGGCCATTAAAGACCACGTCCATGCCGAGAGCTTTATCCTAGATGGCGAGGCGGTAGCCATCGGAAAGGACGGAAGGCCCCTTCCCTTTCAGGAAATTTTGAAACGTTTCAGGAGGAAGTACAAGGTCGAGCGCCTTGCAGCCCAAATCCCTCTTGGGATCTACCTTTTCGACTTGGTTTACATGAACGGCGAGGACCTGATCGACCTGCCCTTGAAAGATAGAAGGTCTCTTTTGGAAAAGGCTGTAGACTCAACTATCGTGGCCGAGCAGACATTGACCCAAGATCCAAAAGAGATCGAACAGATCTACAACGAGGCGCTAAAAGTCGGCCACGAAGGCTTGATGCTGAAAAACCCATCTTCGCCTTACTTGCCAGGGAAAAGGGGCAAGAACTGGCTCAAGATAAAGCCGGTGATGGAAACACTGGACCTCGTTGTGATTGGGGCAAGATGGGGTGAAGGGCGACGTGCGAAACTTTTTGGCACATACAGGCTGGCCTGCCGCGACCCTTACACTGGAAATTTGGTCGATGTCGGGTGGGTCGCAACAGGTATCACCGACGAGATGTTGGCAGATTTGACTGAGATGTTCTCTGACCTCGTGATCACGACCGAGGGAATGGAGATGGAGTTCAAGCCCAAGGTGGTGTTCGAGGTGGCCTACGAAGAGATCCAGAAGAGTTCCAACTACTCTTCGGGTTATGCTCTCAGGTTCCCAAGGCTTGTTGGGGTCAGAGAGGATAAGTCTCTGGACGATGCCGATACATCCGAGAGGCTCAAATCGCTCTATTTGTCGCAGAGAGGGCGAAATGGTCAATCTTCAGCAAAGCGGAAGTGCTGAAGTTTTTCAGAGTGAAACTCAGGCACGAAACATATTTCTGATCTCTGACGTAAGATTTGTGGGAGTTGTCTTAATTGATATTCAAGAAGCTGAGCGAGCTTAGTGATGACGAGCTTTCTGGCTTGCTATCCAGAAAGTTGAACGTTCAAGAAGTCATGCCAACTGTGGTCGAGATCCTAAACGACGTCGAGTCTGAAGGTGACAAGGCCCTGTCCAAGTATACCAAGCGGTTCGACGAAGTGAGGATTGGAAAATTCAAGGTATCCAAAGACGAAATAGAGAAGGCTTATGACAAGGTTCCAAAGAGGTTGAGACAGTCTCTTGAGACCGCCCTTGAGAACATCGTGGCCTTTCACCACCAACAGATGGATCAAGATCTCTGGATGACGGAAGTTTCTCCAGGAGTCATGGCTGGCCAGAAGATCGTACCTTTGGAACGGGTTGGAGCTTACGTTCCCGGAGGCCTTGCGTCTTACCCAAGCTCTGCGCTCATGACCGTTTTGCCTGCAAAAGTGGCAGGAGTCCCAAAAGTTGTGGTTTGCACACCACCGAACAAGGAAGGCAGCGTCGAGCCCTTAACCCTCGTTGCGGCCGACATGGCAGGAGCCGACGAGATCTATAAGGTTGGGGGAGTTCAGGCTCTTGCCGCCATGGCCTTCGGGACCGAGACCGTGCCCAAAGTAGACCTGATAGTGGGTCCCGGAAACATCTACGTGACCGCAGCAAAGCTCCTTTTGAGGAACAACGTCGAGATAGACATGCCTGCAGGTCCAAGCGAAGTTTTGATCATCGCAGATTATACGGCAGAGCCAGAGGTTCTTGCAGCCGATATGATCGCCCAAGCAGAGCACGATCCCCAGTCGATATCGGTCTTGGTGAGCACCGACGAGGACCTTTCCATCGCAACGAAGGCAAAGCTGGAAAAACAAGCGAATGACGCTGCTCGCAAAGATATTGTCAAAAAGAGCCTCGCACAGAGCGCCATCCTGACGGCAGCCACTATTGAAGATGCAATAACTTTCTCCAACGTCTTTGGCCCCGAACATCTTGAGATCATTGCCAAAGATTACATGGAGATCCTAAGAGAGATTAAGAACGCAGGAAGCGTCTTCCTGGGTCCTTATACCCCCGTTGCGGCAGGAGATTACGCCAGCGGGACGAATCACGTCCTTCCCACGTCAGGGTACTGCAGAGTATTTTCGGGCCTGAACGTGGACCGGTTCATAAAGAAGATCACAATCCAGCAGATAACAAAAGATGGGCTGAAAGGTCTAGAAGAGACCATAACCACTCTCGCCGAGGCCGAGGGTCTCAAAGCCCATGCTGAATCTGTGAGAATGAGGCTGGCAGAAAGAACGCTTGAGTAGAGAACCATAGTCGAGAACCGATTAGATGAGTCTAATCGGTTCTCGCAAGAATTGGTGCTTAACGATACGAATAGGCCAAAATGTCGAACTCTGACGTGTTCGACATTTGTCCGAAAGGTATCGTTAAACACTACGTCAATTTATCCCGTCTGATCTGGATGTTGTGTTAACACAAATACAAAAGGTCTATACCACCGTCACTTCCAGGTCCAGACCGGTGAAGGCGTCCTTTATATCAGATCGAAGGGTTTCTGCTACCTCTTCGTCTATGTCTTTTTCGAGGATCACCTTGACCTTGTTTCCTTCAACCTCGACCGTGTTTACCCTCTTGGCAGCAACTATGTTGACGCCTTTGGTGGGGTCAAGAACGCCGGTCATAATTCTCTTTACGAAATCTTCGTCTATCTCTCGCTTCCCCATCTTGGCCTCATATTTCATTATTGCAAGTTTCAGGCCGGAGATTGCAAGCTGTGCACAGTGGACCTTTTGCTTTGGAAGGCCGCCCAGTTCTTCGACCACGTCTTTGAAGTGGACTTCTTTTGCTTCAGTTAGGGTTTTTCCCTTGGCAAGCTCGGTTGTGACGCTGGTACTGGCTATGTTGGCAGCGCACCCAAAGCTCTGGAACTTTATGTCATCGATCACTTCAGTTTTCGGGTTTACTTTTAGGTAGAGCAGCACCATATCTCCGCAGGCGGCGCTTCCAGCTCTTGCGGTAACGTCGGCGTCTTCGATCGTGCCTGTGTTCCTGGGGTTATTGAAGTGATCCAGCACCTTTTCTGTATATCCAAACGAGTTGGCTTTACTCATGTTTTAGCCTCGAATTATCTGTAGTCCGTCTAGAGTCATCACTTTATGCCATGGTCTTTCATGGCGGCTTTGATCTTGGCAAGCTTGGACTTGATATGCTTTGAACCTTTGGTCTATGTAGCTTTTTGTGCTGTACCTCGCTCCTCAGATCTTGTCAATGGTTTTGCGGCCGTTTTGGCTGGCTGAAATATCCCATCAGCTTCTGATAGTATCGCCTTTGAGTCCGGCAAGGGTATCGGTCAATTCTTGGCATATTCTCTTGCGTTCTTTGTCTTCTATTATTGGCATCTCGTCCGGAAGCGTTAGGAGAATCCTTCCGCCAGTTTCATTTTTGAACAATTCGACCCAGTTTGGGGGCAGGTAATCGGGCATTTTTTCCCCCTTCATCGTTTGCAAGACCAAGGCCCAGGCGATCGATGAAAATATACATGAGGAGATCATTAACATAACTCTTGATAGAGACTTTGTTTGCAGGCATCGAATGTCCTACTTGATAAGAGGGTGGAGAAATGACCTTTCGATTCGTTGAGGAGATCGACCAGGTGCAAAAGGTCGTAGAAGAGTTTGAATCTGGCCGAAGGTCTAACCTGGCCATCATCTCAGAGCCGTTCTACGGCGAGACCTCTCTTGTGGATAAGGTAGTGGAGATGAACGCCTCGAATGTCCAAAGATTGAAGGTCAAAGACTTGGCTGGTGATCTCAAGACACTGGGGGCCATGAGTGCAAATATCCTGATCGCTGAAGATCTTCACCGTCTTTACCTGCGAAAAATTGGGGGTTTCGATCTCATCCAACGTTTTCTCAGATACGTCGCTTCTTCTGACAAGCTCTTCATAACAACCTGGAATTCTTACTCTTGGAGCTACCTAGACGAAGCGTTGAACATTGGAAAGGAATTTCCCACCCAGATGAAGCTCTCCAAGAAAGACGCAGACCAGATTAAAGAGATGCTCATTTCAGGTTACGAGGAAAATGAGCTGGAGTTCATTGAGGAAGAAACCACCGGGCCAGACCGAAAGCTGATCGATCTTGGATGGCACCCCTTTTCTTTCAGAGGCTTCGAAGGGAAGGTGCCAGTTCCTTATATCGACGTCCTGAAATTAAGAGATCGTTTCTCACGGAAAGAAAATAAATCTGTCGACGATCGGTTTTTTGAAAAACTAGCCCGGATATCGGATGGAAATCCCGGGGTTGCAGAGGTCTTGTGGAAGGACTCTTTGGATTATCCCAAGGTGGTGGATCGAATGGCTGAGCAAGTTTCCCGGATAGAGCTCGATTACGAAGAGTCGTTTGTCCTGAGCATAATCGTCTCCATGGGACATATTGAGAAGGGAGATATTTACGAGATAGTAGAATGTGGAGACGAATTGCTCTATGTATTATCGGAAAAGGGGCTAATATCGATGGAAGGAGAGGTCTGCACGATAAAGCCAGAGTCCCTCAAAGGATTAGTCGAACACCTTAAAAAACAGAAGCTGGTTTGGTAAATGGCAGAGAACGTAACCGACACGTTGGCCCATGCGCCCCTTGTGAATGTCGATTCCACACTCGTGTTGAACACCATATTGATACTCATCCTGGCGTATGTTAGCTCACGGGCCGTGACCGCAATATTAGTTTGGGTTTCAGAACAGGTCTACGGGCACAGGATCTCTATCAAGATGGCCATACCCCTTTACAAGTTCTCGGTCTATGGAATTGCCGGATATTACATAGCAAAGTCCATACTTGAGCTTTCCACGGTCCAACTGGTCGCCTTCTCAGGTTTTGCTGGCGCTGCGATAGGTTTTGGGCTGAAAGATCTGGTAGCTGAAGTGGTTGGCGGAATCGTCATAGTTCTGGATAAACCCTACCAGGTGGGCGACAAGGTGAAGATCGGGTGCCATTACGGCGAGGTGAGTGATATAGGTCTTAGGTCGACGAAACTGGTCACTCCCGACGATAACTTGGTCTCGGTCTCAAACCAGATGTTTCTAAGCCAAGCCGTATCGAACTCCAACGCCGGAGACCAGGAGATGATGGTGGTAATCGACCTCTTCATAGACTCTAAATCCGATGCTACTTTGGCCATGGAGATCTTGAGAGAGGCTCTTGTCACTTCAAGATACGTCTACATCTCAAAGAGACATCCTGCCAAAGTTCTCCTGAAAGATTGTCCCTTTTACAGAAGGCTGAGGGCCAAAGGTTACGTCTACGACCTGAGGCAAGAGTTCGACTTTGAGACCGACGTTACGAAGAGGGCCTGGCAGGCTTTCCGAGAGGCAGGCATAAGACCTCCTCAACTCGCGTCCCTTGATGTTGTGAATTGAGATCAGAAAATGAGCGGAACTTGCCGCCCATAAAGGAATCCTTCTTCTTGAAAGAGTTGGCATGGCTTCGAATCGATCTTGCGCTTTTTCTAGCGATGTGGCGGCTTGAAGGGCACAGAGCTCTATCGTTATCGCCACGGGCCCGCAAAATCGCTACGTAGTTTTGGAAGGCTCGGAAGGGTTATATCGGCTCTGAGCAAAAATGGCTCAGTATGACGGAAGTTCCCGAAATCCCCCGAGACCAAATCCAACAGCGTGTGGTGGCCATGTGGCTTGGCAGCTTCTACGGAAGCAGTGTCTACGTAGGAAAGAGGCTTGGCAAGAAGGGCCTGCGTGAATATCAGGACCTGGGCGCGCACCAAGTGGCAGACACCTTCAAGAAGCTCGAAATTTCCGCGCCCAAAGACGTTGCCTTTGCGGTAGCCACCAACGACAAGAACCTCTTTGGAAGCGAGGTCACCGTGGAAGAGGGCGATGGCTGGGCCGAGATCAGGCGGGAAAACTGCGCCCTCAAAAAAGGCATCGAAGCTTTTGGGAGGCTTGGCGCGGGCCTCGTTGCAAAACAGCACTGCAAGACCTGTGTAGACTCACACTGGCGTAAGGTCTTCTCGGATCTGGGCCTAAACCTCGAAGTGGAAAACACCGAAACCGGCTGTATCATGAGACTATCCAAACGTTGAACCTTTCGAATTATCGAAGCTATCGAAGTTGTTGAAGGGAGAAAGTCGCGGCATTCCAGCAACAAAACAACCTTTTGGCCGGAAAACTTAAACCATCTCGGGACACATTCCCGCTGGGGAGTGTGATCCAGATGATCTGGAAACGTTATTTGATATCGTTGATGTTGTTTGCAATCCTGATCGCAGGAATGGATACGGCCGCCGCAGATTGGCTTGATGGCAGCGGCCCTAATTACGGGGCGCTTAGGTCCTATTTCTCTGACCCCATATTCTACTCGGGTGGACCTGGCTCGAAAGTCGATTACAGCCAGTACCAAAACTACTTTGGGTCAGGGATATTCAAAGATCCAATCAGCCTTGGCTCGTCCAAGAGAGCGCCGATCCCCTTGGGAAAAATGGCAAGGGAACTTGCCAAAGCAAAGGAGGACGGGACGAACGAAAGCGGTGAAAACCTTTCTGCCGTTGGCGCCGACCCGAGGGTGAACAGGATGATCGATCCAGCTCTTCTATCCTCCAGGAAAGACTGGACCAAGACGATGGACTTCGTTCAGAACAAATCCTCTCTTCGGGTATACGAGGGCGGAAAATGGACGCAAGCCCAGGACGTGGAAACCCTCTGACGAAATGTAGTGTTTAACGATACGAATAAGGCCAAATCTCAAACTCTTACGAGTTAGAGATTTGGCTGAAAGGTATCGTTAAGCACTATATCTTGCCCATACCAGATCTATCGAGCGGATCTGGATTTTTTGTTGTACTTGTACATGATCGAGATGGCGTCGGCGCACTGTTCTGGCGTCTGGTAGACCGGAACTCCGGCAGTTTCCAGCTCTATGACGTCCTCGATTGCAAACTCCTTTCCGGCGACGCAAGCAAATATCGGCTTTCCCTTGTAGTCGATATCCCTTAAGGAATTGACGTAGCTACCCAATATCTCGGCCTGGAGTATCACGATGAAACTTCCGACATCGTTGCTATCCACTCCGATCTCGATCGTCTTTTTCACGGTATCTGCATCCATGCTGAACGTGTAATCAACGGGGTTTAGCCCGCCCACGTACTCTGGCAAAAGATCGAGAAGTCTCTCTTTTAAGTCAGGTTCAAGTTCTGCAAGCTTCAGCCCCTCGTCTATGACCGCATCTGCCGAGATCACTCCAAGAGAGCCCGCATAAGTTATGATGAAGACGCCTTCCTTTGTGGGCATCGGCTGCTTGGAGATCGCACGTGACAGGTTGAACATGTGCTCGTAATCTTTGGCCCTGATCACTCCGGCCTGTTCGAAGACGCCACTGTAAATGAGGTCGTTTCCTGCCATCGATGCGGTATGCGAGGCCACTGCCTTGCGTCCGGCCTCAGTCCGACCAGACTTGAGCGCGACTATGGGCTTTTTCTTGGTGATCTCTTTTGCAACGTCGATGAATCGTCTTCCGGCCTTGACCGATTCCAGGTACATGCAGATGACCTCGATGTTTTTGTCCATGCTCGTAGCTTCGAGCATATCGGTCTCGTTGATGTCCAGCTTGTTCCCTATCGTGGCGACGATCCCAAAGTCCATGATGTGGCGAAGTCCCCAGAGCATCCCTGCAGCGCAGACTCCTGCCTGGGATATTAGCCCGATGTTGCCTCGGCTCAGGGCATCTACGATCCCGATCGACTGGACCATGCTGCAGTGGGTGTTTATTATGCCAGAACAGTTCGGGCCGAGGAGTCGAACCCCGTAGCTGTCGGTGATCGCCTTCATCTCTTCTTCGATCTTGCGACCAGCGTCACCCATCTCTGCAAATCCGGCCGATTCCACGATGACGTATCTTACCCCACATTCGCAACATTCCCGAACCACTTCTGGGGTCATGTTAGCCTGGACGAGGATGACTGCAACGTCGATTGGCGCTTTCACGTCGCTTATCCTCGGGTATGCTTTGATTCCCAGGATCTCTTCAGCCCTGGGGTTGATCGGGTAGAGTTCGCCCTTGAAGTCGTGGCCGATTAGGTTGCAAAAGACGTTCCATCCAAGCTTTCCTTTAGTTCCGGAAGCGCCGATGACGGCGATGCTTTTTGGGTAGAAGAGATCATGGAGGTTTTGCGCTGGGGCCGGCGTTTCGGGTAGCTTTGGTCGATCGCCCAGGATGATCCTCGCATCGACCACTAGGTAGCCTGATGGGTAAAGGAACACGGGGTTTAAGTCCATCTCTGCGATTTCGGGGTGTTTCATCACCAGGTCTGATATCTGGAGCAGCAGCTTTTTGAGAGCAGGGATGTCGGCGGAGTGGCCACGGTAGCCTTCCAAGAGTGGGTGGCCTTTGATCTCTTCAATCATCTCTTCTGCATCGGATTTGGTGATGGGTATCGATCGCAAAGATACGTCTTTTAGGATCTCAACGAAGATTCCGCCAAGTCCGAACATCAGGATAGGGCCAAAGGTAGGGTCGTTTGTCACGCCCACTATAGCCTCTATCCCAGATGACGCCATCTTTTGTACTGCAACGCCGACGACCTCTTTATCTGCAAAGGAGTCGATTATCTCGTTGTAAGCCAGCCTGACCGTTCCGGCATCATTCAGTCCCAGTTTCACGCCGCCCGCGTCGGATTTGTGGACGACCTCGGGTGATACGATCTTGAGGACTACCGGGTATCCGATAGATTCGCTCATCTTGACCGCTTCGTCTTCTGAACGAGCCACGAGGGCACCGGTAGTCGAAATTCCCAAGTCTTCGAGGATCGCTTTGCACTCGTGCTCCATCAGGTAGGCTCTGTTTTCGTCTTTCGCCTGGCTTAAGACATCATCAAATAATTCCGTCATTTCACCCCATCTCCTATTTTTCACGATTATTAATTGGTTTCACCCTAATAATTCAAAGATTTTCCTTTTTCTATGTTAACATGCCAAATTATGCGCATAGAACTCCAGCTTTTCGAGCTACTTTCTGGCCAGACTGTGTAAATCCGACCTATCCTTTCGCATATTCCACGTTAAACTTTTCTGTTGCAACACCACCTCAAGTACAAGCATAGTCCAGCCCAACCCGGCCCAAAATCGCCCACTAGAGCGCCAGATCATCCACTATTGTCCGCCAATGTCCTCCATTGACCTGAATGTGGACGGCGAGGATAGCAGTCGACAAAAATCTGGTCACGAGCGGGGACTGTAGGAATTTTATGAGGAAATTTTGCGCTAAAGGTCGTAAGGGTGCTGGCAAGTAGAATAAGAAGACGATTCGCCCCACAATTTTTTAGGGCAGTGGGCGGTTCACTTCAAGCCCAATGACCTTCTCTCCACTGTAAAGCGGGTCTACATAAAATATAGCGTTTCATGTTCAAGGAGTATGCAGACTCCGTGAAATCGGATCAGAAAAACGGGATCATTCACGTTTGGATTCATTTCGATTATTAAATTATTTTTTTGCTTAGTGGCATCTTATCAATTTTGAAATGCGTCTTGTGATTATTCCAGTGACATGATGGATAACGGGACGCTCCGGTATAGTTTTTCAATATGCACGAAGAGAAATGTACTTATATCAACATAAACAGCTTATCGCTAACTGATTAGGTGAGATCTGTGGATTTCTTCGCTAAAGCTTTAGAACATATAGAAAACGGTGAATACGAAGCTGCAAAAGATGTATTTGAGGTTTTATTATCTGAAGACTCTAAAAATCCATCATTGTTATACAACTTAGGAATGTGTTATACCGAATTGGGAACTCCAAAAAAAGCAATTGAGCTACTAGAAAAATGCATAAAAATAGATCCAACCGTTTCTAATGTTTATGTGGCGTTAGGATTCGCTTATTTCAAAAAAGGCGAGTTGGATAAAGCTAAAAATTACTTGTTAAAATCTGTTGATTTGGACCCAAACAATCCTTCTGCATTAAAAAATCTGGGCGGATTTTTCGGTAAAGAAGGTGAAAATGAGACGGCGTTATACTATTTGAAAAAATCATTTAGTATTAATCCGAATGATTCAGTTACGGTTTATGGACTTGGATTAGTATATGCAGAACTGGATGAATTTGAAGAATCTGCGAAATATTTCAAATTACTTATCGATATGGATGCGCCTGAATATCTCAAAGATGATGCTAAAGATCATTTAAGGGAAATAGCTGAAAAACAGTTAAAATCAAGCGGATTTAGATTCGATACTACTTTCTATATGTTAAATATTTTAGGATTGTTTCACGATATGTCTATTGATGAAATTCAGCTAATATCATCGGAAATTGCCATGAAAGGGCGATCTGGCTTAGATATCAATGATTCATCCAAAAAATACGACCTAAACTCATTAAAAGGTGAATTTTCAGGTTTAGAGCTTGTGTGTATTATGTATGTAGGTTTTAAGAAAATAGCCCCTGGTCTAGATATGGGTATTGATTTATCAAATGAATATGACCTGGCTTTGAGGATGTATGAATCAGAGGACGTACTATGAGTTTAAAATTAATTGATTCTGTAGACTCTATTTTACTTGAAGTACAAGAGCTAACCAATAAACCCGTAGAACTCATAGAGAAATCCGATTTAAATGTTTATGCGAAAGTTAAAATGGCCCGATTTAAAATGCCTGCCCATATAATATTTTACAAAAAAGATCATTATGAACATATCAATCACTTGATTGCACACGAATGTGGCCATATTCTAAGAACTTTCAGTGTTCCTGAAGAAAATAGATTAATTCCGATGGCAAATTCAGATATGATACATATCATGATAAATGAGATTAGCCGTGATATTAAAAAATTAAGGTCTGTTTTGTCGCCTGATGATATTAATCAATTAGTTAATTTATGGCATAGTGGAATCATCCAACAAGTAGCGAGTTATCCTCCAGACATAATGATCGAAAAATGGATTTATGATAGTTATCCTGAATTAAGGCCTTATCAAATTACGTCAATTGAAAAACAGAGAGACTCATCCATAGCGATTTTGACCGACCAGATTAGGATCATTACTCCACCCAAGATTTACAAAATCGCCAACGTAATGAATTATGCTTTCTTTAAAGTTATAGGTGAGCATATACGTGCAAATTTGGTGCGCAGATATAACAACACACCTTACGTTAAAAAAGGTAAAAATCTTGCTTCACTTACGGAGCAGAATTATGTAGATAGTTATGAAGGTGATATAGATATGACTAACTGTTGGGCTAATTTCTTGAATATATCTGATTGGTTCGGTTGGACTAATTTTGAGAATATACCTGATGATTACTTAACATCAATTTGAATTATATATAACAAATTTAATTTGATTAAACAAAACTTACGCCAATTCAGAGACGAAAATCTAATTGAATAAATCTAGATATCCTATAAACAATACGAAAAGATTAAGTAAAATTAATAACGAATTTCGTCTATGAGGTTGTATTCTGGCTCATCAACTCAATTTATACAAGACACAACTCAAAACCAAATAGCAGATAAACTTACAAACGCGTTTTTAAATAATTTCAGATATAAGCCATCTCCTAACGAAATCAATTCATGGAGAAATTCACTTAGAGCATTATCACTTTTATTTCATAATGCAAATATTCTAGATCATGGTGTGATACTGGAGTATCAATTACCTCTAAGTTCAAGGCGATTAGATTGCATAGTTTGTGGTAAGGATGATGATTTGGGGGATAATGCAGTCATAATTGAATTAAAGCAATGGGAGAAATGTAAATATGCAGAATGCGACAATGAGGTCTTGACGTGGGTAGGGGGTGCAGAACGAGAGGTATTACATCCATCAGTACAGGTAGGACAATATAAGATGTATTTAGAAGATACTCATCCGGCGTTTTATGACGGCCAAATGCCCATTAAACTTAATGCCTGCGCATACCTTCATAATTATACTTTTGATTTACACGATGCTATATCTGCCTCAAAATTCGATGATGTTATGAAAATGTACCCATTATATACAGCTGATGATACAGAAAATATATCCAATTATTTGATTGATAATATCGGCAAAGGTCAAGGAATGGACATCCTCAAACGCATTGAAGAAAGCAAATTTAGACCAAGTAAAAACCTGATGGATCATGTTGGGGTGATTATTAAAGAAAATTCAGAATATATACTTTTGGATGAGCAACTTGTGGCATATGATAAAGTATTATCCGCAGCAAAGAAAGGATTTCATGATAAACAGAAAACGGTTATAATCATCAGAGGAGGTCCTGGGACTGGTAAATCTGTAATAGCCATTAACTTGATGGCCGACCTACTGTTAAATGGATATAATACATATTATTCAACTGGCTCAAAAGCATTTACTGAAACATTAAGGAGGAAAGTAGGTCAACGAGGTAGTATACAATTTAAGTATTTCAATAGTTTCATTAATACCGAGTATAACGAAATCGATGTATTGATATGTGACGAATCACATCGAATTCGAGATACTAGTGATAACAGATTTACAAAAAAGGAAGATCGCAGCAATAAAAAGCAAATAGAAGAATTATTATTTGCATCAAAAGTCAGTGTATTTTTCATCGACGACGATCAGATAGTGAGACCGAATGAAATTGGTTCCGTTGATCTTATCAGGAAATATGCAGAACAATGTAAATGTAAAATTTTCGTTTATGAATTAGAAATCCAGTTTAGATGTGGTGGTTGCGAGGGCTTCATTAATTGGATAAATAATACACTAGCACTTAAAAAGACGGCTAACATATTATGGACTGGATCTGAAGATTTTGATTTCAAGATATTTAACAGTCCTGAAGAACTAGAAAATGCAATAAAAATTAGGTCGGAAGAGGGATATTCAGCAAGATTGGCAGCAGGGTTTTGCTGGAAATGGTCAAAAAAACCCAAGTCCGATGGGACTCTACAAAATGACGTAATTATTGGTGATTTCAAAAGACCTTGGAATGCAAATCCTAGTGCAACACGACTGGCACGAAATATTCCTAAAGCTTCATATTGGGCAACTGATCCAAATGGTATAAATCAAATAGGCTGCGTTTATACGGCACAGGGATTTGAATTTGATTATATTGGCATAATTTTCGGTACAGATTTAGTATATAATTTAGATGAACAACAGTGGGTGGGCAACAAAAAGAACTCGGAAGACACTGTGGTTAAAAGATCAAAAGACAAATTCACAAAATTAGTACAAGATACATATAGAGTACTCCTCACGAGGGGAATGAAAGGTTGTTACGTATGTTTCATGGATAAAGACACAGAACGATTTGTTAAAAGCAGGATTGAAATATAGATGAAATAATTTATAAATTTTGAGATCCGTCGTGCTTCTGTTGACTTTGGAATTATGCAATTCGAATGCCAGTAAGAGTATCTCATTTTCGGCAGGAGAAGCTTGTTGGATTTCATTCTGCTTCGCGCCCTTAAGCATGGTGGATCTTATGTAAGGGCAGATGCTGGTCTTACATAGGGTCTATGATACTTCCCTGAAGACTTGGCCCCATTGAAGCGCAACTTCAGGTCCTAAAAAGAATGGCAACAATCACGAAGGGGGCCTATACCCTCCGCTTGTTCGTACGACCCTTTTTCACCTCGAAAATATACGTCATGTCGCCTTCGACCTCGTGCCAGAGGTTCCTGTAATAATCGTCCTTCCACTCTGCAAAACCGTCGTTGTACCCCTGGTCGTTTTCGTCGATATGTATGAAGTAGCCCCGCTCAGAGTGTGGCGCACACAGCTTTAGCGTCTCCATGCAGTCTCTTATGCTCGAAGGGTCGTACGACTTTATCTCGCCCTTCTCTTTGGAGATGGCCTTTAGCTCGATCGTCACCAAACAATCTTCGCCCTTGAATATCGAGATGTCGGGTTTGTGGCCGCCTACAGACGCGCCCATCAACATAGTTATAATCTTATTTTTAT
>Ga0272441_10004974_pt1 | contig 23525 bp, 18 predicted proteins | sample SSMProp6N_FD_193582 | JGI IMG/M metagenome (GOLD analysis project Ga0272441, IMG submission 193582) | Marine sediment archaeal communities from Little Sippewissett salt marsh, Falmouth, MA, United States - SSM-Prop-6N | ecosystem: Environmental > Aquatic > Marine > Wetlands > Sediment ...
AGGAACTCCGCGCCGCGCCGGATGGCCTTCTCGACGGCCTCGTCCGAGAAGCCCGCCGCATCCGCCGGCAGGGCCGCGATGCCCACCAACAAGCTCAACGTCAATGCCCCCGTCACCGCCCCCCTCAGGCAACCGCACCGAATCCGTGTCATGTAGCAGCTCCCAGGGCTGTCAACGTGCCTCCCGGCTCTCCGTGGCAGACAACCCCTATCCTACCGCACGGGGCGTCAATCGCAAGCGGCGAGGGACGTTGTGGAGGCAGCCTGCCCCCACTTCTCGGGAATCCGCCTAACGAAGCCCGTCCCCGTGCGTTGTGTGGATGGACGCCTTCGGCCCCCGGTGGGTTCGACGGAACCGATCGCCACGCCGCCCGTCCAAGCAGGCAAGAGAACCGATCGCTCGCATTGCGCCTCCAACACAAGGAACCACACCATGAACACATCGCACGCACGGGCAGCCGCGGGAGTCTTGGCCGCCTGCCTTCTGGTCCCCGGCCTCGCCGAAGGGCGGGCCGTCACGCAGGGGTCGTTGCACGCCGTCGGGGAGGGCGGCAAGGCGCTGGGGGCCTGCCCGCTGAAGCACACCGACGTGTCCGTGTCGATTTCGGGACACCTCGCGTACGTGTCGGTCACGCAGAAGTTCGCCAACCCGTTCCAGCAGAAGATCGAGGCGGTGTACACCTTCCCGCTCGGGGCGGACGCGGCCGTCAGCGAGATGATGATGGTCATCGGCGACCGACAGATCCTCGGCGTGATCAAGCCCCGCGAGGAGGCCCGCAAGGTCTACGAGAAGGCCAAGGCCGAGGGAAAGGTCGCCGCCCTGCTGGACCAGGAGCGGCCGAACATCTTCACCCAGGCCGTCGCGAACATCGAGCCGGGCGTCGAGATCGACGTGACCATCGGCTACACGCAAACGCTGAAGTACGAGGACGGGACGTACCGGTTCGTCTTCCCGATGGTCGTCGCGCCGCGGTTCATTCCGTCGGGCCCGCCGAAGCCGACGGTCGGCGCGCCCCCGCCTCCCCCGGCCGAGCCCCCGGCCGTGCCGGACGCCGCGAAGATCTCCCCGCCGGTGCCGCCGAAGGGCACGCGGGCCGGGCACGACATCGCCATTCACGGCTTTCTCGACGCGGGCACGCCGATCCGCTCGGTCCAAGCCCGCCTGCACGAGGTGAAGGTGGACTGGCGGGACAAGGATCACACCCGCGCGAAGTTCTCCCTGGCCCCCAAGAAAACGCTGCCCAACAAGGACTTCGTCCTGGAGTTCTCCACCGCCTCGGACCGCATTGAGGACGCCGTGCTCACCCATACCGACCGGCGCGGGGGCTTCCTGATGCTGGCCCTCCAGCCGCCGAAGAAGGTCCACCCCAAGGCGGTCCGCCCGCGCGAGCTGATCTTCGTGGTCGACACCTCCGGCTCGCAGAAGGGCTTCCCGTTGGAGACCAGCAAGGGCATCATGCGGAAGGTCATCCAGGAGCTGCGGGCGAGCGACACGTTCAACATCATCCGCTTCGCCAACGCCACCAACTTCTGCTGGGACGCCCCCGTTCCCAACACGCCCGAGAACCGCGCCAAGGGCCTGGAGTTCGTCGCGAGCCTGGCGGCCAGCGGCGGGACGCGGATCGACAAGGCCATGGCGGCCGCCCTGGAAGGCGAGCACGACCCGGACAAGCTGCGGATCGTGGCGTTCTTCAGCGACTGGCTGATCGGCAACGACTTCGGCGTCCTGGAGCAGGTCCGCAAGAACGCGAAGACCACGCGGGTGTTCGTCTACGGCACGGGCAACAGCGCGAACCGCTACCTGCTGGACAACATGGCCCGATTCGGGCGGGGCGAGGCGGACTACGCGCTCAAGGCGGCGGAGGCCGAGAAGGTCGCGCGGACGTTCTACAGCCGCATCGACGCGCCCGTCCTGACGGACATCACGATCGACTGGGGCGACCTGGCGCAATACGTCAAGACCGACGACGTCTACCCGAAGCAGGCGCCGGACCTGTTCAGCGTCCGGCCGATCGTGGTCAAGGGGCGGTTCGAAGCGCCCCGCGCCGACGTGTCCGGGCAGATCACGATTCGCGGGCACACGGGCGAGGGCGCGTTCTCTCGCGCGGTGGACGTGACGCTCCCCGCCGACGCCGGCGGCAGCCCCGCCCTGCCCCAGGAATGGGCCCGCGCGAAGGTGGCGGACCTCATGGCCCGGAACCTCACGGGCGCCCAGGCCGGCAAGCCGGATCCGGCGATCAAGGAGACGATCCTGGGCCTCGGCCTGACGTATCGGCTGATGACGCAGTACACGAGCTTCGTGGCCGTCGAGCGCAAGCGGACCACCAAGGGCGGCAAGCCCGTCACCGTGGACGTACCCGTCGAGATGCCCGAGGGCATGAGCTATGAGGGCGTCTTCGGCCATGCCGGCGGCGCGCCGGGCCGAGGGAACGTCCGGAACCTGGCGGCGAAACACATGGCGCTTGGCGGGCTCTCGGCCGCCCCGCTGGGCCGCGCCAGGCGGCCGTCCGCAGCGACATGGGCCGCACCGACCCCCGCGCCTCCCTCCCGGGCCGTGCCCCACGGCATCCCCCTGCCCAAGCCGCTCTTCGCCACCACGCCGACGAGCATCCCGAAGGGCCCCCGGCCCAAGCCCGGCGCCCACCGGCCGCACGGGGAGTACACCATCGGCAAGGGCGTCAAGAACCTCGCCCTCCACCGCCCCGTCACGGCCAGCGAGAAGGAACCGCTCGTCGGCAAGCTCGCGATGGTGACGGACGGGAAGAAGGAAGCCCTCGACACGACGTACGTGGAGCTCGACCCAAAGGTCCAGTGGGTGCAGATCGACCTGGGCAAGGTCTGTGAGATCCAAGCGATCGTGGTCTGGCACGAGCACCAGACCTTCGCGCGGATCTACAAGGACGTGGTGATCCAGATCGCCGACGACAAGGACTTCACGAAGAATGTCCGGACGGTCTACAACAACGACCACGACAACTCCGCCGGGCTCGGGATCGGCAAGGACGGGGAGTACTTTGAGACCTACCAGGGCCTGCTGATCAAGCTCAAGTCCCTCAAGGGGCGCTACGTCCGCCTCTACAGCAACGGCTCCACGGCCGACGACCTCAACCGCTACACGGAGGTGGAGGTATACGGCAAGTAGAGACCTCGCGGCTTGAGGACCGCAGAGGCGCGGAGACGCTGAGAAGAAAAAACAGCCAACAGCGAACAGTCAGCAACCAACAACCAAGGAGCCGAAGCCGGGGCGACAGCCTCCACACTTGGGTGTTCGCTGTTGACTGTTCGCTGTTGGCTGTTGGTTCTCTTCCTCTCCGCGCCTCCGCGCCTCTGCGGTCAGCTCCCCTACCGCCCGCCCGCGCCGGTGACCTGCTCGGTGACGATCTTGTTGTTCTTGCGGAACCAGACGATCTTCGGGCTGGCCCACGACTGCGACCGCCCGGTCTTCGGGTCCTCGTGGTAGACCGTCGCGTTGGCGGCGGGCTTGCCGTCGAGGTAGCCCAGGATCAGCGCCCGGTCCAGCGGCCGGTAGTACTTGATCTGCTGGGCCAGCACCTGCCACGGCCCGTCCTTGAGGTTGATGTCCGCCTGGGCGGTGAACTGCTCCACGGGCCCGAGGTCCGGGCCCTCGGCGAGCACGTCCCCGGCCGGGCGCGTCGTCGCCTCGTCCGGCGGGGCGAACTTGACCATCATGTGCCCGCACTTGAGGACCGTCCGCCGCCCGTCGGTCAGCACCCCCCACTGCTGTCGGGGCACGTCGAGCTTCTCGGTCAGCACGACCTTGTCCCCGCTCCGATGGACCATGGTGACCTCGCCGTCGAGCAGGACGAGCCGGCTGTGCTGCGAGAACTGCATCGACCGATGCCATTGGAACGCCGTCTGGCTGGGCCGGTCGATGGACCCGCCGAGCATGTCGGCCTCGTCGGGGGCCGTTTGCTCGTCCTTGGGGCGGGGCGGCTGGTAGTCCTCGGCCAGGAACGTCCCCTCTCCGAGCATCGTCATCCGGGCGTTCTCGGCGTCGTAGATCAGCTTGTCGCCTGAGAGCTGCACGCGGCGGATGAGCTGGTTCGCGTCGTTGCGGCGGCGGCTGCGCAGGGCGATGTCGTCATCGGCGAGGATCATCGAGATCCGCCGGCGACTGTAGCGTTCCATCTCGACGGCCATCCCGCGGAAGCGGCGTTTGTCGCGCCCGGTCGGGGCAGGCCTCGTCGCCGGCTGGGTCGCCGCGGGGGCCGGCTTGGCGGGCTCGTCCGCGGAGAACAGGATCTGCATCTTCCCGCAGCGGACCTGGTCCTCGGCGCTGTCAAGCGCCACGTCGCCGCCGAACGTCGCCGTCCGCCGGCGCCCGTGAAACTGCATCTCGCGGGACCAGGTCACCTCCAGCGGCCGGGGCGTGGCCAGCCGCCGCCCGTTCATGTCCCGCGTGGTCAGGAAGCTCACCTTCCCCTTGCCGTCGACCTCCGCCGAACCGTCCTCCTGGTCCAGGCGAATCACCGCGCCGGTCAGGTGGTTCGGCCCCTGCCGGACGACGGCCGGCTCGCCGTGCAGCGTGACCGTTCGGTCAATCAGGTTGCTCCGCAGGCGGTCGGCTTGCGCGACGACCGGGTCCTGGCCCTCGCGGCGGTCGGTAACGGTCACGCCGCCGCCGGCCTCGACCGTCGACGGGCGGACTCGTCCGGCCAGCACGGGCGCCGCGCCGGGCTCGACGGTCTCGGCGTCGGTCCCAGCCTCGACGAAGTGAACGGTGACGGTCTCGGCGCGGACGTCGGCGCCTTCCTGGCGGGCGACGACGCCGCCGGTGGCCACCGCCCGCTCGGGCAGCGCGGCCACCCGCTCGCCGCGGGCCATGAACACCTTCAGCCGCTTGCAGCGGACGAAGTCGTCGTTCGGGTCCGGGCCCTGCTGGAGCAGCACGTCGTCGAAGAACTCCGCCTCCCGCAAGACCTGGCGGGTCCGGACCTGCCCGTTCGGATCGGGCGCGCGCTCGGTGGCGAAGGCGATCTCGACCTTTCGGCCCCAGGTGATCTTCTCGGCGTCCGGGGCGCGGTTGGCGTCCGGGCGCTGGATCAGGGCCATCGCCCGCTGCTGGGAGAGCCCCTGCTCGAACCGCCGGGACATCTGCCCGGGCCCGTCGAGATACGCCCGCCCGGCCTTGGGCTCGAAGCGGATCTTCTCGCAGGCGACCTCGGCCCCCTCGGCCAGCAGCAGGCGGGCGGGATCGGCCTTTGTGCCCAGCAGGAAGCCCGCCTGGGCCGGGTGACGGAAGAGGAACTCGCGGCAGCCCGCGGTGGCGCGGGGGTCGGCCAGCACGACGCGCCGCCCCGTGGCCGAGACCTCGTACCGCCGGCGCGAGGGCGTCTCAGTCCGCCCCACGGGGCGCAGGACCAGCGGGCCGGTCCAGAAGATCTCCATCGGCCCGTCCTCCCGCTCGCCGGCCGGCCGGGTCGAGGCCGGGGCGGGGGCGGTTGCCGGGGCGGTCGCCGGCCGCGTCGCCGGCCGGGCGCGCCGCCGACCCGTCAGCCCGCTGTCCGCGCCGCGCCAGGAGCTGTCCCAGTCGAACCGCAGGCGGAGGGCGTCGGCGCCCTCGAGGCGGCGGCGGCCCTGGACGACCTTGATGTTGTCCCGGAACTCCGCGACATACTGGTTTTGCGGCTGGGGCTCGGCCGGGGCGGTCGTCGATCGCGTGGTCGGCCGGCTCGCCGGCTGCGACGCCGCCGCCGGCGCGGTGGTCGGCTCGGCGAGGGCGTTCGGCTCGCCGGCTTCCGCGCCCGGCAGGGCCAGAACGTCCAGCTCCGCGGGCACGTTGTAGACGGCCATGTACCGCCCCTCCGTCAGCCGAAGCACGCGCAGCTCTCGTGGCGACTCATTCCAACTGATGTGCAGGCCCCGGCCGAAGACGTCGGCCTCGGGCGAGTAGACGGCCACCGGGCCCTCGGTGGCGATGGTCAGGTGTTCGTTATCGACCTCCACCTCGTCGACAAGCACGCGGACGACCTCGTCCTCCCGCTGCTCGACGGGCAGGCGGTCGGGCTCCTTCGACGGGTCGAAATACACGCGGACGTTGCCCGTAAGGTGGGCCCGGCGGATGTTCGCGCCGCGGTCCAACTCTTCGCCGTAGACCTCCGCCTGGTCGGCACGGAGGATGGTCTTCTGGCCGTTCTTGTGGTGCAGCTCGACCCGCACGTCCTCCAGGAGGTAGCTGCCGTCGGCGCGGCGGGTCACCTCCTCGGCGAGATAGAGGGCCTCGACGCGACCGGCCTCGTCGCGCGCGACCAGGCGCAGGCCCTTGACCCGGTCGAGCGTCACCCCCCCCTGCCCGCCGGTCTGCGGGGGAGACCAGCGGCCGGGCACGTCGCCGTAGTCCGTCTTCGGGGCCGGGTCGCGACCGGCCACGAGCGAGTACACGTAGTACGCCGCGACCAGCGCGCCAAGCGTCGTCACCAGGAGCAGGATGCGTCGCGTCATGCCGTCACGTCTCCGTCGGGCCGCGGCGTGTGCGGCGCCCCGGGCGGGATCGCCGCGTCAAAGGCCCCGGCAGACCCACCACAGAGGCTCAGAGGACTCAGAGACAGAGAGGTCCGTGTCATACCAACAAGAGCTTCCCTGGTTTCTCAACTCGTAGAACAGGGGCCACACCCTATACGCCAAGGCGTGAACCCAAGAGCGTTCCTTCCGTCCGCTGGGGCTCGGGTTGTGTTTATATCCGATCCCGGCGGCTCACGCCGCCGACGATTGTCTTCCGCCCTTCCGGGGCTCGCAGCAAACCGTTGCCTGCGGGCCTTCCTGATACCCGATACCCGATTCCTGATTCGCCGTTTCCGGTTCTTTCGCGGGCTACCGGCTGCGGGCTACGTCCTCGATTTCGCGCAACGCCCGCCCGGGGCCTCTGGGGTCCGGCAGGCGTCTCAGTAGCTCTCAGTCCTTCGCATTGCCCAGCGTCTTGATGCCCAACAGGTCCTGCACGTCGATCACGCCGACGGGGCGGTTGTCGGCGTCCACCACGGGCAGCTCGTCGATTCGGTATCGGTTCAGCACGGCCATCGCCTCGCTGGCCAGCTCGCCGAGGCGGATCCGCTTCGGGTCGCGGGTCATCACGTCGGCGACGGGGCGGTCGAGCACGCCGTCGCGGTGCTTCAGCAGCAGCCGGCGCACGTCGGCGTCGGTGAGGATGCCGCTGAGCCGCCCCTCGGCGTCTACCAGCAGCATCGCGCCGGTGCGGCGGGGGCAGGTCTCTGCCTGCTCGAGCGCCTCGCCGAGGGTCAGCGCGTCGGCGACGAGCGCCAACTGCTCGTCGCGGCGGAACATCATCGCCTCCTCGACCCGGAGGAGCTTGCGCCCCAACTCGCCGGCCGGGTGGTAGGCCGCGAACTCCTCCGGCGTGAACCGCCGCATCTGCATGACGGTCACGGCGAGGGCGTCGCCGAGGGCGAGCATGCAGGTCGTGGAGACGGTCGGCGCGAGCCCGAGGGGGCAGGCCTCCTCGACGGGCCCGTAGCAGACGGTCACGTCGGCGTTGCGCCCCAGGGGCGAGTCCGGCGAGCCGGTCAGGGCGATCAGCCGCGCCCCGCGGGCCTTGAGGTGGTCCATCAGGCGAATGAGCTCCGCGGTGCGCCCGCTGTGGCTCAGCGCGACGACCACGTCGCCTCGGCGTGCCCGGCCGAGATCGCCGTGCAGCGCCTCGACGGGGTGGAGGAAGAGGCTCTGCGTGCCGGTGGACGCGAGCGTCGCGGAGATCTTGCGGGCGACGAGCCCCGCCTTGCCGATCCCCGTCAGGATCACCGTGCCCCCGCACTCGTAGACCAGCCGCGCGGCGGAGGCGAAGTCCTCGCCGACCTGTCCCGCCAGCGCGTGCAGCGCGTCGCCCTCGGCCTCGAGGGCCCGTCGGGCCAGTCCCAGATCCACGTTCGGCGAGTCCATGCCGCTCAGAATCACTCCCTGCGTTCGACCCGGCCGCCACCGGTGCGCCGGTCCGTCGGCGCGGGGACGCCCCGACCGGCGCACCGGCGCGCATTATGCTTGTTCGCCCCCCAGCCGGTCAAGTAAAAGGGACCCATGCCGATGTTGGGCCAGATGTTCAGCTCCGACCAGTTGATCCAGAAGCTCCTGCTCCTGCCGGCGCTGCTGTTCAGCCTGGTCATTCACGAGTACGCCCACGCGCGGACGGCCCTGGCGTTCGGGGATCGCACGGCCCTGTACCAGGGACGGCTGACGCTGAACCCCCTCGCCCATCTCGACCCCATCGGGACGCTGTGCATTCTCTTCGCCAGCTTCGGCTGGGCCCGCCCCGTGCCCGTCAACCCGCTGAACCTCTACCCCCGCAAGCTGGGCGACATCGCCGTCTCGCTGGCCGGGCCCATGAGCAACCTCGGCGTGGCGGTCGCCACGGCCCTGGCGATCTGGCTGTGGGCTCGCTTCGCCCCGCGCTTCGTGGACGCCCGGACCGTCTCCATCGTTACCGTGTACGGCATCGTCCTGGCGTCCATCAACGTGATGCTCTTCGCGTTCAACCTGATCCCCCTGTTCCCCCTCGACGGCCATCACATCGTCCGCGAGCTGCTGCCCATCGACAGCCAGCAGGGCTTCATGCGGTGGCAGCTTTCCTTCGGCCGGATCGGCCTGCTCGCGATGATCTTCGTGCCCCGGTTCGTGCCCACCATGCCGGACTTCATCGGGATCGTGTTCCAGCTCGTCTCCGGCGTCTTCTGGTCGGTCATGCCCCCGATCGCCGGCTGAGCGCCCGCCGGCGGGTCCGATTACCCGGCGCGGGCGTCGGGCTCGTCGTGGGCCAGCCCGTTGTCGTCGTCATCGTCGTACGTGCGCGGGTCCTGGCCCACCTCGATCCAGCCGATCTTCCGCACGCGTCGCTCGTGGCGGCCGCCGTGCTCGAACTCGGTGGTCAGCCAGCTCGACACAATGCGGCGAATGAGCTCCTCGCCGAGGACGTCGCTGGCAAGGCACAGGACGTTGGCGTTGTTATGGCGGCGCGACATGGAGGCCGTCAACTCGTCGTGGCAGAGCGCAGCGCGGACCTTGGGGATCTTGTTCGCGCAGATGTCCATCCCGATGCCGCTGCCGCAGATGAGGATCGCGCACTCGACCTGCCCGTCGGCCACCGCGCGGGCCGCGGGATACGCCAGGTTCGGGTAGTCGCAGCTCGTCGCGCTGTTCGTGCCCATGTCCAGGACCTCGTGGCCCTGTTCGTTGAGCAGGAGACAGACCCTGTCTTTGACGGCATGGCCGCGGTGGTCCGCGGCAACGGCGATTCTCATGGCAATCCCTTGTCCAACGCGGCGCCGAACGCCTTGGCAATCTGCTTGGCAGCGCGGCGGTAGGCGCTGGGCCCGCCGCCGATCGGGTCCGCCACGTCGCGCCGCGGATCCATCCGGCGCACCTTCTCTTGCGCGTCGGGCGCCATACGAAGCACGTCCGCCACGTGAGAACCCGTCATGCAAAATACCAAATCCGCCTGGCGAATCAACTCGTTTGTCAGCGGCCGGCTCCGGTGCCGCGAGATGTCCGCCCCGAACGCCCGCGCCGCGGCGACCGCGTCCGACGCGGCCCCGCCCCCGCCGCCGAACAGACCCGCCGAGCGGACCACGTAGCCGCACTCCTCCAGCTTGCGCACGCTGCACCCCAGCCGGTCGGCCAGGGCCTTCCGGGCGATGCCCTCGGCCATGGGGCTGCGGCAGGTGTTGCCCGTGCACACGAACAGGATCGTGCGGCGGGTCATTCGCCCGACGGCCTCGGCGTCCAGCACGCCTTCCCGCACGACGCGCCAGCCCTTTGCCGTGTAGCGCACGATCGTGCTGTCGGCACCGTGGCGGGTCGGGCCAGCGTCGAGTAAGAGGTCGATCCTGCCGTCCAGTTCGGCGGCGACGTCCTCGGCCGACCGGGGCGAGGGCCCGCCCGCCAGGTTCGCGCTGGGCGCGACGACGGGCAGGGCAATCCGGGACAGCATCGCCGCGGCGACCGGTTCGTCGGGGCACCGCAGGCCGATGGTGTTGCGGTAGCAGAGGCGCTCGTGGAGGCCCTTGCGGCGGCGGAGCCTCCCGTCGGCGAGCTGCCCGGCCGTCGAGACCAGCAGCGTCACCGGCCCGGGCCAGGCGCGGCGGATCAGGCGCTCGGCGGCATCGGGCAGGTTGCGGACGTACCGCCGCGCGTCCTTGGGCCGGCCCAGGTGGACGCTGAACGGCCGGGCCGGGCGGCTCTTGAGCTCCCGCAGCCGCTCCATCGCCTCGCCATGCGTCGCCAGCGCCGCCACGCCGTACACCGTCTCCGTGGGAAAGCCGACCAGCTTGCCTTTGCGCAGCGCCTTTGCGCCCTCTTCCGCGGCGGGGGCGACGTCCCTGTCGCTGTTGACATGAATGATCCGCGTGGCCACGGTGCACACCTCTGCCGGGCCATTATCGCGCATGCCCGGGGCCCATGCAAGCCGGGGCGACGGGTCGAGAGGGCTACTTGCCAAGCAGGCCCGCCGCCTCGGCCGCCAGCGGGCTCTCGGGGTACTTCTCCACGACCTGGCGCAGCGCGGCGCGGCGCTCGGCGTCCTTGCCCAGCCGCCCGCAGGCCTTCGCGGCGAGCATCAGCAGTTGCGCGGCGTAGTTGGAGGCGGGGTTGACCTTTACGAGCGTCTCCGCCTCGCGAACGGCGGCGGCGTAGCGGCGCTGGGCCATCGCCATCCGCACGACCAGCAGCGACCAATACCCTTCCAGCTTGTCCAGCGGGATGTCCATCTCCCATCGCTCGACGAACTCCGCGGCGTCGACAAACTGCCCCTTGCGCAGGTAGTCCTCCACGTGCCGGGCGTAGTCCCCCTTGATGATCGCCAGCTTCTCGACGTTGACCTTCGCGCCGAAGCCGGCGGTCCGGTAGGCCTTCGTGGCCTTGGCCAGGTCCCCCCGCGCCCGCCAGACGTCCCCGAAGCCGATCTTCGCCCGCCGCACCGCCGGCACGGTCGTCGCCGGCCCGTAGCGCCCCACGACGCGCCCGAACGCCTCCGTCGCCGCCTTCGGGTCGCCCAGCTCGAGGGCGGTCCGGCCGGCCCGCTCGGCCATCGTCGCCCGCACGGCGGGGCTGGAGGTCATGTTCTCGGCCTTCCGGAAGGTCGCCAGCCGCTCGGAGGCGGGCAGGTCCTGGACATACAACGGCACGGCCAGCTCGATCAAGGCCCCGGGGGCCTCCTTGCGCTCCAGGAACGCCGCGCCGGCGCGGCGCAGCGCATCGGACGCCTTCGCCCGGTCCAGCAGCAGGATCGCCTCGGCGTTGGCCCTCGCGTCCAACGCCGAGAACTCGTACTCCTGGACGATCCGGGCGTGCTGCTTGACGCTGTCCAGCCGGTTCGTCGCCACCTGGTCCCACGGGCGGCTGACGAAGATGCGGTTGCTTCGCGTCAGCTCGCCGCGGTAGGTCTTGACCGTCAGCGTCACCGTGTACGCGCCGGGCACGAGGTACACGTGCTCCCGCTTGGGAGAGGCCGCCGTCTGGCCGTCGCCGAAGTCCCACCGCAGGTCCACGTCCCGCCCGAGCCGCCCGCTGGCGACCATCTCGAACGTCCACCGCTGGTAGTAGCGGTCGCGCAGGAAGACCTCCCCGCCGTAGCGAGGCAGGAAGTCCACCGCGATGCTCTTGCCGTACTGCTCGATCGCGCCGGGCTCGGCCCGGACGACCGGGGCGAACGCCTCCGGGGGGATCGGCCGGACCCGCTTGTCCGACGGCGCCTGCCAGGCCGCCACCGCCACCGGGTGCCGCGTCGTGTTCACGTGGTAGAACGTCAACTTGTGAAGGCCCTTCTTGAGGTCCGTAGAGCCGCGCTTGCTGATGTCTCGCTGGGGCAGGTGGTGGCCGCCGTTGTCCACGATGACCCGATCGTCCACCAGGAGGAACGACGCGTCCTGGCTGGAGCAGGCGAACTGGTACGACCCGGTCGACGGGCAGATCAGCCACGCCGTAAAGCGCGTCGCGATGCGGTTCTGCGGGCCGAAGGGGTTGTGGCCCAGGAAGACGCGGTTGCGGAAGCCCCGGCCCACGAGGCCGGCGGGCTTCTTCTCGGCCTTGCGGAAGATCGCCTCCACCTGCTCGCGCGTCTTGATCCCCCCGCCGGGGTAGTCCCACGTCTCCATCAGGACGCCGCGGCGGATGTCCAGCTTCTGGGTCGAGGCCGGGGGCTTGGCGTGGCCGAAGTACACGTAGTACCGCGTGCCCGCGCCGCGGAGGGCGAACGCCAGGTGGACGCGGTCGCCCGGGCCGGCCGTCAGGACGCGGCAGGGCACTTCGGTGCGGCCCGTCGTGGTCACGCGGAGGTCGCCGCCGTCCGGGCGCGACAGCCCGCCGGTGGGCATGTCCAGGACGGCGATCTCGTCCCCGCCAAGCCGGGTCGGCTTGACCGGCGGGACGGTGACCGCCCGCCGATAGGGCCAGGTCCGGTTCCACCAGCCGACTTGCCCGGCCGCGGCGGAGGCCGTCGCCAGCACGACGGTCACGGCCGCCAGGGGCCGCGCCGTCGGTTTTCCCCTCCTGGTCTTTGAGAAGATCATCGCGGATGTGTATCCTGTGGTGTCCTGTTGCTCGAATCGACCCGTCGGCCGCCTCTTCTGAAACGGACGGCGGGCAAAGGAGTTCCGAGACCGTGGGCGGCTTCGACGGCGTGATCTTCGACATGGACGGCACACTGATCGAGCCGCGGATCGACTTCGCGCGGCTTCGCAGCGAGTTGGGCGTTCCGCCGGGCACGGGCATCCTGGAGGCCCTGGACGCCCTGGGTCCCGACGCGGCCCGGCCGAAGCGCAAGCGCTTACTGGAGCACGAGCTGGCCGCAGCCCGGGCCGCGAGGCTCCAACCGGGCGCGGCCGAGACGGTCGCGCGAATCCGCCGGGCGGGTCTCAAGACCGCCCTGCTGACCCGCAACGCCGCCGAGGCGATGGGCCTCGTGCTCGACCGCTTCGACCTGACGTTCGACCTGGCCTGGTCCCGCGAGAACGGGCCCATCAAGCCCGAGCCGGAGGGCGTGCTTCGGGCCTGCCGCGAGTTGGCCATCGCCCCCGCGCGGACGGCCTGCGTGGGCGATTTCGAGTACGACCTCGTCGCCGCCAACGCCGCCGGGGCCGTCAGCGTCCTCTACGCGCCGGGCGAAACGCCGGACTTCGCCCCCCGCGCCGACCACGTGATCTCCGCCCTCGCCGACCTGTCGGGTATACTCGGCATCTGAATGGCCTACCTGCCCCTCGCAAACCTGATGCACCACAAGCTCCGCAGCGCGATGAGCGCGGTCGGGATCGGGATCGGCATCTGCATGCTGATCACGCTCAGCGGGCTGGCGCGCGGCAGCCTGTTCGAGATCGCCGAGCGGGCGGAGGCCGTCGACGCCGACCTGATCGTCCTGCCCCGGGGCTGGGGGGACAACGCAGCCGACAAGTCCGGCAGCGCCCTGCCCGACAAGCTCGCCCCCCTCCTTCGAGACCGCCACGGCGACCTCGTCGCCAGGGCCGTGCCCGTCTTCGTCTGGCCGATGAAGCTCGCCGGGCAGGACCACCGCGCCGCGGGCGTGGACGCGGCCGACTGGCCCCTGCTGACGGGCCACCGCGCCCTGGCCGAGGGGCGAATGTACGACCCGAACGGGCGGTTCGCGCGCTGGCTGGAGGAGTTGCTGCTCGCGCCCGCCGACCCCAACGAGGACGAGCTGCTCGACCTGCCCGCCGACCAGCTCGCCCACCCGGACCACAACGGCCTGGAGCTCGTGATCGACTCGCGCCTCGCCGAGGCCGGCCGGTTCCGCGTCGGCCAGGCCGTCCACTCCTCCGGGCACGACTGGCGGATCGTGGGCATCGTGCCCGCCGGGGCGCTGACGCGGATCTTCCTGCCCCGCCGCACCGCCCAGTTCCTCTTCGGCTGCGGGGACATCACCAAGAGCACGATGATCTTCGTGAAGCTCCGGGCGGGCGTGGACATCGGCCCGGCCGTGCGGACACTCCGCGCGACGGCGAGGCACGACGTGATCCCGCTGACGCGCTACCGCGGCATGCTGGTGGAGAAGTTCGGCATCCTGTTCACGTACGTGGACATGGTCAACGGGATCGCGCTGGTGATCGCCTTCCTGTTCATCATGGTCACGCTGTACACGATGGTCCTTCAGCGGACGCGGGAGATCGCCATCCTCAAGAGCTGCGGGGCGGGCGTCGGGTTCATCCTGCGGCAGGTGCTGGCCGAGTCGCTCCTGCTGACCGGCGCGGGCACGGCGGTGGGGATCGCCCTGAGCTTCGTTGCCGCCGCCGCCATCGAGGCCTATCGCCCGCTGCTGACCGTCACGATCACGTGGCAGTGGATCGCGCTGGCGATCGTCGCGGCGGCGTTCGGGGCGGTCGTCAGCGGGCTCTATCCCGCGTGGCGGGCGGTCCGCGTGGACGTCGTGGAGGCGCTGACACTGGAGTGAACCCGCGCGCGCCGCGCCGCGGGCACGGGGCGAGCGACGGACGAGGACAACGACGATTCCGGGACACGACGACATCCTGACGGCCACCGGGCTTCACAAGAGCCTCGGCCGCGGCCCGGCGCGGGTCCACGTGCTGCGGGGCCTGGACCTGCGCGTTCGCCGGGGCGAGCTGCTGGCCGTGATGGGCCCCAGCGGGTGCGGCAAGAGCACGCTGCTGCACGTGCTGGGGCTGATGACCCCGCCGGACGCGGGGCGGATCGTCCTGGACGGCGAGCCGGTCGGCCCGGGCCGGGGGCGGCGCAACGCCCTGCGGCGGCGGGCGATCGGCTTCGTCTTCCAGCGGTTCAACCTGCTGGGCGAGCTGACGGCGGCGGACAACGTAGCCGTCTCGCTCCGCGTGCGCGGGCTGCGGGCCGACGGCTGCGCGGAGGCCTTGTTCCAGAGACTCGGCGTGTCGCACGTCGCGCGGCGCAAGCCGTCGCAGATGTCCATCGGCGAGCAGCAGCGCGTCGCCGTCGTGCGGGCCCTGGCCCACCGCCCGGCCCTGCTGCTGGCCGACGAGCCGACGGGCAACCTGGACTCGGCCAACAGCGAGGCCCTGCTCGACCAGTTCCGCGAGTTGAATCGACGCGACGGGCAGACGATCGTTATGATCACGCACTCGGCCGACGCCGCGGCGTGCGCCGACCGCACCGTGCACATGAAGGACGGGTTGATTGTCGACGGGCAGTGCTGACAGCGTGGTTCCCGCCGAGCCGGACGGGCTCTCCGTGCGGCGATGGTTCGCGGTGTACGGCCTGTATCTCCTGGCCGCGGGGGCGCCGCTCGTGCTGCTGCTGGCCCGCGAGCCGTGGGCCTGGCGCGACTGGCTGGACCGCCCCGCCGAGCTGCTGCGGACGACGCCCCCGGCGGCCAAGCTGCTGGCCTTCGCGATCTACATCTCCCTCTGCTGCACGTTCCTGCCCCTGCCGGCGAACTGGATCGTCGCGGCGGTGGCCATGCGACAGACCGCCGTCGCCGACACGCTGTGGGGCACGACGCTGCTGGTCGCCGCCGTCGGGGCCCTGGCCTCGACCGTGGCGAACCTCAACGACTACCACCTGTTCACCTGGCTGCTGCGGAGCCGGCGGATCGGCCGGGTCCGCGAGACGCGCCTCTACCACGCCGCGGCGCGGTGGTTCGCCCGCTCGCCGTTCTTCCTCGTGGCCGTGTTCAACGTTCTCCCCATCCCGGTGGACGTCATCCGCATGCTGGCCACGACGTGGCGGTACCCGCGCGGGCCGTTCGCGGCGGCCAACTTCGTCGGCCGATTCCTCCGCTACGGCGTGATCGCCGCGGTGACCTGGTCCCTCGGCAGCGAGGGCAAGTGGGCGGTCCTGGCGCTGCTGGCAACCGCGGTGGTCCTCGCGGCCGGAAAGGTCCTGCCGAACCTGCTGAGGCGGTTGTTCGCAAAGCCGGCCAACGCCCCGGCCGCCGGCGTGTCTGGTTCAGGAAGCACGATACAGGAGACGGAACGATGAGACGCACGAAGTACGCCCTTCGGCTGGCCGCCCTCGCCGCGGCGGCGCTGACGGCGCAGGCGGCGCGGGCCCAGTCGGCCCCGGCCTCGACCGCGCCGACGGTCGGCCCGGCGGAGCGGAAGATCCTCGATGACCTGGAGGCCGCGGGGGACAAGTACCGCACGATCAAGGCGGAGATCGACTACCGCGTGGACCTCCGAGCGCTGGGCGACAGCGAGGAGCGGACCGGCTGGGTGGCGTACGACAAGGGCGACGCGAACCGCCCGACTCGCTTCCGCGTCAGCTTCGAGACGCTCCGCCAGGGCGCCGGGCGGCGGATCAAGTCGCAGGTGGACTACGTCTTCGACGGGCAGTGGCTGCACGTCGCCAAGCACAAGATCAAGAACCTCACGATGTACCAACTGGCCGCCAAGGGCCAGCGGGTCGAGCCGCTGCGGATCGGAAAGGGGCCGTTCCCCCTGCCGTTCGGACAGAAGGCCGACGACGTGATCCGGCACTTCGTCCCCACCACCCGCGCCCCGCGCAGCGGCGACCCGAAGGACACGGTGTCCCTGCGTCTGACGGCCCGGCCGGAGCACGCGGCGAAGCTGCCAATGGATCGGATCGACCTGTGGATCGACCGGGCCACGAATCTGCCCGTGAAGATCAAGAGCCGCGAGAAGTCCGGCAACACCACGACCGTGACGTTCAAGAACATCGCGACGAACAAGGCGGTCGGCGGCGACGTATTCCGCGTGCCCCGGCGGCTGGGCTGGGAGACGGTCCGCCGCCCGCTCCAGCCCGCCCGGAAGGGCCCGCCGTGACCGCCGGCGACGGGCGGCTGGTGGCGTGGGCGCGCGAGCTGCAGTCACTCGTGCAGACCGGGCTGCACTACACGGAGAACGCCTACGACCGCCAGCGGTACGAGCGGATCCGCGACATCGCCGCCGAGATGCTCGCCGGGCCCGCCGACGCCGATGCCGAAGGCATGAAGCGCATCCTCGCGCGGGAGACCGGGCCGGGCACGCCCAAGCTGGTCGTCCGGGCCATGGCGTTCCGCGACGAGCGCATCCTGCTGGTCCGCGAGACCACGGACGGCCGGTGGGCCCCGCCCGGCGGGTGGGTGGACGTCAACGAGCGTCCCAGCGACGCCGTCGCGCGGGAGGTCCGCGAGGAGTCCGGCTTCGAGGTCGGCGTGCGGCGCCTGATCTACCTGCACGACCACGAGGTCCACGGCACGGTGCACCTGCCGTTCCACGTGTACACGGCCTTCTTCCTGTGCGACCTTCTCGGCGGCGAGCCCACCACGAGCCTGGAGACCAGCGAGATCGGCTTCTTCGCGGAAGACGACCTGCCGACCCTCAGCAGGCCGCGCGTCACCGAGGCGGAGATCGCCGCCGCCTTCGCCGCGCTCCGCGAGCCGGACCGCCCGGCGAGGTTCGATTGAGGAGAAACGACCGGGGACGAGAACGAGTCCGAAGAACAACCGGAAATAATGAATGACGAACACTGAATCATGAATGATAACGGAATCCGGAAGTCTGGCGGCAGCCTCCGTACTTCATCATTCATGATTCATCATTCGACATTCATCCTTCGTCTTCTGACCCTCTTCTATTGCCTGGTCTCTATCCCGACTCTCTGAACAACCGACCACGATCTCGGAAACCAAGCGATGGCAGACACATTCGACCCGACGCGCGACCCCGGCGTCTTCACCCGTCACCGGGACAACCCCGTGCTCGCCCCGGACGACGTGCCCTACCCCTGCTCGCTGGCGTTCAACGCGGGCGTGGCGAGGTTCGGCGGGCGGTACGTGATGATCTTCCGCAACGACCGCTTCCGGCGCGAGCCCGAGCTCAAGGCCCTGGGGACCTCCCTCGGCCTGGCCACCAGCGACGACGGCGTCCGCTGGCGGGTCGATCCCGACTGGCGGTACGAGCTGGGCTCCGACGAGATCCGCCGGGCCTACGACCCGCGCCTGACCGTCCTCGACGGGCGGCTGTACCTGTGCATGGCCGTCGATACCCACCACGGCATCCGCGGGGGCGTCGCGGCGCTGGACGAGGCGATGAATATCGAGATCCTCAGCCTCTCGGCGCCCGACAACCGCAACATGGTGCTGTTTCCGCGCAAGATCGGCGGGCGGTACGTGCGCCTGGAGCGCCCGTTCCCGGTGTACGGCAAGCCCGGCCGGGACCGGTTCGATATCTGGTGCTCGCAGTCGCCGGACCTTGTTCACTGGGGCGATTCCCGCCTCGTGCTCGGCTGCGAGCGGATCGGCTGGTGCAACGACAAGATCGGCCCGACCGCCCCGCCGATCGAGACGCCCGCCGGCTGGCTGACGCCGATCCACGTCGTCGACCGCGACGACGATCGGCCGCTCGCCGGCTGGGAGGCCCGCTGGACGAAGCGCTACACCGTCGGGCTGGCGCTGCTGGACCGGGACGAGCCGTGGCGCGTCGTCGGCCTCTGCCCCCGCCCCGTCCTGGTCCCCGACGAGCGCTACCCCTACGAGGTCGACGGCTTCCGCGGCAGCGTCCTGTTCCCCACCGGCCTGCTCGCCGAGGACGACGGCACGGTGAAGCTCTACTACGGCGCGTCGGACACGGTAATGGCCCTGGCGACGGCGAGGCTCGACGACCTGCTGGCGCTGTGTGAGCCGGTGGCGTGAGAACGCGCTACGACGGAATCTCGCGGGCGCTGCGCTGACGCGCAGCGGGTCGACAGGAAGAAGACGAACGCCCGACAATCAACGCCCCGAGCCAAGGCGGGAGCCTCTGCACTTGGGTGTTGGCTGTTGAGTGTCCGCTGTTGAGTGTTCTGCGGTTTCTTCTCCCCGATCCGCGCTACGACTCCATCTCGCATGCCCTGGCCGGCGGGTCAACGAGAGCGCCGCACCTTTCGGCGGATGGGAACGTCGGGGTCGATGGGCATGCCGCAGTAGGGGCAGTAGAGGATCTCCTCGACGTGGCGGGACAGGGGCCAGAGCATCTCGTCGCAGTGGGGACAACTCATGATCGTGGTCATGTACAGCACGAACCGCAGCAGCCCCCACGCCCCCAGCGCCAGCGGCAGGCCCCACCACGCCTGCTTGGCCAGCGTGAGGATCATCCCGCCGATCAGGATGCCGAGTTCCACCTTGTTGATGATCCGCAGAAAGCGCAGGCTCCGCCCGTGCCAACTGTCCCGCGGCCAGCGGGGGGGCTTCGGCTTCTTCCGGCGGGTTGGACTCATGGTTCGTGCACCACCAGGACCTGGTCGGCCGCGACGGAGGCCTTCCGCACTACACCTTTGCCGAACGGCAGCGTGACTTCAACATCGCACCGGTCCGCGTCGCCCAGCCCGAAGTGCACCCCCGCCTCCTGCCCCGTGCAGAAGCCGTGACTGACGTGGACCTCGTTGTAGCCCAGCAGCGCCTCCCGCCGGCCCGAGCGTCCGGCCACGTAGAGGCGAACCTTCGCCCCGACGCCCATCTGGTTGATCGTCCTGCCGACCACGCGCACGCCCAGCCAGTGCCGCTTCGGGCTGCGGTTCATCAGCAGCTTGCTGGGCACCTCGGGCCACCAACTGGCGAACATCACGTCGGGCCGGCCGTCTCGGTCGTAGTCGCCCACCGGCCCGGCGGCGAAGTAGTTGGTGGCCTTCTCGATCGGCGGGACGGCGAACCGCACGCCGCCTTCGGTCCCGCCGAGGTTGCGGCAGACGAACGGCTGCTCGCCCCGGTCGGTGGCATAGGTCGCGGCGATGAGGATGTCCGGCCGGCCGTCGAGATCGAAGTCCGCGATCTCCACGTGGGCGTGCTTGAGGTGCCGCCGGTCCGGCGTCCACTTGGGGAACAGGTACGCCAGCCCCGCGGCCTTCGTGGCGTCGCGGAAGCGGACGGTCCCGCCCGAGACGCCCTCGTTGAGGAACAGGTGCTGGCGGGCCGGCTGGTTGTGGTCCACGATCACGAGGTCCAGGTCGCCGTCGACGTCCACGTCGCCGAAGGCCGCCCCGCACGGCGTGTCCTCCCGGCCCAGCGGGGCGTACTGGAGCGATTTCGAGGCCGCGGCGTCCTCCCGGAACGTCCCGCGGGGCGTCGAGAGGAACAGGCGGTTGGCCTGGGCAACCAGCGCGTCGGGCCGGCCGTCGCCGTTCAGGTCGGGCGTGAGGATGCCGAGGCCCGGCAATTCCGCCGGCAGGCCCGCCTGGGCGGTCGCGTCCTCGAAGGCCAGCCTGCCCCGGTTGCGGAACAGGCGCGTCTGCCCGCCGGTCCAACGGTCGCCCGCGACGAGCAGGTCCAGCCGCCCGTCCCCGTCGTAGTCCAGCAGCCCGACGGTCCGTCCGCCCATCACCACGCACGCGGCGTTGCCGGCGGAGACGTCCCGCAGCCGCCCGCCGCCGACGTTCTCGTACAGCCGGTTGGCCACGCGAAGCCCCTTGGACTTCGAGTTGTTCGAGACGTACAGGTCCAGGTCGCCGTCGTTGTCCAGGTCCGCGAAGACCGCGCCGCTGGAGCGGGCCTCGAAGCGGACCGCCGGCTGGCCCGAGTCCCGGAACACGGCCCCGTCGCGAAGCAGCAGCCTCGTGGGCACGGGCCCCGGCGCGGGCTTGTACTTCTCCCGCGGGCGGTCGCAGAACCCCCCCACGAACAGGTCCAGGTCGCCGTCGCCGTCCACGTCCCCGCACGCCGCGGCGTGGGCCATCATCCCCCGAAGCGCCGCGTGCAGACCCGCCTGCTTCGCGACGTCCTCGAACCGCAGCTCTTGGGCATGCCCCCCGGCCGCCACGACCAGCACAGCCGTGAGAAACGCCGCGAGCCTCCCTGTCCGGCCGTCTGTGAACTTCATCATTCTGCGTTCAGCGTTCATCGTTCACCATTCCTCCCCCTTCACGGCTTCCGTTCCCCGGCCGGGACGTGGACTACCACGAGCGCGCAGGCATCCCAGGGGGGGCGCCGCTGCCAGCTCTCGGCACACGCCCCCTGCCACGTGATGTACAGCTTGTCGCCCTTGGCCGAGACGGCCGTGCTGAACGTGCCGATCGGCGTGTACCCGCAGTGTTTCCGCAGGAACGGGTGCAGGTAGGCGACGACCTTCTTCTTCCGCGTGCGAACGTCGAATTGCACCACGGCCGCCCCGTCCTGGTGCGAGCCGCCGTGCGCGCCGGGCACGTAGTAGAGGTAGCGGCCGGCCGGGTCGGCGTCGAGGCTGGTGATGTACGTTTGGGAGCCCACGGCCGCGGGGCCGAGCTTCCGGACCTTCTCCGTCCGCACGTCGAAGCGGTAGAGCATCGCCTCGCCCTTGCCCGAGACGGCGTAGATCGCGCCGTCGGGCGTCTCCCGCGTGGCGGCCCGCAGGCCCATCTCGACGTTCAGCGCCACCGGCCCGCCCCCCGCGGCCGGATCGTAGCGATGCAGCGTCCCCGCAAGGTCCGGCGTGAAGTAGACCCGCCCGGTGGACCGCGCGAACAGGAAATACCGCCCCGGCCCGCCGTAGCCGCGGTACAGCAGCTTGCGGGCCTTGACGTCGTAGGCGAAGAACGTGTGCCGCTTGTCCTTCACGTCCCCCGCCTGCGTGCTGCCGTAGAAGATCATCCGCTCGCCGTCCAGCACGCTGCACGGGATGCACTGCTTGCCGACCGGCCCGTGCGCGACGATCTCCGTCTTCCCGCTGGGCGGGTGCGTCCGCAGGATCCAGTCGCCCTGGTAGTGGTATTGGTCCGTCGTGACGCGCGTCGAGCCGCGGTGCGTCGCGTAGTACAGCCAGCCGTCGCCGCCCAGGTCGATCCGGCTGTGGACCTTGCCCGGCGCGTAGTGGCCCTCGGGCAGGGCGAGCACCTTGCGGACCTCGGCCAGCAGGCGGAGCTTCCTCGCGGCCGGGTCGTACTCGTACACGAAGGCGTTGCCCGCCGGGGCGAGGTGGTCGCCGATGGCCGAGTAGTACTTCCCGCCGGCGGCGCAGCCGTCGCCCCAGTTGCTCCAGGGCTTGCCCGGATACGTCTGGCAGGGGTAGTAGAGGAAGTCGACGGTCGGGGCCTTTCGGGCGACGGGGACGGCCTTCATCGCCTCCGGCGGCGTGAGCAGTTCGGGCCCCGTCCCGGTGAAGACGGTCTTCCCGCCGGGGAGCTTCGGCGGGTAGGTCATCTCCGCCGCCCCGGCCGCCTGCGCGAACAGGCAGCAGACCGTCGCCAAGCGCAGCACGCGTCGGATGCTCACGATCATCGCTCCTTCCAGAATCACGGGCGGCGGCAGGCCCCGGGCCCGCGTCGCCTACGCCTTGCCCGCCAACCACTTCGCCGTGTCGCGCTCCTTGCGGGCCTTCGGCTCGGACGCGAAGCGGACCTTGATGACGTTGGCATACGGGTGCGGGGGCTTGGTCGGCAGGCCCGAGATCACCAGCCGCCCGTTGTGCTCCTGGCGGACGGTGAGCTTTCTCTCCGGCGCCAGCAGCGTCGCGGACCGCACCTTGGTGGCCACCAGCGGCACGACCGCCTCCCGGCCCGGCCAGCGGAAGATATGCAGGTAGCCCGTATTGCCCTTCCGCGTCCACCGCCCGATCATCCCGCTCTCCAGCCCGCACCGCTGGGAGCCGTAGATCGCCTCGCCGTTCATCCGCAGCCACTGGCCCATCGCCCCGAGGCGGACGCGCTCCTCCTCGCGGATCGTCCCGTCGGGTCGGGGGCCGACGTTCAGGAGGTAGTTGCCCTCCCCCGCGGCCGCGGTCACGAGGTTCTGGAGCAGTTGCGGCGCGGTCTTCCAGTTCGGGTTCTGATGGATATAGCCCCACCCGCACGAGTCGCCGATGGTCATGCAGCTCTCCCACCCGCGGCCCGGCTTGCTGGCGGTGACATGCTGCTCCGGCGTGTCCAGGTCCTCGTCGATCCCGCTGCGGTTGTTGATGAGGATGTGCGGCTGGAGGCGGCGGACCATGGCATTGACCTTCTTGGAGCGCCAGAAGTCGGCCGTGGACTTGTACCCCGCCGTCTCGTGGGCGTCGTGGTTGATCCAGCCGCCGTCGTACCAGAGCACGTCGATCCTGCCGTAGTTCGTCATCAGCTCGCGGACCTGCTCGTGGTACTGGCGGACGAGGGCCTCGGCCGAGTCGGGGTACTTCCTCGGGTTGAAGTACCCCGGGAACCGCCAGTCCAGCAGCGAGTAGTAGAAGCCCACCTTCAGCCGCGCCTTGCGGCAGGCCCGGACGTACTCGGCGACGAAGTCCCGCTTCGCGGCGGTCTTGACCGACGTGAAGTCGCTCGCCTGGCTGTCGAAGAGGCAGAAGCCGTCGTGATGTCGCGTGGTGAGCACCACGTACTTCATGCCCGCATCCTTGGCGAGGGCGGCCCAGGCGTCGGCGTCGAACCGCTCGGGGTGGAAGCGGTCGGCGAGCCGGGCGTACTCGTCGGCGGGGATCCGCTCGCGGAACATCACCCACTCCCCCCGCCCGTGCAGGGCGTACAGCCCCCAATGGATGAACATCCCGAACCGGGCCTTGTGGAACCACTTGAGGCGGTCGTGATAGGAGAGCTTCGTCTTGGCCATCGTCTCGTTCCCTTTCTGCGAAGTGCCTGCCGAACGGGGCCGCTGTGCCGCCGCGGCTACCATAGCCCCGCCGCGCCCGGCAC
>Ga0272441_10004975_pt1 | contig 23524 bp, 15 predicted proteins | sample SSMProp6N_FD_193582 | JGI IMG/M metagenome (GOLD analysis project Ga0272441, IMG submission 193582) | Marine sediment archaeal communities from Little Sippewissett salt marsh, Falmouth, MA, United States - SSM-Prop-6N | ecosystem: Environmental > Aquatic > Marine > Wetlands > Sediment ...
ACACCTGCGGGGCTCCCGCTCACGGTTCCGCAGCTATCCCTCATCTTCACCTTCACCATCATGCTCTCGTTCTTCCTGTGGATCACGCCAGGAGGGCTCGGAACCGCAGAAGCTGCCTTGGTCGCCGTCTTCGCGCTGGTCATTCCCGCAGCAACAAGCGCGGGGGTTGTGGCCTATTCACTGACCTTCAAACTGGCCGAATCGATCTTCGTCGCTATCGGCATGATCTATGTCACGAAACGTGGCATTCAGTACATGCGAAGCCGAACAGTCGCCAGTCAGGGCATCTCAGAAGAGTAGGGTTGCTGCCGGTTTCAGGATTGGCAAACGCTGTCGAGGAACCACAATGACACGGCACGTAGAGAACGCCCACAGATTTCTCACGAAGCTGAGATTCCGACGCCGGTCCGATCGCAGCCAAGTGAGACAGAGACAAGTTTGCCTCCAGGCTCCATAGCGGTAATCAGGTCGGGCGTCCACGCTTGCATCCGTTCGATACCAATCAAGCCCCCCCCAAGTCTGGCGGACTATCTTCGAACTTCTGAGTGGCCGGAGGCGGAGATTCTGGAGACCCTTCTCGTCTCATGAGGATAGGGTTTCTGCCCTTAGTCAGACACCACTTGGCGGGGGGGGATGCATCTGCGATGATTCGATGGGCTAAACCTAGTTCTCTTCCGACACCAATCGCCTGCCTACCAGTTAGTTCGAGTCCCTCCGAGCGTACATGTGAAAGCGGTGTCAGTTTTTGGCTCCGCTTTGTCATGATGCCCAGACTGGAGACTCAAACCCCTGAGTCATCATCACTCAAGCACGATGTTCGCTTCGCGAACTCGAAACGTGCTCGCAGAGCACGCACTCGCAAGAAGCAACCCAATGGCACATTGGGTTGCCGCGTTCAGAGTCCCGTTCTTCACGAATCCGACATTTGGCGACCTCATAGCCAAACTCGAAGCAACTGGGAGTGCTTCGGTTTTTTTGAGCGTTGCCTCACTTGCAAGCGCATTACTTATAAATGAGTTCGGCCCTCGCTAGCCGATCGCATGGCGACACTCTGAGAAGCAGAACCATTGATCTGGATATTGGCTCTGCTTCTGGATCTATCTCAGGGGTCAGGTCAGGCGATTTACAGCCAGAGGGACCATATGCAAAACACGCTGATCAGTTATAGGGGATAGGACATTCGCTTACCGGACAGGCATAGCTTACCTTTCGGATGAAGGCTGTTCAGCTGTTGCCCTCAACAATCAATAGAACAATCTCCCCCGCGCTGATGTTAAGCTCAAGCGAATGAGGAAGGCTGCGCTGCATAGTTTCAACTTCAATCCCCTCCCGAAATAACCTTAGCGTGGAGCTAGATCTCTCAGACTCAGGATGCGGGACATCGAGCTCTAAACGCTGGATTGATGTGGAGATGTTCTCAAAGAGATACCCAACTCGTCCGTCGAGAGCTTGCCACGCGCTATGAAGCACAGCTGGTAGATCGAAACGGTAGTCTGAGAGAGTGTCGCTCTCTGGCACATGTACCTGTACAGAAGGCACCTCATACGACAGCGGACGCAGCATTCTCCCGTCGCGGACAAAAGGTGCCGCCCAACCCGAGAACGCAGCAGCATGGCGGCGAGCCGAGTTCAGCCTGGTTTCGCTGATCTCGTCAGGCAACGCATCCCACACACTCCACGATGGGATCTGACCGAAGATTAGGCTTCTGGCGTCTGCGATGAGCCCATACTCCGTGAAGTAGCTCTCCAGTGTGGGGAAGAACCCTCTGTAGGCTCTGATGTATTCATGATAGATGAACGGAAAGACGGGAACGAATTGAACCTCTGGGATGGCTGCAATCAGCCAAGTTGCGAAGTCAGCTTCACCAATTGCCAGCCGCGATACGTACCCATCTGTCACAGGAAGGAAAAATTCGGATGGTCCTTCAGTCGTAATCACCATTGCCGGCTTGATCGATTTGCATGTTACATAACTTGTTTCGACTAGGTCATAGAGATATCTCGTCCACCAGACGCCATAGCCCAGTGGATGTTCGTGATCTGCATTGAAACAGCCGAAGGGATATCCTCCAAGCGGGACTTCATCCAGCTGGAGCCAATCGATCCCGCTTTCGGCTGTCTCAACTGCATTCTCTTGCATGATCTCCTGCCATAGTGAAGAGGCGGGGCACATGAGACAGCGCGAGTTATCACCTTCTCCGCCGCAGAAAAACTCGCCGTCCGAAGCACTGACCGTCCCCAAGGCCCCCTGGATCTCGAAACCAGGCGAAGTGGACGACCACTTCGTAAGTGAGCGCACAATTCCCACGCGTTGGGCAGCTTCTTGTAGTGCACGAATCATTTCCGTGAAGGCCCGCATTCCGTCTCGGGGAGGCATTGAACAAGGGTTATCCCACATTCCGTGCTGTTCCCATCCCCAGAGCATCAGCGTAAGCGGTGTCTCTAGCGCCTGTGAGTAGGCATTGACAAGCTCTGGCAGCGTAAGAAGGGGGTTCACCTGTGTATCAGGAACAACCTCATCCCAGAACCAGTTGATCGTCTCGAAGACCGGATAGCCTTCACGATACCATGCTGGAAGCGCAGTTCTCGAGAGAAATGGCGTGCTGCACCAAGGTTGCTCTTCCGCCCAGTTTCTATACTCCTCAGCAGCTGTGTACCAATCACCCCTAAACAGTTGGGTTACCGTTTCGAACGGATGTGTGTATTCCTGCCAGGGCTCCTCGAGCACTAACGTTGTTACACCCAGTTGCAGCGCAGCAATCCCGCCAATCGGTGTCCAATAGGCATCGAACCGCTTGGGATGTCCTGCCGTGTCCTCGGTCATGATGTAGAGACCGACGTCATCGTCGTATAACGCCATGAACTGCATAGATAGATCACCCGGATACACCATGCCGTGCCACCAGGGACGGAACTGCGGCAGGTTGCTCGCTGGATTGGGAATCAGTATGCCCTCTCCCATAGGATGGACAAGCCAGTCATTCGTCGGTGTAGCACCGATTTGGTCGATACCAGAGAGAACCGGATATGAAACGGAGCGAAGCCGATACTCCCCTTCGTTTCGCAACACGAGCGTCCATCTTAAGGAGGGCTTGTCGGGCTCGATCTGAACCCGGCACACCGCAGAGATCCCAGTCTCATCAAGATTCTCAAGTACGAGCTCAACGACTCTGGGCTCGGGATTCGACCAACGTACGTTCTGAACATCAAGATTCGACAGGAGTCCGGCATCTCCATCAGGTCCAACGACTTCGAGGTGGAGGATCGTTGCTGGCGCATGAAGTGTTGACCGCAACTCAATTCCAGTTGCGACATCAACAAGAGATGCGACGCCTCCGGTCTGCGAGTCGAACTGAATGCTCAATGTCGAGTTTGAAAGCGTCGGCGTCTGTTCGGAGACGTCCGATTCAGCATCTGCGCTGTAGTTGAATGAAACGATAGAAAACATTGCCAGAACAGCCACAACTCCAAGATGATGAGCAAGTTTGCACGTTCCCATGCCTCTCCTTCCGCGTGATCTAAGACTGCATCAATCCTGTCGGATGGTGTGATTCATCTATGAGACTTACCAGGATCCATGATAGCAGAAGGCGCCATGTAGGGAAAGGGGATCAGATCCGTCAAACAGAATTAGGCAAAGATGGGAGTTGGGGAATGGATATGGATGCGGCAAGAGTCTTGCAGAGCCATTGCGGCTGTACATAGAACTCTCGTTCTGTCTGCACCCTGGCAGTCTTCGAGCCTGGGGGACTGAATGGTTAACGCGTTCGTGCGTTGCAAACTGGTGTTTGATGTCCCAAATCAGAGCCCCCTAGGGCGCGGATTACCTTGATAAAATCTAGTCATTGCGAGATTTCTTCGGCGACTACTTCACAACAGAAATTGCGAGGAGTGTGATGCTCGTTACACTTCTGAATACCCGAGAACACTCTATCCAATCCTAGTTCTCCTTGTGGATCGATCTCGGGGCGAAGGTCAGGGAATTGCTGTCTCTCGCTAGGTTCTTGTAGGGTCTGGGTAAGGAGGTCGAGATCCATGACACAAAATTGTGCTCGCACGATGAGGTGGCTCGTTCCGATTGGCACTATCGTCTTGCTGACGACGCTCTTGGCCCTTGGAACATCAGAGGGAGCCGGCCATTTGACGCGGATTACCTATTCCTCATCGCCCGAGAGGCGAAGCGATACACCTGATGTGAGTTCAGATGGCAATTTCGTCGCCTTCCATAGCACCTCTGATTTCGATGGTGAAGGCATACAGGACTACAACGTCTGGAGGATGGATACGCGGACCGGCCAGATGGTACGCATTTCCGATCCATTGCAACCTGGGAGAGTTAGCGCAGACGCAGTGATGAGTGGAGACGGACAGCGCATTGTGTTCCGAAGTGACGGCGATTTCCTTGGCGAAGGAATCATGGATACGCAGTATCAGATTTGGCTGTATGACGAAAGCACAAGCAGTCTGTCGCGGATCAGCGACCCTATCCAGGAAGGTCGGATCAGCGTTCAGCCAGTATTGAGTGACGACGGAAGCACCATCGCTTTCATCAGCGACTGCGACTTCCTCGGCGAAGGCATAGAGGCAGATAACTTCCACGTCTGGCTCTACGATGTCCCAACAGCGATGTTCACTCGTGTTACCTCTCTTGATGGCGACAGCATAGTTGGGGAGAATCCTGCATTGACAGCGGACGGATCACAGGTGGTGTTTGAAAGCGACAGTGACCTCTTGGACGAGGGACTGACTGCGGGGCAGACGGAAATCTGGCACTACGACGTCGCAACGGGAAAATATACTCGAATTACGTACTCCCCAGATGCCGATCGAGCAAGCTCATTCCCCACAATTTCTGCAGATGGCTCTAGGATTGTGTTCCGTAGTGATGCAGACTTCCACAGTAAAGGAACTCCCGACGGCCAGGTGGAGATCTGGGTCTACGAGTCTGAGAACGCTGTATTGCGGCAGATGACGGTTTCGTCTGACGAAAAGCGCGCATGCTACTCGCCATCCATCAGCAGCGATGGGAGCTGTGCCGTGTTCTGTAGCGATTCAGACTTTCTTGACGAAGGAATCGCCGACAATCAATTCGAGATCTGGACTTGCTCCCTATCAGATGGGGTGATCCGCCGAATCTCCTATTCCACTGGCGAAGACCGAACCAGCGTACGATGTGCAACGAACGGGGACGGGAAGATCGTGGTCTTCGCAAGCGACTCCGACATGGAAGAGGAGGGCATCGTCGACTCGCAGTTTGAGCTGTGGCTCTGGCGCAGTGGGCCATAGGCACCTCAGTTCTGCACGCAGCTCCAGCTGAGAAGCGCCGGGTTCAGAACGAACAGGACGACCGCTCACTTGGGTTAGAGCCTGGGGAATGGAATGGTTAACGCGTTCGTTAGCCGCGTGTTGGTGACCGAAGTCTCGAACCGGACTCACTAGAGAAGTGCTATGCATCACAGATGGCCCGGTAGTTGAGCCTCCGACGCGCCTGTGGAAAACCTCCACATCAACCTGCCTGCGGGGGTCTTGACAAGGGCGGGGATCGCTGCTATACTGCAAATTAGCAGTCCAGTAGTAAGACTGCTAATTCGGAAATATGGAAGGAGGAGTTTGTTATGGTTAGCCGACTACCACGCTTGCAGGATGACTCAGAGTTCTCGAACCTCGGTATCTCTAATCTGATCGATCACTTCTTCCGTGACTTTGATCGGGTCGGTCTTGAAAGCTTCTCAGGCTTCGGTCGCGCTGACGTTTACGAGAAAAACGGAGCGTTGGTGTATGCGGCCGAGCTTCCAGGGATGAAGAAGGATGACCTCGAAGTCACGATCCATGAGGACAAGCTGATCATCAGCGGCGATGTCAAGCGCGACGAGTCTATCGATCGGGAGAACTACTTCCGAATGGGCCGGCGGTACGGCCGCTTCCAGAGGGCCTTCCCCGTGCCGACCCAGAACCTCGAGACATCCAAGATCAAGGCACAGTTCGAAAACGGCGTTCTCCGCGTTTCGATTCCACTGAAGGAGTCGATCGTGGAGAAGAAGAAGCCTCTGCAGATCACCATTGACTAGCGGGAACTCGGCGGGCGCTCGCTCTAGGGCGCCCGCCTGCACGGCCGTTGCACTTCCCAAGGAGGGCTTCCATGTCTGAGAGTATCTGCCCTGTCTGTAGCGGGCGTCTTTCCTACGCCGAGACGCACGACCCGAGCAACGAGGGAGTCTGTGACGCTTGCCAGGCGGAGATTGCATCCGCGCGCGCGGCGCGCGTGAGAACCCAGCGCTCATCTGAGCTTCTCTCAGCCGAGACACAGGTCTTCTTGTCGCCGGTATCCAGCGAGACACGTTCGCCCGGGAGCTCATCAGGGAGTTCTGGATAACACGCAGCAGTTGGCGAGTCTCGTGTGTCGCTTTGCCGATTGAGGCTTGACTCGCCGCATAGTTGAGGGGGTGTACCGCCCATGAGAATGGATAGACTAACAAGCAACTTCCAGTTGGCGCTATCCGACGCCCAAAGCCTCGCAGTCGGAAGGGACCACCAATACATTGAACCGGAGCACGTACTGCTGGCTCTGCTTGATCAGCAAGGTGGGACAGTCCGCCCGCTTCTTACACAAGCGGGTGCAAACATCAATCAGCTCCGTTCCTGTTTGCTGGAGGATTTAGACCGGCTGCCACGGGTTCATAGTGCAGATGGCGACGTTCACATCTCCAATGTCCTCACCCGAATGCTGAACGGCGCTGACAAACTTGCGCAGCAGCACAAGGATCAGTACATCTCAAGCGAATGGTTCCTGATGGTGGCGGCCGAGAGCAGAGGACGACTCAGCGATTGCCTGCGTGACGCAGGAGCGGGCGTGGAAGTGCTCAAGCACGCCATCGAGCAGGTCCGTGGTGGCGCGACGGTTGATGATCCCGAAGCCGAGGACCAGCGCCAAGCCCTGGAGAAGTACACCATCGACGTGACCGCTCGTGCGGAGCAGGGCAAGTTGGATCCTGTGATCGGACGAGATGATGAGATCCGTCGCATTATCCAGGTCCTGCAACGGCGCACGAAGAACAACCCTGCACTCATTGGAGAGCCGGGGGTCGGCAAGACTGCCATTGTGGAAGGACTGGCTCAGCGAATCGTGAATGGCGAAGTGCCCGAGGGGCTGAAGGGGAAGCGTCTTCTGAGCATCGATATGGGCGCGCTCGTAGCGGGGGCGAAGTTCCGGGGCGAGTTCGAGGAGAGGTTGAAGGCTGTGCTCCATGATCTGGCTCGACAGGAAGGCCAGATCGTCCTCTTCATCGATGAGCTTCACACCATGGTCGGTGCAGGTCGGGCGGAAGGCTCAATGGATGCGAGCAACATGCTCAAGCCCGCGTTGGGGCGAGGAGAGCTTCACTGCATTGGTGCGACGACGCTCAACGAGTATCGGCAGTACATCGAGAAGGATGCGGCGCTCGAGCGGCGCTTCCAGAAGGTGATTGTTCGCGAGCCGAGCGTCGAGGACACCATTGCCATCTTGCGGGGGCTCAAAGAGAGGTACGAGTTACATCACGGCGTGGAGATCACCGATCCTGCAATCGTCGCCGCCGCCACTCTCTCTCATCGCTACATCACGGACCGCCAACTACCTGACAAGGCGGTTGACTTGATCGATGAAGCTGCGTCACGGCTGAGAATGGAAATCGACTCGCTTCCCGAGGAGATGGATCGGTTGGATCGTCGTCTTATCCAATTGAAGATCGAACGGGAGGCCCTCAAGAAGGAGACGGATCAAGCATCCCGCCTGCGCCTCGCCGAGCTCGACGAGGAGATCGAGACGCTGAGTCGCGGATTCTCCGACCTCGAAGAAATCTGGAAATCGGAGAAGGCTGTGCTCCAGGGGAACACCCGTCTCAAAGAGGAGCTAGAGCGTGCTCGGCTAGAAATGGACGCTGCCCGACGCGCCAGCGATCTCGAGCGGATGTCGGAGCTGCAGTATGGGATCATCCCAGACTTGGAGAAGCAGCTCGCGCGGGCAGTCGAGGCTGAATCCACGGAACTTCAACTCCTCCGCAATCGTGTCACCGCGGAGGAGATCGCCGAGGTCGTTTCCCGGTGGACCGGAATCCCGGTCTCCAAGATGCTCGAAGGAGAGCGAGAGAAGTTACTACGCATGGAGAGCAGCATCCATCAGCGCGTTGTCGGCCAAGATGAGGCGATTAGCGCCGTTTCGGATGCCATCCGTCGTTCGCGTGCCGGCCTCGCTGACCCTCATCGTCCGAACGGCTCCTTTCTCTTCCTCGGACCTACTGGCGTTGGCAAGACGGAGTTGTGCAAGGCGTTGGCTGAGTTCCTCTTTGACACCGAGGAGGCGATGGTTCGCATCGACATGTCAGAGTACATGGAGCGACATTCCGTGGCCAGACTCATCGGGGCTCCGCCTGGCTATGTGGGGTACGAGGAGGGAGGGCACCTGACCGAGGTGGTTCGGCGGAAACCCTACTCGGTGATCCTGCTGGATGAGATTGAGAAGGCCCACCCCGACGTCTTCAACGTTCTGCTGCAGGTGCTCGATGATGGGCGGCTGACTGACGGACAGGGACGCACCGTCGATTTCCGCAATACGGTCATCGTCATGACATCCAACCTTGGCAGTCAGATCATTCGTGAGATCGAAGGCGAGGAGCGGTATGCACGAATCAAGGAGCGGGTGATGGAGGTCGTCAAGGAGCACTTCCGCCCGGAGTTCGTCAACCGTCTCGATGAAATTGTGGTGTTCCACCCGCTAGGAAGAGAGCAGATACGAGCAATTGCGGGCATCCAGATCGACCGCCTTCGCCTACGTCTAGAAGAGAACGGCATGTCTCTGTCAGTCAGCGACGAGGCGTTGGAGATCCTAGCGGAGGCTGGATACGACCCGGTTTACGGTGCACGTCCCCTCAAGCGAGCCATTCAGCAGCGGCTTGAAAACCCACTCGCGCGAAGAATCCTTGCTGGAGACTTCCTGCCCGGAGAGACCGTCGAGGTCGATGCCAGGGATGGGACGGTAGTGATTCCCGCGAGTCATGTCGAGGAAAAGCACAACGAGTAGCAGAATCCAGGCGAGACCTGAGCGCATTCGAGCCGGCCACTACGGAGTCTAAGTCAAATCTGAGACCCTAGCGGATTCGAACACGAAAAGGAAGTTGCGAACTGGTTTACCGCGCTTCCTTGAGACCTTCGATTCCCAGGTCTAAGGCTGAAGCGCAAACAGGCAGGGGGAAACCAGGTGAGTGGTGGAGCCTGGGCGACTGAATGGTTAGCGCGTTCGTGTGTAGCTGTTTGGCGATGGGTGCCTCAACCGAGAGGGCCGCAATGTACGGAACGCTCATTGGAGTCTATAGATAGTCCCTCTTCCCACCCTCCGCGTGGGATTCGCACGAACCGCGAGTCCTGACATCGGGTTTGGATCGGATCTTCGGGTGAAGGCCATCGATCCAAGTGCTAGCTCTCCGTCTGGTCAGTTTCACAAGCGACGCTGTGATCTGCTTGACAAGCATGGGGTTCCAAAGGTTACGAATCAAAGCACAACGCATTCCAAGCAACAGATGGAGAAATAGACACAGACCCTGTAGATAGGATAGGGTAAGGTGTGAGCAGTGGCTATGAAGTCAAGATAGAGAGAAGAGAAAGGAGGGCATATGTGGCGATGGACTACACTGGCGGCGCTGGTATTCATGGTATCCATTGGCGCAACGGGTGGAAGCGATGTGCCACCCTCTACGCAGATATATGGATATCATTCGGGGATCTGTCTTGCGAGTTCAGCAAGCGGCTATCCCGACATGATGAGGGATTACGAGCTTGCGGAAGTACTCAGGGAGGCACTTGATGGGGCAGCCACACCGTCAAGTGTCAAGGTGTTCTTCAATAGCTGCTTCGGCGGGGGGATGCTTGATGACATTGCAACGATGCTTGGAGAGTTTGATCCCGCAATCAAGTTCGTGGGTGGATCAGCTTCCACTGCCTATCAAGTGTCTTGGGGGCCAAGCGATGACTACGCCAGATCTCATAACGTTGGCTGCTATTGGACAAACTCGCTGCACGAAGTGCTCACCGCTGCAACGGTAGGAGACAACGTGTTTGAGACAGTATGGGAATCAGGGGACAAGGACCCAGCTGCTTCATGCTTGGATCTTGTCGGAATAGGCATTGTCTGGAGAGGCGGTGAGTTGGAAGTCCCGCAGTGCACAAGTGCGCACGGCGGACGTGACGTCGGATGGGGTCCCGAGGCACAGGTCGTCGTGTTCTCGGGGGACACCACACGCGTCAGGCACGCAAACAACGTGAATCGCATGACTTCACTCTTCCGGAGCAAGTTTGGCTCAGCGGACGTCCGATCATCACTGGAGTGGGGGGGCGCGTCATGGGAGCATCTGGTCGACATGATCAATGACGCCGCTGACGCCTTGGAAGAAGGAGACGAGTTCATCCTTTATGTCGATGACCATGGATGCTGGTGCATGGACATGAAGGAACTGATCTCCGCGGGAATTGCTACTGACTATGGGGAGAGCGTGGTGACGTATGGAGACAGCTACTTGGCAGCAGACTTGGCAATCCCCCATGAGTGTTCATTCGCTCTGTATGACAATCTAGACCAAGGGAATACGCCGACACCGTACATCTACTTCCTTCTCTCGGATGATGCAGCGGACGCATGGCAGAGCGCCTCGGTGTCGGACGTTCTCTCATTTTCCTTCAATGGGAATGACCTCGCTTTGCCTGTAGATGTCCCTGTAATGCCCGGCAAAGAGATTAGAATCCCTATACCCTTTGGCGGAGAGATACCATGGTGGGCCGGTGCCCGCAACAGCTTAGCCATTGATTCTCTGCTTGGCGAGGACTTGCAGCTTGACATGTTTGAGAGCATTGGAATCTGCAGCGGGCTGGTGAACCAGCTGGAGGTCAACCCGGAGAGCGGGGACTGAGTGTGACCTGCCCCCCTGCAATCAGTCCAGAAGCAGAGCTAGTTCGCAGCTAGGGTGACCTTCGCTGGCGAATCCGGGTCAAACCTGACGTCGACACTAACAGGAGTAGCGCTTGGAGGAGAGCGAAGCCGACGAACAGATCGAGAGACTCTGAAACTGAGATAGGTAAAAGCAGGTATGAGCCAGGGGGACTGAATGGTTAACGCGTTCGTGCGTTGCAGTATGGTGAGCAATGTCCGCGATTGGCGAATCAGCGACCTGAGCGATATTAAACGGAGTCCAGTTCTGAACAACTAATTCTTTACTTGACGATGCGCGGACCCTCTGCAGAATCAAGGTGCACATCAGCGGCACCAAGCTGACAGGAGGTTCCATGACCAAGAGAGTCGTAGTCCCTGAATTCTATCTCCAGCCCGGCCTGATGACGGACTTCCGTGGGCAAAGCGAACACGTTGCCGCTTTGCCGATGCACCTTAGATCACTGTGTGGAGCCCTTCAGGGGTGGCTGTTGCATGTGTTCTGGCTAGAGGCGCATGGATATGCGCGTGAGCCAAGACAGATACACGATCGGAACGTCCGCGATGTTGAGACAATGGTACGCTTGCTCGTTGAGCGGGACTCAAGCCAGCTAAACGTCCCAAGGCAGAACCCGAATCGTATCGTGACAGACTGTCGCGGGTACAGTGTGATGCTTACAGCACTACTCATCCGGGCGGGCATTCCTGCTCGATCACGTTGCGGCTTCGCCAAGTACTTCTGGTCGCCAGAGGAGCACCGATGGGAAGATCACTGGGTGACTGAGTATTGGAACAAGGATTCGGAAGAGTGGTGTCTCGCCGATGCCCAGCTGGATGAGACACAAAAGCAGCATCTGAGGATTGGCTTTGATCCACTTGATGTGCCCCGGGATCAGTTCCTACCTGCAACGCGTGCATGGCAACTCTGTCGGCTCGGCGAGATAGATGCAAGTACATTCAGCTACGAGAACTTCAGTGGCCTTGCGCTCATTCGCTGGAACCTGATCCGTGACGCAGCAGCGCTGAACAAGGTCGAAGCTCTCGGCTGGGACCATTGGGGCGGTATGTTCCCTCTCGATGACATGACCATAGCTGAGGAGGACGTTTCGCTCTACGATCATGTTTCGACGTTAGCTTCCGAGAACGAAGGACTTGAGGAGCTATGCGATCTTTACTTGCGAGATCTCCGTCTTCGTGTGCCCCGTGTTGTTCGCTTGATGGAAGCAGAGACAGAAGCACATAGGCTTTCGTACTCCGACATCCTAGATGGACGTAACGAACGCATCTCGCTGCTATAGGCATGCGAACGACTGTACTGAGGATTGCGTTGCGTACGCCCGTCATCCCGGTTCGGCCTGAGCGGATATCATAACTGTCCTGGCTGCGTATCGCACGGGCAGCTAGAAGAATCTGGCGCGGACGATTTCAGAACGTGTCGCAAGGGTGGTTTGGAGCCTGGGGGACTGAATGGTTAACGCGCTCGGTCGTCGCTGCGTGGTGATGAGTGTCTGTCTCCTGGACATCCAGATGAGTAGAAGTCCCCTTCTGGACTGAACATAGCCTGCATCACGTGCTCTCAGAACCAAGGCTCGCGCAGGCCATTCCAACGCTACGCATGGATCGGATTCAGGGGCGATAGTCAGGCCTACACTTCACAACGGCGGAGACGGACGGTAAACGTCGAACCTTGCCCCGGAATGCTCTCGACTTCCATTGCTCCGCCGTGCAGGGAAACAATCTGTCGGCAGATTGCCAGGCCAAGACCTGAGGCAGTTTCCTCGCCTCCACGATGTCGAGATGAGTCCAAACGCACAAACCGCTCGAATACATGATCTAGGTTCTCGGCTGCAATGCCGATACCGTTGTCCTTCACACGCAGCACAGCTTCCGCGCGCTCTTCGGCAACTGACGCCCAGACTGAGCCTCCTTGTTCAGTGTAGCGAATCGCGTTGTCTACCAAGTTGACCACCAATCGACGAATCCGAACTGGATCGCCAACAATATGGAGAGCAGTCGTCTGAGAAAACAGTTTTATTCCTCGCTCCTTCGCAAGTGGCTCCAGTGCAGCTGCCACCTCACCGACAATCGATCCGAGATCCATCATGGTCGTTTCCAGATTCTCCCGATCGAGCGAATCTCCCCGAGCTAAGGTCAGAAGTTGGTTGATTAGCCTGTGCATCGAAGATGATTCCTCCGCAATGGTCGCCAGAGCCTCTCGATACTCCTCGCTCTCCCGCTCACGCATCAGGGCTAATGTCGCCTCGGCTTCGATTACTGAAAGTGGGGTTCTTAGCTCATGGGATGCGTCGTCAGTGAATTGACGTTGTCGTGCAAAAGCCTTCTCAAGCCGATCAAGCATGGAGTTAATCGTCTGTGTAAGTCGCCCAAGCTCATCGCGCGATTGAACGGGCACACGTTTTACCAGATCCGTCTCCTCAATAGCACTCGCAGTTGCGATGATCTGATCTACCGGTTGGAGAGCACGCCGGATGAGGAAAAGCCCTCCACTTCCTGACAACAGAAGCGTGAGCGGAATGGCCAGGAGCAATGTATTGCGTAGCGTGTGTAATGCCGAGAGGATATCGTCAGTGGGCCGTCCGACGACGAGAACCGCCGTCTCGAATGCAATATCGAGAGGCGGTTGCGCTTCACGAGGCTGGGAGAACTCAGGGCCCGCCGGATCAGGAGGGGAGACAGGACGAGGTTGCGGTGCCCAAGCAGAAACAAGGTAGCGGACTTGGGGGCCGTCTTCGTGATCAATCGTCACGTAGGCTGCCGCGCCAGCAGCCGATGATTCAAGCACTGACTCAGGAATCGTGCTATCACTGAGCCGATAGCCGACCGCCGTCCAACCACCTTCTGAAAGGACATAGGCTCCGTTAATCTCTCCTAGCGGTGCATGGGGTAGATTTCCCGTAATCATCTCGATGAAATCCGGCTGAAATATTACCTCTTCCAGACGATGGGCAAGCGCTCTGTCGAGAGACGAAGTTAAGGTGTGCCTCATTACGGCATAGACTCCGATGCTCATCGCGATCAGCAAGATCGAGAGGACAAACAGATACCATCCCGTGAAGCGAGCGCGAATGGAACTGAAAATACTCATCGGGTCCTCAATCGATACCCTGCACCGCGCACGGTTTCTATCATGCTCGGACCTTCACCGAGGTCAATCTTCATGCGCAGCCTTCGGATGTAAACATCCACAAGATTCGACACGGAATCGAAGGCGTTGTTCCATGCGTGCTCCTCAATCATCCCCCGGGAGATCACCATGTCGGGATTGCACAGCATGTACTCAAGGATCGCGTATTCCTTGGCCGTGAGGGCAATCTCCTTACCGTCTCGTGTCAGACATCGCGTTACTGTATCAAGGGATAAGTCGCCGGTAACCAATTCGGTCGCTCGAGACGGCGACTGCCGTCGGGTAAGCGCCCGAACGCGCGCGATCAATTCATCAAAGGCAAAAGGTTTCACCAGGTAGTCGTCAGCTCCCGTATCAAGTCCGACGACGCGATCAGCCACTGCATCCCGAGCCGTCAGCATCAGGATGGGCGTCATGAAGCCGCCATCACGAAGGGATCGGCAGACGCTGAGGCCATCCTGAACAGGCATCATGATGTCAAGGACGATCAAGTCGTACTCATTGACCTCGGCGAGGTACTGAGCCTCCTGCCCGTCATGCGCGACATCAACCGCGTAGCCCTCCTCTGTCAAGCCTCGGCTGACGACGCGAGCCAGGCGAATATCATCATCGGCCACTAATACTCTCATTGCGCTTTCCTCCATACCCCTCAGTATAGGCGGCAAGATGAATAAAAGATGAACCAGCTCAGAACGTGTGGATCTCCAGAACGCTATCGACTCAATCGGCTCAACCCCTACATCGAGGTAAGTGCAAGTGAACAAGGCTTGCAGCGGAAACCATCCAAGAAGGGAATCAGCCCTTCGGATCAACAACGAGTCAGTCGACCTCATGACGCTGATCACGCTGAATGGAAGCCTGGTCTGCCTGTCTGGATCAAGGATCTAGATCCATCCAAGTCAGGCGGACCCTGCCCGTGCGAGCTGCGGAATGGCTCGCGAGGTGTTTCATCTGCCGTTCATCTTCGCGTCGTACGCTCCTCCCAATCCGCAGGTTTGAGAATAGGGAGTGATCAAGATGAAAACCATTCGATGGATAGCTGCTGCATGCATTCTCGCTTTGGGAGCAGCTCTGTTTTTGATCCCTGGTGTTCTGCAGGTGCCCGGACAAGGGCAGGACACAGTCGAGGCCGTTGGAGATTCCGATTTCGAGAATCTGCTGCTCTCATGGAATTCATCTCCAACAGCTGATGAGACGCAGGCGTCGCTTGATGAGGATTCCGCGACAAGCCTCGGTGCTGCCAATTGGGCGATTGACTATGCCACCGCTTTCCCTGAGGCAACTGTGCAACAGCTTGATATCTCGATGGAGTCAAGGGATTGGGAGAGTTTGCTTGCTCAGGTTTCATCGTCAGCCACGGGAGATGCCGCCAGGCAGCCAGGCGCAATGCCTGGAGGAGCAATGGATCGGCCAGGAAGGATGAATCCTGTTGAGGGGATGGACGTGCCACCGATCGATGCCGCGCAAGGAATGCGCAGCCAAAGGATGCAGCCCGGTGTCGAGATGTTCGCTGGCGTATGTGCGGATTGCGAAGTTGGCGGCGATGTCACGGTTTCTCTCGACGGGCAAGAGATCTCTGGGACATGTGTAGAGATGGATGGAGCATTGGTTTTCCAGCCATCGTCAGTCGCCATGCCCGGCGGCATGATGATGCCCAATGCCGACCAAGGCGAAGTCATGCCCCAAGACGCACGCATGCCCCAGGAGATGCAGGCAGGCAACATGCTTATCAGCCTATCAAATAATGATCCGTCGTATGTCCCCTGCACAGTCACCGACGGCGAGAACACGTGGGAACACGTCGGCATTCGATTCAAGGGCAATTCGACGCTGAAGAGTACGGCAAGCACGGACTCATGGAAGTATCCGCTTCATCTGGACTTCGACGAATTCGAGGATGCGTATCCTGAGACGACCAACCAACGGTTCTACGGGTTTGACGACCTGTCGTTTAGCAGCGGTGTCTTGGATGCATCGTTTCTTCGAGATTACATCTCCATCGAACTGTATCAAGCATTCGCTATTCCAACGCCACAAGCCGCCTATTATCAGGTGACCCTCGACTTGGGAGATGGACCAGAGCTTCTAGGCCTCTATACAGTCATTGAGATGCCAGAGGATCCGATGCTCGAAGCCCTATTCGGTGACTCTGATGGCAATCTTTACAAGCCTAAGGGCAGTGGCGCGGCATGGACCACATTCGATGCCGATTCCTTTGAAAAGAAGTCCAATGCTTCAGACGAGGATTGGAGTGATATCGAGGAAGCCATCGATGCGCTTCATGCTTCGCGCGAAGACGCAGCAAGTTGGAGAGCCAATCTAGAAGACCTGTTCGATGTGGACGGCTTCCTGCGCTGGCTTGCACTCAATCACTTGTTGGGCAATTGGGATAGCTATGGACAGATGGCTCAGAACTATTATCTTTATCACAGCTCTTCTGATGATCTTCTTCATTGGATTCCCTGGGATAGCAATGAAGCTTTAAGTGACGGCCGATCCCGCGCCTCGACGCCCATTGATGCACGTAGTGTAGGCGATAACTGGCCCCTCATCAGCTTCTTGCTCGATGATCCCGTCTATTTCCAAGTCTATGTCACGTATGTGGCTGAGGCATTAGACACCGTATTCGAAACCGAAACATTTGAAGCACTCGTTCAAGAGACGCAAGAGACGATTGCCCCCTACATTGCAGATGAGGATGGCAGCCTTTCTGAGCACAGCTTTGTCAACTCAGCTGAAGAAGTCGTTAACGCAACCCATCAACTCTTGGCTTCTGCGTACGCCAACATCGAGGAAGGAGAGGCCTGCCTCGAATCCGAAGGATATGAGCCAGCATCGATTGTCATCAGCGAGATCTACTACAACGCCCCTTCTGCTCAAGGAGAGGATGAGGATTACGAGTTCATTGAACTCGCCAATCGAGGAACGACCGCCGTCGATTTGTCTGGCTACTGTTTCGATGATGGTATCCAAATGACGTTGCCAGAAGGCATCTGGCTGGAGCCCCAGCAATGCCTCCTTCTTGCCAAAAATGCTTCGACATACGAGGACCTTCCAGTCACTGTACTTCAATGGGAAAGCGGCAGCCTCTCCAATGGCGGAGAGACGGTCCGCTTGGTCGATGCAGACGGCTACTGGGTGGATCGTGTCACCTATAGGGACGAGGGATCGTGGCCTGTCTTGGCAGATGGTGAAGGCGCCTCTTTGGAACTCATGGATCTGGATCGTCCCAACCACATGGCAGCCAATTGGATCGCTAGTCCTGTGGTCGGCGGGACACCGGGAAGGTGCCAAGATGAAGTCTAAATCGAATCTCCTCACCCCCGTTTACGTCGGCAGCCGTACTTCCTCCGCGCTGCTTCACCAGCCAGGGGCTGGCGCCTCAGGCTACCCGGTATCCGGGCGACATGAGTTTAAGTACTTGGTCCGTCGCGAGCAGACGCATGCGATCGCACGGTTTGCTGCCTCACACCTTGAGATGGATAAATACTCTCAAGGACTCCCACGCAATCGCTATACCGTACGAAGCATTTACTACGATTCCCCGGACTTCCGCTGCTATTACGAAAAGGCCAATGGGGATCAGAATCGTCGCAAATTTCGCATTCGCTCCTATAACCAAGCAGATAGTGCCATGTTCCTTGAATGCAAACAGCGCCAGGGTTCGACCTACACCAAGCTGAAGTCGCAGCTTGATCACGAAAAACTGGCCATTCTTGATTCCCGAGAAGGCTGGGGCAGGATGGACTTCCAGAGTCTCGGTGTGGTTGAGCAGTTGTTGCTGGCCATGGATCGCTGGGACTATCAACCGAGCTCTTTGGTCGTCTATGATCGCGAAGCCTATGTCTCACCTGGGCAAGAGGACACGATTCGCGTGACCTTCGATAACAACCTGCGCGCTCGCGTATTCCCAGAGCTGGATGAGCTCTATGATGAATCCGATCTAGAGGATTTGCTCTATGATTGGACGATTCTCGAAATCAAGTTCACCAATACTCTCCCGCGATTTCTGGCACGCATGGTTAGTCAATATTCACTCGAGCGACAGGCATGCTCGAAATATGGTGCGAGCATCGCTCACTTGGTTTCCGATAACCCTACAAAGAAAGAAGGATGGAATCATGTCTACGTTCGCTGAAGTATTGTCATTCGACTGGAGGACCGTGTTTGCGGTCATCTCGCTGAGTCTTATTGTCGGAATGTACGTGGCCCTCGTGTACAAACTGGCCACGCCATCAGGCAGCTATTCGGTATCGGTCCAGCACGCCGCGCTGTATTTGGCAATGATCGTTGCCCTGGTGATGTTGGTTATTTCCAATCAGTTGGCCCGAGCCTTCACCCTTGTGGGAGCCCTGTCCGTAATCCGCTTCCGTACGCCCGTCAAGAGTGCCAAGGATGCCTCCTTCATCTTTCTTTCCTTAGCCGGAGGCATGGGCGTAGGCGTCGCCATGTATGGTGAAACCTTGCTGGGCATTGGTTTGATTGGGCTGTTCATGATTGCCATCCGCTACTCTCGATTCGGCATGCAAGCCAAGGGCGAGACCCTTGTAAAATTCGCTGTTCCCACGGATTCAGAGGGCGATGTGCGGTTTCATGAAGAAATCTTTCACAAGTATGTCCGCGACAATCGCTTGATCAATGCACGTGCCTTGCGTGATGGCGAACGACTCGAGATGACCTTCCTTGTCAAGCCCAAGAAATCCGCCGATCTCATGGCGTTTTCCCGTGCGTTGACATCTCATCCCAGTATCAGCAAAGCCACAGTTGTCATCTGCGATGACGAAGGCCTGGCTCAGAATGTGTTCTAGACTTGAGAGCGCCTTTGGCTGATGTCGCCTGCGTGAAGGTTCGAAGGATTCAGGCTTCGTGAAACTTGCCACGGGGGCGCTTGAAGAAGGGAGCATCGTCTTCAGGCGCTTCTGTTTGCTCAATAGCTGGAGCGAAACCGTGAATCTTGGGAGAGTGAATGTGTAGAGGAAGCCTGCGCATGACCACGGAGAATGCGCTGCTCTATTGCTTGTTCTGCGTCATCCATTGTCACTGATCGCCTGTTTCATCTTGGATTCATCCTGCGCCGGTAGTCTGCTGGTATCTGAAACCAGGGATTGAAAGGGAGTAGATCATGAGAACCATAAAACGGACGGCCTCGTGGCCAATCCTAGCTGTTTGTGCAGCGCTACTGCTTGCCGGATGCGCCTTCGTCACGTTGCCCGGAATCGGTTCGGAAACGACAAGTGGTGGCACGGCGGAGTACACGATAGTCGATACGGGGCAGGGCAACTGCTACAACAGTGATGGAGAATTGATTGCGTGTCCGGGCGAGGGCGATGCGTTCTACGGGCAGGACGCACAGTACGAGGGCGCCCAGTTTGCGTTTCAGGACAACGGCGACGGCACGGTGACCGACCTGAACACCGGCCTCATGTGGCAAGTCACACCGAGCTCAAAGTCATTCGGCTACGACGAGGCTGTCGAGTACGCAGAGAACCTTGAGCTTGCTGGCTATGACGATTGGCGCTTGCCAAGCACGAAGGAGCTGTTCTCGATCAGCGATTTCTCTGGAGGCTGGCCGTACTTTGACACGGACGTTTTCGACATCGCCGGTCGCAGTGTTAGCAAGGACGAACAGTACTGGACCGAGCCGTACGTCGGCTTGACGCATGGCGGGCAAGTGTCCGCGTTCGGCGTGAACCACGGCACCGGCCACATCAAGTCCTACCCCGTAAACGGGATGGGCAACTACGTGCGCGTGGTACGCGGTGACACCTACGGCGTCAACGACTTTCTTGACAATGGAGACGGAACAGTGACAGATGTCGCGACTGGTCTGATGTGGTCGCAGGACGACTCAGGCGTGGGGATGGATTGGGAAGACGCGTTGGCGTACGCCGAAGGCTCTGAGCTGGCCGGATATGATGATTGGCGACTGCCAAACGTCAAGGAGCTCCAGAGCATCGTCGACTACAGCAAGTCACCGAATGTGATCGATACCGACGACCTAGGGCCAGCAATCGACACGGATTTCTTTAGTTGTACTCCTCTGCCGTCTGGCACGACGGCGTACGATCCTGACTATGGCTGGTTCTGGACGAGCACGAGCGCCTACATGAATGAGCGGAGTCCCGAGTACTACTACGCGTGGTATGTCGCGTTCGGCACGGCGGTGGGCCCCACGGGGGAAGACACCCACGGAGCAGGTGCTGTACGCTTCGATACGAAAATCGAAGGCGGAGCAGCTGGCGAGGATGGCCCGCGGATCTTCAACTACGTGCGCCTGGTACGTGACGTGAACTGATTCCTGGTGAGGTCCGCTTCAATCTGGGGATGGGTGGACGCCCGTCCCCTTTTCTATGATGGAGCCTGGGGGACTGAATGCAGAACGCGTTCATTGGCAGTATCGTGGAGAGGACTGCATTCGCCCATCGCTCCACGACAGATTGGCATTCGTTCCGGGAGAGTCAGCTACTGAGCTCGGTCGAGTTCATCCCGAAGCTTCGCGATGAAGACGGTCTCCATCCCTCCGCAGATTTCGAGTGCCTCCAAGAGTGTCAGAACATTGCTCTTGCTGTAGGTGATGGTTGGTTTCTGCAGTTTCTCACATGCGCAGGCAACGTAGTGGTCAGGCTGCTCACGGGACTGTTCTCGGAAGCTGTATTTCACGGCCCAAACGAGATTCCAGAAGGCTGACTGAGGGAGCGACCAATCGGGAAAGGGATCGGGCCATTTCCTTTCCATTGTCTGGCTGGACACGATGTCGAGGTCGGTTCTCCAGAAGATGGGGAGATCGTAGAAGCTGATGCGAACGTTCTGAGCTTGAGGATCGTACCGTTGATCTGGCACATACCTGATGGATGAGCGGCCGAAGCGCTTCTCAAGGCAACACGTGATTCTCTCGAAGAAGCGTTGATTCAGTTCGGCATGAATCTCCGCCCGTATGTCGACATCGCTGTAGTCATCGACCAGCCCCGATGCAAACGATCCACGGAACTCTATTCTGCTTGGATTGAATTCGCCTCGTAGTGCTCCGAGCACCCCCTCGCCAAACCATCGGATGGTTCGCGGCTGCTCTTGCGGAAACACGTACGTTGACCTCCTCGTTTAGAGTGTAGCGCCCAAGTGTAACTGGCTGAAGAGCCTAGAGGAAGGCCGCCAGATTGGACAGGAGGCATCGTCATGCATGCAACGCCTATGACAAGGAAGTGCAATCCTGATCAGTTTGGATGACCTTCACCCCAAGATTCGGTCCCAACATGATGTCAGAATCGACGTTGACCAACACTTAGGAGAGGAAGGCACGCATGCGAACGACAACGCTCCCGAATCAAGAGAGGAACGGCAGTTTGGAGCCTGGGGGACCGAATGTAGAACGCTTCCGTTGGCTGCTACGCGGTGATCGGCATCCAGATTCTGATCTGAAGCTACGCGACAGGTTCTGAACTTGCGCGTTTGGATGTCAGTAAGCGTGTGCATGCAACGGCTTTCTACGTCATTCAGACCAAGGGATCTCAAGGATCATCATTACCGGATGATGGTCTGAGATTCTGTAGAGCGTATTGAGCGAACATGCGATGGCAATCCGCGATTCACGAGCGAACGGAGCAATCGTGGGAGAGACCCATATTGAATCGTAAGGGAAATCCACACTCCAATTGTCGCTAACAAGTTGCCAGCCTTGGCGAGGCAAGGCATCGAACCAAATCGGATGATTCGCTGGCCTAACTAGATTGCAATTGAAATCCCCCAACACGACGGCGGGATCGTCTATATAGGTAGCGATTTGCCTGAGAAGAGACTGGAATCCTTCGGGTTCCTCAGCATGACTCTCTACGTGTATGTGAACGTTGACGATTCGCAGTATGCGGCCGTTCGGTAGGCGAATCTCAGCTGATCCATTTGGAGTCCAACTGATAATCTCGTAGCGTGAGAAGACAGCCAACTCACCCTCAATCGCATAGAAGAGGTATCCGAGCCGCTCTGCAACCCCTTCCAAGATGCGCCCTTCTGGATCGCTCCAGGCATAGGCGTCTTGCATGGCAAGAATGTCTGGAGAGGCGTACTCTATGAGTTCAATGAAATCGCTCCACTGCGGCACTCTCAGCTCCCACTCATCAGTTGGCAGGGTTCGCCAATCGAAATACCCTTCAGGCATTGCTTGGATGTTGTAGGTCATGATTCGAACCTCCCCGTCGTTCGGGGTGTCCGGGAACGCATAAGTACGGCACAATGGCGCTCCGACGGGACTGGTTCCTCGTCCAGGATCTGTTGCTGTCAGCATGACTTCGCGGCCCAGCAGCGAGCTTCCCTTCGCAAAGTCAAAGGAACCGTTTTCATCAGCAGTTGTGTCTCCTTCGTAGACGAATGGACTCATCTGGCTCCCAGAGAAGACCTCGACTGTGCAACTAGGACACGTCGTGCCGGAGATGGTCCCATCGAACGCATTCAGTGCCGAAATCCGCGGTCTCTGAATCCCGCCTTGACAGGGTTCTTCAATGTCGAATGCTCCAGCATATCTAACGCAGTCTCTCCGTATGCACTGGGTTCCTTGTGGGATCGGATCGTACCCACGGACGATTCCTGTTGTACGGAGCGTGTTTTGGGTGATGACATTGCCGATCGATGCTTCTCCTGCAATTCGAATCGCGGGGAGGAAATTCTGGATGATCGTGTTGTCAGGTCCGATGACGTTGAACGAGCTATCGCCAATCTCAATGTCAACGTTCCCCGAATATGCGAGCACGTTGCCAGGGCCAATATGATTGTGGCCTTGACCTCCAAGAATGCGCACTCCGTATTCGTTCCCGAAGTTGCCACGCCCTGTCGATGCAGTCCCAATGCAGTTGCCGAGGATCGCGTTGTAGCCTGCGTGCTCACCATCGATGAGTATGCCCGTCCCACAGCTCTGGATGACGTTCCCCTGTCCGCTTGGGCCCGCGCCGATGGCAGGATCTCCCCCGATGACGTTCGAAACGCCGTTCACGCGTATGGCGATGCCAGGGAAGCTGACAAACTTAAGCCCCTGCAAGACGTTGTCACTCGACGTCAGGAGGATTCCGGCTTCTTCGAAATCAAGGCTGGATCCATCGAGAACCACTCCTGCATCGCTTGCGTCCATCGTGATTCCGCCCTGGTCGATCGGCGGGAGCCCACTCTGCAACAAGATCACGGCTGGCTCATCGACCGGAAAGATGGTCGGGTCAAAGGTAATGCCGTCTCCTGACTGGGCCATCCCAAGAGCCCACCGCAGTGTCCCATCTCCGCTGTCATTCGTGCTGGTAACAACATACTCACGCTCTGCTGGCACCGTCCGCGCTGCACATGACAGCATTCCGGAGAAGGTGCTCGTATCGCCCGAAGAGGACGTCGCCGCGGCCGTCAGGAACTGGCCAGAAGGCGCAGTCTCCATCGCCAGTCGAAAGGCTCCTGTCTCAT
>Ga0272441_10004977_pt1 | contig 23518 bp, 13 predicted proteins | sample SSMProp6N_FD_193582 | JGI IMG/M metagenome (GOLD analysis project Ga0272441, IMG submission 193582) | Marine sediment archaeal communities from Little Sippewissett salt marsh, Falmouth, MA, United States - SSM-Prop-6N | ecosystem: Environmental > Aquatic > Marine > Wetlands > Sediment ...
CTTTTTCTCAAAATCTTCATCCAAAGAGGGGAGCTTTTTCCAGAATTCATCAATGGTAATATTTTGCATCTCTTCGGGTAAAAGGGACTGGACCTCAATATTATCAAGTTCCATATTCAAACCAATATCGCGGGCAAGTATCAGGAGTTTTCTGCCGACATCCATGCCGGAAAGGTCTTCACGCGGGTCAGGCTCGGTATACCCTTTTTGATGGGCCTCTTTGACAACACGGCTGAATGGCCGGTCAGCCGATATGGTATTGAACAAATAACTCATCGTACCCGACAGGATGCCTTCAATTTTATAGATACTGTCACCACTGTTTTTCAGATTGATTATGGTGCCGATCAACGGCAGTCCGGCCCCGACTGTTGTTTCATATAAATAATGTAAACGGTGATCCTTGATCAGATTTTTTATGCGGTCATAATATTCCTGGCTCATGGTATTCGCTTTTTTATTCGGCGTAACGACATGGATCCCGCCGGATATGATCTTTTCATAATAGCCGGCGATTTCATCACTCGCGGTGACATCAACCAGAATCGTGTTAGCCAGTTCGAGATTGTGTATCTTGTCCAGCAATTTTTTCATTTTAAAAGTGTCACCGGACGCGTTCAACATCTCTTTCCAGTTCGACAGGTCTATTCCCTTTTCATTAAAGATCATTCTTTTGCTGTTGGCAATACCGCAGATATTAATTTTCAGATTATTATGCTCAAAAAGTTCCTGTTGTTTATCCTGTATTTGCCCCAACAGTGTGGTCCCGATTGAACCCGCGCCCACAATAAACACACTGGCAATTCTTTGCGACAGGTAAAAGGCGCTATGCATGACGTTAACGGCTTTTTCAGCCTGATTGCTGTTCACAACCAGGGAAACATTTCTTTCGCTGGATCCCTGGGCGATGGCAATGACATTAATGGAATTCTGTCCGAGGGCGCCAAAAAGTTTACCGGAAATACCCGGTGTGCCGGCCATATTTTCACCGACAGCGGCAATGATCGAAAGGCCGTCTGTTTTTTCAACATTATCAATAATACCGGCCAAAATCTCAATTTTGAATTCCGTTTCAATCGCTTCCCGGGCGGCATCGGCTTCGGTCGACAAAACGGCGAAACTGATGCTGTGCTCAGAAGAGGCCTGGGTGATCATAATGACATTGATATTTTCTTCGGCCAGCGCGCTGAAAAGTCGTCCCGAAATACCCGGAACTCCAACCATACCTCCACCCTGTATATTGATCAGAGAAATGCCTTCAAAAGACGCGATCCCTTTTACCGGATGCTCAAAATCGCCTTTATCCGGAGAAACGACCGTCCCCGGATTATCGGGGGCGAAACTGTTTTTTATCAATATCGGGATTCTCTTTTTAATTGCCGGAACCATGGTTTGTGGATGAATGACCTTGGCTCCAAAGTATGACAGTTCCATAGCTTCTTCATAACTGACATGTGGCAGAACAAACGCGTTATTGACGAGCCGGGGATCGGCGCTTAAAAAACCGTCAACATCGGTCCAGATTTCAATTTTTTTCACATCAAGCGCAGCGCCAAAAATAGAGCCGGAATAATCCGAGCCGCCGCGTCCCAGAGTGGTTGTTACACCCTCCCCCGATGAAGCTATATACCCGGTTACAACATATATTTTATTTTCCGTAATACGTTTTTTAATTCGTTTATATGTTTCATCTTTATGCACGCGGGCCCCGCCGTGTTTACGATCGGTGACTACAAGTTCACGCGCGTCCACATATTCCGCGTTATAGCCTCTGCGGGCAAATAAAACGGTCATAAACTGGGCGCACAGACGTTCTCCAAAACTGACCAGCATGTCCAGTGTTCGCGGAGAACATTCTTTCACCAGGCTGACACCCTTGACAATGTCCTGTAATTCGGTGAATAGCGCTAAAAATATGTCATATATCTTCTTATCTTTTAATTCTTCACTGAACACATCCAAATGCCGCTGACGTATTTTTTCAACAATTTCAAGTGCTTCTTGGCGGTTCATTTCGGCCATTTTAGAGGCTGCGATCAACTGGTCGGTTATACCACCCACCGCGGACAAAACCACGACTATGGGAGCGTTTCCCGAGTAATTTTTCGTCACGATATCGGCAACATTATTTACTCTATCCCGGGTGGCCAATGACGAGCCCCCAAATTTTAACAACCTTTTCATAATTCTCCTTACCGGTATCCGGTTAAAGGACACCTAAAACTGACATAAAATTATAAAGTAATATCTTATTTTATAACAGCAACGCGATCCACATAATTTAATATAAAGCTTTCATCTTTCATCGCGCCGGTGCAAGACACATCATTAAGACTGATCGCGGCGGCCGCGGCGGCAAACCTGACAGATTTTCGTAACTCCCAATTCTGGTGAAATCCATGCAATAACCCGGCCGAAAACGCGTCACCGGCGCCGGCGTTTCCTTTATACTCATTTTCGGGCACGGCAAAATTGTTTTGAACGATCAAACCATCTTTTTTGGTGTACGCATAATTCGGTCCCTCCGAGCCGCAATGAACGACCGCCGTCCCGGCGCCGTACTCGTTGACGAGCGAAACACAGGCGTCCTGTGGTTGATTTTTATCCGTGATTGAACAGGCCTGATCTTCATTAATACAGCATATATCCACAAAAGCGATGCTTTTTTTATAACGTAAAAATTTGAACATGTTTTCCTGGTTTGGGGAAACAAAATCCAGGGCCGTCTTTATACCCGACTTTTTCACACGATGCAGAACCCGGCCCAAAACTGTACCGTATTCCTCATCCTTGATATCGAGTTGCGGGAGTAATAAACCATAACCAAACATGGCAATTTTATATTGTGAAAGTTTGTCATAATCGATATCAGTTTCATTAAACGAACCCATTGCGCCAAGGATATGCCGGAAAATCCTTTCAATGCTTCCGTCCGGCATTTTCATATGCATCACTTCCGTGGACGAGGTTTCATATTCATCCGTTGAAATGAGCGTGTTGGTGCTGATACCATTGTCCCGCAAAATCTGAAATATGATATTGGCGCGGTGATCATTCCCGGTTTTACCAAACACCGAAACCGGATAACCTCCACCGATCTTTGCGAGATCAACGGCGACATTTAACGCCATTCCACCGACGCTGAATTGCGGTTTTTCCGCTTTTAATTCGCTATCAGGCACAAATTTACCGGCATCCACATAAGTCAGCTGACCCGGTTTCACTACCGGTATCAGTTCATCGACTATCGTACTTCCTATTAAAGCAATACCCTGTTTTTCGTTCGACATTTTTCGTACCTTTATACTTATTCATAAACCGCATTATAATCCCGGATATAAAAAAAGGCACACCTCATATGGCTGTGCCTGTTCCGGCAAAAAAAAGAAATACTATTTATTATTTTACACTAAATTTATATAAAAAGAAAATAGGTTAAATATAAAAAAATGTCAAGGGAAAAATCATCGGGCGTATAGAATATTTCGCCCGTTTCCGGCTGGTCGTCCGGTAATACTTTTCAAAATTCAAATGATAAACCGGTAAACGTCAATTTTTCATCAGCCGCCGGGTCTCGGGCCCGGCGATCTGCAACCCGGCTCTGTTGTGGAAATATTATACCATAAGAACGGCCGGGATGCATCGCATAAAGGCGAAACACTCCAACTCGGTGTTTATTTGCAGTTGATTGGAATTTTTTTCACTGAGCTTGAGACAGAACTATCAACACCGGCGGATGTCTCGATCCCGCCCCGTCGGGATCGACAGCACTACTCAACGATCGGGTTAGTTAGCGCTCTTGGTCATTTTCGCACATTCACGCCCCGGGGTGTCCTCTATATGGATCACGAACATATAAAATGGACGAAATTCCTGAGATACCACACCCCGGGGCGTTATCTGCCTTATTTTCCGCCCTGGACAGGGAAGTCCAGGGCGAGCAAAAATTTGAGGAAAGGTAACAGGATTTTCCGCACCGACGGGCGTCTCGATTCGTCCCGCGAAAAGAAGCGGGACTACTCGACGACCGGATTTTTTCTTTAATCCTATTTCAACACGGCCATTTTTCGCGTCTTTTTAAAATCACCCATGGTAATGGAGTAAAAATAAATTCCCGACGCAAGTTTTGAAGCGTCAAATGTCACATTATAGCGGCCGGGTTGACGCCGGGACTGTACAAGAGTGTACAATTCGCGTCCCAAAAGGTCGTACACTTTGAGAGTGACAAAACAGGCGGATTTCACCTCAAAACGGATATTGGTTTCCGGGTTGAACGGGTTCGGATAATTCTGATACAAAGTAAAAGACTGCGGCTGAGTTACCAAACCGGGGTCTTCGGCGACGGCCAAAGGCAGCGCCGGTATGATATAATCCTCTACTTCGCCGTCGGCCGCGGGACCGGCAAAGCTCAATCCGCCGTGTCTGTTGTACCGGAACCGGGCGCACAGGTTTTCCACGATGGTTATGGTGTCGGGCACATTAAAACTGAGGTCATTGTTACCGCCGTGCACAAATTTATCCAGAAATATCTGTTCACCGGGATCGAGCCAGTCACCGTCACCGTTGAAATCCATCCAGGCGTTGATGAATCCGCTGTCGGACGCGTTAATTGTCAGCGAAGCGGTCGCCCCTAATTTTAACGGCACATCGAATGTGACACCGTCATCATCATTCACGCCGTTGCTGTCATCGCCTTTGGCGGCGGCGTCTGGTAAACCGTCATTTTCAGCATCGATGAGTTCACCGAGGTGTAGATTGGGATCAACGGCATGGAAAGCTCCGCTGTTGGCATATAGAGTCGGAAAAGCCGGGTCAGGGGCATCGCCGAAATCATATGTTGCGTCATTACCGATAATCAGCACGCTGTGATCCTCCACCTCGCCGAACGGCGGCATTTTTTCCGAGGCCGGCAGATTTGTAAAATGAGCGGGACTAACCGGAGCCAGTCCGCCGATATTACTGAACCGGAAGCGGGCAAAAGTCACTCCACGGACGGCGGAGGCCGGAACCGGGAAGGTCAATTCATTCATTCCACCGGTGAGTTGTTGATCGACAAAGACCTGTTCTTCCGGACCGTTCCAGGTGCTGTCGCGGTTAAAATCGATCCACCCGTTCAGGATACCCGCCGCGGAGGCTTTGATCCTGACGTCGGCATTCTTTCCCGGCACAAGCGGTGCGGGAAAATAAACACCGTCATCATCATCCGTCCCGTCGTGATCATCACCGAAACCTCCCGGTTTGGGCTGACCGTCGGGATCAGAGTCCACAGTATCGCCGAGGAAAAATCCCGCCAAAAGAGTATGCAGAGCGCCGCGATTGCCATGAAAAGTTCCCAGCGACGCAAGAGGAAGGTCCCCGAAATCGAACATATAACGAAAATCCGATATGTGTAACAGGTAATCCTCGGATTCGCCGTCAAGGTAGCCGCCGTGCCCCACCCAGGGTTCCGGGGTCGGCATGCTGGTAATCGAGAACCGGGCCCAGACGTAACCCGAATTGGGACCGATCTCAAACGGCGGTGGGTCCAGTTCGGACAACAAACCATAAAACGGGGTTTCACTGTCCGGGATGAGGAAATTTTGAACCGTGTACTCTCTTGTATGCCAGATACCGTCCTGGTCCCAGTCAAACACCGCGTTGAAATACGAATCACCGGCATTCCTCTTGATCGCGATATAAAAATCCAGGTTCTCTCCCCAAACAATGGTTTGTTCCGCGCTGCCCAGGGAACGGTTCAGGTCTCCCTCCTCCCCTTCAGGAATAAAGGGCCAGACGGATTCCCAACCGGGAGAACCGATTATGGTATACGGCATCAGGTTACGCAGACCGGCGTCCCTGAAACCTTCTATAAGCAATTCATTATTATAGGTTTCGTCCGCGTCATATACCCAGGGTGTTATGTAGGACAGGCCGGCATTGCCGCACCATTCATAATCCACCCGGTCGCCCAGATAACGGTCGCCGACCGGATCATGTTTGATGGCACCGCCCGGTTCGAGATGATTGTCGGTGCCGAACCGGCCGATGGTCCCGGCGTCGGGATAAGCCAGAGCCTGCTGAGGCGCGTCACCGAAATCATAAAATCCCTCTAAACAGGCGGCCAGCAGATAGTCCTCAGTTTCACCGTCGCTGAATATGCCGGAACCGTCCCAATCACCTTCGATCGGAACGTCCGTGATGGTCCATCGTGACCAGAGATAACCGGTCACACCGTCCGGAAGCAAAATAACATCGGGATCAAGATCGTTGAGCTTGCCATATCCGGTTATTCCTTCACCACGAGGAATAAAAAAATTCTGAATAATATGTTCGGGCGTGTGCATGGTTGTAAAACCATTATCCCAATCGTAATCGCCGCCCCATTCTCCATCCCGGTTCCAGTCGATCAGTACATTCAGATAAGCGCCGTCCTCAGCCTTAACATGATAGACGACATCCAGTCTGTCACTCCCCCACCGGATAGCTTCTCCGGGTTCCCCCAAAACACCCCGGCCGCGGAACACGCTGTACGGCCAGTAGTATTCCGATCCGGCAACTCCGCGAATCGTATAATTACAGGGTCCGGTCAAACCAAGATCGGTATATATAACCACATCGCCGCGGCGGTCGTTCAGGCCCTCATCGGTATCCCATGGATCACCCGTAGGTGCGGCTGATCCTGTGTTGCCGTCTGTTTCATAATCGACTTCATATCCCAGGTACATCTGACCGCTTGTGCCGTGACGGACAAATCCGGCGGGTCCGTCATCTTTCAGGGTCGGGAAACTGCCGACAACACCAAGGTCCGGATAGGCCATAATTCCCTCGGGGGCGTCTCCGTATTCATAGGGGAACTCCAGTCTTTCGTAAACGTCCACCACAATATCTTCCACCTCGCCAATTTCAACAAGACCATCATAGCGGTCAAAGATCGAATCGCTGTAACGGAAGCGGGCATAGGTCATACCCGTATCGGCGCCGGCCGGAACGAATATGGGTACTAAATTCGAACCAGCAGAAATCTGAAAATTCGCGATCCGTTCACCCGGATCATCCCAGTCACCGTCATGGTTAAAGTCGAACCAGGCGTTCAAAATACCGACCGCAGAAGCCGTTACAACGGCTAAAGCCGTATCCCCTTTGAACAAATTCTTCTGGAACACAATACCATCCTCATCATCATTACCGTCATTATCATCGCCCTCGGCATTCTGGTCGGGTTTGCCGTCGTTATCGCTGTCAATTTTATCGCCCAGATAATAAGCGGGATTGACGCTGTGCCGTGCGCCGTTATCGCTTTTTAAAGTCGGGTACGGTAGCGGAGCGTCACCCCAGTCATATGTGACTACGGGAATATCTTCCTTTATCTCCACCCGGTAATCCTCCACCTCGCCGTTGGAAGCCGGACCTGTATAGGAAATTCCACCCAAAACCGAGAACCGGAAGCGGGAAAAGGTAAATCCAATCGCCGCGCCGCCCGGAACATTAAAATTCAGAGTGCTGTTACCCTGTGAAAGGTCTGTGTCATTGAATATTTGTTCACCGGCATCGGCCCAGTCGCCGTCGTGGTTGAAATCGATCCAGGCATTCAGTTTTCCCGGCACAGACGCCGTAACGGTGACTTTTCCGGTTTTACCGGCAACAAGTGGATCAGGGAAAGTCACGCCGTCCTCATCATCGGTTCCGTCTTTATCATCGCCGGTGGCGTTGGTGGTCGGTTGCCCGTCCGTTTCCGGATCGACAAGGGCGCCAAGAAATACTTTTTGATCAATAGTGTGATAAGCCCCGTTATTACTATTCAAAGTCGGATATGGCGAGTCAGGAGCGTCCCCGTAATCGTAACTCAGTTGGGCCAGGGTTTGAGTACTCAAAAACAATATGAAAAATAAACAAACATTTTTCCATATGAAAAATGGGACTTTAATTTTCGATTTCATGATGTGCTCCTTTTAACAAAAATTCTTGTATCCTTTTTTATAAAAAATAAACTTGTTAATGGCGCCTGATGTAAATAAAAGAAAACAAAAAATCTATAAAACAAATATCTGAAAATCGCCTGGTAATACCGAAAGGAAAGATTTAAAGCCCTGACTGATAAAGCCCTCAATTTATTATTTTGATTATATTTTTAATAGAAAATTCCCGATACAAAAAAAGTACGATAAAAACAGAACATTGTTATTTAACCGTACTTTAATTCAACTGCAACCTCATTATAAAACACATTTTAACAAGTATAAGGGGATAAAAACAAAAATACAACTCTTTTTTTGAAAAAAAATATTTTTTTACACAAATTACATTATTATGCTTATTTCAGGGACTTGACAATGACAACAAATTTAATTTTTAACATTGAATTAAAAATCATTTTTGGAAGGATAAAAAAATCATGTCCACTAATATAAAAAATAACAAATAAAATTTTATAAAACATCCAAAATTGACAACCTAGTGAAAATATCGCTCAACAAATATATCCAGTTGGACTTTTGCCTGTTTTGTGTTTTTTTTTATAGTTTTTACAAAGCCCCATAAACTCGTTAAACCGGCCTTTGGGGGAACAATATCGCTCACTGCTTTTATCACCAAAACCGGTACCTGATGCTGTAAAGCAGTTTCGACTATGGCATAGGCTTCCATATCAACCGCCAGGGCGACCTTTGACACATATCTTTGGGAGAAAACGGGAAAGTTAAATGTTTCGAGTGTGCCAATAGAGTAGCGGGTCTCGGCCAAAACCTGTTTTGCTTTATTTATATAGTTTTGATCAAGATGTAATTCGGAATTCTTGTACCTGACACGGTCCGCTAAAATCAAACGTCCAATATCAGGTTTTTGACCTACTACGCCGCAAAATCCCAGATTTAAAATATAATCCGGTTTATTGTCCCCAAAAAATGAAATTAATTTTTCCGTTGCCTTTCGCGCTTTACGGGGCCCTATCCCTGAAATGACCACTTTGATCGAGGAATCAGCAAAATGATGGACTTGCAAGTCCCGGAACATGTCCGGGACTTCAGCTTTTAAAGCGACGATCAGGCCAATATTTGTCATAATTATTATTCAAGATCAATAAATTGTCCGGCGACAGTACTCATTCACTAAAAGACCATTTTTTGGCTAAGAACAGGATCCTATGTAAGAATCGCATTTTTTTCTCAATTGTTGCAGTACCGCATCGAATTCCGGATCGCCGGCCAGATTCTTTTCCTCAAAAGGATCCGTTTTCAGGTCATATAATTCTTCGTAAACCGGTGCTTGTTCAAAATAACGCATATATTTATATCGTTTTGTGACGACCCCCTCGGATTTGGGAATAGTCTTGTGATCAAACAGGTGTTCATAAAAGAATTCGTCCCGCCACTCCGGCTGTTCGTTTTTCATTAACGGCGCCAGGTCGCGCCCCTGCATGGTTTCGGGAACAGCAAGGCCGGCCATTGAAAGAAAAGTTGGCGCGATGTCAATATTCAGCGCCATTTCCTCCCGCACCTGGCCGCGCAATCGTTCCGGCAGACGGGGATCGTAGACAACCAGGGGAACCCGGATGGATTCTTCGTGACCGTACCATTTGCCCGCGAGTCCGTGTTCGCCGAGATAAAAGCCGTTATCGCCGGTCAGGACGATAATGGTATTATCGGCAAGACCCTGCTCTTCAAGCGCCTCGCGGATCCGGCCGATGACCACATCAACTCCGAAAAGCAAACGGTAATATCCTTTGACCGATTCCTGGAATTTCTCCGGGGTGGAAAACCGGATGTCCCACCGGATACGCGCCTCATTGTTTGCTTTGAAAAAATCGGGAAAAGAATCATAGTATTTCGGATCCGCGGTTTTGGGGACCGGGATGGTTGTTTCTTTGTACATATCTTTATAAGCGGGATCATAAATGAACTGCCGGGGATCACGGTCCTGCACGTGCGGCGCTTTAAAGCTGACCGATAAACAAAACGGCTGATCTTTGGGACATGCAGAAAGGAAATCCAGCGATTGGTCTCCCATTATATGCGTCAGATGTATGGGTTGACCGTTTTCGTCCTTTTGTTCGTAAACCGGCTGACCGGGTATGCCGCGCCAATAGTCAAATTCATCGGCGGGTAAATTATTGCCAACACCATATTTACCGATAAAGCCCGTGTAATATCCGGCATTTTTCAGCAGTATGGGATAAGTCTGCGCCAGGGCCTGTTCGCTGAAATCGGTCTTGAAATCCACAATTTTATGACGCCGGGCATAACATCCCGTAAATATACTGGCACGACTGACACAGCAGATGGACGTCGTAACAAACATGTTTTTGAACAAAACACCGTCAGAAGCAAGCTTGTCCATGTTGGGGGTTTGAATAATGGTATTACCCATACATCCCATCGTGTCCCAACGCTGGTCGTCGGTCAGCAAAAAAATGATATTGGGTTTTTTATTTTGAGTACCACAATTAATCAATCCGGTTGAGGTTATGAATCCGGCCGCGGCAGCACGTTTTATGAATTGTCTTCTGTTTATCATAACACACACCTCCATTTAGAATTTTCAATTTTCAGGATGTAATAATCATGTCTTAAAAGGATTATTTTTTCACTGTTTAAACTCGTCCTGTAAATTTACAAAAATGATACTATATTACAACGATTTTAATTTTGCGAAAAATTATATTTTGTTTCCAGTTGCGCAATTAATTTTTCAAGATCACTATTCCACTGTTCGAGGCCCATCCGTTCATAGGGAGCCAGCATATAATCCAGGCCCGGCCGCCGGTCCGCGAAATGGTCCTTGACATCATCCAGCACGTGCACGAAATCCCGGCCGTTCACACTGCGGCCTTTCGGGTAGCGGTTCTTTTCCCAAACCGTTTTTAAACCGGCCCACATCTGCCCCCGGTTTTTCAGGATATACCGGACTGTGGTGTTTGCCGTTTTGAGAGAATTGACAGCCAGCCGCCAGTCACTGCTATTAGCGAATTCAGCCGCCTGACCCAGATTTTTGTCAACCTTTTCCAGGGCCAGTATCATGTCCATAAAGTGTCTTTCAAACAGGGCAAGGGAAATCAGCACCTCGATATTATGCCGGTTCCTGTCACACCGTCCCTGGTTAACATATAATGAATAGAGCAGACTTTCGTTTTGCGGGACAAGCTGTTTTGCCTGAGCAATAACGGAGGCGTATTTTTCGGAAAAACCGGAGCCAACAATTAACGAGTCACCGTTCAGGATGGGCAGGCCGGGCAAATCCAGCGTCCGGTGCTGACGAATAATTTCTTTTTTCCCCCTGGAATTACCGTATTTTGGCGGCAGATCGTCAGCCGGCACCACGTCCCAGCTTGCCTCGAAAAACCGTGCCTCCTGCTGCAATGTATGATAGTTGTCAATCATATCATTTACATCGCGGCCGTAAAAAACGTCCATAAAATCAGCCACATGCTGCCGTACGGACGGTTTTTCCGGGGTCCAGCCGTACTGGGTGACGGCCGTCCAGCCCAGCCAGGATGTTTCGTTATGCAAACCGGCATCATCCCAAAAGGCGGCAAAAGTACCCACCAAATTCGCGCCGAGACGTAACGCCTCTTTTACATTACGCGAGGCGTCATCCAGCCTTCCCCTGGTCTCACGACCCCGGTAAGTACACGCAAAATAGTTCGGGAACAGCAACTCGGCGCCCTGTTGGGAACTGTATGCCAACTGACGTATACCGCGTTTGTTCTCATTCAGCCGGAAATCCGGACTCTTGTCCGGTCTCATGATCCCGTCAATGATGTCGCCGGGGAGCTGCTTTATATGTTCCGGCAATAAAGGATATTCGACCCAGCAGAGCATTTTTCGTCCCCGCTCCGACAGCCAGGCATGGACCCGATTGACATAATCGACCCAGGCCTGACTCCTGTTCGTTTCATTATAGGGTTTGGCGCATTTTGCACAGATCCCGGCGTAATATATTTCATCCGTTGACACATGAAAATATTCCACACCCGGAGTGGCGTCGATCATATCCTGATACATATTTAGGATCAGGGAAATAGCCTCCTCATCGCACATACAGGCGAGATAATTGCTGCCGTCAGAACGCAAATGGGCAAACTCGTCGTACTTCAGAACATAGGCCATGTGCGCGGGCGCCTGTATTTGCGGTACGAGTTGAATAAATCTATCGAGCGCGTAGCGGGTGAGTTCCCGAATTTCCGCTTTCGTATATGCCCCCGGCGCGCCGATGACCGGATGGCGTGGATACTCATATTTATCCTCTATTTCAAACCCGATCGCGTTCACTTTAAAATAAGCGGCCCAGTCAATAAAGCGTTTCAGGGTTTCCGGCCGGTCCTGGTGGTGTTTGGTGTCCCAGTGAATGAAGCGGAGCTCAAGGATTGGCCAATCATAAATATCACCCGAAGGCAGTTCACAGGAACCGTTACTATTGGGTTTAAGCAGTTGCAGAAAACTCTGCACGCCGTAAAACAGGCCGTGATCCGAGTTACCGGAAATCGTAACCTCATTTTGCCGGATGCTCAATTTGTAAGCCTGTTTTGAGCAACCGGGATTATCTATCTCTTTAACCGCGTTGGCATCCACCATTAAACGGATTTTACTTTTACCGCCGCCGGAAAAAGAAAATCCATACAGTTCTTCGGCACCGTTCCGCAGTCTTTCAAGTGCCGGGTGATCTAATTTCAAACCGGACACGATCCCCCAGGTGTTGTTTACCCGCACGGTTTTGCCGTCCAGTTCCGCTTTTTGCGGCGCAGGGACCAGGCTAAATCCGGCGCCGCGTAATCCGGTAACGAAATCATTGGCATATACTGTCCCGGTCAAAAGGACAAGTAACAATATCAGTATCTTGATTTTAAGACATTTCTTTTGAACTCGTACTGTTAGTTTTTTGCTCATGGTTCCGCCTCATAATATCAGTTAAAACAGACAAAGCCGGATGCTCACTGCACAACAAAATTATATTCTCCGGAACCGGCGTTGAACAGACAAAAATCGTTTTCAATCCCGGTAAATTCAAGGCCGCTCACCTGATTGACCGGAACGCCGTCTCTGATCACAACCGTACCGCCCTCCGAAATCGTCGGTTCTTTTTTCCCGGTAACGGGACAATAAATAACCGCTTGCGTGTTCGCGGGAACGGATACATTGAAAAACAGCGTATTGCCGTTCATTTTCCAGGCGCTACCGATTTTACCGCGGATCGAGTGATAATATCCTTTGGCCCATTGCAGGTCGCCGACAATAAACGGTTTGAAAATCATTTTATCAAAACCGACCGCATCGGGGTGATGAACAATACCGAGAATAGATTTAAAGAGCCACTCGTCCACGGACCCGAACATGGGATGATTTTTCGAACCGCCGCCCTCGGGCCGCCAGTTCTCATATATGGTGGTCGCACCGTTGGCGATCATCGCGCCGTAACCCGGAAAAGTCATTTGATCGTTCATAATAAAGGCGATGTCATTTCGGTTATACATTCGCAGGACGTCAAATAAAACTTTGGTGCCGAAAATACCGCTGGCTATGTGGCCGTTCCTGTCGTTCATAATATTGCCGACCAACAGATCAAGGGCCGCCTGCTTCAGATTGTCCGGTAAAAGATCGTAATACAATCCCATAGCCTGATAAGCCTGCAGGCCTTCGGCGATCTTGCCGGTCTGCCCGTCCAGGTATTTTTGCAGAAAAGCCGCTTTTATGTCCCGCGCGAGTTTTGCAGATTTGTCCGCGTCCGCTTTTTGATCAAGTATTTCAGCCAACAGGGCCATTAAACGGGCGTGATCGTAATAAAAAAAGGTGCTGGTAACGGGCGAATCCCTTTTACTGACGCTGCCGATCCCCCTTCTTTCCAGGGATCCGTGATCGCCTATTCCTTTTTTAACAATGTGATCAGGCGTATTTTCGTTTATAAAATCAACGAGCCGTCGTGTGCTTTGGTAATGCTCCTCAATGAGTTTTTTATCGCCGTAATAGCGGTACAGCTTTTCCTGCAGCCAGGGATAGGCGTACATCCAGCCGATGGGACCGGTGTCCGGCGTGATACCGCTGTCATAAATGGCGTTATCGGGAGCGCATTCCGGCATGCCGCCGCTGGGTCTCTGATCATCCTGAAAATCCCGTACGGTCTTTATATAAAAAGCGGACATATCGTAATTCTGGATATAAGCTTCGGAGGCGGCTACAATATCCCCGCCGTATCCGAATTTTTCCCGGCCGGGGCAATCGGATTCGATGCTGAAAATATTACTCAGAAACGTCCACTGCGTATTTTCATGGATTTTGTTAAACAGATCGCTTGAACAGCTGAATTCACCGCACTGTTTTATGTCCGTATTCAAACGCAGGCCTTCGAGGTCGTCGAGAGTCGGCGTGCCGGGATAACCGGTCACCTCGACATAGCGGAATCCGTGAAAAGTAAACCGCGAATTAAAGACCTCCTTGCCTTCACCTTTGAGGATATAGGTATCGGACTGCAGGGCGTTTTTCGGCATACCCGGACGGTGCTGGACGTACGAATCCTCCGAAATATGGCAGGCAATTGTGGTAGACCAGTTCAAGGTCCCGTCATCATGAATGAGTTCCCCGTAGCGGAGTTGTACTTTTGTACCTGCCGGACCGCTTACCTTTAAGCGGGCGACACCGGCAAAATTCTGACCCATATCAAAAATAAAAATACCCGGTTTGGGCTCGGTTATTTTTACCGGTTTCAGGACCCTGGTCACCCTTATGGGAGGCTGTATTTGGGCCACCAGTTGACCTCCCGGAGGTGTTGCCTTAACGGCGGGTTTCCAGGCGGCGTCGTCAAACCCGATTGTGTCCCAGCCGGGTTGCTCCAGGCGGGCGTCATACACCTCTCCCAGATAGATATTGTTTCTGAGTATGGGCCCCTTGCCCGCTTTCCAGGACTCGTCACTGACGATTGAGGTCTGCGTGCCGTCCTCAAAGGTAATATTGAGCTGGAGGATGAATTTGGGCTGGCCAATCGTCAGGATCTCCCGGAGATTGAGCCGGTTAAAAAACGGCAACGGCAGGGGATTGTACCAGCCGTTACCCAGCATGATACCGATGGCGTTGTCGCCCTGATCCAGATCAGCGGTGAGATCATAGGTAAGATACTGGATTCTTTTCGCATAGTTGGTCCAGCCGGGGGAAAGTATATCGCTGCTGATCTTTTCGCCGTTGAGATAGACCTCGAAATAACCGAGCCCGGTGACATACAACCTCGCGTTTTTGATCTTTTTGCCGGTTGCAAATTGTTTACGAAACAGCGGGACCGGTATATCGCCGTACATCAGCGAATCGTTTTCCGGCGCGGGAGTACCGTCGCCGATCCAAGTTCCCTGCCAATCCTTTTTTTTAAGCAAACCCATCTCCCACCAGGCGGGGGCGCTGAACTCGGAAGGATTGTTGTTCCGGTCCCAGGTCCGCACTTTCCAGTAACAGCGTTGCCCGGATTTAAGGGGCGCTCCACCGTATTCTATCTGAATGGAAGAATTAGATTCGACGATACCGCTGTCCCACAGATCGGCCTGTTCCTGATTGAGTTTTTGTAAATCACCGGCAACCAGAACCTGATATTTGGTTTGTACGGCCCCGCGAAAAGGGCTGCTCACTTCCCAGAACAGTCTCGGATTTTTAACGTCGATGCCGAGCGGATTGCCGCGGTATTCACATTTCAGATTGACCGGGGGATTCAAAAGGCTCGCCGCGCCGCACAAACTGAAGAAAAATAAAACACATATTAATGTCATTCTGAAAATCTTATTTTGATATGTCATAACAAAGCTCCTCAATTCTTGTTAAAGAAACAGGAAAAAATTTTGTTGGATGATTTTCTCATTTGAACAGCAACTGCGTGAACTCGAAGATATGGAAACGCCACACCTGCCATTCATGGGAACCCGGTCCCGGATACCAGACATGCTTTATGCCGCGTTCTTCAAGCGTTTGATGAAATTTTTTCAGGGACCCGTAGCCTCTGTCCAGTTCGCCGCAGCCGAACCAGAACAGAGAGTACAGATCATTGAATTTGTCGGCGTCTTTGAAAATACCGTTATAGGACGTGTTGATATCGAACCGCCACAGTCCGCCGCTGAACGCCCCGACCGAGGCGAACAGTTCGGAATGGCTCAAACCGATCCGCAACGCCTGCCCCGCGCCCATGGATAAGCCTGCTATTGCCCGGTTCTCCCGGGTGTTTTGCGTCCGGTACTCAGCATCGATCATGGGAACCAGTTCGTTGACGACAAGTTCCGTAAAAGCGTTGTCCTGACCCCGCGGCCGGTGCGCGTTTTCCGCGCCGGGCCGGGCGGCGTAACCGTTATCCATGACGATGAGCATCGATTTTGCCTTTCCTTCGGCGATGAGATTATCGAGGATAATATTGACTTTGCCCTGCATGGACCAGCCCAGTTCGCTTTCGCCAGCCCCGTGCTGCAGGTACAAAACCGGGTAACGGATTGACGGGTCGGTATCATATCCCGGCGGCGTGTAGACCAGACATTTACGAAGCGCGCCGATTGTTTTCGATATGTACCAGTGATAGCGGACCTCGCCGCGGGGAACGTCTTTTGGCGAATAAAAATCCAGGTTTTCATCCGGCACCTCGAGTCCGCTTGACCATCTTCCCCAGCCGAAATACATCTGACTGGCCGGGTTGGCGCAGCGAAAGCCGTCGATATTCAACTCGTAATAATGGAATCCCGGGCGGCAGGGATTGGTCGTCACCGACCAGTTTCCGGTGCTGTCCATTTCCATTTGGTATTCTTTCGCACCCATGGCCGCTTCGTCGCTCAGGTTAATGACTTTGACCGAATCAGCGCCTGGGGCAAAAACATTCAGGGTCACGCGGCGGTCTTTATCGATCTCGGGGGCCTTCATTAACTGCGCCGGGCTGTGTGAGAAAAAAGCTGTTAACAGTAAAATGGCAGGGACACAAATTCTGGTTTTCATGGTTACTCCCTCGAATGGTTGCATGAGAACATTTTAATAAGTTGGAGTCAATATGCGACTCGTAAATTTTTAAATATATCGTTGGAAATCGGATTTGAGTTGGATATGGATTTAACTTAAACGTTTTCGTAAGATATTTTAATAATAATATTTTAAAATGTCAATAGAAAATGAATTGGGGATGGTTGAGATTACAATTTTTTTTCATGGAGTGCCGTCCCCTTATGGACGGCTATAGTGAAATATGCATCGCATAAAAGCGATGCACGCCCGGGGCATCGTCGCCAATCTGTCATTTCGAAGAGTGAAGCGAAGAAAAATCTTGGGCCTATTAAAGGCACCGGTTCTCGTAAAACAAATTAAGATTTCTCCCTCCGGTCGAAATGACAGACTTGTTGCGTTTTTACATCCGCGTTCATCAGCGTTTATCTGCGGTTGATTAGGGTTTGTTATAACATCGCAGGAACAGGAACATCCTCACCGTTGGTGTCCCGGTTCGTCCCGTACCGCCAAGCGGTAAAGCGTGACTGCCCGACGACCGGTTTAGTTTAGTTACGCAGTGTTCACGTCTATGCGTCAACATGTCCGTGTTCCATCCGTGAAAATCCGTGGCAAAAAACAATTAAAAATTTCTCCCTCCGGTCGAAATGACAGAGGTGTTCCGTTTTTATACATCCGCGTTCATCGGCGTTTATCTGCAGTTTATTGAAATCCGTTATCGCTGAGCAGTAACATTATCATCTCCTCCGGCGGGCGTTTCGGTATAGTCTGTCTCGCTTTGCTCGACAGACTTACTCGACGACCGGTTTTAGTTAGCGTTCTTGTTTATTTTCGCGCATCCACGCCCCGGGGCGTCCTGCAAGCTTTGTCATTTCGAAGAGCAAAGCGAAGAGAAATCTTGTAATAAACTCACGCCCCGGGGTGTTCGCTATCAGAATCACGGGCACATGAAAAAATTGTAATTTTTTTGATGTAACACCCCGGGGCGTTTTCATTTTCCGCACGGGTGAGCGTCCCGGCCTGTGCGGGATTTGCATTTATTGTTGACGGTCATGCATGGCACAGCATAAAAAAACCCGGCCGGAGCCGGGTTTTAAATTTATCTTTTATGTTTTGCCGATTCGCGGATCACCTTCGCCGCTATAACGTTGCGTTGGATTTGATTTGTCCCCTCATATATCTGAGTGATCTTTGCGTCGCGCATATATTTTTCAATCGGATAATCTTTCATGTATCCATAGCCGCCAAAAATCTGTACGGCATCGGTGGTCACTTTCATGGCCATATCGCCGGCATACAGCTTACACATCGCGGACTCTTTACCATAATCCTTAATACCGGCATCAACCATTTTTGCCGTGGCGTAAATCAAAGCGCGGGACGCTTCAATCTGGGTCGCCATATCGGCAAGCATAACCTGAATAGCCTGAAAAGATGAAATACTCTGTCCGAATTGTTTTCTTTCCCTGGCATAACGAACGGCGTGATCGAACGCGCCCTGCGCGATTCCCAGTGCCTGAGCGGCAACACCCGGCCTGGACCTGTCCAGGGTTTTCATAGCAATAATAAAACCCTGCCCTTCACGTGCCAGCAGATTTTCCTTCGGGACCTTGCAATCCTGAAAAACAACTTCACAGGTAGCGGAGGCGCGGATTCCCATTTTATCTTCTTTTTTGCCGAATACCAATCCTTCGGTTCCTTCTTCAACAATAAACGCGGACGCGCCGCGAGATCCCCTGGTCGGATCTGTGGTTGCAATAACAGTATAATATTTGGACACACCGCCGTTGGTGATAAAATGTTTGGTGCCGTTGAGAATATAATAATCCCCTTCGGCTTTTGCGGTTGTCTGAATGCCTCCGGCATCGGAACCGGCTTCCGGTTCGGTCAGGCAAAATGCCGCCAACGCTTCGCCGCTGGCCAATTCCGGCAGATATTTTTTCTTTTGTTCGTCATTGCCCGATATTAAAATCGGAAAAGTACCCAGCGCGGTTCCGGCCAAAGCCAGAGCGATACCACCGCAGGCGCGGGAGAATTCTTCCGTAACAATTGACATTTCCGTAATACCGCCGCCCAGGCCTTCATATTCTTCCGGGATCCATAGACGGAAAAAATCCATTCGCGCCATTTCTTTTACGATCGGCCATGGGAATTCAGCCTTGACATCATATTCTGCAGCTACCGGCGCGATCTTACCCCGGGCAAATTCGTTGGCTAATTGTTGAAATGCTTCCTGTTCTTCTGTTAAAAAATAATTCATACCTGTACCCTTTTATTCAAATGACATTTAATTTCAATAATGCTTCTTTGGCCGCTTTTTGTTCGGCATCTTTTTTAGAATGACCGTATCCCACACCCATTTTTTCCCCATCAACAATAGCGGCAACCGTAAAAATCTTTTGATGGTCGGGACCGTTTTCTTCCTCTATCTTATATTTGGGGCATTTAAAATTATAACTTTGACAATATTCCTGCAAAATACTTTTAAAATTCTTCAGTTGGCCTTTTTTAAGTATATCATCCAATCTGTTGGTAATGTTATTATGAATAAACATTTTGGCATTAACCAGGCCGCCATCGATATAAATGGCGCCGATAATGGATTCAACAGCATCGGAAAGGATTGAAACGCGTTTCCGCCCGCCGGACCGTTCTTCGGCATCGTTGAGAAGAATAAATTTCCCCAGGCCAAAATCTTTGGCAACATGCGACAACACTTTGCGGTTGACAAGCAATGATTTAAAATTGGTTAAAATGCCTTCTTCTTCTCCAGGGTATTTATTATACAAATATTCTGTTACGACGAGTCCAAGAACCGCGTCTCCCAGCAGTTCCAAACGTTCATTGGATTCGATCCTTTTTTCTCCCGTACAGGTTAAAAAAGACCGGTGTTTCAAAGCCTGATACAAAATATCGGTATCAGAAAACGTATATTTCAACCTCTCTGATAAATCCGACAAATTAATTTGAGGATGTGAAGAATTTTTTTTAAGGCGAAATAGTTTGAGAAAGGAATTAAAGTGTAATAACATAGAATACTTAATCTTTGAATTTATTGAATGCCAGACAAACATTATGACCGCCAAATCCAAAAGAATTAGAAAGAGCGATATCCACGTTTTTCTTCCTGGATTCATTCGGAACATAATCCAAATCACATTCCGGGTCCGGGGTATCATAATTAATTGTCGGATGAATTTCACTATTTTGAATTGTCAAGATTGTCGCGATCGCTTCAAAAACTCCGGAAGCGCCCAATAAATGCCCAATCATTGATTTTGTGGAACTGATATCCAGATTATAAGCCAAATCCCCAAAAACACTTTTAATCGCTTCGGTTTCGGTTTTATCATTGAATGAAGTTGATGTTCCATGGGCGTTGATATAGTCAACTTCTTCGGGTTGAATATTGGCATCCTGCATGGCAATTTTCATAGCTCTTGCCGCGCCCTCACCGCCGGGAACGGGTTGTGTAATATGAAAAGCGTCAGCGGTAAAACCGACACCAACAATTTCTCCATATATATTCGCATTTCGGGCTTTGGCATGCTCCAGTTCTTCAAGCAAAATTATAGCGCCGCCTTCTCCCATCACAAAACCGTCCCGGTTCAATTCAAAGGGCCTGCTGGACTTTTCCGGTTCATCATTTCTGGTTGAAATCGCTTTTAAAGCATTAAATCCCGCGATTCCCATTTTATTAACCGGCGCTTCACTGCCGCCGGTCAAAATAGCTGTTGCTTTACCATAACGAATATGGTTAAAAGCTTCGCCAATGGCATGGGAGGATGAGGCGCAGGCTGAAGTTGTCGCATAGTTTACACCCTTAAAACCATATTTTATGGATATATAACCCGGCGCTATATCAGATATCAGCATAGGAATGAAAAACGGGCTGACCCTCCTGGGACCATGCTCTAACAAAAGCTGGCATTGTTCTTCATATGTGGTCATACCGCCAATACCCGACGCGGCAATGACGCCGACTTTATCCCGATCAACGGCGTTGATATCCATTCCCGAATTTTCCATTGCTCTCATAGCGGCAACTACGGCAAACTGGGTGAAACGGTCCATTCGACGCGCTTCTCTCTTGTCAAGATAATCGGTAACCTCAAAATTTTTAACTTCGGCGGCAATTTGCGTTTTATAATCTGACGCGTCAAAAAGAGTAATTGGCCCTATACCACAGGTTCCCTTTAATAAATTATTCCAATATTCCTCAATGGAGTGACCAAGGGGGCCTACCAATCCCATTCCTGTCACTACAACTCGTTTCAAGTCCATGCAAACCTCATACAAAAAAACAAAACTCTACGAAAATTAAAAGCAAACAAATAACTCTTTTACTTGTCTGATAAAATCCAATAGTTGATCGACAATGAATTCAGGCGGGGACATATACTCCCCGCCATTTATCAAAGAACACTATTCCTGATTTCCAAGTTTGTCCTGAAGATAATTAAGTGCGTCACCAACTGTGGTTAACTTTTCTGCTTCCTCATCCGGGATTTCAAGGCCGAATTCCGCTTCGAATCCCATGACAAGTTCAACAGTATCCAGTGAATCCGCGCCTAAATCATCGATAAAAGAAGCCCCGGGTGTAACTTCACTTGCGTCTACACCTAATTGCTCTACAATGATCTCTTTTACCTTATCTTCTAATGCCATGATTCTTTACCTCCTGAATTAATTGTTATTTTGTTTACCTTTTTTCGATTCAAAATTTATTACATAACCATTCCGCCATCAACCTTGATGACCTGCCCGGTCACATAATCCGCCATGGAACTGGCCAAAAACAAAGTGACCGCCGCGACATCCTCAGGGAGTCCGGCCTTTTTTAATGGTATTATGTTCAGAAAAGCTTCTTTTGCCGTTTCCGGAAGATTTTTTGTCATTTCCGTTTCAATGTATCCCGGAGCAATGGCATTTACCTGAATATTCCGGCTGCCAAATTCTTTGGCAATGGATTTGGTTAAGCCAATAACACCGGCCTTTGAGGCGGAATAATTGACCTGACCGGCGTTTCCCATAATACCTACGACCGAAGCCATATTTATAATTTTTCCTGTTCTCTGTTTGAAAAAGGTTCGCGTTCCCGCCTTTATACAATTATAGGTCCCTTTTAAATTAACGGAAATAACAGCGTCCCATTCCTCCTCATTCATTCGCATGATCAGTTTATCGCGGGTAATTCCGGCATTGTTGACCAGAATATCAATTTTCTGAAATTTGTCGAGCCCTGCTTTAAACAGTTCTTCAGCATCCTGGTATTGAGACACATCTGTTTTTACGGCGATCGCATCAACGCCGAAGGTTTTAACTTTAGCAGCGCACTGCTCTGCAACCTGCAAATCAATATCGGACACGACAATATTGCATCCTTCAGAAGCCAGTTTTAAGCAAATAGCCTCCCCAATACCTCTGGCTCCGCCGGTCACGATGGCTGTTCTATTTTCCAGTAATTTCAATTGTTTTCCTTAAATTTTAAAAATTGTTTCAAACTATTTACTGTCGTTACGGAATAATTACGGTCAATTCTTCTTAATAATCCGGTTAATACGTTCCCGGGGCCGACTTCAAAATAACCGGTAGCCCCGGCCTTATTCATTTGCTGAATGGTTTGCATCCATAAAACCGGGCTTGAGAGTTGTTTCGCAAGCAATAGTTTTAACTCATCCGGATCGGTAACCGCGCCGGCCGTCACATTTGAAAAAAATTCGATTGACGGTTTATTGAATGCTACTTTTTGTAATTCCTCATTAAAGGTTTTTAAAGCCGGTCCCATCAAGGGAGAATGAAAAGCGCCGCTGACCTGAAGTTCAATAACTCTTTTAGCGCCTTTATCATTTGCCAGTTGCATGGCCAATCGCACACCATCCATGGAACCGGATAAAACAATCTGGCCGGGAGAATTATAATTTGCGATGCCGACAATCTCTTTTTGCGAAATTTCCCGGCAAATATTTTCAACAATATCATTTTCAAGGCCGATAACAGCGGCCATTGTTCCTTTTTGGTCATCCGAGGCATTTTGCATCAGTTCGCCGCGTAATTTGACCAGTGACAGGGCCTCAGCAAAATCCAGACAACCGGCCGCCGCAAGGGCGGTATATTCACCAAGACTGTGACCCGCTGTCATTGCCGGCAATAAATCAATATCTTTCAACATTTCAAATAATATATAACTATGCACAAATATTGCCGGTTGCGTAATATATGTCTGATTTAACTTTTCCTGGATTCCGTTAAAACTCAGCTCAACGATATTAAATCCCAAAATATCATTGGCTTGTTCGTATCGTTCACGGACCTTTGCATATTTCTGGTATATATCATTACCCATACCAACATATTGTGAACCCTGGCCAGGAAATAAAAAAGCTGATTTTTTCAAGATCAATTTCCCACTTGTTGACGTAATTTTTCCCGCTCAAGCCGGTGTTTTTTCACATTTGATAAAGCCCGAAAATACAGGTTTTTATTTTTTAATGCAATAGCTTTGTTAAATTCTTTTTCCGCGTTATCGAAATCTCCAACAACCTGGTAAGCTATACCTAAATTATAATGCGCATTTGAATTTTGTGATTGTTGATTCACTGCCG
>Ga0272441_10004979_pt1 | contig 23510 bp, 21 predicted proteins | sample SSMProp6N_FD_193582 | JGI IMG/M metagenome (GOLD analysis project Ga0272441, IMG submission 193582) | Marine sediment archaeal communities from Little Sippewissett salt marsh, Falmouth, MA, United States - SSM-Prop-6N | ecosystem: Environmental > Aquatic > Marine > Wetlands > Sediment ...
CTGGTTCTAGTGAAAGTAGAGCGCGCGCGGCAGCGCGCGCAGCGATGCAGGCAGGAGCGCGGCGAGCTCGGCGAGGCTCACCATGTCGCTCGCGAAGAGGACGTCGAACTCGTCCTCGAGCCGCGCCGCGCGCTCGGCGAGCGCGACGGCCCCGCCGCGCATCCGCCACTTCCATTTATTGCCGGGGAGCGAGAGGACCGTCCACGCGTGGCGGCTCGCCGCGGCGAGCCCCTCCAGGAACGCGCCGTGACTGCGGTTCGCGAAGCTCTCGAGGGCGAGGACCCGCAGTGTCCGCGTCTTCTCCTACTCCTTCATTCCCAGGCGGTTGCCGACCGAGTAGAAGAGATCGTGCAGCCAACCCGGGATCTGCTTCGACCAGCCGTCGCCCCAGTCGGTCTCGAGGCCCCAGGCCCAGAAGATGACCGCGAAGCCGGCGACGCACCAAGTGAGGGCCGTCGTCAGCCGGCGGCGCCACGCGTAGGGCTGTAGCCACAGGGCGACGTTGCCCCAGAGGCAGCCGTGGAAGAACACGCCCACCACCGCAAGGCCCAGGGGAACCGTCCAGGGAAGGCGCGGCGCGTCCTTTGCGGCAAGCGGGTCGGGCGGGCAGAAGCCCTGCCGCGCGGCGAAGGCCGCGCCCGCGGCCGCGCCCAGGAAACCGCACAGAAGGACGTACTTCTTCCAGCTCCCCATCACCCCGCGCACGACGCGCGCACGGTGCTCCTTCCAGGCGACGGCCTTCTCCCCGGGACTGAACTTCTCGCCTGTTGGTTTGGTCTCCGGCTCGCCCTCCAGGGCATAGCTGGTCTCGTTGCGGTCGTAGAGGGAAAGCCCCAGGCGTCCGCCGAAGAGCATACCCAGGAAGAGCCCCAGCGCCGCCGTTACAAGGATACCCAGCCGCCCGAAGCGCCGGATCGACAGAGGCGCGAAGCCGGCCAGGAACCCCACGAGCGCGCCCGCCGCCAAGCCCACGACGGCCAACGAGGCGAGCACGCTCCACGACCTGATGACCGGGAAGGCGTACTCGTAACTGTCGCCCATGCGATTGCGAAGCTTCACGTATCCGGGCTTCTGCAGGAATTTTTGCCCCTGAAGGCCGGCCCAACCGGTGAACCCCTCGTATCGCGTGCTCTGCCAGAGGATGCACACCCCCAGCAGACCCAGCAGGAGAAGCATCCCCAGCCCCGCGCCGCGCGCCGTGCTGCACGCGAGGCGGACGCCCTCGGCACGGCATGAGGGGGCGGAAGCGTCTGGGTCGGAGACCGTTGGCGCCGGTGCGATCGGTGAACCGGAATCTTTCGGGGCTGTCGGTGCATCACTCATGAGACCTCCAGTCTAATCGGCGAAAATTCTAGCCGGGCCGGCCGCGACGCGCCAGTGCGGATTCCGGAGGCATTCCGATTCGAGGAACAATGCGCGCGAGGTGGGGAGCTACGGGGCGCCCGCTTTCTTCTTCGCCTCCGGCGGTGCGATCCACTGCGGGTTCTGCGTCGTGCCGCCGTGCCAGGTGATGCGCACGTTGACTTTGTCAGGCGGCCAGCGCGTGACGTAGAGGTCGGCCGCGTTCGTGGTGTAACGATCCTTCCCGCAGGAGGCCGTCTCCCAGTGGCCGTAGACCAGGTACTTGCAGTCCGGCGAGACCTCGGGGAAGTAGTTCTGCGATGCCCGGGGCCAGCCGAGGTCCAGGGCCGAGGTCTTGTTCTTCTTTCCCGGCTCGAACGGGAAGCGGTAGAGCCACGAGCCGTCCTTGTAGTCCAGGACGTGGACGATCCATTTGTTGTCCGGGGCGACCTCCTGGTTGCACCCGCGGCCGCCGTGGGGGTGCTTCCCCGGCTTGTCGGCGCCGCCCAGTATCTCCGCGACCTCGACATAGAACGAGCCGAAAACGTAGTACTTGCCGTCCGCGCTGAGGCAGGTCGTGCCGGGCTGCTTGCCGACGTCGAAGACGTGTTCGGTCCGGTTCCCGACGTCGTAGAGGCCGAAGCGCCGGTTGTTCGGTCTCACGTCCGTGCAGTAGGAGAGGTACTTCCCGTCCCGCGACCAGTGCGGCGCGCCGCCCATGACGATGAGTTTCGGCTCGGTGCCGTCCACGTTCATGATCCAGGTCGTCGATCCTTTGAGCCGTCCGCCGCCCTTGCGCCACTCCGCGGGCGAGTAGTCCGGATCGCAGGGGAGCTTCAGAAGCTCCTCCTTGCTCATCTTGCGCTTGGTGCTGAAAGCGATCGTCTTCCCGTCGGGCGAGACGTGCGGGTACTCCTGGTTGTCCGGCCAGTCTTTCGGCGTCACGCGCGCGAAGCCGGAGCCGTCGGCGCCGACCGCATAGATCGCCTGCGGGCCCTCGAAGTTCGAGTTGCAGTAGATTTTCTGCCCCGCCTTGGCGAGCGCGGCGAGTTCGGCGCGCAGCGCCTTCTGCTGAGGCGTCTCGGCCGCGAGGAGCTCGGCCTTCTCGGCCTCGGAGACGGGCTCCGCATCCGACGCCTCGCCGGCGCGCGCCGCGGTCGGGAAGCTCATCCCTCCTGCAAGCACCAGAGCGACCAGTCCGAGCCCCATCCCTCGCACGCGATTTCTCCTTTCGGTGAGAAGGGGCTACTCGCCCTTGGGCGGTGCCGGCCAGGTGGGGTGGTAGTTGGCCGCACCGTTCCAGGTGATGCGCACGTTCACGCCGTCGGGCGGGAAGCGCGAGACGTAGAGCTCGAGCTGCGACTTGAAGTGGTAGCTCTTGATGCCCTTCTTCATGTCGCCGTGCGCGTAGACCATGTACTTGCTGTCCGGCGAGAGGTCCTGGTAATAGTTCACGCTCTTGTCCGGCCAGCCGAGCTTCATCTTGATCCGCTTGCCGACCACACCGTTCGCGTCGAACGTGCTGTAACAGAGCCACGAACCCTCGTCGCGATACGTGTCGATCACGTAGGTGAGGTGCTTCCCGTCCGGTACCATGTCAGTGTTGCAGACGTAGCCGACCTTGTATTGCGAGATCTTCGCGCCCTCGGCGAGGTCGTTCCCCTCGGCGTTAAGCGGGACGACGCGGATGGACCCGTTGGAAACGATGAGGGACTTTCCGTCCGGGGTGAAGCACCCGAACTCGCCCTTGGGCTTGATCTCCTTGAAGACCTTCTCCTTCTTGTTCGCGAGGTCCGTCAGAACCGGCGCGCGTTGACGGCCGCCGCCCATCATCTGGGTGTTGGTGACGAGCACGTTCCCGTTCGGGTGCCAGTGCGGCAATCCTCCAAAGGCGACGAGCTTGGGGTCGCCACCGTCGAGGTTCATCACGTACGTCAGGCTCTTGGCGTGTCGCGGCCATTTCATCGGGACGGCCGGATCGGTCGGCAGCTTCGCGATCAGCTTCGCCATCTCGGCCTTGGGGATGACCTTCTTGGGCCACTTGGGGTCGCTGTAGCCGTAGGCGATGCGTTTGCCATCCGGCGAGACGTGCGGGTAGGTCTCGTTCTCCGGAGTCTCGGTAAGACGCTTGAGGCCGGTCCCGTCCGGGGCGATCGAGAAAATATCGTCGTTCCCGTGGATGTTGGCGTTGAAGTAGATCCGATGGCCCCGCTTGGCGAGCGCGGCGAGTTCGGCGCGCAACGCCTTCTGTTGCGCGTTCTCGGCCGCGAGGAGCTTGGCCTTCTCGGCCTCGGACACCGACTCGATCTTGGGCGGTGCCGGCTCTTTCTCCGCCCCGAGCGAAGCGCGCGCCCCTGTCAAAGCCGCGAGAACCCAGACGATGATGCCGATCCGCCTCATCCGCCATCCTCCTTCCATCGCACCGCACCCACGTTGTTCACGGCAGGCCGGACCCTTGGCCGCCCCGCCGTTCCCTTTCCGCCTCTCTCTATATAGACTCCGCCGGCGGACATTCTTTTCATGCAATTTTCTCGCTCGTGACGAGCAAACGGCCCGATTTTGCCCTCTCATGATACAGGCACCGGCCGTTTTCACGCAAGCGCTTCAGGCCGTCCCCCGGCGGACGGTTGACAGCCCCCCGCCGTGGCCCTATCATCGTGCGGAGGAGCGCCCGGGGAGGGGCGCGGAGGAGGAACGCATGACGCAGCAGCTCAGACTGGGACTTCCGGCCGGAAGCCTCCAGGAGGCGACGCTGGACCTGCTGGACAAGGCGGGCTGGCGGGTCTCGGTCCAGAAGCGCTCGTACGTCCCGTCGATCGAGGATCCGGAGATATCCTGCCTCCTCATCCGCGCACAGGAGATGAGCCGCTACGTCGAGCAGGGCGCGCTCGACGCAGGATTCACGGGCCGCGACTGGGTCATGGAGAACGGGAGCGAGGTCGAGACCGTCGCGGAGCTCGTCTACGCCAAGCAGCGGCTCCAGCCGGTGCGCTGGGTCCTGGCCGTGCCCGAGGCGAGCCCCATCCGCAGCGTCAAGGACCTCCAGGGCAGGCGCATTGCGACGGAGCTCGTGAACGGAACGAAGCGATGGCTCGCCGAGCGCGGTGTGGACGCGAGCGTCGAATTCAGTTGGGGCGCGACCGAGGTCAAGGCGCCGGAGCTCGTCGACGCGATCGTGGACGTTACCGAGACGGGCAGCTCCCTGCGCGCGAACAAGCTCCGCATCGTGGACACGGTCGTGAAATCCACGACCCTTCTCATCGCCAACCGGGACACCTGGGGCGACCCGTGGAAGCGGAAGAAACTCGAGAACATCGCGCTCCTGTGCCTCGGGGCGATCACGGCGCGCGAGCGCGTCGGGCTCAAGATGAACATCCGGCGCGAGGACCTGGAAAAGATCCTCGCCGTCCTGCCCGCGCTCAAGAAACCGACCATCAACGAACTGTCCGATCCGGGCTGGGTCGCGGTCGAGACCGTGCTTGAGGAACGCGTCGTGCGCGAGATCGTGCCTGAGATCAAGCGCGCGGGCGCCGAGGGCCTCGTCGAGTATCCGCTGAACAAGGTCATCTTCTAGCCGTGCGCCCCCGGCCCGCGCTCGTCGGGCTTCTCCTGGCCGTCGGATGCGGGAACGCGCGCGTGAGCGAGCGGGCGCCCTTCCGACGCCTCACGCGGGCCGAGCGCGCGGCCGCCCGCGCGGGTGCGGCTCTTGACGCCCGAATAGGCGGAGACCTCGAAGCCGCCGAGCGCCTTCTGCGCCAGGCGATCGCCCTCGCACCGCGCTCGGCCGATCTGCACGCCCGCCTGAGCCTCGTCCTCTTCACGCGCGGCAAGCGGGAACTCGCCGCCGCCGAGTTCGAGCGCGTCCTCGAGATGTCGGAGTTCCTGGCCCTGACGCGCTCACGCCGGGACGCGTACGTCCCGCTCGCGAACTATCTGATCGCCTGGTACGACAAGCAGGGGCGGCAGGCGGACGTCGCGCGCGTGGCGCGGCGCATGGCGGCGCGCCACCCCGAGGACCCGCGCTATCCCCTCGTCGAGATGCGCGCACTCCTCGCGCTCGGCCGCTTCGACGACGCGCGCGAGCCGCGTGCGCGTGCCGAGAGGCTCGACTCGACGGGCCTTGAGACCGATCGGCTCTTCGCGCAGTACGCGCGCACCGCCAAGCGCTTCGACCTCGCGCTCCGGTCCGCGGACCGATACCTCGATCGCGCGCGGGCGCTCGGCTTCGACGCGGGGTTCATGCGCGTCTGGCGCGCCCGGCTTCTCGCCGAGGCCGGCCGACCCGACGAGGCCGCGAAGGCCTACGCCAAGATCATCGGCGAGGAGAAGGTTCCGCACCGACGCGTGCAGCTCGCCATCTCGCTCGCCGAGATGTGGGCGAACGAGAAGAACACGGCGCGCACACGGGCGGCGGCGGGCGACGCCGCGCGCCGGGTCGAGACGGCCGGTCTTCTTCCGGGTGAGGTCGCGCTCCTGCGCCAGCGCCTCGCCATGGCCCTCTTCGCGGTCCGCGCCTACGACGCCTGCGAGGCCGAGCTGCGCGCCGCGCTCGAGGCGAGGCCCGGGAACGCCAACGCGCAAAACTCGCTCGCCTACGTGCTCGCGGTCCAGGGACGCTCGCTCGAGGAGGCCGAACGGCTCGCCAAGAGCGCGCTCGAGAAGGCGCCGAACGAGCCCGCCTTTCTGGACACGCTCGGGTGGGTCTACTACCGAAGGGGGAATCTCGACCGCGCACGCGAGCTCATCTCACGCGCCGCCGATGCCGAACCGCACGCCGAGGTGCTCGAGCACCTCGGCGATGTGGAGCGGGCGCTCGGAAACCGCGAGGCCGCGCGGGAGTCGTGGAAGAAGGCGCTCGAACTCGAGCCGGAGCGCGAGAGCTCGCGGAAGAAACTCGAAAGCGAACAGCGGAAGAGGTAGCGCCTTCCCCTACGGCTCCGGCGGCGGCTCGATATCGTCCTCGGGCGGCGGTGGCGGCTCCGGCTGCTTGTCCAGCGAGACGCCGAGCATCTTCGCGAGCCGGTCGCGTTCCTCCTTCAGTTCCTCGATCGCTCTGCGCGCAACCTCAAGCTCGGCGCCCAGGCGCGCGGCCCGCCTCCGCTCGCGCGCGAGCGACTCCTTCGCGCCGGAGAGCTCGCCCAGGGCCGCATCCCCCGCAGTCGAAAGGGCGTGCGCTCTTCCGAGCCGATCGATGGCGGCGGACAGCTCCGCGAGGCTCGATTCGATTCTCGCGAGTCGGGCCGCCGGGGTGTGAGGTTCGAGATGCGAAGAAAAGGGGGCGGCGGCGGGCTCGGCAGACTTCAGGTGCAGGGCCGCTCCCGCGCCGATGAGCGCGCCTGCGATCACGAGCGTGGCGTAGACGAGGACGCTCCCTCGGCGCATGATGCCATTCTAGGGACGGCGGGCGGAGGAAGCAAAAGCCTTTCCGGGACCTTTACAGGCCGGGGATCACGATCCTGATCCCGACCCTCAGATGCTTCGGGCTTCGAATGTCGTTCGCCTTCGCAATAAGCGGCCATTTGCCGGGATCGTCGTAGTACTGCTCGGCGATGCGGTAGAGCGTGTCACCCGACTGGACCACATGCTGCGCGCTCGCCACAGCCGGTACTCCGGGCGGGAGCGGCAGCTCCGGTGGAGAGAGCCCCTCCGGCGCACGCGGCGCCTCGGGCGCGGGCGAGCCCGCGAATTCGCCGGGGGAAGCGGACGGCGCAAGCGGCGGCGCCTCGGGAACGAGGGGCGCTGGGGGTGGCAGAAGCGGTTCCTCCGGCGAGGGAGGGAGGTCGTCGAGATCCGGCACGAGCGGCGGGGTCGGTTCGATCCCGTCACGCGAGGCGCGCAGGTCATCGAGCCACTCGCGCACCTTGGCGCGCGCTCTCTCGACCCGCTCGGGGTTCTCGTAGGCCGTGACCGCGAGCACGCCCGCGAGCGCGAGGCCCACCAGGGCCACGCCCATCATGGCCAGTTGCAGCACGCCCCCACGCTCGCCCATGATCACTTCCGTGATCCTCCGCCCAGACTTTCAGGACTATATCGGCCGGGGGCGCGCTCGAACTTGACCCGGCCCGCAGCCGGCCCTAAGCTGTGGAGCGAAGGGAGAATGCCATGCTGTTTGTCGCACTCCTGCTGGCGGGCCTGATCGGCCTCGAGGGCCTCGTGGTCGCGCTCTTCCCGGAGGGGGTCCGGTCTCTCATCCAGGGCGTGGATGCCGGCCTCCTTCGCGCGATCGGGGTGGCCGAGCTGCTCCTGGGCGCGGCCGCGGTCATCGCCGCGTTGACGCTGGGCGGGGTCTTCTAGCTGCGGGCTGCCCAATTGACACCCGCCGGGAGCAGGCTATAATCCGTCCCGGCGGCCCCCGGAGGGGCCTGTGCCCGAGCGCGTATCGATGACGACCAAGGTGTATGTCACGCGGCGCATTCCCAAGGCGGGCCTGTCGATGCTGCGCAGTGCGTTCGATGCGGTGCGCGTGCACGACTCGGACGAGCCACCGGCGCGCGCGGAGCTTCTCGCGGCCGTGCGCGGGTGCGTCGGTCTTCTCGCGATGCTCACCGAACGCGTGGATGCAGAGCTCCTCGACGCGGCCGGGCCGCAGCTCCGCGTGGTCGCGAACTACGCGGTCGGCCACGACAACGTGGATCTCGCCGAATGCACGCGTCGCGGCGTACTCCTCACGAACACCCCGGACGTGCTCACCGACGCGACGGCGGACCTCGCGTGGACGCTGCTCATGGCCGCGGCGCGCCGCGTGGTCGAGGCCGACCGTCTCGTTCGGTCGGGGGGGTGGTCCGGCTGGGCCCCCCTGCAGATGCTCGGCGTCTCGGTCGCGAGCCGGACGCTCGGCATCGTCGGCGCCGGTCGGATCGGGAGCGCGGTCGCCCGCCGGAGCGCGGGCTTCGACATGCGCGTCCTCTACTGCGATGCGCGGGCGAATCCCGATCTCGAGCGGGAGCTCGGCGCCCGGCGCGTCGCGCTCGGGGCGCTGCTCGAGAAGAGTGACTTCGTCTCGCTTCATGTGCCGCTCACCGAAGGAACGCGCGGCCTCATCGGCGGTCGCGAACTCGGCCGGATGAAGCCGGGCGCGATCCTCGTGAATACGAGCCGTGGGCCGGTCGTCGATGAGGAGGCGCTTGCCGAGGCCCTGCGCGAACGCCGCATCGGCGCAGCCGGACTCGACGTCTACACGGACGAGCCTCGACTTGCACCGGGGCTCGCCATGCTCGATAATGCGGTGCTGGCTCCGCACATGGGCAGCGCCACGCACGAGGCGCGGCAACGCATGGCCGAACTCGCGGCGGAGAATCTGATCGTGGGCGCGCGCGGCGGGGAGCCACCGAACTGCGTGAATCTGGAGGCACACGGCTAGCATGGAGATCTTCTTCTGCGACGGCTGCGGCAGGCGTATCACCGATCTGGACTTCCAGACCGGGAAGGCCGTCGAGTTCGAGGGACAGCGCTTCTGCGCCGCCTGCGGCGCGAAGGTCGGGCCCGGTGGCCCCCCCGGCTCGGCGAAGGGCGGACGTCCTCCCACGGCACGCGCCACACCCATGCGCACCACGCCCTCCCGGCTCACGCCGGCGCGGTCCACGCCGCCACGCCTGACGCCCCGGCGAACCACGCCCGCGCGCCTCACGCCCGCACGGACCACGCCCGCACGGACCACGCCCGCGCGCGGAACCGGGGTTCGACCGGCCTCCGGGAGCGTCGCGCGCGCGCGAATTCCCTCGGGCGTCCGCCCGGCGGTCGGCGCGTCCGGCTCCGGATTGCAGGACGCGATCGGCACGCCCCGATCGATCACCGCGATGCGTCGCCAACGCAGGGAGTCGGCCGCAAAACCCAAGCCGCTCATGTGGCTCGGAGTAGTTCTCCTCGTTATCGTGCTGATTGCGGCGCTCGCGCTGCTTGCCCAGACGGGCTCGGAGGATTCCAGCCGGGGCGTTCCGCCCCCGTCCCCGGACCCCTCCATCGGGACCGAGGGCCCGCGCCCGTCCCCGCCCGGAGAAGGCGGGGAGAAAAGGGCCGCAGCTGCGCTCGCCGAGGCCGGCACGCAGGCGGAGCTCACGCCGTGGCTCGTCAAGGACGTGCACGAGGCGTATCTCGCGGTCACGCGGGACCACGCGAACACCGAGGCGGCGCGCAAAGCGGTACGCCTCGCCGCGGAATGGAAGAAGAAGGCCGCCGGCCCCGGCTTCGATGCGATCCTGGATTCGGCCGACAAGTACGTCGGCGCCCACTTCGCCGAGGAAACGGCCGACGCTCTGCGCGGCCGGGTCTCCTTCTGGGCCGTTTGCTGGAGACAGTCGGTGTTCGGCGGGATGGCGGCCGCGGACAAGGTCAAACCCCGGCACGACGCCGCGATCGAGGCGCTCCTGGCACTCGAGGTGGACGTACTGCTCCGGATCACCCATCTCAAGACGGGTTGGCAGTCGATCGAGGGCGGCCGCATCTCCTATTTCAGAGAGGGCGCGCGGAGCGGGCGGAGTTTGCGCTGCGAGGCGACCGCGGGCGCGACGCTCGGCGCGCGCCGGGTCATGGCCCTCGTTGACCGGAACACCCTGATCCGCTTCCAGTACAAGACCGTTGGGCTTCAGTCGCTCGAGGTGCGCGCCACGAGCACGACCCAGGGCGGGATCGTCCTCTCGGTTCCGGTGAAGGACCCCAAGCCGGGCGCGTGGGCCCGTGCGATCGTGCGCCTGAAAGATCTGTGCCGGCCCGGGGACGAGAAGCCGAGCGGCCGGAACAACGCCTTCGACGAGATCAGCATCGTAGGCACGAAGGATCCGGCCGTGACGGAGAGCTACCTCCTTTTGGACGAGATCTTCCTCGAAGAGGGCCGGAAATGAGTCTCTCCTTCGCTCCCGACCTCGTGCAGAGGGCCAGGTTCGCAGCGACGCGTGCGGCCGCATGGTTCGTGAACAACCAGGTGCCCGAGCGCGCCTACGGCTCCGACGCGAACGCCGGCCGCTATCTCTACGACATCAACCTGGCCTACGATGCGCCCGCGCTCTCGCTCTCGTGGACGACGGGCGTTGGCATCATGGCCGTGCTCTCGACCGAGGCGCTCACGGGCGAGGCGCATCTCGTCGAGAGCGCCCGGCGTGCGGCGCGGTACCTTTACAGCCTGCAGAAGCTCGATCCACGCGCGCCGGAGGAGGCCGGTCTCATCCGCGAGGAGACGCCGCAGTCGGACTGGTGCTATCCGCGCGACGGCGCAACCGCGGCCTGGGCGCTGGTGTATCTGGCGCGCCGCACGGACGAGGACGAGCCTCTTGATCGCGCGCGACTCTTTGCGCGGTGGTATCTCGCGAACGCCTTCGACGATCGCGGCTGGCCCTATCGAATGTGGCGCATCGGGAAGGGACACGAGCCGGAGGCCGAACGCAAGCTCGGCGCCTACCAGGGCGGATCGCTCGGGTTCCTCGTCGACCTCTGGCGCGAGACGGGGGACGGCGAGGTGCGCGCGGCCGCCGAGCGCATCGCCGAGATCGCGGCCGGAGAGTTCTTCAGCGAGGACGGCGCCGCGAACCCGCCGCGCACGGCCTCGACCGAGGGCGCGCCGCAGGAGCACTCGCCGTACGGCGAGGACTGGCTCGTCGCGGGACTGCTCGCGGCCTGGCGCGCGTTCGGGCTCGACGCGTGCCTCGCGGCGGCGCGCCGGTACCTCGACTACTGCGCGCGCACCATGCGCGAGGACGGCGCGCTCCTGGCGCCGCGCCGCGGCGAGAAAAGGCCCTTCTACTCGGGCTCGGCCATGTTCCTCAACCACGTGCTCGAGCTCGACAAGGCCGGGCAGGACGCATCCGCCTACGCGGCGAGCGCCGCGCGCGCCGCGGAGCTGCTCCTCTCGCGACAGGAGACGAAGGACCCGGACGTACGCCGCTTCGGCGGCCTCTACTCCGGCGTCTGCACGCGCGAGGAGGACGACGAGATGTACGTCGCCGCGCGCATCACCGGCTACGCGGCCATCACGCTCGCCAAGCTCGCGGCGCCGGAGCGCGTCCCGTTCTACGGCGCGGGGGAACCCGCATAGGAGGGGCCGGGCTTCAACTCAGCCCCGCCTCGAACCGAAAATGAAAGGAGCACGGCATGTGCGGCAAGAATGAGTGCGGATGCGACCGGACCCAGCGGCCCCCGGAGAGGAAGCCCGAGGAATGCACGCCGGACCAGATCAAGGCCTGTCACGGCGAGGCGAAGGAGCACCCCTGCGAGCCGGAGGAGAAGGGATGCTGCGAAGAGAAGGGGAGCTGCTGCGAGTAGGCCGCAATAAGAGCAAACCGTCCGACGAACGGAGGGGGCCGGGGCGCCTCCTCTGTTTTCTTTTCCTTCTTCCGGCCGTTCTATCCGCCTGCGCCCGCGCTCCTTCCGGAGCGAGCACCCGGACCGCGGAGATCGCGAACCCGCTCAGGGATTTCGTGCCGTGCGAATCTCCGCTGGGAAGTCCGGTGCGAGGGAGCCTGCTCCGTATCCTCGCGGATTTCAACAACGACGGGCGGGAGGACATCGCCCTCTCGGCCAGCCGGTTCCGGGGCAACGCGGGCGGCAACTGGGCCGTCTATTTCAGGAAGGAGTCGGGGGGATACACCCCGCCCTGCTGGACGTTCTTCCATTCGGGTGCGGTTCGCATAGAACCCCTTGAGGAGGACGGGGCGAATCTCATCGCATACCTTCACGGGAGCGCCACCTCCGGTGCGCTCGTCACCTACGAGGTTTCGGGGTACACCATCACGACGAAGTCGAGCCGTGTCATCTACCCGCGCGGCGACGAGAACGGCAATGCGACGGACTGCGAGCTGTACCGAGAACTCTTCGACCGCCCCGGAGCCGTGCCTCCCGTGGAGTACTGCAAGGTCGAGGACTACCTGCAGAACGAGAACTGCACCTGGGCCAAGGGGCGTTACTGAAATCAACGTCTCTACGGAACGGAAGCCTACTCCCCCGCCCCCACCAGCCCCAAGCGCTTCGCGTAGGCGTAGCAGAGGATGAAGTCGCCCGCGCCGTGGATGCGGCGCGACGCCTTCGCGTCGAGTTCAAACGGGTTCTTCGCCGGGTAGAACCCCTTGCGCGGTGCCTCGCAGCGCGGGAGCGGCTTCGCCGCCTCGTACCCCCAGAAGCCGCGGTGGACGAGATCGAGATCCGGCCGGTTGGAGTTCACGACCTCGATCCGCGGCCGGGGCGTCGTAGGCCAGGAGCGCAGCCGGCGCGTCACCACCGGGCCGAGCCGGTCGAGATCGGCGAGGTCCTCCCCCCGCGCGGCGATCGCGCGGCGGCAGCGGACGTACACGCACGTGAAGAACTCGTTCTCGCGGAACGCGACCTTGGCCCAGAAGTACCTCAGCGCCTTACGGTACTCGGCCGTCTCGGGCCCGCGGCAGTGGGGTAGGAGAAGGTCCAGCGACGCGGCGACGCCCAGGTGCGAGCTGTCCTTGCCCAGCCGGTTGGCCTGCGTCTGGAAGGTCGCGCGGTAGAGGCCGCGGGCGAGGCCCTCGGCGAGAAGTCCGTCGTAGGCCTCGCGGAAGCGCGGCTCGCCCGTCGCGATCCAGATCGCGTGCACGACGGCGAGCAGGTTCAGGTTGTACTTCTCGCGGAGGTTGATGTAGGTGACGCGCCGACCGTGCCGCCGGAATCGCGCCACGGTTACGTGGCCGACGCCGGGCACGATCACCGAGGGCCCGGTGAAGCGAAGGACCGGCACGCTCGTGGGCTCGCCCGAGTCGTCGCGCAGGAAGAAGTCATGGACGACGAGGTCGTCCCCGATCACGCGCAGCACCTCGCGCGCCCCGTGCGCGAGCTCGGGCGCGGCATTCTCGAGTTCGATCGCCGCGGTGAAGAGCCCATACACCGCGCCCACGTACTGCCCGACCGAGGGATCGGGTCGGTAGTTCACCGCTCCCGCGCGCACCCACTTCTTGCTCCAGTGCACGGGCGCGTCGGCTTGCTGGACCGCACGCGGCAGGAACCCCGACCGTGCGACCGAGGTCGCGACCCGGAACTGGTTGAGCGCGTGCGCCAAGTGCGCGCGGCGTCCGGGGGTCGGCGCGTCGCGGAAGCGATGCACGAGCCCGGCGAGGATGTACCCCGAATAGCACGACTGGTCCCCGTGCATGCCGAGGAAGCCGTCCGGATAGGTGCACTCGGCCCAGCCGAGCCAGCGCCACTGGCGGCGGAAGAGGTCCGCCTCCGAGAGACTGCAGAAATCCTCGAGCGAGGTCGAGATGCGCGCGGCGCGGGCGGCCTCGACCCAGTGCGCGGTCTCGGCGTACGGACGCGGGTCGATCCGCTGGCCGGCGGTCTTGCAGCCGGCCGAGAGGAGAAGCGCGCAGAAGAGGAGTCGGCGCAGTCGCGGCACGGGGGGCCGGCGCACGCTAGCGCAGGCCCCTGAGCCGCTCGGCCTGCTCGGTCGCGGCTCGACCGCGCTCGCTCTCGGCCCCATAGGCTCTGGCGGCTTTTATCCAGGCCACGCACGCCTCGGCGTAACGCTTCCGGGCCTCGAGAATCTTGGCCGTGTACCAGTGGCACGCGCCCAGCGTCTCCGGGTTCCCGCGGGCGCCCCCCGCGCTCGCGGACAGATCCTCGATCGCCGCGTTCCAGAGCGCGTCCCGCCCGGCGCCCCCATCCAGCTCGCCCAGATAGTACCGGGCCAGGCCCCGGTTGCAATACGCCGATCGGAGAGAATCCTTCGCGCCGCCCGTCCCGCACGCGCGCAGGACCGCGGTGTAGTGCGCCACGGCCCGGCGGAACAGGTTCCCGGCCTCCCGGAGCATTCCGGGCCGTCCGGGCGCGTCCTTCTCCAGCGCCCCGGCCCTTCGGACGAGCCCCTGCCCGGCCCGGCAGCAAAAGCGGCCGATCTCCGCGCGGAGCCGGACGTCCGTCTCCAGACGCGCATCGAGCTCGATCGCGCGCTCGAGGACCCGGATCGAGCCGGACAGGTCGCCCTCGACCGCGTACGCGCGGCCGCGCACGAGGAGCGCGCGGACGTTCTTCGCGTCGCGTTCGAGAATCCGGGAGGCGAGGCGCCTCGCTTCTTCGGCGCGCCCGGCAGCGAGCGCCTTCTCCGCCGCCGCGATCTCGGCATCCTCGGGCTCGGGGGAGGTCTCTGGCTCCTCCTCCGCCAAGGCGGCCCGGATCGGCGGCCCTCCCTCCGCCGGCAGCGGAAGGAAGCCAACCGTGCTCTCGGGCGGCGGCGCGTCCACGCGGAAGCCGCCCGTCAGGACGTCCACGCTTTGGTTACCCATCTGGTCCGTCGCCGTGACGCGCACCTTGACCGAAGCGAGATCGCGCGCCGGCGTCCGCCACGTGATGCCCTCCGGATCGTCCGCCAGGTCGCGGCCGACCGCCTCCCAGGTCACGCCGTCGTCGAGCGAGACCTCCACGGTGATGGGCTTCGCCGCGAGGTCGGCGTCCTCGGCCGTCCACCGGATCCGGATCTCGGCGTCGCCAGCGTAGACCCCGCCCGCCGCGGGCGAGAGGAGCTTCACGATCGGCCGGTCGCGGTCCACGCGCACGGCCATCTTGATCTCCTTTACGGTGCGGTTCCCCGAAAGGTCCACGGCCACGAGGCGCAAGCGAAGCCCGGCCGACCTGGCCTCCGGCGCGCGGAAGGTCGCCTCGCCCGCGACCGGAAACCCGCGGCCGCCCATGCCGCTCTCCCAGCGCACGCCCCCGTTCGTCGAGTACTCGATCGAGACCGGCGCCTCGCCCGCGTTCGCGTCCGTCACGTTCCAGGTGACAACGATCCTGCCGCCCGGAGGAAGGGCCCCGCGCCCGACCCAGCCGGCGTTCTCGATGACGGGCCGCACGGTATCGACAACGACGATGACCGCCGGCCGCGTGCCCGGCTCCGGCGGCTTCTGCCGGTTCCCCACGTTGTCCTCGGCCACGGGATAGAAGCCGTAGGTCCCGTCGGCCTGCACCTCGAAGGGGAAGGGCGACTTCTTGTCCTCGTCGAAGCCCGCGCTCCGCCAGGTCCGGCCGCCGTCGGCGGACAGGAACATCTCGACCTTCGCGACCCCTGAGCCCTTGTCGCGAGCCGTGTAGGTCACGTTGAAGCGCCGGGAGGACGTGTAGTGCGTTTCGACGCCCGCCTCGGGCTCCGCGCCTCCGGCCTTGCCGGGGAGGAGCGCGGTCAGGACCAGCGGGACGAACAGGAGAAACGGCTTCATAGGGACCTCCTTCGGATGCGGGACGGATGGATTCTACCGGGCGAGGCCCGCGATGGCAACCGTTACCTCTCCGGGAATCTCCCCGGCCGAGGCGGCCCAGGCGGCGAGTTCCGAGAGCGTGCCGCGGCGGGCCTCCTCGTGGAGCTTCGTCATCTCGCGCAGCACGCAGGCGCGGCGGTCGCCGAGCGCATCGTGCGCCTCGACCAGGAGCGCCGCAAGCCGCCGCGCGCTCTCGTAGAGAAGGAGCGTGCCCGCCTCCTCCCGCGCACCCTCGAGGAGCCGCCGCCGTGCGCCGGGCTTCTTCGGCGCGAAGCCCAGGAAGAGGAAGCGGTGCACGGCGAGCCCACTCGCGACGAGCGCGGCGACGGCCGCGCACGGGCCCGGTAGGCTCACGACGCGCGCGCCGGCCTCGAGCGCGGCGCGCACGACGGGAAAGCCCGGGTCGCTCAGGAGCGGGGTCCCCGCGTTCGAGACGAGCGCGACCGAGCGGCCGGCGGCGAGTTCGCGCGCGAGGCGTTCGGCAGCCCTCCGCTCGTTGTGCTCGTGGCAGGTCGCCAGCCGCGGCCGAACGCCGTAACGCGCAAGGAGCGTGCGCGTGCGGCGCGTATCCTCGCAGGCGACGAGGTCCGAGGTCGCGAGAACGTCGAGCGCGCGCAGCGTGATGTCGCGCGCGTTTCCGATGGGCGTGGCCACGAGGTAGAGCGTTCCGCCCTCGGCTCGTTCGATCGCCTCCCAGGCGCCCGCGCTCACGGCAGGTGCTCCCCGATCGCGCGCGCGACCTCGGCGCCGAGGTCGGCGTATGTCTCATCGGTCATGTGAACGCCGTCGGGCTGGAGCGAGCGCTCGATTCCCCGGTCCCGCACGAAGGCGTTCAGATCGTTGACCGCGATTCCCGCCTCGCGAACGGCCTCAAGCGCGGCCGCGTTGTAGGCCTCCACGTCCATGTCCGTCCGCGAGAACACCTTGTCGGGACCTGCCGCGCCGGCCGCGACCGGCGTCGTCGTCGCCCAGATGAGCGTGGCGTCCGTGTCCGCGAGACTCGCGACGAGCCGCGCCGCGTTCTTCCGGTAGACCTCGATCGGAACCTGGTGCGCACCCGTGTGCCGCCAAACGCGCAGGTCATGCAGTCCGACGTTGAAGTAGAGCACCGCCGGCGCGATCCCCTCGAGCCACCCGCCGAGGTTCGAGAGGACGTTGTAGCTGTCGCCCGCGTTACCCGCGTGACGAAGGACGCGCGCGCGCCCCTCGAGCGCGCGCCGCACGTGCGGCGTGTAGCCGATGGAGATGGAGTCGCCGACGATGAAGGCGGTCGGAGGCCCGGCCATGGGGGCTCCTAGGCGAGTGACTTCACGGCTGCGCGGAAGATCGCGAGGCCGTCGCCCTCGCGCTTCTCCGGCTCGCGCGTCCAGGACGGCCCCTGCCAGGAGTGAACGTAGCGCTCCGGGTGCGGCATCAGGCCCAGGATGCGGCCGGTGGAATCGGTGACGCCCGCGATGTCGCGCGCCGAGCCGTTCGGATTGGCCGGATACGCGCCGTCCGCCGGGGCGACATCCGCGCCCAGGTAGCGGAAGGCGACCTGTCCGGCCCCCTCCATCCGTTCGAGTATCTCCTCTGTGCGCGCCACGAACTTGCCCTCCCCGTGCGCGACGGGGAGGCGGATCGGCGTGAAGAGGCCCTCGGTCCAGACCGACCGGCCGCCGGGCAGGAGCGTCACCCAGCGGTCCTCGAATTTTTGCGAGTCGTTGAACGTAAGGGTGGCGGCCGCGGCCCTGTCCGCGCCGCTCCCGTACTCGGCGCCGGGCAAGAGGCCCGTCTTCACGAGCACCTGGAATCCGTTACAGATGCCGATCACGAGCCCCCCGCGGCCCACGAACTCGGCCAGTGCGTCGCCTAGATGCTGCACGAGCTCGATCGCGAGGACCTTGCCTGCGGCCACGTCGTCGCCGTAGGTGAACCCGCCGGGCACAGCGAGAATCTGATAGTTGGCAAGCTTCTTCGAGCCGTCGACGAGCCGGTTGACGTGCACGAGTTCGGCGAAGGCGCCGGCGAGTTCGAAGGCGCGGCCGGTCTCGCGGTCGCAGTTCGACCCGGCGGCGCGCAGCACGAGGGTGCGGGGGCGGCTCATGTACGAAGCTCCTCGACGACACAGCCTACCACCTGAACGTCCCTCCCCAGGCGGCCTTGAGATCGCCAATCGGCGCACGCACGAGCGTGCCGATCTCAAGCACCGCTTCGCTCGTCACCTCGCCGATGCGCGCGCAGCGGGCGCCCTCCGCCGCCTCCTCGAACGCGGCCGCGCTCCCCGGGTGAACCGTCACGAGGAAGCGGCCCGGCGTCTCGGCGAAGAGGCGCGCGAGGGCGGTCACCTCGCCGTCGACGGGCACGGCCGCGAGGTCGAGCTTCATCCCGAGCGAGCCCGCGAACGCGGTCTCGGCCGCGGCCACGGCGAGCCCGCCCTCGGAGAGATCGTGGCACGAGGCCACGTGCCTGGCCGAGATCGCGCGGTGCATCGCCTCAAAGGCGGCCTTGGATTCCTCGGGGCTGACCGCGGGCACGGTTCCGCCCGCCAGATCGTTCACGAGGTCGTAGTGACTCCCGCCCATCTCCGGGCGCGTCGCGCCGACGAGATAAACGAGGTCGCCCGCCTTCTTCGCGTCCATGGTGACGCACTTCATCACGTCGTCCACGAGCCCGATCGCGCTGATGAGGAGCGTGTGCGGGATCGCGATCGTGCCCGTGCCGGTCGCGTATTCGTTGTTCAGGCTGTCCTTGCCGCTGATGAAGGGCGTGCCGTAGACCATGGCGAGGTCGTAGCACGCACGCGAGGCGAGAACGAGCGGGCCGAGCTGCTCGGGCTTGTCCGTGTTCCCCCAGCAGAAATTGTCGAGAAGCGCGATGCGGTCGGGCCGCGCGCCCACGGCCACGCAGTTGCGCACGGCCTCGTCGATGCCGTGCGCGGCCATCGCGTAGGGATCGAGGTCCCCGAGGCGCGGGTTCATCCCGCAGGCGACGGCCACGGCCCGACCCGAGCCCGAGAGGGGCACGAGCACGGCCGCATCGCCGGGCCCGTCCATCCCGGCCCCCACGAGCGGCTTGATCGCGGTCGCGGCCTGGACCTCGTGGTCGTACTGCCGGACGATCCACTCTTTGCTCGCCACGTTGGGGCCCGCCAGAATCGCGAGGAGATCGGGCGTGTGGTCCTTCTTCGCCTTGCGGCGCGGGGGGCGCGCCCTGGGCCGGTCCCAGCACGCCTCGCGCACAAGCTGCGGGATCCCCTCGTGCAGGAAGTCCATATCGAGCTCGCAGACCTCCTCGCCCTCGTAGGTGAGGCGCAACATGCGGTCATGCGTGAACTTGCCGATCACCGTGGCCTCGACGTCCTCGCCGGTGAAGAGGGCGAGGAAGGCGTCCTTCTTCTCCGGCGGTACGGCGAAGACCATGCGCTCCTGGGCCTCGCTGATCCATATCTCGGTGTAGCTGAGGCCCTCGTACTTGAGGGGCACGCGCTCGATATACACGAGCGCGCCCGTGTCGCGACCCATCTCGCCGACCGCGCTCGAGAGCCCGCCGGCGCCGCAGTCGGTCACGGCCGTATAGAGGCCCTGGTCGCGCGCCTCGAGCATGACGTCGAGGACCTTCTTCTCCTCGATGGCGTTACCGATCTGGACCGCGCCGGAGGAGAGCATCTCGGAGTCCTCCGAGAGCTCGACCGAACTGAAGGTCGCGCCGTGGATCCCATCGCGCCCCACGCGCCCACCGGCCACGATCACGAGGTCGCCGGGCCGCGCGCCCTTGTGCACGTACTTCCGCTCGATGAGGCCCAGCGTGCCGCAGTAGACGAGGGGGTTGCCAATGTAGCGCTCGTCGAAGTAGACCGCGCCGTTCACGGTCGGGATTCCCATGCGGTTGCCGTAGTCGCGCACGCCCGCAACCACGCCCTTCATCACGCGCCGTGGATGGAGGCACCCGCGCGGCACCTTGTCGCGCGCGAGATTCGCCGGCCCGAAGCAGAAGATGTCGGTGTTGGCGATCGGGCGCGCGCCAAGGCCCGTGCCCAGGATATCTCGGATGACGCCGCCGATGCCGGTGCCCGCGCCGCCGTAGGGCTCGATGGCGCTGGGGTGGTTGTGGGTCTCGACCTTGAAGGCGAGTCCCCATTCGCCGTCGAACGCGACGACGCCGGCGTTGTCCTCGAAGACCGACCAGCACCAGCTACGGTCGAGCTCCTTGGTCGCGCGCGCGATCGTGCTCCTGAGGAGGTTGTCGATGACCTCGCCGTCGAAGCTGATGCGTCCCTTAAACGTCTTGTGGACGCAGTGCTCGCTCCAGGTCTGCGCGATCGTTTCGAGCTCCACGTCGCGCGGCTCGCGGCCGCGCTCGCGGAAGTGCGTCTGGACCGTCTTCATTTCCGCAAGGTTGAGTGAGAGCACGCCCTCGCGGCTGATGCGCTCGAGCTCCGCGTCCGAGGCCTCGCGGATCGGCACGCGAGTCTCGCGGAAGGCGTAGCTCACCCGCGGCGGCGCCATCGGCTCCGGCGTGCCAAAGACCACGTCCTCGATGACGGGGTTGGCCAGGAGCTTCGAGGCGAGAAGCTCCGCCTCGCGACGCGCGAGCGCGCCGTAGAAGAGGTAGCGCCGCGCGGTGCGCACGCCCGCGATCCGGAGGCCGAGGAGCGTGAGACCCTTCAGTGCGCTTGCGGCCACCGGATCCATGACGCCGGGCTTGCGCACGACCTCGATCGCCGCCAGGTCCGGCACATCCTCGTTGTAGACGTGCCCGCTCGCGGACCAGGAGTCGACAACCTTGTCGGCGAAGAGCTCGCGCGCGGCGCGCTCGACCTCGGCGGGCTTGAGCGCGCCCTCGAGAACGTAGACGCGAACGGTGCGCACGTGCTCAAGCCCGCGCACGCCGAGGAGCTCGGCCTCATGCCGGAGAGATTCGCCGGCCGGGTCGGGCAGGTCCTCGCGAATCGCGACCTCGACGCGATGGAACACGGCCTAGCCTCCCCCGATCTCGCGGGCGCGGCGCTCGGCGGCCTTCTCAAGGTAGAGGCGAATCTGGTCCGCCTCACCCTCCTCAATGAGGTGCGCCAGGCCCATGAGGTCGATGGAAAGCCCCCTCAGGTTCTTCACGATCTCGTCCGCGTTCTCCATCGAGATCGCGCTCCAGACCCGCGCGTCGCCCGCAGCGATGCGCGTCGCGTCGCGGAAGCCCGCGGCCGCGTAGGCGCCGTCCCCCGACTCGAGAAGCGCACTGAGCCCCGCGGCAGCCATGTGCGGCACGTGGCTCGTTCGCGCAAGGCGCGCGTCATGCTCGGCGGGAGAGAGGCGCGCAACGCGCATACCGATCGCGTGCCAGAGCGCTTCGACCTCCTCGACGGCGGACGCCTCGGTCGCCTCCGTGGGCGTCACGAGACAGAGCGCGCCCTCGAGCCGGACCCCGGGCGCATGAGAAGCCCCCTTTTTCTCGCTACCGGCGAGGGGATGACTTCCGACGAACCGCGCGCGCGCGGCGACGGCCCGCTCGACGAGAGGGACGAGCCGGGCCTTGGCGCTCGCCAGGTCCGTCACGAGCGCGCCCTCGGCCAGATGCGGCGCGGCCTCTTCGGCGAGCGGGGCGACAAGGTCGGCCGGGGTCGCGAAGGTCACGACCTCCGCGCCCGCAACGCCGCCGGCGAGATCCAGCGTGCCGCGGTCGATGGCGCCGACGCGGACCGCTTCCTCGAGGGAACTCTCGCGCCGGCCGATGCCCACGACCTCGCGGGCGAGCTTCCGCGCGCGCAGCGCGATCCCCATGGCCCCGCCCACGAGGCCGGGCCCGACGATCGCGACGCGCGCGTAGGTCCTGGACGGGTTCGTCATGCGGGCGGTATCGTAGCCGCGTACGGGAAGGGTGTCAAGCACGGCGCGGACCGCTTGACGCCCGTCGTCCGGCGGGCTAAGCTCTTCCCGGGCGATTGGCGGAATCGGCAGACGCTGGGGATTTAAAATCCCCTGTCCCGAAAGGGACGTGAGGGTTCGAGCCCCTCATCGCCCACCACCGAAATAAGCCCCAGGCTCACAAAGCCTGGGGTTTCTCTTAGGGTTACGGCTTCGAGGATTGTCCGAACCCCGCCGCGGTTGAAGGACCACCGGGTTCCGCCGGAGACCATACCCGGGTATGGACGGTGGCCCTTGTGGTGGCACCGGGATTTCAGACTAGGGACGGCGCATCGTGCAAGCGAAGCTGAAGGAGCGGTTATCGTATCAGGTCAGCCTTCGGCGGCGGCGGCTCAGGGTAGGTCCTTGTACTTCTCCGGGCGTTTCCGCTTGTCCCAGTCGTGCAGGAAGACCTGGATGAGCGCGTGGGTACCCATGGTCTCGGACCAGTTCTTCGCCGAGCTCATCCCCGTGCGGTACCAGGTGGGAAAGTCCGCGTCCCGAACGAGGACCTCAGCGGCGAAGTCCAAGAAAGCCGGGTCGCCGCTGAAGCGCGCGGCGTAAGCGAAGGCGTTGGCGGGTGTCTTGTCGACGACCCTTTTCCGCTGCTGCTCGTCGAGGCCCTTGACATACTTCATCCATTCGCGGCAGGCGCGGACCAGCCGCTCGCGACGGGCCTTATCGTCAGGGAAGGCCTCGCAGTAGCGCCCCATGGCGTCGCCGGCCATGCCGAAGAAGAAGGTCTGCGAGACGCGGTTGTAACCGCCGAGCGCGCCGGTCCCCGCGTTCTGCTTCGCGTCCCACCAGTTGAGCGCGACGTCGATGCCCTTGCTATAGTCGTCGCGGTTACCGCTGAATCCCTGGTGCATCGCGAGGTTGGACCACAGCGTGACGGCGAAGGAGCGCGCGTGCCAGGGTTTGGGATCGACGATCCCGTGGCTGTGGCGCACGGCGTCGCGCAACCACGGTTCGCCGAGGACGTTGCCGGCCAGGAGCGGGCCGAAGGCGTAGTAGTGGCTCGGCTCGCCCCTCTGATGGCCGTAGCCGCCGCCGTGCGCGGGGATATCGAGGAGCGAGCGCGCAGCGATGTCCGCCTCGCGGAAGAAACGGTAGTCGCCGGTGCGCGCGAAGTGGACCATGAGGCAGTAGAGCATGTCCAGCTCCATGTACTGCCCGAAGTGGTGCCAGCCGCCCTTGATGCTGTCGCCGAATTTCCAGACGCCGAAGTTGTCGTGCTTCTCGCGCTCGATCGCGAGCGAGGATGCATGGCTGGGGTTCACGGTTTCGTCCAGGGCGGAGGCGACGGCGCAGAGCGCGTTCTTCTCGTAGCGGGGCCAGTCCGCCGGATTGGGCAGCATGAAGTCGCCGTAGGCCCGGCTCGCCAGGTTGTGCTCGGCCCCCGGCCAAGCCACCAGCCGCTCGCCGAAGGTGAGGAAGCGCCTCTCGGCCGGCACGCCCTTGCCCGAGGGCCGGAAGTCGAAGATAAGCTCGTGGGTCCGGTGGATCTTCCCCTCGAAGACGTGACCCCGGGGCAGGTGGCGCGACCAGAGACCGACGCGAACCGTCCCGGGCGCGCGGACCTCGAGCGACTTGGGGAAGGTCTGCCAGAACCAGCGGCAGCCGGCGGTCACGGCGGTCCTGCCGTCGTCTACCTCCACCCAGCCGGGGGAACGCATGCCCTCGGCGGTATGCTTGCCGAGGTCCGCGAAGCTCGAGGAGGAGCCAGGGGCCGTCTCCTTACCGCCCCGGTACAGCCGGTAGCCCATGAAGCTCCCGCCATCGCGCTTGGTCAGCAGCTTCTCGAAGATCAGCGGCACGTAACCGAGGTAGACGACCGGCGGCTTGCCCACCTTGGCCCGCTCTTCCCTCATGATCTCCGCGTTCTTCTTGAGGAGCGGGTCCCAGATTCGGCCGATGCCGACCTGCCACATCCACCCGGCGGAGGAGTCCTGGTAGAGGACGACCCGGCCCTTGTCCCCGGCCAAGCCTCCGGCGTGGACCTCGGTGCCCTCGATGCCGCCGCCAATGCGGTACCGGAGCCCGCCGGCCGGTTTCAGCTCCAGGTCCAGGTTCACGGCGTCCACGAGGAAGTTGCCCG